>Ga0164243_10003552_pt1 | contig 24894 bp, 22 predicted proteins | sample OricompcompostOP_FD_108781 | JGI IMG/M metagenome (GOLD analysis project Ga0164243, IMG submission 108781) | Organic Plus compost microbial communities from Emeryville, California, USA - Original compost - Organic plus compost (OP) | ecosystem: Engineered > Solid waste > Mixed feedstock >...
GCCCGCCGTTTGGCGGACACCGAGGCCGCGGCCGTGATGAAGCTGGGCCGCACGTTCGACTCCGTCCGCGAGGCACTCGCCGAGTCGGGACGGCTTGATGAGGCGTTCTACGTCGAGCGGGCCACATGGACCAACCAGCGCGTCGAGCCGTTCGCCGACGTCGACCCGTCGTCTGTGCCGTACTTTTCGCTCGCCCTGGTCCCCAGTCCTGCCTATGCCGCAAGGAAATCGGGTACCGAGTCCGAAGTGGAACGTGCGCCGCTGCCTGCCGGTGAGGTGGTCGTCGTCGGCCTCGGCCCGGCAGGCCCGGAATGGCTGACTCCGGAGGCCGCGGCCGCGCTGGAGGAGGCCGAGCACATCGTCGGCTACGGCCCGTACGTCGCGAAGGTCCCGCAGCGCGCGGGCCAGCGGCGGCACGCGTCGGGCAACCGCGTCGAGGCCGAACGCGCCCGGGAAGCACTGGAACTGGCGCGTGGTGGTGGTCGCGTCGCGGTGGTTTCCTCGGGCGATCCGGGCGTTTTCGCCATGGCGTCGGCGGTTCTGGAGCAGGCGGCGACGTTCGACCCGCCGGTCACGGTGCGTGTGCTGCCAGGCGTGACTGCGGCGCAGGCGGCGGCTTCGCGGGTCGGTGCGCCGCTGGGGCACGACTACTGTGTGCTGTCGTTGTCGGATCGCCTCAAGCCTTGGGAGATCATCGAACGCCGCCTCGACGCGGCCGGCGCGGCGGACCTCGCGATCGCCATCTACAACCCGGCTTCGAAGACCCGGACCACGCAACTCGGGCAGGCGCGGGAAGTGCTGTTGCGGCACCGGGCGCCGGAGACCCCGGTGGTCATCGCACGGGACATCGGTGGCGCGGAGGAGCAGGTGACGGTGACGACGCTGGGGGAGCTGGATTCGGCCACTGTGGACATGCGGTGCCTGTTGATCGTGGGGAGTAGCCGGACTCAGGTGACCAATGGGCAGGTGTGGACACCGCGGAGTTATTAACGGGTTCGGGCGCAGGGAGGGCTCGACTCGGGCGCAGGGGAGGCTGGACTCGGGCGCAGGGGAGGCTGGACTCGCGCGCAGGGGAGGCTGGACTCGGGCGCAGGGAAAGCTCGACTCGGGCGCAGGGGAGGCTCGACTCGCGCGCACGGAGGCCTCGACTCGGGCGCAGGGAGGGCTCGACTCGCGTGCCGGCAGGCGACGGGGTGACCACACCTGGCCGGCTCACTTCGCTGGTGCTCGGCTTACGTCGTTGCGGTGCTCGGCTTACGTCGTTGCCTCGCGTCGCCTATTGCCAGGGGCCGGTGATCGCGAAGACGTAGCCTGGGGACTGGATGCAGGCGAACAGGAACCTGCCGTCGTGGCTGAACGTCGGGCCCGCGAACTCGCTGTCGTTCAGCTGGTTCAACGCCATCGGATAGGACTCGCCCGACTCCGTGACGCCGACGAGGTGTGACAGGCCCTGACCGTCCTCCGCGAGGATTAAACCGCCGAACGGGGACACCGTGATGTTGTCCGGGCCGTCGTAGTTGGTGTCGGCGTCCGGGTTGGGGTTGACACCGTAAATCGTCTTGAGGGTCACCGTTTCCGTGCGTGGGTCGTAGAACCACACCTGACCGTCGTGCTCGTTGACGCTGCCGTCGTCACTGCGGGCGTAGCTGGCCACGAAGTACGCACCACCATCGCCCCAGTACGCGCCCTCCAGTTTCCGGCTGTTGGTGACCTCGCCGGCCGCGAACTGCTTGCGCACCGACACCTCGTGTGCGTCCCGGTCCGGCACGTCCACCCACTTGACCCGGTACCGCGTGCCCGGCTGCGTGGCCTGCGACAGGTCCGCGATGTGCGTGCTGCCCTTGAAACAGCTCATCGCCTGCAGTTTGCCCGCGCTGTCGCCGCCCTTGCTCAACGCCAGCTCACGCAGCGCTCCCTTGCGGCCACGGAAACCCGTCGGCGGCACCCACCGGTAGTACAAACCGTTGGGGCCGCTGGCGTCCTCGGTCAGGTAGATGGTCGAGTCGTCCGGGTCCACCGCGACGGCCTCGTGCGAGTAGCGGCCCAGGAACTTCAGCGGTACCGGGTTCTTGTTGGCCTCCCGGTCGAACGCGTCGACCTCGAAGACGTAACCGTGGTCCTTCTGGTAAACCGCGTTCGCCCGCTGCTCGGTCTCCTCGCAGGTCAGCCAGGTCCCCCACGGGGTGTGGCCGCCGGCGCAGTTGTTGTGCGAACCGGCGAGACTGACGTACTCGCGCATCCGCTTACCGGATTGGTCGACCAGGATGTTCGTGGTGCCACCACCGGCGCCCGGATCGTAGGTGAGCCCGTCGAGCGCCGGTACCCGGTACGGCTCGCTGCCGCCGATCTCGTGGTTGTTGACGAGCACGAACCCGCGCCCGTCCCGGAAACAAGCGGTGCCGTCCTGGTCCCCTGGCGTGACGTGACCACTTTCCATCGTGGTCACCCCGGCCTGCGCGACGATCTGGTAGGAGAACCCCTTGGGCAGCGCGAGCAACCCGTTGGGATCGTCCACGAGCGGGCCGAAACCCGCGGTGCGGCGTCCGTACGCGGCGGCGGTGGGTGCCGCGATCGCGTCGACGCTCCCGGCGACGATGATGCCGAGCGCGCCCGCGCACATCAGGTTGCGCCGTGACATGGGTGCTGCCATGACGTCCTCCTCTGGTCAGTGTTCGGGAACCAGAGGATCAAAACCCGGCATAGCGACCAAAGCGCGACTACCGCACGAACCTGCGATGAACTCCCGATCAGCGCGTGCTCGTGGACCCGTTCGGCTGCTGCGGACCCGGCCCCGGCGACCACCAGCCCCACACGGTCTTGTGCCCGTGCGTGACCTGCGGCGCGGCGCCCTCGGTGAACGGCTCGACCTGCATCAGCTGACCCCACGACTGCCCCGAGTCACCCTGCAGGTAGCTCGGCACCTCGGGCGTCGACGCGACCTCCTCGAGCCAGCCGAGCGGACCGCCACCGATGTTGTCGGCGATCCCGGCTTCCTCGGCCAGGTTGCCCGCGGTGATCCGGTACGCCGGGATCTGCGAGATGCCGTCGTGCGCGGTGACCGGGTTCATACACGGGTAGACGAACGCGGCCGGCCAGTCCATGTACACCGGCGCGTTGCCCACCCGCTGGGTCAGCGTGGTGAACGTCGGCACGCGGGGCGCGCTGACCGCGACCCAGCCGTCGTCGGTGACGTCGTTGTCCTCGGCCACCACGCGCACCAGCGTTACGTCGGCGGGAAGGTCACCGATCTGCACCCGCTCGTCGGCCCACTTGGTCTTGGTGCTGCCGCTGCCGGACACCGTGCCGGTGCCGGCGGGCAACGCCACCTGGCTCTTGACCACCTCGACACCCTGCGGCGTCATCTTGCCGAACTCCAGCGACACGTTCGTCGCCTTGCCGGCCGGGGCGGCCGCGGCGACCGCGACCTGTGCGCCGGCCCGCTGGTCCGGCAACGCGTACCAGTCGGTGCGCAGCCGCCCGGTCGGCGTCTCGTCGTGGTCCTCGTGATAGCTGCTCCACATCGGCACCGTGCTGCTGGTGAAGCCGTGCGGCGGACTGGTCAGCGGGTCGTTGTCGCTCTGCGCGTCGGTGTGGAAACCGGTCTCGGTCTTGCCGTTGTCCTCGTCGACGGGCGGCAGCGCCGAGTTGGCAGGCTGCTCCTTCTTGATCGGAACCGTCGGCGCGGAAACGGGTTTCAGCACGCTCGACACCGGATCCTGCTCGACCATCACGTGATCGGAGAGGTTGCAGCTCTTGCCGAACAGATGCGCGACGTTCGCCGCACCGAGGCTGTAGCTGTTCCACTGCTTCTGGATCGCCTTGCCCATGCTGGCGAACTCGAACGCCACCACGAGACCACAGACCACGACCAGGCCGACCGAACCGAGTTTCAGCGCGCGGCCACGGCGTTCGTCGACCGGCGGCGGGGCACCCGGCCGCTGCGCGCGCACGTTCTCGACGAACGCGAACACCGCCGCGACGGCCGCCGCCAGCAACAGCAACGTGGACAGGTGATAGCCCTTGATCGAGGGCGCCTTGTCGAACCACGGCACGCCCAGCTGCGACACGAACCAGTACGCGTTCGGTCCCGTCGCGGCGAGCGCGGCCACGGCGAGCAGGCCGGCGAGGAAGGCCGCCCGGTTACGCCGGGAACGCAGCACGGTGGAACTGGTCGCCAGCGCGGTCAGCGCCGCCATCGCGGACCCGACCGCGGCGAACGCGCCGAAGTGGTGCGTCCACTTGGTCGGCGTCAGCGCGAGCAGCAGGAAGAACAGTGCGGTCGTGCCGATGAGCCGCCGCGCGGGGCCGAGCGCCGCGCCCTGGATGCGGCCGCGCCGCAGCATCACCACAAGGCACGTGCCCGTGCACAGCATCAGCAGCAGCACCGGGAACCGGCGCGTCATCGAGCCGTCCGCGCTGTTGGCGAACAGCAGCTCGTATCTCGACAGCTCCTCGTACCACGGCAGGTCGGGACCGACCTTGCCGCGCAGCCTGGTGGCCTCCAGCACGGACGCCATCGTTTGGTCGGCGAACACCACGACCAGCACGATGAACCCGGCCGCCGCGATCGGCGCGAGCACCTCGAGCCAGCCGCTCTCGCGGGCGCGGGCACGCAGCATCTGGAACAGCGGGCGCGCCGCGACCAGGAACGGTGCCACCGCGATCATCGCGGTCGGGGTCGCGGCGAGCGCGAACGCGGCGGCGATCAGGCCGAGGCACAGTGGCAGCAGCCGCCGGGTCACCAGCGTCCGCTCGACGGCGCACAGCGCGAGCAGCGAGCCCAGCGCGGCCCACGGCTCCGGCCGGACACCGTTGTTGAACGGCAGCCACCACACCAGGAAGACCATCGCGGCCGCCCAGCTCGCGGCGCGGCTGGCGCGGACCTGGGTACCGAGCCGGGGCATCACCTCACGGCTGATCAGCAGCCAGCTGATCACGCCGATCAGGAACGAGGGCAGCCGGATCCACGGCGGCACCGTGGACACCGTGGCCATCAGCTCGTAGATGTGGTCGTTCCAGCCGAACGGCGCCTCGGCGACCCCGAACCAGCGGTGATAGTTGGTCAGGTAGCCGAACTGGTCGGCGACTCTGGCCATGGTCAGGATGTAGCCGTCGTCGGAGGTCACCGGTCCGATGAACACCCACGCGCCGAGCGTGCCGAACACGGTGAAGTCGCGCGCGGTCAGCTTCCACCAGCCGACCGGCGCCCAGCGTGGCGCGCGCCGCGCGGTGCGGGAGTCCAGCCGGTAGACCGCGATCAGGCAGCCGATCAGCGACAGCACGCCGAACACCCCGACGCCGACCTTCAGGCCGGTGGGCGAGGACTGGTAGCGCGTGTCCGGCGTGATCGAGACGTGCAGCCCGTTCGTGGGGTCCTTGGCCGAGGTGATGTCCGTGTAAATCCCGAGCACGCGCGGCCGGACGTCGCCGCCCGAGTCGTAGACCGGGGTGCCGGCGACCTTGAGCGTCGTGTGCGTGGCGTCGGAGGAGAACTGGACGTCGCAGCCGGTGGCGGGCAGCGGCTGGCGGGCGACCTGCTCGCCGCGGTTGAGCGCGGTGAGCAGACCGTTCTCGACGCGCAGCTGCATGCCGGCGCCGTTGCCCGTGCGCTCGGCGGGGATCGTGGAGAACAGCAGCCCGCCGCCGGGGGAGCGGACGTTGAGCGACTGGATCGTGGCGCACGGCAGGTCGACCTGCATGTCCTGCGCCCAGTAGCTGATCAGTGGCGCGTTGACCGGCCGCGTGTCGCTGCCCGCGGGCCAGTTGATCTGCGCGGTGTCCTGCACGACGGGCAGGAACGGGTAGGCCAGGGCGCAGGCCGCCGAGAACAGGCCGAGGACGATGGCCAGCCAGCGCCACAGCGGCGTACGGGTCTGTACAGGCGGAGTGGTGTCACGCCGCGCCTGCTCCTGGTCGGTCACCTCATCCGAGGCGACTGTCGAGGTCCTGCTGGCCATCCACATTGAACGAACGCTATCGCCCTACTGTGTCGAGATTTTCACCGGTCTTGTCGGTCACGGATTATGCACGGTGGCCGGAACACCGAATCGTTCGAGATGGGTTGCGGCCGTCAGCGGGCGCCTGTTCCGCCAGCCGAACCGTTCGAGATCGGGCGTTTCGTGCAGCCCGCTCACCGGCCCCGTGCACAGCCATGCGACCGGCCGGATTCCGGCCGGGATGTCCAGTAGCTCCTGCAGAAACTCCTCGCGGTAGAAGCTCACCCAGCCCACGCCGAGCCCCTCCGCGGTGGCCGCGAGCCACAGGTTCTGGATCGCGAGGCAGACCGAGTACAGGCCGGCGTCGGCGATCGCGTGCCGCCCCAGTACGTCCGGTGCGCCGCGGGCTGGGTCGTAGGTCACCACGATGCCGAGGCTTGATTCGAGAATGCCCTCGATCTTGATCTTGCCGAAGGTCTCGTTGCGCTCCGCGGACAGCGACCGCGCGAACACCTCGCGTTCCGCGAGCACGTGCTCGCGGAACGCGGTGCGGGTGTCCCGGTCCGACACGAGCACGAAGTCCCACGGCTGGCTCAGCCCGACGCTCGGCGCCGCGTGCGCGGCCTCCAGCACTCTGGTCAGGACGTTCTCGGGAATCGGCTCTCCGGTGAACTCGGCCCTGACGTCTCGCCGCCGCAGCAGCACGTCGTAGAACGCTTCGGGTGTCATCCCTCCAGCATCGCCGACAGCCACGCGAGCGCGGCGGGCACGTCCGCGACCGTGGGCGCGTCCGGGCGCGCGGGCCTGCGCACGACGACGACGGGAATGCCCAGTTCACGTGCGGCGACCAGTTTCGCCGCGGTCATTTCGCCCCCGCTGTCCTTGGTGACCAGCACGTCGATACGGTGCTCACGCATCAGCGTTTTTTCACCCTCGACGTGGTAGGGGCCGCGGTCGAGCAGGATCTCGATCCTCGGCGGCAGCGGCGGCTCCGGCGGATCGACACAGCGCGCCAGGAACCACTGGCGGCAGCCCGCGAACGCGGCGAGTCCCTGGCGCCCGCTGGTGAGGAAGATCCGGTCGCCGAGGTCCTGGATCTTCGCCGCGGCCTCGCCGAGCGAATCGACCCAGTGCCAGTCGTCGTGGTCGCCCTGCCAGCCAGGGCGTTGCAGGCGCAGCAACGGCACGTTCGCCGCCTTGGCGCCGGCGACGGCGGAGGCGCCGATCCGTTCGGCGAAGGGATGGGTCGCGTCCACGACGGCGACGGCCCGGTGTTCGGTGAGCCAGCGCGCGAGCCCGTCGGGGCCGCCGAACCCGCCGATGCGCACCTCACCCTCGGGCAGCCGGGGATTGGCGACGCGGCCGGCCAGCGAGGACACCACGTGCACCCCGCGCGCGACCAAGGCCGCGGCGAGCGCGCGGGCCTCGCCGGTGCCTCCGAGCACGAGCACTGTCTTCACGCGAGCCATACTCCCTGTTTATGCGGTACGGCTGGACCACGGGGGCGTGTGCGACCGCGGCGACGACGGCCGCGTACACCGCGCTGCTCACCGGGTCCTTTCCCGATCCGGTCGAGGTGCTGCTGCCCAAGGGCAAGCGGCCGGCGTTCGCGCTGGCGACCGAGCGGCTCGGCGCGGACTCGGCCAGCGCGGGTGTGATCAAGGACGCAGGCGACGATCCCGATGTCACGCACGGCGCGCTCATCGTGTCCACGGTGAGCCGCGGTGAACCGGGCACGGGTGTGACTTTCCGCGCAGGCCCGGGGGTCGGCACCGTGACCAAGCCCGGGCTGCCGCTGGCGGTCGGGGAGCCGGCCATCAATCCCGTGCCGCGGCGGCTGATGACGGAGGCGGTCGCGCGCGTCGCGGAGGCTCACGGTGACGCTGGTGACGTCGTGGTCGAGATCTCGGTACCCGAGGGCGAGGAGATGGCCCGCAAGACGTGGAATCCGCGGCTGGGCATCCTCGGCGGGCTGTCGATTCTCGGCACGACCGGTGTGGTGGTGCCGTACTCGTGCTCGGCCTGGATCGACAGCATCCGGCGCGGCGTGGACGTCGCGCGAGCGCTGGGCCTGACGCATGTCGCGGGCGCGACGGGCAGCACATCGGAACGGGTGGTCGCCGAGCTGTACGGCCTGGACGAGAGTGCGTTGCTGGACATGGGGGACTTCGCGGGTGCGGTGCTGAAGTACCTGGCGCGCCACCCCGTGCCGAGGCTGACGCTCGCGGGCGGGTTCGCGAAGTTCTCGAAACTCGCGGCGGGCCACCTGGATCTGCATTCGAAACGGTCCCAAGTGGACTTGTCGCTGCTGGCCTCGCTCGCGCCGTCTCGTTTGGAGCCCCGGATCCTGGCGGCGAACACGGCCTTGCACGCGCTGGAGATCTGCCAGGAGGAGGACGTCCCGATCGGCGACCTCGTCGCGGCCCGCGCCCGCGAGACCGCGCTGTCGGTGCTCGGTCCGGCTCCGGTCGCGGTGGATGTCGTCGTGATCAACCGCGGTGGCACGATCGTGGGCCGGGCCTAGACTCCGACGACCTCGAGCATGCTTTCCAGACCGCGGAAATCCTTGGTGTTGCGCGTGTACAGGGGCAATTCGTGGACCGACGCGATGGCAGCGGTCATGAGGTCGAGCCTTCGGGGCCGGGGATCACGACCGATCGCGAGTGTCAGCGACGCCATGCTGCCGTACCGGGCGGCCGCATCGTCATCGAACGGCAAGGCCTCGAACGCGACGAGCGCGAACCCGAGCTGTTCGGTGCGCAGCGAGCGGATGGCTGGGTCGCGGGCGAAAGCGACCCCTTGATGAAGCTCGGCCAGTGTTACGGCGGTGATCTTCGGCGGATTGGGCAGGAGCGCCGGGTCCAGCGAGGCGCCTTCGATGAAAAGGCCGGTGTCAAGCACACCGGCGCGGCGAGAATCAGCCACGGGGACGCGCCCACGGGTCATCGTCGCCAATGCGGTCCTCGCCGAAGAACTCATCGGCCTCCCGGCGCATCTCCTCGTAGTCCACGCGCGGCAACTTGCGTGCCCGCTCTACGAACTCCTTCGCGCTCAGCTCGCGCGTCGCGTAGCACAGTGAGCTACCGCGTCAACCCCTTCGACGTCCGCTCCCTCGTCGTCGAGTACAGGAAGCTGTCCGGGAACGTCTCCGCCGCGAGCACGCGGCCCACGAAGATCACCGCGGCGCGCTTGATCTCCGCGGCGTGCACCTGCGCCGCGATGGTGCCGAGTGTGCCGCGCACCAGCACCTCCTCCGGCTGGCTCGCGCGCGCCACCACGGCTACCGGGCAGTCCTCGCCGTAGTGCGGCACCAGTTCCGCCACCACCTGCTCGATCCGCCCGACCGCCAGGTGCAGCGCGAGCGTCGCCCCGGTCGCGGCGAAACCGGCCAGCGTCTCGCCCGAGGGCATCGCCGTGGAGCGAGCCCGCACGCGCGTGATGACGAGGCTCTGCCCGACCGTCGGCACGGTCAGCTCGCGCCCCAGAACCGCCGCGGCGGCGGCGAAAGCGGGCACCCCCGGCACCATCTCGTACGGCACCCCGGCCGCGTCCAGCCGCCGCATCTGCTCGGCCACCGCGCTGTAGATCGACGGGTCACCCGAGCACAGCCGCGCCACGTCGTGCCCCGCCTCGTGTGCGGCGACGAGTTCCGCGGTGATCTCGTCCAGGTCGAGATTCGCCGTGTCGACCCGCTTCGCGTCCGCCGGGCAGTGCGCGAGCAGATCCGGCGGCGTGAGGCTGCCCGGGTACAGGCACACCTGGCAGCGCGCGAGCAGATCGCGGCCCCGCACGGTGATCAGATCGGCGGCACCCGGTCCGGCGCCGATGAAGTGCACGGTCATTTCCTGATGCTCCATTGCGTCACGGTGCGCGCGGGCGCCCACCCGGTGAATCCGCCCAGCGGGGCGGCCTGTTCGACGGCGATGCGCACCAGCTCCCCGCCGTGCGCGCGGTAGGCCTGCGCGAGTGTCTGCTCCGACTCCAGCGTCACGGCGTGCGCGACCAGCCGCCCGCCCTCCCGCAACACGGCCCAGCAGACCGGCCACGCGGTCACCCCGCCACCGAGGAAAACCGCGTCCGGCGCGGGCAGCCCGTCCAGTGCCTCGGGCGCGGCGCCCTCCACGACCCGCAGGTCGGGAACGCCCAGCCGGTCGGCGTTGCGGCCGATGCGGGCTGCGCGTTCCGCGGAGCGCTCTACGGCGATGGCCCGGTTCGACGGGTGCGTGCGCGACCATTCGATCGCGACACTGCCCGCGCCCGCGCCCACGTCCCACAGCAACTCGCCGGGCAGCGGCGCCAGCCGGGCGAGCGCGGCCGCCCGCAGATCCCGTTTCGTGAGCTGGCCGTCGTTCTCGAACGCGTCGTCCGGCAGCCCTGGCACGAGCGCGAGGCCCGGCCCGCCCGCGCATTCGATCGCGACGATGTTCAGCGGATCCACCTCCGCCGACCACTCCCGCGCCGTGCCGCGCACGATCTCCTCACGCGGCCCGCCGAGCTGCGCCAGCACGACCATCGCGCTGTCCCCGAAACCGTGTTCCACCAGCAGCGACGCGATCTGCGCCGGGCTCGACTCGTCCGAGCTGAGCACCAGTAACCGGGCGCCGGGCGCGAGCACGCGGGCGACGCGGTGCACGTTGCGCCCGACGACGCTGACCACCTCGGTCTCCTCCGCGGACCAGCCGAGCCGGGCACGCGCGAGCGTGACGGAGGACACCCCGGGCACGATCCGCACGTCGTCGAACCGCCGCCGCAACGTCGTCCCGATGCCCGACAGCATGGGATCGCCACTGGCCAGCACCCCTAGCCTGCGGCCCGCGTGCTCACCGAGCAGCCCGTCCAGCGCGGGCAGCAACGGGCTTGGCCAGGCGGTTTTCGGCAGGTCGAGCGGCACCATGTCGAGCTGGCGGGACGCGCCGAAAAGCTCGTCGCAGGCACGCAGTTCCGCCCGCGCCGCCTCGGACAGCCCGGCCCAGCCGTCCGCGCCGATCCCCACCACAACAATCGTCACGAACGCAGACCGTATGTCATGATGCCTGGCGACGGTCGTTCGCGGAACCCGGTGCGAATCCGGGGCGGTCCCGCCACTGTGACCGGTCCTCGGACCGGGAGCCAGAGCTTCGGCGGCCGTTGCGCGTCCTCGTGGCGCGCGGCCAGAACCAGTGGGCGCGGACACCCGCTCAGAGCCTGAGGAGTCGCATGCGGCCGTATCCCTTCACCGCTGTCGTGGGAATGCACGAACTACGGCTGGCGCTCGTGCTTTCGGCGATCTCGCCCGCCATCGGCGGTGTGCTGGTGCGCGGCGAGAAGGGCACCGCGAAGTCCACGATGGTGCGCGCGCTGGCGGGGCTGCTGCCGCCGGTCGACGTGGTCGAGGGCTGCCGCTTCTCGTGCGATCCTGCCGCGCCCGATCCCGAATGCCCCGACGCCCCGCACGGCGGGTCCGCGATCCGCCGCCCGGCGCGGCTGGTGGAACTGCCGGTCGGCGCCGCCGAGGACCGCGTGATCGGTTCGCTGAACCTCGAACGCGCGCTCGCCGAGGGGGTCACCGACTACGAGCCCGGCCTGCTGGCCGCCGCGCACCGCGGCCTGCTGTACGTCGACGAGGTCAACCTGCTGCACGACCATCTCGTCGACACGCTGCTCGACGCGGCGGCGATGGGCCGCGCGACGGTCGAGCGGGAAGGCGTGTCGGTCTCGCACGCGGCGCGGTTCGTGCTGATCGGCACGATGAACCCGGAGGAAGGCGAGCTGCGCCCGCAGCTGCTCGACCGGTTCGGGCTGACCGTGGAGGTCGCCTCCAGCCGGGAGCCCGAGGAGCGCGCCGAGGTCATCCGCAGGCGACTGGACTACGAGTCTGATCCGGACACTTTCGCCGCCCGCTACGCCGGCGAGGACGCGTCGCTGGCCCGGGAAATCCAGGCGGCACAGGAACTTCTGCCGTCGGTCGCGTTGAGCGACGACGCCCTGCGTCAGATCGCGGAGGTCTGCGCGTCGTTCGAGGTCGACGGCATGCGCGCGGACATCGTCACGGCCCGTACCGCGGTCGCGCACGCGGCCTGGTCCGGTCGTGACAAGGTGTCCACAGAGGACATTCGTGTCGCCGCGCGGCTCGCGCTGCCGCACCGGCGCCGCCGCAATCCATTCGACGCGCCGGGAATCGACGAGGAGCAGCTCGAACAGGCACTCCAGGACGCGGAACCGCCCGAGGACCCGGGCCCGGACGACGACGGACCCGGCTCGGGTTCCGAAGCGCCGCAGCCGCAAGACGGCGGCGGCGACACCGAAGGCGGCGGGCAGCAGCCGGAAACCGGTGGCGGACAAGGAAACCGGCAGCAGACCACCAACGCGGGCAAGCCATACCGGGCGCGGCTGTTCCAGGTCGCCGGCGTCGGCGAGGGTGAGCGCGGGCGGCGGTCGCGTGCCGTCACCGACAGTGGCCGCACGGTCGGCGTCAAGCCGTCCGCTGTGCGTGAAGGGCGCCCGCACCTTGTCGCGACCGTGCGCGCCGCCGCGCCACACCAGCGTTCCCGTGGCCGCTCGGGCGCGGGTCTGGTGCTGCGCAAGGGAGATCTGCGGTACGCCCTGCGCGAAGGCAACGAGGGCAACCTCGTGCTGTTCTGTGTGGACGCGTCCGGCTCGATGGGCGCCCGCTCGCGGATGCGCGAGGTGAAGGCGGCCGTGCTGTCACTGCTGCTGGACGCCTACCAGCGGCGGGACAAGGTCGGACTGATCACGTTCCGCGCGAACGGCGCGGACCTGGCTCTGCCACCGACGATCAGCGTCGAGGCCGCGGCCTCCCGGCTGGAAGCGCTTCCCACGGGTGGCCGCACGCCATTGGCCGAGGGACTGCTCGAAGCCGCGAGGGTGCTGCGGGTCGAATCGGTACGTGATCCGCGCCGGCGCCCGCTGCTCGTGGTCGTCACGGATGGACGCGCCACCAGCGGCGCGGACGCGGTGCGCCGCGCACAGCAGGCGGCCGGGCTGCTCACCGGCGTGACGGCCGTGGTGATGGACTGCGAGACCGGGCGGATGCGCCTCGGGCTCGCCGGTGAGCTCGCGCAACACCTCGGTGCCGAACACGTGCCGCTCGGCGAGGTCGCCGCGGACTCGCTGACCAGTGCGGTGAAATCCCGGCTCGGGAGGGCTGCCTGATGCCACAGGGCAAACCGGAGGTCGTGCCGGACGATGGCCTCACCACCCGCCAGCGCCGTAACCGGCCGATCTTCGCGATCCACACCGGCGAGATGAAGGGCAAATCGACCTCCGCGTTCGGGATGGCGCTGCGCGCGTGGAACCAGGGCTGGTCGGTCGGTGTGTTCCAGTTCGTCAAATCCGCGAAATGGCGGGTCGGCGAGGAAGGCGCTTTCCGGGCGCTGGGCGAACTGCACGAGCGGACCGGTCAGGGCGGGCCCGTCGAATGGCACAAGATGGGCGAAGGCTGGAGCTGGGCGCGGAAATCGGGGTCCGAAGAGGACCATGCCGAGAACGCGCGGGAGGGCTGGGCCGAGATCAAGCGCAGGCTCGCCGCCGAGCGCCACGACTTCTACGTGCTGGACGAGTTCACCTATCCGCTGAAATGGGGCTGGATCGACGTGGCCGACGTCGCGAAGACGATCGCGGACCGGCCCGGCCGTCAGCACGTCGTGATCACCGGCCGCAGCGCGCCGCCCGAGCTGATCGAGGTCGCCGATCTCGTGGTCGAGATGACCAAGATCAAGCATCCGATGGACGCGGGGCAAAAGGGCCAGCGGGGCATCGAGTGGTAGCCAGGGTCGTCATCGCGGCGCCCGGTTCCGGACACGGCAAGACGACGATCGCGGCCGGGTTGATGGCCGCGCTGCGCTCGCGCGGGCACGACGTGTCGGGGCACAAGGTGGGCCCCGACTTCATCGATCCGAGCTACCACGCGCTTGCCACCGGCCGCCCGCCGCGCAACCTGGATCCCTTTCTGCAGAGCGAGGATCTGCTCGTGCCGTTGCTGTTGCACGGCGCGAGCGAGCTCGCGGTCATCGAGGGTGTGATGGGCCTGTTCGACGGCAGGCTGGGCACCGAGGGCTACGCCTCGACCGCGCATGTCGCGCGGCTGCTGTCGGCGCCGGTCGTGCTCGTCGTGGACGCGAGCGCCGCGAGCCGCAGCGTGGCCGCGACCGTCCTGGGGTTCGCGCGCTACGACCCGCGCGTCGATCTCGCCGGGGTGATCCTCAACAAGCTCGGCTCGCAGCGGCACGAGGACGAGATCCGCGCCGCGCTCGTGCCCACCGGCATTCCCGTGCTCGGGGCGTTGCGGCGCAGCGAGGACATCCACGCGCCGAGCCGTCACCTCGGGCTCGTGCCCGCCGCCGAGCGGGAGACGGAATCCGCGCGCCTGCTGCCGAAACTGGCCGAATGGATCAGCCAGGGCGTCGATCTCGAAGCGGTCGTGCGGGTGGCGCGGGGGGCGCCGCGACTGAGCGGGGAACCATGGTCGCCGGGGCCGGAGTGGACAGGTCCTCGCCGGACGATCGCCGCCGCCGCCGGGCAGGCGTTCACCTTCCGCTACACCGAGACCGTCGAACTGCTTGCCGCACAAGGAATCGACGTGGTCGACATCGATCCGTTGCGGGACAAGACGTTGCCCGAGGACTGCGCCGGGCTCTACCTCGGTGGCGGGTTCCCGGAGGTGCACGTCGAGGAGCTGTCGGCGAACACGCCGCTGCGCGAGGAGATCGGCGCTGCCGTCCACAGTGGAATGCCGGTGGTCGCCGAATGTGCCGGGCTGTTGTATCTGTGCCGTGAACTCGACGGGTTGCCGATGGTCGGTGCCGTGGATGCGGTGGCGCATATGACGAAGCGTGGCGCGCTCGGCTACCGGGAGGCAGTCGCACCCGCGGCGAACCTGCTGGCCGATGCGGGCGAACGCGTCACGGGGCACGAGTTCCATCGCACGAAAGTCGAGCCACGGCATGGGAAAACCGCCGCGTGGGAGTGGGACGGCGAGGGCGAGGGTTTCGCGTCGGCGAACCTGCATGCGTCCTATTTGCACGTTCACTGGGCCGGTCACCCGCGGCTGGCGGCGCGGTTCGCGGCGGCGGTGCACGCGTATGAATGACTACGATCTGCACCATCACGGCGATCGGGAGGTCGGTGCCGGACTGGTCGACCTCGCGGTAAATGTGCGCCTGCCGAAGCCGCCCGATTGGCTGCGGCGTGAACTCACCGAGGCGCTCGACGATCTCGCCGCGTACCCGAATCCCGTTCGTGCGACGGAGGCTGTTGCCGGGCGGCACCGGCGGTCGCCCGGCGAGGTGCTCGTCACCGCGGGTGCCGCGGAGGCGTTTACCTTGCTGGCGCGGGCTTTCCGTGCTCGCAACGCCGTCGTGGTGCATCCGCAGTTCACCGAACCCGAGGCGGCGCTGCTCGCCGCCGGGCACGAGGTGCGACGGGTCGTGCTGCCGGATTTCGTGCTCGATCCCTCGCTGGTTCCCGACGACGCGGATCTGGTTTTCGTTGGCAACCCGACGAATCCGACCTCGGTGCTGCACCCCGCCGCCTCGCTGCGCGAGCTGGTCCGGCCGGGCCGGGTGCTCGTGGTGGATGAGGCGTTCCTCGACGCGGTGCCCGGCGAGCCGGAGTCGCTGGCCGAGGAAGCGCTTTCCGGCGTGGTCGTCGTTCGCAGCCTGACCAAGACCTGGGGCATCGCGGGCCTGCGGGCGGGATATGTGCTGGCGGAACCCGGAATCATCGAGCGGTTGCACGCTGTTCAACCACCGTGGTCGGTGTCGAGCCTCGCCGCGCGGGCGGTCGTCGCATGTTGTCGTCCCGCCGCTCTGGACGAGGCGGACAAACTCGCGGTCGCCGCCGAACAGGATCGCGAACGTCTGGTCGCGGGCTTGCGGGACCTGGGTGTGGAGGTCGTCGGCGAGCCGCGGGCGCCGTTCGTGCTGATTCGCCTGCCTGGCGCGGACCGCGTCCGGGAGCGGTTGCGCGCGGCGGGTTACGCGGTGCGCCGCGGTGACACGTTCCCGGGACTGGGTAAGGACTTTCTGCGCCTGGCGGTGCGTGACGAAGCGATTACGGTGTCCTTTTTGCGGGCATTGGAACTTACGATGGGCGCGTGACAGATGACGGTGAGTTGTCCACTCCGGTGCGTCCGGTGTCCGCGGCGAAGGCGGTGGCCGAACGGCTGATCGCCGCCATCGCGGTAGGCGACTACTCGCCCGGCGAGCGGCTGCCGCCCGAGCGGGACCTGGCCGGCATGCTGGAGGTCAGCCGGGTCACGGTGCGCGCGGCGCTGGCCGAGCTGCGTGAGGCCGGGTATGTGGAGATCCGGCGCGGGCGCAGCGGCGGCTCGTTCGTCCGGCGGCGCGCCGACCCGCGCGACGCGCATCGGGCCGAGCATCTGGTGGATCTGCGGCGGCTGGTGGAATCGCTCATCGCGCGTACCGCGGCCGAACGGCACACACCGGAGGACGACGCCGCGATCACGGCGGCCTTGGAGCGCTACGAACGCGCGCACGACGTGGCGACCGACGTGGACCTGCATCGAGCCATCGCCGCCGCGACGCACAATCCGTTGCTGGCGGACTTGAGCAGGCAGTTACTGACTCAGGTGCGCCTTGGCGACGAACGTCCGGTGGGGTACTCGCCGGAGCACCGCGCGATGGCCGAGGCGGTGACGGCGGGCAAGGCGGAGGAGGCGGCGGCGTTGGCGCGCAGGCACTTCACGGTGCGAGGGCGAGTAGTGCCGCGGCAGTAGCAGCCTCGACGCACGCGCCGAGCACGTCGCCGGTGATGCCGCCCAGGCGTCGCACGCAGCGCCACAACAGCAGGCCCGCCACCGCGTACGCGACGCCCACCGCGAGCGGCCCGCGCCACCAGTCGTACCCGGGCGCCAGCGCCGATAATCCCGCCGCCACCACGAAAACCATTGCCGCGACGGGCATCGCGACCGACCCGGCGACCGTCGCGCCGAGCCCTTCCGGACGGGCGGACGGCACCCCGCGTGCGCAGCAAAGGGAAAGCACACACCGCCCGGCGAGCACCGCCACCACGGCCGCCACCGCCCCGGCCGCCGCGAGTGCTCCACATTGGACGATCAGGGCGAGTACGAGGGCAGCCACCCCGGTGGGCCCGGAATCGCCGCGGCGCATGATCTCCAGCGCGCGCTCGCGGTCGTAGGAGGCACCGAGCCCGTCGGCGGTGTCAGACAGGCCGTCGAGATGCAACCCGCGGCTGCCCAGCGCGACGGCGCCGATCGCGAGCCCCGCGCAGGCTAGCCCGGGCAGCCCGAGCGCGGCGCCGCCCCACATGATGAGCCCAGCCACCGCGGCGAGCGGCACCACCGCAGCGGGCGCGAGCACCATCGCCCCCCGCGCCACCCGCCGATCGATGACGCGCGGCGCAGGCACGGGCAGCGCGGTCAACGTGCCAACCGCCATCCGCAGGGAGTCAAGCGCGATCATGTGCTGCCTTCATCGCGCCGCCTCTTCCTGTCTTGTCTCGTCTTGGCTCGCGCGGGCGGTTGCGCCTTGGCTCGCTCGCACGGAGGGCCCACTCGGCCGCGCGGAGGGCTGGACTCGCTTGCACGGAGGGCCCACTCGGCCGCGCGGAGGGCTGGACTCGCTTGCACGGAGGGCTGGACTCGGCCGCACGGAGGGCCCACTCGGCCACGCACAGGGCCCACTCGGCCGCGCGGAGGGCTGGACTCGGCCGCGTGGAGGGCTGGACTCGGCCGCGCGGAGGGCTGGACTCGCGTCCATGCGGACGTGCAGCACGGGCATGTCAGGCAAGATCGGCCAGCAGGCCCATGTCGGCGATCACGGCGCGCGCCGCACGTAGCGTCGGCACCGCCTGGACGGCGCCGCTGCCCTCGCCGAGGCGCAGTCCGAGGTCGAGGATGGGCTCGAGGCCGAGTGCCTTGAGCGCAAACGCTTGCGACGGCTCGGTCGAGCGGTGCCCGGCAAGCCACCAGCGCACCGCATCCGGCGCGATCTCCCGCGCCACCACGGCCGCCGCACCGGAGAAGACGCCGTCCAGCAGCACCGGCACACCCCGCGCCGCGCCCTGCACGAGAAAACCTGCCGTGGCCGCCGCGCAAGCGCTTCCCAGCGCCGTGAGCAGCTCGAACGGATCCGAGCCTGCCCGGGACTGCGAGTACCGCGCCAGCGCGTGCGAGACCACCGAGATCTTTCGCTCGCGACCAGCCTCGTCCACTCCCGTGCCGGTGCCCACGACGTCCGACGCGGGCAGGCCGAGCGTCGCGGCCACGAGTGCCGCCGCGACCGTCGTGTTTCCGATGCCCATGTCACCCGGGATGAGCAGATCGGCACCGTCGGCGATCTCGGCGTCGGCGATCTGCCTGCCCGCCTCGAACGCGGCACCGGCCTCGCCGGGCGCGAGTGCGTCCTCGACGTCGATCGAGCCCGACCCTTGCCGGATCTTGAACGCGCGCACGGCCTCCGGCACATCCGAAAGGTCCGCGTCCACACCCATGTCGACCACCCGGACGCGCGCGCCGACCTGTCGCGCCAGCACGTTCACGCCACTCTTGCCCGCCAGGAAAACGCGCACCATCGCGGCCGTGACCTCACGCGGGTACGCCGACACGTTCGACACCCCGTGGTCCCCGGCGAACACGACCACCCGCACGTCGTCCAGCGGCCGCGGCGGCACCTGTCCGTGCGCGGCGCACAGCCACGCCGCCAGCTCCTCCAGCCTGCCCAGCGCGCCGAGGGGTTTGACCAGTGCGTCGAGCCGCTCCAGCGCCTCGGTACGAGCCTCGGGGTCCGGAAGCGGAATCTCGATCACAGCAATGCCCTTTCGCTCAGCCGGAAAACGCGCCCGGCCACCACGAGCTGGACGCTGTCCGACTCGGCGGCGACCCGGTTGTTCAGTGCGCCCAGCACATCACGAAAGAGGCGTCCGGAGAAAGTCGCGGGCACCACACCCATGCCGACCTCGTTGCTGACCGCGACGACCGGCACGTGCGCCTCCCGCCACGCGACCAGGAAATCCTCCATCCGCTCGTCGAGGCGAAGCTCCCAGCCCGGCTTCTGTTCCCACGCGCCGACCTCGCCGAGCACCCGGCTGACCCACGTGCCGAGGCAGTCGATGAGCAACGGCCGCGACGCACGCCGCAACGTCGTCGCGAGATCCGTGGTCTCGACGGTGCGCCAGTTCGCCGGGCGCCGCGCCTGATGCAGTTTGACCCGCGCGGCCCATTCCGGATCGTCGTCGCCTGCCGGCAGGCCGGGCGCGACGTACACCACCTCGGGATGGGGGTTCATCAACCGCTCGGCGTGGCGCGATTTCCCGGAACGCACTCCGCCCAGGATCAGCACCTTGCCCTCGTCGCGCCCCCACCTGCGCAGGCGGCGGGCGGCGCCTTCTAAAGCGCCCGCGAGCCGCTGGGTCAGCTTGGTCATACCCGGCATTGTCGTGCAAGCGCTAACGTGCCGTGCGTGGTGTATGCGGGTAAGTGCGGCCTCGTCGCCGGATACGTGCTCGACGCGGTCTTCGGTGACCCCCGGCGGGGGCACCCGGTCGCGTTGTTCGGCCGCGCCGCGGGCGCGGCCGAGCGCCGGATGTGGGCCGATTCGCGGGCACGTGGTGCCGCCTACGTGGCCGTCTGCGTTGGCTCCGCCGCCGGCCTCGGCGCCGCCGCGCAGGCTGTCACCCGGCGCCGCCCGCTGGCCCGGTTCGCGGCGACCGCGCTCGCGACGTGGGCCGTCCTCGGTGGGCGCGGGCTCGCGCACGAGGGCGACACGATGGCCCGGCTGCTCGAGGACGACGATCTGCCCGCGGCCCGGCGCCGCCTGTCCCATCTGTGCGGTCGTGACGCGACCAATCTCGACACGAAGGAACTGGCCCGCGCCGCCACCGAGTCCATCGCCGAGAACACGTCGGACGCCGTCGTCGCGCCACTGTGCTGGGGCGCGGTCGCGGGAATTCCCGGCCTCCTCGGCTACCGCGCGCTGAACACCCTCGACGCGATGGTTGGACATCGTTCACCGCGCTTCGAGAAGTTCGGCTGGGCCTCGGCCCGCGCCGACGACGTGGCCAACCTCGTGCCCGCCCGCGTCGGCGCCCTCGCGGCGGCCGTGTGCGCCCCACTCGTCGGCGGCAGTCCGAAGCGGACGTGGCGCGTGTGGCGACGGGACGCGCACCGGCATCCGAGCCCGAACGCCGGCCAGGTCGAGGCCGCTTTCGCGGGCGCGCTCGACGTCCGGCTCGGCGGCGTGAACACCTACGGCGCCCGGACCGAGGACCGGGGCACGCTCGGTGACGGTCCCGCGCCAGGCCCGGCGGACCTGCGGCGTTCGGTGAAACTGTCGCGCGCGGTCGGCGTGGCCGCGCTGGCCGTGGCGGTGGCGCGATGAGGGGCTTGCTGGTCGCGGGGACCACTTCGGACGCCGGAAAAAGCCTTGTCACCGCTGGCATCTGCCGCTGGCTCGCACAGCAGGGCTTGCGGGTCGCGCCGTTCAAGGCGCAGAACATGTCGAACAACTCGATGGTCTGCGGCGACGGCGCGGAAATCGGCCGCGCCCAGTGGCTCCAGGCGCGGGCGGCGGGCGTGGAGCCCGAGGCCGCGATGAACCCGGTGCTGCTCAAGCCCGGCAGCGATCATCGCAGTCACATCGTCGCGCTCGGCAAACCGTTCGGCACGCTCGAAGCGGGGGAGTACGCGACCGGCCGCGCCGCGTTGGCGCAATTGGCTTTCGACGCCTACGAAGACCTCAGCTCGCGCTATGACGTGGTGGTCTGCGAGGGCGCGGGCAGCCCCGCCGAGATCAACCTGCGCGCGGGCGACTACACGAACATGGGCCTGGCGCGCCGCTTCGACCTGCCGGTGGTCGTCGTCGGTGACATCGATCGCGGCGGGGTGATGGCCGCGATGTACGGCACGCAGGCGTTGCTGGACTCCGAAGATCAGGCGCTCATCGCCGGCTGGATCGTCAACAAGTTCCGCGGCGACCTCGACCTGCTGCGCCCCGGCCTGGACCGGCTCGCCGAGCTGACCGGCCGTCCGGTGTACGGGGTGCTGCCGTGGCTGCACGGCGTGTGGATCGACTCCGAGGACGCGCTCGCCGCGGCGGGCTGGACCCGTGAGCAGCGGGGCGGCTCACTGGAAATCGCCGTGGTGCGGTTTCCCCGCGCCTCCAACGCGACCGATGTGGACGCTCTCGCCGCGGAACCCGGCGTGACCGTGAGCCTGACCGCTGAACCGGATGTGGTGCGTACCAGCGACATCGTCGTGCTGCCCGGAACCCGGGCGACCGTGGACGATCTGCGGTGGCTGCGCTCCCGTGGCCTGGAAAGCGCTCTCGCAGCGCGTGTCGCCGCCGGAAAACCGGTGCTCGGCATCTGCGGCGGCTACCAGATGATGGCGCGGGAGATCCGCGATGACGTCGAATCCGGTGCGGGCAGGGTCAAGGGGCTCGGCCTGCTGCCCACGACGGTGTCGTTCTCGCCCGAGAAGGTTCTCGCGCGGCCGACCGGCTCGTGGCGCGGGCACGAGGTGCACGCGTACGAGATCCACCACGGCAGCGCCGAACCGGCGGGGGAGGCCGCGCCGTTCCTCGATGGCTGGAACGTGGGCCCGGTATGGGGAACGATGTGGCACGGCACCTTCGACAACGACGGTTTCCGCCGCGCGTGGCTGGCCGAGGCCGCGGCGAAGGCCGGGGTCACCTGGACCCCGGCCGTGGACGCGCCGGGATTCGCCGCACTGCGGGAATCCATGGTGGACCGGCTTGCTCAGTCCATTGTGGAGCATATCGACACGGAGGCGCTCCTCGACGTCATACGGCGGGGCTCGCCTGCGGGGCTGCCGATCTTGTGAAGGCACGCTCGGCGAGCGTGCCGAAGATCAGCGCCAGCGAGCCCCACAACGTCAGCTGGGTACCGAGCGACGCGGTACGGAAGCTCCACAGTGTCGAGGCCGGGAACTCCGCAGGCACCTCGTCGATGATCGGCATCAGCCACGCGCACAACGCCATCACCGCGAGATAACCGAGACACGCGGCGATGCCGCCCGTCCACGCGTCGAACCGCTCGGTGAGTCGTCGTCCGGCGACCACCGCGAGCAAACCGACCACAATGGACAACGCGACGAACGCGAAGTACAGCTCCGTTCTGTTCTGGATGGTGCCTTCCTGGCCGGCCGCGGGCGGATTCGCCGGGTACTTCAGGAACGGCACCACGACGGCCACCACGAACGCGCAAGCGGTGACCAGCAGTGCCGTGAGCCTCGGCCGCAGCGTGCCGACCCGGCCATACGCGAACGCGAAAGCCAGCGCCAGCAGGCCACCGATGGCGATGCCGTACACGCCGACCGCCACGAACAGGCCGATCGAGCTCTGCACGCCACGGCTGACGAGTTCCTCCTCGCCGTGGCTGTGCGGTACCGCTTCGGCGTGGCTGTGTCCTTCTTCGAATCCGATGGCCGTGCCGACCGTGGGTTCACCGACGACGTAGGCGAACACCGTGGCGAGGACAGCGGCGATCAGGCCCGCGAGCATGCCGCGGACCAGCAATGTCCTCATCATGTCAGTGGCAGGGGAAAGCGAGCAGGTGCCTGCCGTCGTGCAGGAACTCGTGGATGTAGCTGTTGGCGATCAGCGACGTGGCACCCTGTTCGGTGCTCACGAAGTAGAGCGCGATCAGCGCGAGCAGTCCGATGAGGACGGCCCAGGGCAGGATCTGGCGGATGGGAATACGTACGGGAACCGGGATCGCCGGAGCGGCCTGGGTCACGGAAAAAACCTCCTCGGGCTTGCGCGGCCTGTCTGGGGTGACGCGATGGTCCGGGTCTGACTTCCCGGCTCGCTTTCCGAACCGGGTCACAGTGGCGCGTCCGTGCGGAGTTTCACCGCTTCCGGAGGCCATCGCCTGGCCCGCTAAAGGTAAACCACGTGTGAAACCAGAGCAAGGTTGTGTCGGGTGGGACACCCGGACGCCGCCGGGTATCCCACGTTCAGCCCAGTACGGCGGGTTTGAGCACGTCTTGACACCACTCACGGAAAGTGGTCGGGCTCGACGACTCCGGCGTGCGTGGCTCGATGTTGTCGAGGCCGTTGTTCTTCGCGACCATCATGTCGACCATTCCCGCTGCCATGGCCTCGGAAAACCCGTTGGCGAGCAGATTCGCGCGGTAATCCTCGACGGGGATCTGCTGGTAGCGGACGGGACGTGCCAGCACCTCGGACATGATTTCGGCCTGCTCGTTGAGAGTCAGGTCCTCCGGGCCGAGCACGGACACCGAGCCGGTGCCGGTCCACGTGTCGTCGATCAGCAGTTTCGCGGCCGCGGCGGCGATATCGCGGGTGGCGCACGTTGGTGCCTTGCGGTCGGGATCCTCGGTGCCGAAGAACACGCCCTGGTCCTTGATGGATTCCGCCTGCCGGAGCATGTTGTCCATGAAGCTGGGCATGGTGAGCGCGCGGTGATGAACGCCGGTCGCCGCGATCATGTCGTCCATCGCCAGCGACGCCGTGACGTATCCGGCGTTCGTGGTGAAGCCGCGGCCCACCGCCGAAATGCCCACGACCCTTGTGACGCCATGGGTCTTCAACGCCGTGCAGGCGGGGCGGGTGAAGTCGAGATAGGCGGCGTCGAGGCTCTCGGCCTGGAAGTTCGCGACGGGCAGCCAGAACACGGTGTCCGCGCCCGCGAAGGCCTTGTCCACCACGTCCGCATCGCTGTGCGAACCCTGGACGACCTCGACGCGCTCGCGCACGCCCGGATCGAGCCGGTTCGGGTCCCGCGCGATGAGGCGGAGGGATTTTCCGCTGGTGAGGAGCCTGTCGACGAGTTGCCGGCCGATCTGGCCGGTCGGTGTGGTTACTACGATCACGTGTCTCTCCTGAACGGGTGGGCGTAAGTAAACTATACCGTACCGTTTACTTCGGTTGTCAAGGAGCGCGAGTGGCACGACGGGGCGAGCAGCTGCGGGAGCACATCCTGTGGTCGGCGAAGGCGGTCTTCCTCGAGATGGGTTTCGAACGCGCGTCGATGGACGTGGTGGCCGCGCGCGCCGAGACGTCGAAGCGGTCGCTGTACGCGCATTTCGAGAACAAGGACACGTTGTTCGCGCAGGTCGTGGAGCTGGTGCGCGGGTTGTATCTGCAGCAGCTCAAGACGCCCGGTGACTACGATTCCGACAGCGCGGAGGCGGTCGTCCGGTTCTGCGGGCGGTTCCTGCAGTTGCTGATGTGGGAGTCGGTGCTGCGGACGTGCCGGCTCGGCGTCGCCGAGGCGGACCGGCTCCCCGACGCCTCGGGTGGCTACTACGACGCGATCTTCGTGACGACCCACGAACGGCTGGCGGCGTTCCTGGCGCAGCGGTACGAGCTCTCCGCCGAGGAGAGCGCGGACCTCGCCGAGCAGCTCCTGGGCCGCACGGTGTACCCCCGCCTGATCCGAGCGTTCTTCGGCGTCGAGCCGCTGCTGCCCGACCACCCCGAGTCCCGCACGCTGGAGACCGATGTGGACCTGGCGCCGATCCGCCGCGCGGTGGCGGCGTTGTTGCCGGGGTGAGGTCTCGTGCTTCCTGTCCGGTTCGGCTCAGGCCTGGATGACCTTGATGCCTTCCAGTTCGAACGCTGACACCAGGTCCTGGGGTGCGTGGGAGTCCGTGACCAGTACGTCGATGTCCAGCGTCGGGCAGATGCGGGCGAAGGCGTAGGCGCCGAGCTTCGAGCTGTCCGCGACCACGACGACCTGACGGGCGCGGGACGCGAGCAGCCTGTTGACGCCCGCCTCCGCCTCGTGGTGGGCGTACAGGCCGCGCAGCGGGTCGATCGCGTCGACGCCGAGGAACGCGATGTCCAGGCTGACCTCGTGCAGCACCAGCTCGGCCAGCGGTCCGGTCAGCTCGAACGACCGGGCCCGCGCGACGCCGCCGGTGGTCACGATCTTGATGCACTGCCGCACCGTCAGCTCGTGTGCGATGTTCAGCGCGTTGGTGACCACGGTCAGC
>Ga0164243_10003553_pt1 | contig 24893 bp, 21 predicted proteins | sample OricompcompostOP_FD_108781 | JGI IMG/M metagenome (GOLD analysis project Ga0164243, IMG submission 108781) | Organic Plus compost microbial communities from Emeryville, California, USA - Original compost - Organic plus compost (OP) | ecosystem: Engineered > Solid waste > Mixed feedstock >...
GAGGTTGCGCAGGTCGTCGGCCACTTCGTCCGGCTCCGCCCACAGCCGCGCCGGGTCGAGCTTCCACGCGGTGTCGCCGAGTTCGGCGACGTGGTCGGCGAGTCCCTCCCCTGCCTCGGTGAGCGCGTGCCACAGCTGGCCCAGCCGGCTGCGCGCCTCGACCAGGTCCGCCTTCGCGTCCGCGATCTTCGCCCGTGCGGCCTCGGCTGCCGCGTCCACCTGCTCGCGCGCCCTGCGCAGCATCGACTCCGCGTGCGCCCGCTTCTCCGCCCCCGGGTCTGGGAACGGCTCCGCCGGGGGCGCGTCCGCGGGCCGGGAGGCCGACTCTCGTTCGTGGGCCGCTTCCGCCCGCTCGGTCTCGGCCTGCGCCTCGCCCCAGAGGCGGATGGCTTCGGCGGCTTCCCGCTGGGCCCACTCGAGCACCCCGTGGTGCGGGTCCAAAGCCTCAGCAGCGGTCACGAACGCCTCACCGGAACGGATCCAGTCTCCCGGATGCCCGTCGAAGAAGTCGTGGAAGGCGTCCGCGGCCTTCCCCGTCCAACCGCCGTCGTCGATGCGGCGCAGTCCTTCGCCCGCCTCGGACAGCAGTCGGCCGTACCGGCGCAGCGTGGCTGCGGTTTCACCGATCACCGCGGGATCGCCGGGAATCAAGGCGCGCGAATCCTGCGTCTCTCCGAGCTCGGCCACTACTCCCCCTGCGAAGCCTCTTCGACCGCGACGTCGGCCAAGTGCGCTGGCCCGCCTCGTCCGCGGTCGCGTACCCGCGCGCCGAGTCCAGCAGCAGCCGGGCGAGCATCATCCCGTCCTCGGTCAGATGTCCGGCCGCCTGCGCGCCGCGTTCGCAGAAGTCGGCCATCCCCAGGCCCACGTCCATCAGGCCCTCAAGATCGACCAGGGCCTCAGATCGACGCGGTATCCCTGCCCGCTGACGGTGTCGGCCACGCTGCTCCCTCCACGCCGGCGCCGGAACCGAGCGCACCATAGATCACCCTGGGCGCAGCTGTTCGCAAGATCAACGCAATACCCCCGTTCAGAGCACGAGCACGGATCCGCAGCCGGCCGGTGCCGCAGCGGGCGGTCCACAGAGGACGGCAGCACGAGGCCCCGGCGGTGAAGGGGGGTCCGCCGGGGCCTCGGGGTGGGGTCGTCAGGCGATGATGCGGATGGGGTCTTCGAGCAGGGACGTGAACTGCTGGAGGAAGGCGGCGCCGACGGCGCCGTCGATCGCGCGGTGGTCGGCCGACAGCGTCACGCGCAGGATCTTGCGCGCCACCACCTCGCCGTCCACCAGCTGCAGCTCGTCCTTGGCCGCGCCGACCGCGAGGATCGCCGCCTCCGGCGGGTTGATCACCGCGGAGAACTGCTCGATGCCGAACATGCCCAGGTTCGAGATGGTGAACGTGCCCCCGGACATCTCGTCCGGCTTCAGCTTGCCCTCGCGGGCGCGCCCGGCCTTCTCGCGGCCCTCCGTGGCCAGCTCCGAAACGCTCTTGCGATCGGCGTCCTTGAGCACCGGCACCACCAGGCCGTCCTCGATGGCCACCGCCACGCCCAGGTGCACCCGCTTGTGCTTGACCAGCTTGTCTCCGCCGAACGAGACGTTCACCGCCGGGTTCGCCCGCAGCGCGGTCGCCACCGCCTTGACCACCAGGTCGTTGAGGCTGACCTTCGGCCCGCCCGCGGCCTGCAGCCGGTCGTTCAGGTTCGCCCGGAACGACATCAGCTCGGTCACGTCGATCGCGCTGGTCAGGTAGAAGTGCGGGGCCTGCTGCTTGCTCTCGGTGAGGCGCCGGGCGGTGACCTTGCGGACGTTGCTCAGCGGCACCTCCTCGACGTCCTCGTCGACCGCCGGGGCCGGCTGCGCGGCGGGCTGCTCGGCGGCCGGAGCCGGTGCCGGGGCCGGGGCCGATGCCGGGGCGGCGGAGGCGGCGGCCTCGATGTCGGCGCGGATGATCCGCCCGCCGGGGCCGGTTCCGGTGACCGCGCTCAGGTCCACGCCGCGCTCCTTGGCGACCGCCTTGGCCAGCGGCGACGCCTTCGGCTTCGAGCCGGTGGCCGGCGCCGGCTGCTCGGCGGGAGCGGGCTCGGCGGCAGCCGTCTCGGCCGGGGCGGTCTCGGCCGCGGCGGGCTCGGCCGGCTCGGAAGCCGGCTGCGCCGGGGCCGAAGCGGCCTCCGCGGCCGCGCCGGAACCGTCCCCGACCACCGCGATCGGCGTCCCGATCGGAACCGTCCGGCCCTCCTCCACCAGCAGCTTCTCCAGCACGCCGGCGTCGAACGCCTCCAGCTCCATGATCGCCTTGTCGGTCTCGATCTCCGCGACGACCTCGCCGCGCTCGATCGACTCGCCCACCTGCTTCTTCCAGGAGGCGATAACACCCTCTTCCATGGTGTCGGACAGGCGCGGCATCTGGATCTCTGTCATCTGCACATTCCTCGGGAACTCAAAACGAGCTGGGGGTTCGGGGGCGTCAGCGGCGGCGGCCGACGGCGTCGAGGGTCTGCCGCACCGCGGTGGCCAGCGACTCCGCCGACGGCAGCGCGGCCTTCTCCAGCGGCTTGGCGTACGGCAGCGGGACCTCGGCGGCGGCGACCCGGCGCACCGGGGCGTCCAGGTAGTCGAACGCACCGTCCGAAATGGACGCAGCGAGCTCGGCGCCGATGCCGTAGGTCAGCCAGTCGTCCTCGGCGACCACCGCGCAGCCGGTCTTGCGCACCGAGGCCACGACCGTCTCCCGGTCCAGCGGGCGGAGGCTGCGCAGGTCCACGACCTCGGCGTTGATGCCCTCCTCGTCGTGCAGCTGCTCGGCGACCTGCTGGGCCACGCCCGCCATCCGGGAGTAGCCGATGATCGTCACGTCGGAGCCCTCGCGGGTCACCGCCGCCTTGCCGATCTCGGCAGGCTGCACCACGTCCGGCACCTCGCCCTTGGTGTTGTAGAGCGAGAGGTTCTCCAGGAACAGCACCGGGTCGTCGTCCCGGATCGAGGCCAGCAGCAGCGCCTTCGCATCCGCCGGGGTGCTCGGCGCCACGACCTTCAGGCCCGGCACGAACGCGTAGTACAGCTCGATGTTCTGCGAGTGCGTCGCGCCCAGCTGCTGCCCGCCGCCGCCCGGGGTGCGCAGCACCATCGGCACGCTGGTCTGGCCGCCGAACATGCCGTAGATCTTGGCCGCGTGGTTGACGATCTGGTCCAGCGCGATCAGCGAGAAGTTGATCGTCATCAGCTCGACCACCGGGCGCAGCCCCAGCATCGCCGCGCCGACCGCGGCCCCGACGAAGCCCTCCTCGGCGATCGGGGTGTCGCGCACCCGCTTCTCGCCGAACTCGTCCAGCAGCCCGGCGGTGATCTTGTAGGAGCCTTCGAAGACGCCGATCTCCTCACCGATCAGGAAGACGTCTTCGTCGCGGTGCATCTCGTCCCGCAGGGTGTCGTGCAGAGCCTGCCGGTAGGTCATGACGGCCAAGGGAACTAACTCCTGAGACTTCGACGACCGCGGCGCGCGCGGTCGGGCGGCCGCCGCAGCACCCGGGGTGCCGCGGCGGCCGGTGGCGGGTTGTGCGAGCGGTTCAGAACACCGGGTCGGCCGGCAGCCGGCGGGAGTCGTTGGCGACCGGGGTGGCGTAGGTGTAGTCGAACAGCGTCGAGACCTCGGGGTGCGGGCTGTCGTCGGCGAACGCGACCGCCGCGTCGGCCTCGGCCTGCGCGGACTTCTCGATCTCGGCGGCGGCGTCCTCGTCCAGCACGCCCGCCTCGAGCAGCTTCGCCCGGAAGTTCACCACCGGGTCGTTGGCGCGGGCCTGCTGCACCGACTCCTCGCTGCGGTACTTGGCCGGGTCGACCACCGAGTGGCCCTTGAGCCGGTCGCTGACCGCCTCCAGCAGCGCCGGGGCGCCGGTCTCGCGGGCGCGCTCGACCAGCCGCGTCGCGGCGTCGCGGACCGCGAGCACGTCGTTGCCGTCGACCCGCTCGCCGAGCATGTTGTAGGCGCTCGCGCGCTTGTGGAGCTCGGACTCGGCGGAGGCCTTCTCCACCGTGGTGCCCATGCCCATGTGGTTGTTCACCACCACGAACACCACCGGCAGGTTCCACAGCGCCGCGATGTTCAGCGCCTCGTGGAACGCGCCGATGTTCGTGGTGCCGTCGCCCATCTGGCACATCACGACCTGGTCGCCGCCGCGGTAGTCGATCGCCATCGCCGCGCCGGTGGCCAGCGGGATCTGCCCGCCGACGATGCCGTAGCCGCCGAGCAGCCCGGCCTGCACGTCGAACATGTGCATCGAGCCGCCCCAGCCCTTGGAGGTGCCGGTGCTGCGGCCGTACAGCTCGGCCATCACCCGGCCCGGCTCGATGCCCTTGGCGATCGCGTAGCCGTGCTCGCGGTAGTTGGTGAACAGGTAGTCGGTCTTGCGCAGCGCGGTCATGAGGCCGACGACGGTGGCCTCCTCGCCCAGGTTCAGGTGGCAGTAGCCGCCGATCTTGGCCTGGGTGTAGCCCTGCGCGGCGCGCTCCTCGAACCGGCGGATCAGCGTCATCTGCCGGAAGTAGTCGCGCAGCAGCTCGTGCGACTCCCCGGCGAGCGGGCCGGCGGAGCGGGCGGTGCTGCTCTTGGCCCGGGTGCGGGTGGTCTTCGCGCGGGTGGCGGGCTTGCTCCGGGTCGCGGTCTGGGCCATCGCGGAACCCCTTTCGGATCGTCGGGAGCGGGTCAGCGCTTCTTGGGCGGGGCCACGTGGACCGGCAGGCCCAGGGCGGACATCGCCGCCTCCATGCCGACCTCGCCGAGGGTGGGGTGGGCGTGGATGGTCTCGGCGAGCTCGTCGAGCGTGGCTTCCAGCGTCAGGGCCAGCGCGCCCTCGGTGATCAGGTCGCTGGCCGAGGGGCCGAAGATGTGCACGCCGAGGACCTCGCCGTACCGGCGGCCGGCGACGACCTTCAGGAAGCCCTCGGTGTCGCCGTAGGTCTGCGCCCGCCCGAGCGCGGCGAACGGGAACTTGCTGCTGATCACGTCGTGCCCGGCGTCGATGGCCTGCTGCTCGGTGAGCCCGACGCTGGCGATCTCCGGGTGCGTGAACGTCGCCGCCGGGATCACGCCGTAGTCGATGCGGGCCTCGTGCCCGGCGATCGCCTCGGCGGCCACGACGCCCTGGTGCGAGGCCACGTGCGCCAGCAGCGCCTTGCCGGTCACGTCGCCGATGGCGCGCACGTGCTCGACGTTGGTGCGCATCTGGTCGTCGACCTCGATGAAGCCGCGGCCGTCGACGGCGACCCCGGCGGCGTCGAGGTCCAGCTGGGCGGTGTTGGGCTTGCGGCCCACGCCGACCAGCACCACGTCGGCGTCGATCTGCCGGGACTCGGCCCCGTCGACGTTGACCTTCAGCGCGCCGCCGGACTGCTCGATGCCGGAGACGGTGGCGCCGGTGAGCACGTTCATGCCGCGCTTGCTGAACGAGCGGCCCAGCGCCTTGCCGACCTCGGCGTCCTCGGCCGGGACCAGGGTGGACTGCATCTCGACGAGGGAGACCTCGCTGCCGAGCGAGTGGAACAGGCTGGCCCACTCCGCGCCGACCGCGCTGCCGCCGATCACCACGAGCCTGCCGGGCACCTCGGTCAGCCCGAACGCCCCGTCGGAGGTGATCACGCCGGGCAGGTCCGCGCCCGGCAGCGGCAGCGTGACCGGCACCGAGCCGGTGGCGATGATGACGTCGCCGGCGCTGATCCGGTCGATCGGCTCGTCCCCGGCCGGGGCGGCGGCGTACTTCGGGCCGCCGGCGCCGAGCTCGCTCTCCCCCGTCGCGTACACGTCCACGGTGGTCGGCCCGGTGAACCGGGCGTGGCCCTGCACGACCGCGACGCCGTTGGCCTTCAGCAGCCCGGCCACGCCGTCGGTGAGGCCCTTGACGACGCTGTCCTTGCGGCGGGTGATCACGTCGTAGTCCAGGCCCACGTTCTCGGCCAGCACGCCGAAGTCGGCCGCGTGCAGCACCGTCTCGTAGACCTCGGCGGAGCGGAGCATCGCCTTCGTCGGGATGCACCCCCAGTTCAAGCACACCCCGCCGGGGCGCTCCTTCTCCACCACCGCCACGGACAGGCCGCGCTGCGCGGCCCGGATCGCGGCGACGTACCCGCCGGGGCCGCCGCCCACCACGAGGAGGTCGTATTCCTGCACTTCGCTGTGCTCCTTCGAGCCGCACGAGCGAAAAACCCGGGGTCGCCGGGAGGTTCGCGTGTTGAGGATGGACTGACCGAGAGTGTCGTGAGCGCGACCACTCCGGCGCCATGCCCGCCCGCCCAGACTTCGGCTGCGGCGGATGTGCAGTCCGCACATTTCCACCCCGGATCAGCACGAAGCGTATCCGGAGATCACCACACGTGATCAATCGGGGCGGTTCGGCGGCGAGAAAACCGCGATGTCAACACGGCTGGCGAAAAAACGGCAGAAGTTGCCGACGGCCTCAGTCGCGCAGCCCGTCGCGGAGGTGTAGTGCCGACAGCGCCAGCGACAGCGACACGTAGGCCGCGCGCCCGTTCAGCGGCCGGCCGATCAGGGTGCTGATCCGGTGCAGCCGGTTGAGCACGGTGTTGCGGTGGCAGTGCAGCCGGACCGCGGCGTGCGCGGTCGAGCAGTTCTCCTCCAGCCACGCCGTCAGCGTCTCCAGGAGCATGTCCCGCTCCTTCAGCGGCAGCTCCAGCACCGGCCCCAGCTGCGAGTCCAGCAGCCGTTGCGCCAGGTCGGGGGACTGCACCAGCAGCGCCTCCGGGTAGCGCTGCTCCAGCGACACCAGCTCCGGGGTGCCGTAGGAGGCGGTGCCCAGCGCGGTCAGCGCCAGCTGGTGGGCCAGCCCCACCTCGGCCAGCCCGCGCACCGGTGGGGAGGCGGCCACCCGGCCGCGGGCCAGGGGGCGCAGCACCTCCAGCGCGCCCGCCTCGCTCCGCTGCTCCAGCGCGACGAGCCCGACCAGGGTGTCCGCGCGCACCTGCCAGACCGAGCGGATGTGCACCCCGCCCAACGCCTCGTGCTGCCCGGCCAGCGCGAAGCTGCCGTCGGCGCGCATCTCCGCGACCACCACGAGGTAGCGCCCGCCGGTCGGCAGGTCCAGTTCCTGCGCGGTCCGCTGGGCGAAGGCGGTGTCCCGCGCGCGGCCGCTGAGCAGGTCCTCCACCAGCGCGTGCCGCCGCTGGTCGTCGCGGCGCAGCCGCTCCAGCTCGGTGTTGCGGTAGGAGGTCGACAGGGTCGACGAGAGCCCGTCGATCACCGTCCACATCGACGTGGCCGCCTCCAGCACCACGTCGGCGTCGGCGTGGTCGGCGTGGGCCTGCTCGACCAGCGCCTCCCACACGATGCGCCCGCCGAGGCGGAAGGTGCGCAGCATGACCTCCAGCGGCACGCCCTGCTCGGCGCGGCGGCGGCCGATCGCGGCGGCCACGTCGTCGCCGTCCGGGTTCCCGGCCTCGCCGCTGAGGATCTCCAGCACGCGGTGCAGGTACCGGCGGCACCCCTCGTAGAGGTCCTCCCGGGGCACCGGGCTGTAGTCGGTCCACTCGGGGTTGTCGGTGAAGATCGCCGCCATCAACCGCTCGGCGAGGCGCTGCACGTCGCCGAGCCGGGCGGCCGCGAGCGAGTGCGTGATCGCTTCGACGCGCCCCGGGTCGGGCAGCGGGTTCGCAGGATCGGCGGCCACGTCCGGCGACGATACCCGCGGTCCCGGCACTGCCCGGCGCGGTGCCGGGCGCCTGGTATCAACGGCCCGGCGAGCGGTGCACCGCAGCACCGACGTGCGTGACCGAGACTCAGCCGACCCCGGCGCCGGCCCCAGGCGACGATCGGCGCAGCGATGATCGAGAGAGCGATGCCCGGAGCAGTGCCGCCCCGCAGACGACCCCGCCACCAGCTCTCCGACGAAGTGGCCGAACTGCTCCGGGAACGGGTGCTGACCGGCCGGATGCGCGCGGGCAGGCACCTGCACCTGGAGCGCCTGGCCGAGGAGATCGGGGTGAGCGTGACGCCCGTGCGCGAGGCGCTGCTGACGCTGCGCGGCGAGGGCTTCGTGGAGCTGGAGCCGCGCCGCGGGTTCACCGTGCTGCCGCTGCGCAGGCAGGACGTCGCCGACGCCAACGAGCTGCACGCCTCGCTGGGCGGCGAGCTCACCGCCCGCAGCGCCACCCGCATCGACGTCGCGCAGCTGGCGTCGCTGGAGTCGGTGCAGGCCGACCTGGAGCACGCCACCCGCTTCGGCATCGGCGACGCCGCCGAGCTGGACCGCCGGTTCCACGACGCGATCTACGAGGTGGCCGCCGCGGAGAAGCTGACCTGGTTCCTGCGGCTGGCCGGCCGCTACCTGCCGCCGGGCCTGGCCGCGGGCACCGGTCCGGCCGAGCTGACCGGCGCGCAGCACCGGGAGATCCTGCGGGCGCTGCGCAACCGCGACCCCGAGCAGGCCCGCCGCGCGATGCACGAGCACCTCGCCCGCACCGGGCGGCTGCTGCTGGAGAACCTGGACCGGCAGGGCCGCTGGCAGGAGTAGTCGCGGCATTTCCGCGGAAATCACCAACCCTGCCGATCCGGTCGCCGCCACCGCCCCGATCCGGGCCGCGGAACCGCCGCATTCTCGGGTGCGAACACCCCGGCGATCTACGGTTCCCGAAAACCGATCTCGCCACTTCCCGGACCGGCGATCTCACCCCAGCGTGAGCCCCCGGCCCGCCCCGCCGGGCACGTGTCGCCCACAGCGGGGAGAGGGAAGCCACGAAGACTCGTTTCGAGCACGTAACGTACGATTGCCCTGCGACGACAGTCCTGGTGGCAGTCGGGTCCGCACTCCCGGCACCAGCCGTTTCGTCCGGCCTCCCAACACCGACCGATGCCCCGGCGGCTCCGCGCCCGCCGGTTCATGGGGCGGGACGGGTATGTCCGGGTGCTCCGGCCGGTGTGCGGTCCCCGGCGCACCGAAACGCAGTTACCTCCTCACGTCAGAAAAGCGGGGCGCGAATCATGCAGAGCTACAGCCGCACGGTGGTGTCGGTTGTCGGAACGGTGATGATGGTCGTGGTGACCGTTCTGTTGGCCGCGTGGTCCCAACCCCAGCCCCCCGCCCAGCCCACCAACAGCGAGGCGGTCAGCGTGCTGCGGTGAACGGACCTGCGGTGACCGGCGGCGATCAGTTCTCCCGGACGACGTTCGCCGCCGGTTTGTCCACGCGCAGCCCGGTGAACCGCGGATGCCGCAGCCTGCCGTCGGAGGTCCACTCGGCGAACCCGACCTCGGCGACCAGCTCCGGCTCCACCCAGTGCACCTCCCGCTCGCCGATCCGGTCGGCGAACGGCGAGCTGCCCCGTTCCAGCCGATCCATCCGGGACCGCAGGTCCCGCAGCGTCGCCGCGTCGTAGCCGGTGCCGACCTTGCCGGCGTAGCGCAGCGCGGTGCCCTCGTAGTAGCCCACCAGCAGCGCGCCGAAGCCGTTGCGCGCGCCCTTGGGCTCGGTGAACCCGCCGATCACGAACTCCTGGCCGGTCACGCACTTGAACTTCAGCCAGTCCCGGCTGCGCCCGCTGCGGTAGGGCCGGTCGGCGCGCTTGGCGATCAGCCCTTCCCACCCGCGCTCGCAGGCCTGCCGGAAGAACTCCTCGCCGTCGCCGCGGCGGTGCCTGCTGATCCGCAGCGGGTCGGTGAACGCGAAGCACTCCTCCAGCAGCCGCTTGCGCACCCGCAGCGGCAGCCTCGTGACGTCCACGCCGCCGATCGCGATCAGGTCGAACAGGTAGTAGTAGACCGCCACCCCGGTGCGCCGGGCCTCCCGCGGGGAGCTCAGGTGCATCCGGTTCTGCAGCCGGGCGAAGCTGGTGCGGTCGCCGTCGAAGGCCACCACCTCGCCGTCGACCACGAACCGGTCCGGCTGGGCGGCCAGGGCCTCCACCACCTCGGGGTAGGAGGCGTCGACGCGCTTGTGGTTGCGCGACCACAGCACCGGTTCGCCGCCCTCCCGGCCGGCGATCACCCGCGCGCCGTCGAGCTTGCGCTCGAACAGCCAGTCCGGGTCGGAGAACCGCGCGTCGGTGAGGGTGGCCAGCTGCGGGGCCAGGAAGTCGCCGCGCCAGGCCCGCAGCAACGGCCGCTGCTCCGGGGTGAGCAGCCCGGTGAGCGGTTCGGTCGGCCCTGACTCCTGCACGGCTGCGGTATACCCGTGGGGAGAACGCTCCCGACCACCCGCTTCCTCACACTTTCGTGTCAGTGCGGGAAACTGAGGACCGATCTGCCGGGTGCGGGGCGCAGCCCCGCGCGAGCCGACCGCCGAAGGTGCGACGAAGCGATGCCGAAGACAACGAACCCGCTGCTGAAGAAGAGCGGGCCCTCGACCAACGCGATCCTGAGCATCGTGGTCGTGGTGGCCGCGATCCTGATCATCGGCGGGGTCCTGCTGTTCACCGCGGGCAAGGGCAAGGACGCCCCGCAGCCGGGCCAGGACCTCAGCTCCGTGGTGGCCAAGCCGGACAGCCACAAGCTGATGCAGTCCCCGGACGGCAAGGTGACCGTCGCGGAGTTCCTCGACTTCCAGTGCCCCGCCTGCTACCAGTACTACAGCGGCGTGACCAGCAACATCGAGAAGGAGTACGCCGGGCGCATCAACTTCGTGCACCGGATGTTCCCGCTGTCGCAGGCGCACCCGCTGGCGATGGACGCCGCCAAGGCCGCCGAGGCCGCCGCGATGCAGGGCAAGTACGCGGAGATGTACCACGCCCTCTACGACAACTACCGCACCTGGGCGGTGGCCCCCGACGGGCAGAACGTCAACAGCGACACCGAGGCCGCCAAGCGCAAGTTCACCGAGTTCGCCCAGCAGATCGGGCTCGACGTGAACAAGTTCGAGCAGGACCGCAACTCCCCCGCCGTCGCCCAGCGCATCGCCGCCGACCAGGCCGACGGTGAGAAGGCCGGCGTCTCCGGCACCCCGTCGTTCTTCATCAACGGGCAGAAGTGGGAGGCCAGCGGCAAGACCTACGGCGAGGTCACCCAGCAGCTGCGCGACCGGATCAACCAGGAGCTGGCCAAATGACCGCCACCAGAGAAGCTCAGCCGGCCGCCGCGGCCCCCGGGGCCGTCCCCGGCCCGCCCCGCGCGCTGGGCTGGTTGTACGTCGTCGGCGGCCTGATCGGCCTGGTCTCCGCGTTCGCGCTGACCGTCGAGAAGATCGCCAAGCTGGGCAACCCGAACTACGTGCCCTCGTGCAGCATGAACCCGGTCGTCTCCTGCGGGTCGGTGATGGACAGCTCGCAGGCCGCGCTGTTCGGGTTCCCGAACCCGCTGATCGGGCTCGCGGCGTTCCCGGTGGTGGTCACCGCGGGCGCGGTGCTGCTGGCCGGGTTCGCCGCCCCGCGGTGGTTCTGGCTGGGCCTGCAGCTGGGCACCACGCTCGGCGTGGTGTTCGTGCACTGGCTGATCGTGCAGAGCCTGTACGAGATCGGTGCGCTGTGCCCGTACTGCATGGTCGTGTGGGCCGTGGTGATCCCGACGTTCTGGTACACCACGCTGCACAACCTGCGCGCCGGGAACTTCGGCGGCGGCAGCGCCGCCGGGGCCGCGCTCGCCCGGTTCCACAGCCTCGTGCTCGTGGTCTGGTTCCTGGTGATCGTGGTAATGATCCTGCAGGCGTTCTGGAGCTTCTGGTCCACGCTGCTGTGACCACGGTCCGCGTGGGCATCCCCTCGCCTGGAACACCCGTTTGTCTGGCTACCCGCCCGGGTACCAGGCGACTGTGAGTGATGGTGTGCCAGACCTCCCGGCGGGACCCGACCGCCGGGAACCTCCCGCATGCGACGGGATGCCCACGACCGGATCGAGGTGGCCCGCGATGAGGTCAGAGCCCGATGCGCGGCCGGGTCCCGGGACCCGGCCGCGGGTGCCGGAGTCCGGCCCCCGAACGAGGTCCCCGAGGTCGAAACGAGGAGTGCCAGTGTCAGCACCGGAGCCCGCCGATCGCAGCGCCGCAACCCGGGCAGGCACGCCGCCGCCCGGCGAGCAGCGCGCCGGCTCCCCGGTCGTGGAAGTGCGGGTCGCCGCCGCGGCGGCCCAGCTGCCGGTGCTGCGCGCCGTGACCGGCGACCTGGCGATGCGCGCCGACTTCGACGTCGACGCGATCGACGACCTGCGGCTGGCGGTGGACGAGGCCTGCTCGACGCTGGTCGGCCTGGCCGCGGAGTCGGCGACCCTGGTGTGCCGGTTCCTCGCCGAGGAGCACAGCATCACCCTCTCCGCCGCGGTGACCAGCGACGATTCCCGCAAGCCGCGGGAGGACACGTTCAGCTGGCGCGTGCTCAGCGCCCTCGCGGACAGTGTGTCAACCTCGGTGGAACCGAACGCGGACGCCGACGGTGGTCACGTGGTTCGGATCGAGTTGACCAAGGGACGGACGCACGAGTGAAGCAGGCGGATTCCGATCACGCCCCGCACTCGCGACATCAACGCTACGACGAACTGGCCCCCCTGTTCGCCGAACTCGCGGGTGTGCCCAAGGACGACCCCCGCTACGAGCAGCTGCGCGACCGGCTGGTCACCGAGCACCTCCCGGTCGCCGAGCACATCGCGCGCCGGTTCAGCCACCGCGGGGAGTCGCAGGAAGATCTCACGCAGGTCGCCACGCTGGGCCTGATCAACGCGGTGGACCGGTTCGACCCGGAGCGCGGCGTCGACTTCCTGTCCTACGCCGTCCCGACGATCATGGGCGAGGTGCGCCGGCACTTCCGGGACACCGGCTGGGCGGTGCGGATGCCGCGGCGGCTGCAGGAGCTGCACCTGTCGGTGTCCTCGGCCATCGCGCGGCTGTCCCAGGAGCTCGGCCGCGCCCCCACGCCCAGCGAGCTGGCCGAACACCTCGGCATCAGCCGGGAGGACGTGCACCGCGGCCTGGAGGCGGGCAACGCCTACCGCAGCGCCTCGCTGGACGAGCTGCTCACCGCCACCGACGAGATCCCGCTCGGGGACGCGATCGGCTCGGACGACGCCGAGCTGGCCGAGGTGGAGAACCGGGAGACGATCCGACCGCTGCTGGCCGAACTGGACGAGCGGGAGCGGCGGATCCTGGTCATGCGGTTCTTCCGCTCGATGACGCAGACGCAGATCGCCGAGCAGATCGGCATCTCGCAGATGCACGTCTCGCGGCTGCTGTCCCGCACGCTGGCCTGGCTGCGGCAACGCCTCGAACAAGAAGAGACCCCCGCCGAGTCCTCGAAGGACTAGGCGGGGGTCTCCGGGACACCGCTCACGGGCGGGTGGTCCGGCCGTCCGAGGCCCGGTCTCGGGGGAGGGACGCAGACCTCGGACGGCCCGTTCGGGGGCCCGGGCGGTGCACCGCGGTGGCGGTCACTGCACGGAGATGCCGCGCTCCTGCAGCCACGGCAGCGGGTTGATCTTCGAGCCGTTCTCGATGACCTCGAAGTGCAGGTGCGGCCCGGTGGACTGGCCGCGGTTGCCGATGGTGGCGATCTGGTCGCCGGCGGCGACCTGCTGGCCGACCTCGGCGTCGATGGTGTTCACGTGGCCGTAGACGGTGATCGTGCCGTCGTTGTGCTGCACGCGGACCCACTGGCCGAAGCCGCTGGCCGGGCCAGCGTTGATGACCTCGCCCGCGGCGACCGACTTGATCGGGGTGCCGATGTCGTTGGCGATGTCGATGCCGTTGTGCGAGCTGCCCCAGCGGGAGCCGAAGCCGGAGGTGAAGGTGCCCTCGGCCGGCTTGACGTACTCGGGCTTGGCCTCGGCCTTGGCTGCCGCAGGGGCGGGCTGGGCGGCCCGGTGCGGCGGGACCTGGGCCTCCTTGGCCAGCTGGGCCTGCTTGGCGGCCTCGGCGCGCTTGGCCGCCTCGGCCTTGGCCTGCTCGGCGATGGCCTTGCTCTTGTCGAGCTGCTGGGCCGCGGCCTGGGTGGGCGGCACCGCCGGGGCGGCGGGCAGGTGCACCGGGGCGGGCTGCTGGTGCACGACCGGGCGCACGGCCTGGTCGGAGGTGGGCTTGTCCGCGTTGGCGGCCAGCGGCTGGCCGACCGCGGCGAAGGCGCCGGCCGCGACGACGGCCGCGGCGACCTTGTTCCGGGTGCTGACGCCGGACTTGTCGGTTCGGGGGCGGAAGGAGTTCAGCAGGGACTCCCGGAGAGCGGTCTTCGGGGTGTGGCCGCTCTCCTGTCGGTGCTTGGCCATGTTCGCCTTTCCGTCTTCGGGGGTTCGGTTCGGCCACGGCCCGCCGGGGGACGACGCGGGAAGACCTCTTCGGGGGCGAGATCTTGTTGTGACTGAACCGTGATGTTTCGCCAACGAAGGTAGCGGGCTGTCACTACCTGGGCAATCATTCCCCCGTCAGGGTTGGTCCAGTCCCTTCGGATCCGGGTTGACCATGCACAAAACGTCACCGCCGAAGATGACCTCCGGGTAACGGCCGTGATCTTCGCGGCGCGCGCGCCGAACCGGGGAGGCGCGGAGGACGGGCCTCCGGCGAGCCGCCGGGTCCGCGGCCGGTAGATCCACCGTCGTCCCTGCGCACACGGCTGATCGCGGCCCCGCGGCGCGGAGATCGCCGACCACCCCGGAAAAACCGGGCCGAAACCGCACATCTCCGTCCACAACGGACTCAGCAAGCCCCGCGCAGCCCCGCGACCTCCGACGATCACGGTCGGCACCCCGCAAAAGTGGTCTTGGGCACACCGCCGGATCAGCGCCGCGAGCAACCCTTTTCCTGCACCCCGCAGGCCTCGCACGTGCGCGCGCCGAGAAGGGCGGTTCCGCGGCCCGAACCGCTCGTCAGGAGCCCTGCGGCCCGCCACCGGGTGATCCACACCCCACCCGGGGCCACCAGTTGATCACTGAGCGATGCCTGGTCACGCGCCTCTCGCAGTCTGGGACGAACCTGACCCACGATGGACCGATCTGATTCACTGGCGGGCATGACGCGTGGTGACCAGTGGGGCCTGCTCGTGCAGCGCCTGCATGTCGACCTGTTGCGCGTCAGTTCCGCCGGGTGTCGCCCCGTTCCCTGAGCCGCTTCCCGCGCTCCCGCAACCTCCCCGCGCGAGTCCGCGCGCGCCCCTGCGCGCCGCCGCGACCGCGCCCGGCGACACCGACCTGACCAAGCCCGCGGTTCCCGCGACGACCGGGGCGCCTGCCACCCCACGGAGAGATCGTGCAAGCCTTCCTGATCTTCGCGCTCGGCGGCTTCATCGCCCAGCTCGTCGACGGTTCCCTCGGCATGGCCTACGGGGTCACCTCGACGACCATCCTGCTGACCGCGGGGCTCACGCCCGCGCTCGCCTCCGCCTCGGTGCACCTGGCCGAGATCGGCACCTCGGTGGCCTCCGGGCTGTCGCACTGGCGGTTCGGCAACGTCGACTGGAAGGTCGTGCTGATGCTCGGCGTTCCCGGCGCGGTCGGCGCGTTCCTCGGCGCCACCGCGCTGAGCAACGTCTCCACCGAGGTCGCCGAGCCCTGGATGTCGGCGATCCTGCTGGTGATCGGCTGCTACGTGCTGCTGCGGTTCGCGCTGCGCCCGATGCGCCGCCGCCAGCTGACCGGGGTGAGCCCGAAGCTGCTGGCCCCGCTCGGGCTGCTGGCCGGGTTCATCGACGCCACCGGCGGCGGGGGCTGGGGCCCGGTGTCCACGCCGACGCTGCTGAGCACCGGCAAGGTGGAGCCGCGCAAGATCGTCGGCTCGGTGGACACCAGCGAGTTCCTGGTCGCGGTCGCGGCCAGCCTCGGGTTCCTCAGCTCGCTGTTCGAGAAGCCGATCTCCTGGATGACCGTGGCCGCGCTGCTGGTCGGCGGCGTGGTCGCCGCGCCGCTGTCGGCGTACCTGGTGCGGATCGTGCCGATGCGGATCATCGGCGTCGGCGCGGGCGGGCTGATCGTGCTCACCAACGCGCAGACGCTGATCAAGGCGTTCGAGCTGCCGGCGCCGGCGGTGATCTACTCGGTGATCGTGCTGGCGTGGGTGGCCGCGCTGGTGGTCACGATCGGCCAGATCGTGCGGGACCGGAACGAGGCGGTCCCGGACGAGGAGACCGAAGCGGTCGCCTGACCGGCCCCACGACCGACGCCCGCCCCGCGGTTCGCTCCGCGCGGCGGGCGTTCTCGTGCGCGGGCTGAGCGGCTCGCAGCCGGGCCGCGGCGCGCTCGTCCCGCTCGATGGTTCCGCAGGGCGCCGGTGGCGCGGAGGCGGCGGCTCAGCGGCCGATCAGGACCGGTCGCGAGCGAAATGATCAATGCTATCGCACGCAGCGTCAGGCATTACCCACGTGCCGTATCGCGCCGGTCATACGAAAGGGCTACGGTTCGGTAGGCCGTGTGGAAGCCCCCCGACACGCGGTAGGCGCCCCGGGTGCGAGCTGGTACTCGTGCCCGGGACGCCGCTCCCCGTACCGCGGCGGCGCGGCCCTCGTCCGCCGCGCGGCCGCTCGTTCGCCGTCGCCCGCAATCCGGCGCGCACCCCGGCTCGGCGGCCGTTCCAGCGATCCGCACCCCGGCGAGCGCCCCGGCGACGCGTGCTCCCCAGTGTGCCCGCCGAATTTGGAATATTCCAGCCCCAGTTGTGCACAGTTCGGGAACAAGCCCACATCGGCCCGAGATCATCCGGATCGTCCCCGGATACACGGGTGGCGGGCACCTGGACCAGGTACCCGCCACCATTCGGCGTAATCCGTCTCGTGCCGTCCCGCGCCCGGCGGCCGAGACCCGAGCTCAGCGCTGCGCGCGCAGCGGGCTGGAAGCCGAACGCCACTGCACCGTCGGGCGCATCGCGTTCAGGTCCACCCGGCCCACGTGCTGCTGGGCCACGCCGAACAGCGACTCGATGAGCGTGTTCGACAGCAGGTGCGGCTCCAGGCCCAGCTCGACCAGACCGGTGTGCACGACGTTGTAGTAGTGCTCGGACTGCTCGACGCGCGGGTTCTCCAGGTACTCCACCTCGACCGCGCCGTCGAAGCTGTTGGCCACGACCTTGGCGATCTCCTCCACCGAGAAGCTCTCGGTCATCTGGTTGAACACCCGGAACTCGCCGGCCTCGGCCGGGTTCTCCGCGGCCAGCCGGATGCACTCCACGGTGTCCCGGATGTCGATCAGGCCGCGGGTCTGCCCGCCGCTGCCGTAGACGGTCAGCGGGTGGCCCAGCACCGCCTGGATCACGAACCGGTTCAGCACCGTGCCGAAGATCGCGTCGTAGTCGAAGCGGGTCGCCAGCCGCGGGTCGCGCACCGTCTGCGGCGTCTCCTGGCCGTAGACCACGCCCTGGTTCAGGTCCGTGGCGCGCAGCCCCCAGATGCGGCAGGCGAACTCGATGTTGTGGCTGTCGTGCACCTTGCTCAGGTGGTAGAAGGAGCCCGGCTTCTTCGGGAACAGCACGCGGTCGGTGCGCCCCTTGTGCTCCAGCTCGAGCCAGCCCTCCTCGATGTCGATGTTCGGGGTGCCGTACTCGCCCATCGTGCCCAGCTTGACCAGGTGGATCGACGGGTCGATCTCCTGGATCGCGAACAGCACGTTGAGGTTGCCCACCACGTTGTTCTGCTGGGTGTAGACCGCGTGCTTGCGGTCGATCATCGAGTACGGCGCGGCCCGCTGTTCGGCGTAGTGCACGATGGTGTCCGGCCGGAAGTCCTGCACCATCTCGTAGGTGAACTCGGCGTCGCACAGGTCGCCGTAGTACGACTTGATGGTCTTGCCGGAGATCTCCCGCCACGCGTCGACGCGGACTTGCATCGGCTCGATCGGCACGAGGCTCTGCACGCCCATCTCGTGGTCGTAGCCGCGCCGGGCGAAGTTGTCGGCCACCGCCACCTCGTGGCCGTGGTCGGACAGGTGCAGAGCGGTCGGCCAGCCAAGGTAGCCGTCGCCTCCGAGGACGAGGATTCGCACGCCTTCTTCTCCTCTACGTCATTGCGGGCGCCACCGGTGGGTCGTCGAACTCGCGCCGAACGCGGGTGCACCGGCGGCCACTTGCCCCGGGGCACTTCGACGGGCCCGGGAACCATTCGGCACGGTAGGAAACGTCCTGTCGGAACGAGGTGAAGGCGCGGCGGCCGGCTCGCCCCGAAGACATCCGAAATGTTCTCATCCTTCGGCTTCGCAGCGAAGACCGCGGAGGACGGGCGGGAAGAGAGCAACAGCACCCTCGGACCCCATCGGTATGGTGCGGCAGGATCCGCACCGCCGTCGAGGGTCCCAGCGTGGAAGGACACCGCAGTTGCAGCAGGCCGCCGAGATCACCGACCAGGGCTCCCGCGACGAGGGCTCCGGGGCGACCGCGCGCAGCCGCAGCCAGTACTGGCGGCTGCTGAGCCGGTTCGCCGCGGCCTCGGTGGTGGCCACCGGGATCAGCCAGGTCGCGTTCCTCGGCTCGTACGCGGTCGGGGCGCCGGCGCTGATCTCCACCGTGCTCGGGTGGCTGGCCGGCGCGGTGCCGAACTTCGTGCTCAACCGCCGCACCTGGGGCGGCGGCGGACGTGCCGCGCTGCGCGGGGAGATCGTGCGCTACGCGGCGATGTCGATCGGCACCGCGCTGCTGGCCGCGCTGGCCACCGACGCCGCCGAGGAGCTCGCCAAGGCCGAGTTCCCGCACGACCGCGCCCCGCAGGTGGCGATCGTGTGGGGCGCGTTCGTGGCGACCTACCTGGTGATGTTCGTGGTGAAGTTCCTGATCGTGGACCGGTTCATCTTCACCGCTCGGACGCGGCCCCCACGGGCTCGCTGACCGCGGGCGCGGGCACCGGCGCCGGGGCGGCCGACCGGCGGGAGCGGCGCTCGCGCAGCCAGGTGCCGGCGACGACCTTGGCGTAGCGGTAGCCGTAGAGCAGGTTGTTGCCCTTCTTGCTCTGCCCCGCGGTGCGGGCCAGCATCGTCATCGGCTGCTCCAGCACCCGGTAGCCGCGGGCGAGCACGCCGACCAGCAGCTCCGAGGACTGGTACTGCTGCTGCTCCAGCCGCACCGAGTTCGGCACCGCCACCTTCATGCCGCGGAAGCCGAACGAGGTGTCCGTGATCTTCTGCCGGGTCAGGGCGCTGACCAGCCACGCGAACACGTAGGTGCCGGCGCGGCGGACCGGGTCGGTCGTCTCCGAGCGGCCCAGGGTGCGGGAGCCGGTGACGAAGTCGGCCTCGTCGTCGATCAGCGGCTGCAGCAGCTTCGGCAGCTCGGCGATGTCGTACTGGCCGTCGGCGTCGGTGGTGACGATGTACTGCGCGCCCCGCTCGGCGGCCAGCCGGTAGCCGAGCCGCAGCGCCGCGCCCTGCCCGCGGTTGACCGGCGCGACGCAGGTCTGGGCGCCGTGCTTGAGCGCCACCTCCGCGGTGTCGTCGGTGGCGCCGTCCACCACGACCAGGGTGTCCACGTCCAGGCCGCAGCTGCGGGCCGGGATGCCGTCCAGCACCGGGCCGAGCGCGTCCTGCTCGTTGTAGGCCGCGATCAGCACGACCACGGGGGCGAACGGCCGGTCGCCGCAGCGTTCGGCGTAGTCGGCCAGGGCTGCCCGGTCGACCTCGTCGGGGTAGGTCGTGGACATCGGGGTCTCCTTCGGGGTGTGCGGACTGAGGTGCAGGGGCGGTGCGCCCGGGCGCCGCCCGATGATCGCGGTCAGGCCGAGCCCGCCCGCCAGCGGCAGCAGCACCAGCCCGGGAAGCTGGTACCGCCAGGAGAACTCCATCGCCGCAGCCGTCCCGAGCACGGTCACCGCCACCCCGGCGGGCAGCAGGACCAGGGCGCGCATCCCGCTGCGGCGGGCGCGGCCGAGCCCGAGCACCGCGAGCGCGGCGAGCACGAGCATCCCACCCAGCGCGGTGCCGGGGGCGTAGCCACCGCCGAGCTGGTAGGCGCGCAGGAACGCGGCGAGGTCGTGGTTCACCGAGAAGGTTCCGTCGCCGTAGAGCTCGGTCCACTCGGCGACGTACCAGGGCGGGGCGTACAGCGGGTACTCGGTCTGGAACTGCCAGCGGTCCAGCGGCACGTCGCCCGGGCTCTGGGTGCGGGTGGGCGCGAAGCCCTTGAGGAAGTCCTCCAGCACGCCGCCGAGCACGTCCAGCGGCTGGTGCAGCAGGACCTTGCGGGCCATGCCGCTCTGCGCCGCGTCGACCTTGAAGCCCTCCGGCAGCGTGTCCAGCATCTGCGGGACGTGGTAGCGGTGGATGTAGGCGTCGATGCCGATCGCCTGGCGCACCTCGACCGGCTCCGGCGGGCACACCAGCCGCTCGGCCGGGGTGAGCCCGATCCGGTCGCACTCGGCCACCACCGCGGTGCGCCCGTAGATCACGCTGCCGTTGGAGCCGCCGAGCGCGGGGAACCCGGCCCAGATCATGTGGTAGCCGGCCATGAGCACCAGCCCGCCGGCGAACGCGCCCACCAGCGCCCCGGCCGAGCGCCACCGCTGCCGCCAGCCGTCGCTCGGCCGCAGCCCGCCGGCCAGCAGCACGAACACCGCCGCGGGCAGCGCCAGCGTCATCCCGACCGTGCGCACCATGACCGAGAACGCCAGCACCGCCCCGCCGAGCGCCGCGGTGCGCGGGCCGGGCCGCCCGCGCCAGCACAGCACCCCCACCCCGGCCAGCAGCACGACCTGGAACAGCAGGTCGGACATGATGTTCTGCTCGATCTGCAGCTGGTAGGCGTCCAGCAGCACCGGTGCGGCCGCCAACGCGCCCACCCAGCGCCGCGCGCCGAACCGCAGCAGCAGCGCGTAGATCCCCACGCCCAGCCCGAGCCCCAGCAGGTGCTGCAGGAACACCACGTAGGCCAGGTTGCCCACCAGCAGCCCCGGGCCGAGCAGCGCCAGCTCGTAGCCGACCGGGTTGATCCCGCCCGGGTAGAACACCCCGACGTCGTCGAGGTACCGGAACGAGTCGATGTACAGCAGCGCCGGCCGGTAGGCCAGCTGCGCCGCCGCGCGCAGCACCGCCCCGCCCAGCAGCACCAGCGCGAGCAGCCAGTGCCGCCGCAGCAGCCCGGCCAGGCGCGCGGCCCGATCGGCGGCTCCGGAGGGGCGCGGCGGCGCGGCGGTCACGGCGCCTCGGTGGCCGCCGCGCGGAAGTCCTCCCACACGGTCCGCAGGCCGTCGGTCAGGTCGACGGAGGGGGTGTAGCCGAGCTCCCGGCCGGCCTTGGCGACGTCGACGATCACCGCGGGCATCTCGCCGCTCTTGGCCGGCACGTGCGTGACCGGCAGCGGTTCGCCGGTGGCCGCGCGCACGGACTCGATGAGCTCCAGCACCGAGATGGACCGGCCGGAGCCGATGATCGCGGTGCCGGTGTACTGCTTGTCCCAGGCGGCGAGGATGCCCTGCACGACGTCGTCGACGTGCACGAAGTCCCGGCTCTGCGACCCGTCGCCGTAGACCTCGACGCCCTGCCCGGACAGCGCCGCGCGCATCAGCCGCGGGATGAAGCTGTCCTTCTGCCCCATGCCGGGACCGTAGATGTTGGTGAACCGCAGCGCGGTGGTGGCGATGCCGTAGGCGCCGGCGTAGCCGGACAGCAGCATCTCGCAGGCGGCCTTGGTGGAGCCGTACGGCGTCAGCGGCCGCAGCGGCAGCTCCTCGGAGATGGTGCCGCGGCCGATGTCGCCGACCACGGCGTTGGTGGAGGCGAGCACGAACTGGCCGACGTGGCGCTGCCGGGCCAGCTCCAGCAGCTCGTGGGTGACCTCGACGTTCGCGCGGTAGGTCGCGTCCGGCCGCTCCACCGACTTGAGCACCGAGGTGATCGCGGCCAGGTGCACGATGCCCGCGGTGCCCTCCGGCACGGCCGCCGAGCGCACCTGCGGGTCGGCGAGGTCGCCGGCGACGTGGTGCACCAGCTCGCCGCGCACCGCCTCGGGCAGCGGCTGCTGGTCGACGACGGTCACCGGGGTGCCGCGCTCGACGAAGGCCCGCACCACGGCGCGGCCGACGAAACCGGAGCCGCCGGTGACCACGACGCGGCCGGCGGAGCCCAGCTGATCACTCGGGGTCGCGGTGGGCTCGGGAGCGTTGCCTCGAACGTGGGAAGTCTCGCTGGTTGGCACGCGGAGACTCTAACCGGACGCTTCCACCGGCCCACCGCTCGGCCGCGTTGTCCGGGATCCGGGCCCGGCCGCTCCCGGCGAACCGCGGCGGGGCTCGCCGGGAGCAGCGGCCCGTGCGCTCAGCTGAAGCGCTCGGCCAGCGCCTTCAGCCCGGTCCCGTAGACCCCGCCGGCGAAGGCCTTGTCCAGTTCCGCCTCGTCGGCGGCGTCGGCGTCGTAGTCGCCGAACCACTCGACGAACGCCTGCCCGGTCGCGGTCACCGGCAGCACGCGGATCGTGCTGCGGTAGGAACGGATCGGGAACGGGCCGGTCACGATCTCGTAGGTGTAGGAGCGGCCCACGTCGTCCAGGCCCACCAGCCGCTCCCGGACCGCCCCGCCGTCGGCCAGGGTCAGCGCGCGCACCGCGCTGACGGCCTCCGCCGAGCCGCCGCCCTCGATCTCGCTGCCGGTGATCGCCGGGTGCCAGTTCGGCAGCCCGTTGAAGTCGCGCACCAGCGACCACACCTCGTCCGCCGACGCGGGCACGACCGCGCTCGCGTAGGACCTCGCCATGCTTCCTCCTCCCCTGGCCCGGTCCCGCCGGCGGCGGGCCGGGGTCTTCCTCGCGGTGCTCACCGCTTGAGGTTCTTGAACTCCCGGGTCCGCTCGGTCAGCGCCTGCTCGACCGGGAGCCGTTCCATGCTGCTGGCGCCGTAGAAGCCGTGGCAGCGCTTGGTGCGCCCGAGCACGTAGGCCGCGTCCGCCGGGGTGGCGATCGGCCCGCCGTGGCAGAGCACCAGCACGTCCTCGCGGACCTCGGCGGCGGCCTCGGACCACTCGTCGATCAGGTTCACGCAGTCGTCGAGGTCCTTGGCGGTCTCCGCGCCGATCGACCCGCCGGTGGTCAGCCCCAGGTGGCAGACGATGATGTCGGCCCCGGCGCGGGTCATGGCCTGCGCGTCGGCGGCGGAGAACACGTATGGCGTGGTCAGCAGGTCGGCCTCGTGCGCGGCGGCGATCAGGTCGACCTCCTGCCGGTAGCTCATGCCGGTCTCCTCCAGGTTGGCCCGGAAGGTGCCGTCGATGAGCCCGACGGTCGGGAAGTTCTGCACCCCGGCGAACCCGAGCCCGCGCAGCTTCTCCAGGAACGAGTCGGTGAGCAGGAACGGGTCGGTGCCGTTCACCCCGGCCAGCACCGGGGTGCGGCGCACCACCGGCAGCACCTCCGAGGCCATCTCCACCACGATCTCGTTGGCGTTGCCGTAGGCCAGCAGCCCGGCCAGCGACCCCCGCCCGGCCATCCGGTAGCGCCCGGAGTTGTACAGCACGATCAGGTCGATGCCGCCGGATTCCTCGCACTTGGCGGACAGGCCGGTGCCGGCGCCGCCGCCGATGATCGGCTCCCCGTGGTCGGCCATGTCCCGGAACCGGCGCACCAGGCTCGCCCGGTCGAACCGCGTCATTCCCGCCTCCTGTTTCGCTGTGTTGCCCGCCGGTCAGCCGCGCACGTCGCGGAACGCCCGCAGCAGTGCGGCGACGAACCGATCATCGTTGATGTTGTGCGGCACGCGCAGCACCTGCCGGTCGGCGTTCTGCCGGACCTCGCCCTCCAGGGTCTCGAACAGCACCTCGTCGGCGGCGGGGTCGTGGAACGGCCGTCCCGGCGCGTCCAGCAGGGACACGCCGCCTTCCGGCAGCAGGAACCGGACCGGTCCGGGGCAGGCGTTGAGCTTGGCGGCCAGGAACTCGCCGATGCGGCGGCATTCGTCCGTGGTGGTGCGCATCAGCGTGACCTGCGGGTTGTGCTCGTAGAAGGTGCGGTCGCGGTAGCGGGCGGGCGCGGTGTCGAGCGCGCCGAAGTTGACCATGTCGAGGGCGCCGCAGGAGCCGACGTAGGGCACCCCGGTGCGGGCGATGGCGTCCAGCCGCTGCTCGCCCGCGCTCATCACGCCGCCCGCGATCAGGTCGCAGACCTCGGTGGTGGTGATGTCCAGGACCGCGGCGATCAGCCCGTCGTCGACGAGCTTCTCCATCGCCCGGCCGCCGGTGCCGGTCGCGTGGAAGACCAGCGGGTCGAACTCGCCGCGCAGCTGCTCGGCGGTGGCGGTCACGCACGGCGTGGTCACCCCGAACATCGACAGCGCCACGGCGGGCAGGTCGGCCGCGGCCGGGACGCGCTCGCGCACCGCGCCGAGCAGCGCGTGCGCGGCGTTGCCGAGCACCTGCCGGGAGATGCGGTTGAGCCCGGCCACGTCGGTCACCGACGGGAACATCGCGATGTCCGAGGCGTCGACGTAGGCGGACACGTCACCGGAGGCGACCGTGGAGACCATCAGCTTCGGCACGCCCACCGGCAGCGCCCGCATCGCCGGGGTGATCAGCGCGGTCCCGCCCGAGCCGCCGAGGCCGAGCACGCCGTCGACGTCGCCGCGGGCGGGCAGCCAGCGGGCGAACGCCTCGGCCATGGCCGCGACCGCCGAGCCGCGGTCGCCGGTGAACACCGCCTCCGCGCCGCCGGGGTGGGCGGCGGCGACCTCGGCGGCGGGCACGTCCACGTCGGCCGGTTCGCCGGAGGTGCTCAGGTCGACCGAGGTGACCGCGGCTCCCCCTGCGGCCAGGAGCCCGGCGGCGTAGCGCAGCTCGGCTCCCTTCGTGTCGAAGGTCCCGACGACGTACGCGCTGCCCATGGCCCCTCCCGGCTCGGCGTCGAACCCGGCGCGACTCTACTTCCGGTAGCGCCCCCGGCACAGCCCGTCGATCACCCCGCGGGACGCACCCGCGCAGCAGAACGGCCCCCGGGGTCGCCGGGGGCCGTTCGGGGCTCGGGTGGGCTCAGTGGCTCTTGCCCTTGCCGAGGATCCGGTTCTTGACCTGGTCGATCTTGGCCTTGTTCTTCGGGTCCGA
>Ga0164243_10003554_pt1 | contig 24883 bp, 14 predicted proteins | sample OricompcompostOP_FD_108781 | JGI IMG/M metagenome (GOLD analysis project Ga0164243, IMG submission 108781) | Organic Plus compost microbial communities from Emeryville, California, USA - Original compost - Organic plus compost (OP) | ecosystem: Engineered > Solid waste > Mixed feedstock >...
AGAGGGTCTCCGGCCCGCCGGCGAACGCCGCGTCCACGCCCGCGAGGCACTGGGGCGCGGCGCAGCCGCCGATCACGTAGAGCGCCGTGTCGTAGCCCTGTGCGGGCGTGACGGTGGCGGTGAGGGTCTGCCCGGCGGCGAGCGTGACGGCGTGGAACGCCTCGTTGCCCGTGGTGAAGTAGCCGGTGCAGCTCTGCGCGAGCGGGAACGAGAGATCGTCCGCGGCCCACGTGGTGTCGCCGCTGGCGCTTCCCGGCACCGCGAGCGGCGCGGCGTTCGCGCACGTGTCGTTCGGCACGTCGGGCGGCTGGCTGACCACGAGCTGGAAGCGCACCGGCGCCCCCGACGAGGAAGCCACCGCGATCGTGTGCTCGCCCGCGGCGAGCACGCGATCGATGCGTGCCTGCCGCTGCGGCCCCACGCACGCCTGCTCGCCGCCGCAGGTGGCGCCGAGCAGCGCGAGCGAAGCGGCGCCGTCGGCGTCGAGCTCGACCACCACGCGCCGCTGCTGCGTGAGCGAGAACCGGTAGAACACCTCGGCAGCACCCGGGCCGCAGCTCAAGCTCGCATCGGAGATGGCACCGAGCGTGGAGCCCGTGGCCTGCGCCACCGCGCCCGTGAACGAGAGCGGCTCCGCGCTGCCGCACGCGTCGTTCGGCGGCGCGGCGATGGGCGGCAGCAGGCGCGCCGCCAGCTCGAACGGGCCGGCGCTCTGCAGCGTGCCGCCCACGAGCAGCGTGTAGTCGCCGGCGGGAAGCGACGGCACGTCGAGGATGCCGGTGCCCGTGGCGAGCGCCGCGCTGCACGCGAGCTCGCCCGCGCAGCTGGCGTTGCGGAGCGACAGGCGCGCCGGGAACGGCGCCCGCACCTCGGCCAGCAGGCGCGCGCCTGCGTCGAGGTGCACGCGGTACGCGACGTCGGGGCCGCCGCCGCCGCACGCGCCCGCGGCCACGTCGGCGGTGCGGCCGAGCGTGGCCGAGCGGATGCGCACGCGATCGTCGCCGTCGATCAGCGGCAGCGCCGCGTTGCAGGCGGGGTCCGCCTCGACCGAGGTGTACAGCGCGTAGGCGCGCGCGACCGGCGCTGCCGCCGACACCTTCACGAGCAGCGTGCGATCGGTCGGCGCGGCAGGAGCGCTGGCCGTCTTGCCACCGCCGAGGAACGGCGTGGAGGCCGCCAGTCCGCCGACGCTCGCGCCGTCGGTGTCGTAGAGTCCGAGCGCCGCGTCGCCGTTCGCCTCGGGGAACACGTACGCGTGGAGCGTGCGGCCCGCAGGCACCTGCACCGCGTAGTAGTCGTCGTCGCCGCAGAGCTGCAGCCCCTCGTACAGGCGGCCGGACTCGATGGCGCGCGCGTTGTTGCGCGGCTGGTTCGGCTCGGCGGCGTCGGTGCACGCGCCGCCGCCCACCGCGACGCTCGCGAACAGGCCGTAGGTGCCCGTGTTGCCCGCGGCCGACTTGACGCGCAGGTAGTAGCGGCCTGCAGCGGCCTGCGGGAGGGCGCGCACGCTGAGCGTGGCGCCGGCCTCCAGCGTGCGCAGCGCGCGCGTGGCCGGCTCGTACCAGGCGAGCGTGAGCTCGGTACCCGCGGGCGGCGCCAGCAGCTGCGCGGAGAGCCCGGAGCCCTGCACGGCGGTCAGCACGTACCAGTCCTCGTCGTTGGTGCAGAGCACGCCGCTGGTGGGCGCGCCCGGCGCGAACGGCGTGGCGGCGGCGGGGCCCTGATCCGGTTCGCGATCGCCGTCGCACGCTGCAGGCGTGCAGCTGCCCGCGGTGCAGGCGTAGCCGGTGCCGCAATCGAAATTCGTCGTGCACGACGGCGGCGGTACGCAAGCCCCCGCGTCGCACCACAGTCCCCCGGCGCAATCGAGCGTCGTGGCGCACGCGGTGCACACGCCCGCGCTGCACACGCCGGTGGCGCAATCCGCGTCGCTCCCGCACGTGGGCTCGTCCACGCACGCCCCGGCGAAGCAGCTGCCGCGCGGGCACTGATCGTCGGTGCGGCAGGCCGAGCACAGCCCCGCGTTGCACACGTAGCCGCCGCGGCAGTCGGAGTCGGCGGTGCAATCCTGCGGGCGCGTGCACTGCTCGTCGATGCAGCGCTCCCCCGCCCCGCAATGCGCATCGGCGGTGCAGGCAACGCATGCGCCCGCGTCGTTGCACTGCGGAACGCGCGGATCGTACGTGCAGTCGGCGGCGGATCCGCACGGCGGCGCCGCCACGCACGAGCCGGCTTCGCAGGTGGCGCCGACCGGGCAATCGGACACGGTGTTGCAACCGACCGGCACGCAGGCCTCGCGCGCCTGGCACGCCTGCCCGACCGGGCAGTCGGCGTCGGACGCGCAGATCACGCACGCGCCCGACAGCTCGTCGCAGACGCGCTCGGTCGCCATGCCCGCGCAGTCGAGGTCGGATTCGCAGCGGAACGGCGCCTGGCATGCGCGATCGACGCAGAGCTCGCCCGGGCCGCAGTCGCGGTCGGCAGCGCACTCGACGCAGCGACCGTCGGTGCAGACCGGGAGGTCGGGGAACGCGGCGCAGTCGGCGCCGTCGTCGCAGGCGGTGACCACGCACGCGCCGCCACGGCACTCGGCCCCCGCCTCGGTGCAGTCGGCGTCGCCACGGCACGCCACGCACAGCCCGCGCCCGTCCTCGACGCGGCAGAGCGGACGCGCAGGCGCGGCAGCCTCGCATTCCGCGTCGCTGGTGCACTCGACCGGCACCTCGACGCACGCGCCCGCCTCGCAGGCTTCGCCGGCCGCGCAATCGGCGCCGGTGCGGCACGCGAGGCACGCGTCGCCCGCCTCGTTGCAGAACGGCGTCGACGCATCGCAGTCCGCGTCGGTGCTGCACACCTCGCCGACGCACGCGCCGCCGACGCAGCTGCGCGCGCCGCAATTCGCGTCGGAGAGGCAGGCGACACACGCGCCGCTCGCGCGATCGCAGAGCGCGCCGCGCGGATCGAACTGGCAATCGCCGTTGGCCTTGCAGCCTTCCGTTTCGGGCGGTTCGACGCGCTCGCGGCAGGTGCCGTCGACGCAGTCGAAGCCCTCCTGGCAGACGACGCCGCGGCAGGAATCGACGCTCTGCTCGTCGTCGCCGCAGGCGACCAACAGCAGGGGAAGGCCGAGAAGCAGGAGAATGCGGAGCAGGTGCATGTCTCCGATCTACCACACCCGCCGTGTGTCACGCCCCCCCGGCACTCGGTAGTTCGACCAGCACCTCGTCGAGGGCGGCCAGCAGCCGGGCCGGCGGGCACGGCTTGCGGATGGTGCGCGCCGCCCCGATGCGCTCGGCCGCCTCCTCGAGATCCTCGCTGCCGGAGAACACGATCACCGGCACGTTGGCGCGGCCGTCGTGGCGCAGCCGCTGGACGAACTCCCAGCCGCCGGCCACCGGCATCAGCAGATCGAGGACGATGGCATGCGGCTCGTAGACCTCGGCCAGCGCGTGCGCCTCCACCCCGTTGCGGGCCGCGATCACGCGATGGCCCGCACCCTCCAGCAGCTCGCGGATCGTGCTCCGCAGCAGCGGATCGTCTTCCACGAGCAGCACCGTTCCTGGCATGTCCTACCCCCCGGCGGAACTCCGGCCGGTGTCCCGGCCGGTAGCCTCGTACCGGGAGACAATTGACCATGTCCGCCACAAAGCGGAAGGGCCCACCCGCCCGAGCAACGGGAGCGGTGGGCCCTTCTTCGAGGTGTCGCCTTCCGATCAGATGTCGAAGTAGAGGGCGAACTCCATCGGCGAGGGGCGCATGCGGACCGGGTTCACCTCGGTCTCCATCTTGGTCTCGATCCAGGTGCGGATCACGTCCTCGGTGAAGACGTCGCCCTTGAGCAGGAACTCGTGGTCCTTCTTCAGGCACTCGAGGGCCTCGTCGAGCGAGCCGGGCATCTTCGGGATGTCCTTCAGCTCCTCGGGGCTCATGCCGTAGATGTCCTTGTCGAGCGGCTGGCCCGGATCGATGCGGTTCTCGATGCCGTCGAGGCCGGCCATCAGGATGGCGGCGAACGCGAGGTAGCCGTTGCAGGACGGATCCGGCGAGCGGAACTCGATGCGCTTGGCCTTCGGCGACGGCGAGTACATCGGGATGCGGATGGCCGCCGAGCGGTTGCGCGCGGAGTAGGCGAGGTTGACCGGCGCCTCGTAGCCCGGCACCAGGCGCTTGTACGAGTTGGTGGTGGGGTTGCAGAGCGCGGCGAGCGCGGGGCCGTGCTTGAGGATGCCGCCGATGAACCACATCGCCATCTCGCTCATGCCCGCATAGCCGTCGCCGGCGAAGAGCGGACGACCGTCCTTCCACAGCGAGACGTGCGTGTGCATGCCGCTGCCGTTGTCGCCGAAGAGCGGCTTCGGCATGAACGTGGCGGTCTTGCCATTCTTGTAGGCGACGTTGCGGATGATGTACTTGAACCACATCAGCTGGTCGGCCATCTTCAACATGCTGTTGAAGCGCACGTCGATCTCGGCCTGGCCGGCGGTCGCCACCTCGTGGTGCTGGCGCTCGACGCGGATGCCCACCATCTCCATGGTGCGGCACATCTCGGTGCGGATGTCCTGCTGCTTGTCGGTGGGGCCGACCGGGAAGTAGCCGCCCTTGTAGCGGGGCTTGTAGCCCAGGTTGCCGCCGGCCTCCTCGCGGCCGGTGTTCCACTGGCCCTCGTTCGAGTCGAGCTTGTAGAACGAGTGGTTCGGGCCCGTGTCGTAGCGGACCTCGTCGAAGATGAAGAACTCCGGCTCGGGGCCGAAGTACGCGGTGTCGGCGAGGCCCGTGCTCTTGAGGTAGCGCTCCGCCTTCTGCGCGATGTTGCGCGGATCGCGGGTGTAGGCTTCCTTGGTGATCGGGTCGACGATGTTGCAGATCAGCGAGAGCGTCGGATCCGGGATGCAGGGATCGATCACGGCGGTGGTGACGTCCGGCATCACCAGCATGTCGGAGGCGTGAATCGCCGCCCAGCCGCGGATCGAAGAACCGTCGAAGCCCAGGCCTTCCTCGAAGATCGCCTCCTCGAACTCCGACATCGGAATCGAGAAGTGCTGCCAGATGCCGACGAAGTCGAGGAACTTGAAGTCGATCATCTGGACGCGCTTGTCCTTGGCGAACGCAATCACTTCCTTCGGGGTCATCTCCGCCATCTCCGTTCCTTCCAGGCCCGCGATCGCCGCGGACCTCGTGCTGCCGTCGGGGCGCTGCCGCCCTCCGTCTTCTCTCGACCGGCACGTTCAGCAAGGCCCGGGCCAGCGCCGGATCGGGCGGCGGCACCGGTTTCCGGGGCACGTTTCCCCAGTGACTGCCCGCGACACGGGCAGTAGTGCACAAAAAATGGGCAGGTGGTCGCAGGGGGGTGGTGCAGCGAATCGCACTAGGGGAGGATGGCCCGGGGTGGGACGCTGTCCTGGTGGCGTTTGACACCCTTTCGCCACGCTTCCTAGACTCGGACGCTTGCCCGCCGTCCAGGCATGGAGTCCCATGTCGCGCATTTTCACTGCCAGCCTGTTCGCCCTTCTGCTCGCCGCCTGCGGCGGGGAGAAGCTCATCAATCGTCCCCCCGAGCAGCCGGTCAGGGAGCGCTTCGCCCAGCGCAAGGCCTCCTCGATCGACATCCTCTTCGTGATCGACAACTCGCGCACCATGCGCGAGGAGCGCGACGCCGTCGCGGCGAACATCGGCACGTTCATCGACTTCATCGATCCCGATCCCGCGCGGACCGGCGAGTCGGGCGAGGTCGATTACCGCATCGCCGTGACGACCACCGACGCCAACCGCACGGGCGGAGCGCTGGTCCGCGGCACGCAGGCGCCGCTGATCATCCAGCCGGGCGATCCCGATCCGGTGAAGGCCTTCCAGAGCACCATCGCTGCCATCCAGGAGGGCGGCGCCCTCGAAGAGGGCTTCCAGTCGGCGCTGCTCGCCATCCAGAACGCCGCCGAGGTCCGCGACGCGCGCGGCGCGCCGATGTTCCTGCGCGAGAACGCCTACCTCTACGTGATCATCGTGTCCGACGAGGAGGACTCGTCGTTCGGCGAGGTCCGCTACTACCAGCGCGCGTTCGAGAGCCTCAAGGGCAAGGGCAACGAGAACACGGTGGCGATCTCGGCCATCGCGGGCCCGGTGCCGAACGGCTGCGCCAGCGCCGAGGCGGGCGAGCGCTACGCGGAGATCGCGCGGCTCACCGGCGGCGTGCTCGGCGACATCTGCACCACCGACTGGGGCGCCACGCTGCAGGACCTCGCGGTCACCGGCATCGGCCTGCGCAAGCGCTTCCAGCTGAAGCACCCGCCCCGCGACCTGCAGGGCGATCCGAGCATCGGGCCGGAGGATTTCGTCTCGCTCGTGGTGCACTACCCGTGCACGTACGAGTCCGACGATCCGCTCTTCGCCGAGCGGCTGTGCCAGCCGCCGGTGGAGCGCGCCTGCGGCGGCGGCGAGGACCGCGTCACGTGCGTGCCGTTCTACGTGGAGAAGAACGGCTGGACGTTCGACGCCAGCGAGAATTCCATCGTTTTCGACGGAGACGCCGTGCCCGGACCGGGGAGCGTGGTCGAGGTCGAGTACTACAAGAGGGACAAGTGAGACGCGAAGTCGTGCGGCTCGCCGCCGCTTGCCTGGCTCTGATGGCGCTCGCCGCTTGCGGTGATGCGAAGGTGCAGAAGGTCGGTCCCGCCATCCGCGTGATCGCGACGCACGAGGGTCCCAACAAGGAGAAGCTGCTCGACTACGGCCCCGTCCCGGTCCTCCACCAGGAGGTCAAGACCCTGATCGTCTCCAACGAGGGACGCGCGCCGCTCACCATCGGCGCCGTCACGGTCGAGACCGGATCGGGCGCGTTCCGCAGCCCGGTGCTCACCGAGCCGGTGCTCGTGCCCCCGGGGGCCGAGACGGAGATCGACGTCACGTTCCAGCCGCCGGACGAGGGCGACTTCACCGGCACGCTCACCATCGAGCACACGGACGAGAACACGGGCACCGTCACGGTGCTGCTCCAGGGCACCGGCTCCACGGTCGGCCGCATCGAGGTGGAGCCGCGCGCGCTCGACTTCGGCCGGGTGGGCGTGCGCACGCAGGTCACGCGCACGGTGACCATCCGCTCGGTGGGCACCGCGAGCCTCGTCGTCGAGTCGATCGAGCTGGCGGGGGCGCCGGAATTCTCGCTGCTCGGCTCGACCTCCACGCCTGCGGAGATCCCGGGGCCCGACGGCGCCGTCCCGGGCGGCACGGTCGCCCTCGTGGTGGCGTGCGCCCCCACCGAGGCCACCACCGCCGACACGCTCGACGGCACGCTCACCATCCGCAGCACCGATCCGGCGGAACGCGAGATCGTGGTCACGCTCACCGGCACGGTGAACGAAGCGCCGGTCGCCGTGATCGGCGAGACCTCCGGCGTGCCCGCGCCCGGCGATCCGGTGGCGCTCGACGGCACCGAATCCCACGACGTCGACGGCGACGAGCCGCTCGAGTTCCTCTGGCGCGTGTACAACAAGCCGCTCGGCTCCGAGGCGTACATCGACGACCCGTCGTCGAGGACCCCCAACCTGATCAGCGACATGCCGGGCCGCTACGTGGTGGGCCTCGACGTCGCCGACTCCGCGGGCCTCTCGTGCCTGCATCCGGACGACAATCCGGCGGTGCCGTGCGCCACCCGCGAGATCGTGGTGAAGCCCGCCGACGACCTCTACTTCGAGCTCGTCTGGAACCACGTCGACACCGACTTCGACCTCCACCTCGTCGAGCAGGGCTTCGGCCTCTTCTCCACGAAGGACTGCTACTACGGCAACGCCACGCCGGACTTCGGCACGGAGTTCGACGCCACCGACGATCCGCGCCTCACGCGCGACGACCTGCGCGGCTTCGGGCCGGAGCGCATCGTGTTCTCCAAGCCGCCCGACGGCGGGAAGTTCGACGTGGCCGTCGTGTTCGCGAAGACCAACGGCGCGCTCGAGCCCTCCACCGACGTCACGCTCCGCGTCTTCGTGTACGGCGTGCTCGAAGCGGAGATGACGCGCCGGCTCGACACCGCCGGCCAGCGCTGGGACGTGCTCTCCATCGAGTGGCCGTCCGCCGTGATGACGCCCATCGACACCGTGCAGATGCTGTCGGAGGCCCCGTGAAGTTTTGCAGGATCCCCGTCTTCCTCGGCTTGATCTTCGCGCTCGTGGGGGCGCTTCCCATCGCCTGCAGCGGCGACGGCGACGGTGATGGAGGCACGGGCGGCAGCGGCACGGGCAAGGGCTGCACCGCCGACGCCGACTGCGCCGACGGCCTGGTGTGCAACCCGGACGGCAACACGTGCGTGGGCTGCACGAGCGACGCCCATTGCGGCCGCGCGCAGCGCTGCGACGCGGCGTCGCTCTCGTGCACCTTCCGCCCGGGCTGGGGCGACGAGTGCACCGAGCACCAGCAGTGCCAGCTCGGCATGTTCTGCCGGCAGGGGCTGTGCACGCCGCAGACGCAGGTGCGCATGTGCGGCGCGCTGGGCCAGTGCCCGCCCGTCGACGAGAACGATCCGCCCATGCGCTGCAACCGCGCGCTGCAGGTCTGCGAGGAGGACCTCGGCTGCTTCGACACGAGCGACTGCCTCGAGGGCGAGACCTGCAACCCGGGCACCGGCAAGTGCGAGCCCGCCTGCACGCCGGAGACCGAGATCGAGGTGTGCCAGGCGCGCGAGCAGTGCGTCGACGGCCGCTGCGTCGAGTGCGGCGAGGACGCCGACTGCGGTCCCGGCCTCGTGTGCAACGTCGCCGCCGGCCGGTGCGCCGGCGCCAACACGTGCTTCAGCGATCGCGATTGCTCGGCGGGCACCGTCTGCAACCGGGCCACGTCCACGTGCACCGCGCCGCCGCCGCCCTGCGACACCAACGACGACTGCCTCGAGGACGAGCGCTGCGATCTGCAGCTCGGCCGGTGCGTCATCCGGGCCTGCCAGCTCGACCTCGACGAGCCGAACGACGAGCAGGCCGCGGCGAAGGCCATCTCCGCCGGTCGCCGCGACGGGCTGACCGTGTGCGGCGCCGAGGAGGACTGGTACCGCATCGCGCTCCGCCGCGGCGACCGCATCAACGTCAGCGTGCAGGCCGACATCCTCGTCGCCGGCGGGCTCGACGTGCAGCTGCGCGACGCAGCCGGCCGTGAGCTCGCGCGGCATCCGCTGCTGCTCGACGCGGTGGTCTCGCAGGACGGCGATTACTTCCTCCGCATCCGCACGCGCGACGAGCAGGCGAAGTACGCCCTCGACATCGTCGTGGTGCGCGGCGTCCCGTGCGACGACGACACGCTCGAGGAGAACGACGAAGCTGCGCAGGCGAAGCCGCTCCCGCAGGGCGAGCGGCGCAACCTGCAGGCCTGCCCGGGCGATCCCGACTGGTACGTGGTGGAGGTGCCCGCGAATCGCGGTCTGCGGGTCACCCTCACGCACGATCCCCTCGAAGGCGACCTCGACCTCGTGCTCTTCGACACCGATACGACGACGCAGCTCGCCGCATCGCGCACCACCGATCCGGTGGAGCAGGTGCAGGTGGCGGGGGTCTCGGGCGGCAGGGCCTACGTGCTGGTCATCCCCAGCAACGACCGCACGCAGAACGCCTACGATCTCTCGATCTCGGCGCAGTAGGAGAAGTCATGCGCAGGCTCGTTCGGAAAGTGCGTGGGGGCGCGCTGCTCGGCGCTCTGGTGCCCTACCTCCTGCTCGCTGGCGCTGCCGCGAGCACGGGGTGCGGCGAGGATCCCGAAACCGACGGAGGCGGCGGCACCGTCAAGCGGCCGCCGCCGATTCCGCCCGGAGGCAGCGGCGGCGGCGGGAGCGGCGGCACGGGTGGTGCCGGCGGCAGCGGCGGCACGGGGGGCAGCGGCGGCAGCACGGCGGCCGAGCTCCGCGTCGACGACGTGCGCCCGCCGCGCGGCTCCCTGCTCGGTGGCGATTCGGTCATCATCAACGGCGCCGGCTTCGTGCAGAGCGTCGAAGCCAACGTGCGGCCCAACGACGTCACGAAGGTGTTCTTCGGCGGCAACGAGGCCGTCGGCGTCCGCGTGATCGACGACGACACGATCCTCGTGCCGACGCCGCCGGGCAACGAAGGCGACGCCGACGTCGTGGTGCGCAACACCTCCGGCGAGTCGGTGTGCACCGCCTGCTACCGGTACCAGGCGCCCGTGGAGCTCTTCTCCGTCGAGCCGGCGGAGGGATCCATCCACGGCGGCGCCGTTCTGGCGCTCCGCGGCCAGAACCTGCGCGAGTCGATGATCGTGCTCGTGGGCGGCCGCGCGGCGCTGCAGGTGCAGGCGCAGAACGACGGCTCGCTCACCGCGATTTTGCCGCCCGGCGACGCCGCGGGGCCGGTGGACGTGCGCGTGTACGACGCCGACGGCCAGGCCTCGCTGCGCAAGGCGTTCACCTACGTGGCGCCGCTGCGCATCGCGCGCCTCGATCCCCCGGGCGGCCCGCTCGCCGGCGGCAACCGCGTGACGGTGGTCGGCAGCGGCTTCACTGCGGACGCCGAGGTGTTCGTGGGTGGCGCCCGTGCGGCCTCGGTCCTCGACGACGACGGCACGCTCGACGTCACCGTGCCGCCCGGCGTCGCGCCGGGCGCGGTGGATTTCGAGGTGCGCACGCCCGCCGGGAGCGCCGTGGCCGGCTACGCCTATTTCGATCCGCAGGCTGCCGGCGTGGCGCTGTACGCGGTCTCGCCCGGCATCGGCTCGCTCGCCGGCGGCGACACCGTCACGCTCGTGGGCACGCACCTCGACGGCCTCAACCTGGCCGTGCGCTTCGACGGCATCCTCGCCGCGGACGCGGTCGCCACGAGCGCCAACTTCGTCTCGGCGACCGTTCCCGCTGGCGCGGCGCCGGGCCCCGTCGACGTGAGCGTGCGCGTGGCCGACGGCGGCGCCACCCTCCCCGGCGGCTTCCGCTACGTCGAGACGATCGAGGTCGACGCGGTCACGCCCGCGAGCGGCCCCGAGGCGGGCGGCACCGCCATCGCCCTCACGGGCAGCGGCTTCCCCGCGCGCGTGCGCGTGTTCGTGGGCGCGCTCGAGGCGACTGCCGTCGAGCGGCGTTCGTCCACCTCGCTGCGCGCCGTGACGCCGGCAGGCACCGACGGCACCGTCCCCGTGCGCGTGGTCGACGCGGACGATCCGTCGAGCGAAGGCGTGCTCGCAGCGGGCTTCGCGTACGAGGGCGCGTTCGACGTGCTGCGCTCCGATCCCACCACCGGCGCGCGCGCCGGCGGCACCCGGGTCACGCTGCGCGGCCGCGGCTTCCGTCCGGGGCTCGCCGCCTCGTTCGGCGCCACCGCCGCCGCGTCGGTCGCGGTGCAGGATCCCTTCACCGCGGTGCTCGTCACGCCGCGCGGCAACGTGGGCACGGTCGACGTCACGGTCGACTCGGGCGCTGGCGACCAGGTCACGCTCGACGGCGCGTTCACGTACTTCGATCCCACGAACGCCAACGGCGGGTCGTCGGGCGGCCCGCTCAACGGCACGCTCAACATCACCGTGCTCGACGGCGGCAACGCCCGCCGCGGCGTCCCGCTGCCGAACGTGTTCGTGATGCTCGGCACCGACGACGACACGCACCTGCAGGGCCTCACCGACAACCGCGGCCAGATCACGTTCTCGGATCCCACCCTCGTGAAGGCGCAGGTCGTCTCGGCGGCGCTCTCCGGCTACGAGAGCACCACCGTGGTGAACCAGCAGTCCGAGAACCTGACGATGGTGCTCACGCCGAACTTCGAGCCGCCCGAGTGCGCGAACGGCCTCGACGACGACGGCGACGGGCTCATCGACAACGACGGCGCGGGCGATCCCGCGAAGGCCGACGTCGACGGCTGCCTCTGCGGGCCGAACAACTCGCCCATGCCCGACCTGTGCATGTGCCCGATGAACCCGCAGGAGTCGGCCTCGTGCTGCGACGGCCTCGACAACGACGGCGACGGGCTCATCGACAGCGACGACCCCGAGTGCCAGTGCTCGGGCGGCTCCTCCGAGGGTCCGCTCGCGCAGTGCTCGAACTGCAAGGACGACGACGGCGACGGCACCACCGACTGGTTCAACCCGCGGTTCCCGCCCGACCCGGGCTGTGCGAACGGGGGCGACAACGACGAGCGCGGCGCCATCGTCGCGGGACGCGTCTGGGGCTTCAAGCTCCCCGGCGGCAGGCAGCTGGCGCCCAACGAGCAGGAGGTCGCGTTCGTGCGCGTCTCCGTGCCGAGCGCCTACCACGCCCCGCCGATGAGCGGCGCCCAGTCGCCGCTCGTGGTGGGCACCGAGGGCGGCAGCTTCGCCTACGAATTCGCTTCCTCGCGCTTCATGGCGCTCTACGCCGTGTACGGCATCCAGAACCTCGACACGAACGAGTTCACGCCGCTGCTGATGGGCGTGCGCCGGGGCGTGAACCCCACGCCGGGCAACAACATCACCAACGCCGACATCATCCTCGACATGCACCTCGACCTCGACGTGCCGGTCGCGATCGACAACCCGCCGACCTGGCTGGGTGCGCAGGGCGAGTCGCAGGTGTTCGCGTACATGGACCTCGGCAACGAGGGCGTCATCCCGGTGGGCAGCGTCATCACGTCCACGTCGGCGACGCAGGTCACGCTCCGCAAGCTGCCGCGGCTGTCGGGCGAGAGCTTCCTGTTCCACCTGCGCGGCACCGCCGGCCCCGGCATCGGCGTGCCGTTCACCGCCTCGTTCCGCCGGCAGGCGGGCGACCTGAGCCGCGGCATCACCATGGGGCCGCTGCTGGGGCTCACGCGCATGCTGCAGCCCACGCCCGCCCAGCGGTTCGCGGGCGTATTCGACTGGACCGCCGAGAACGGCCCCACCGCCGACATCGCCTACCTGCAGATCGACGAGCCCACGCCGACCGGCGCGCTCATCCCGCAGTGGCACATCGTGGTTCCCGGCAACGAGCGGCGCGTGTCGGTTCCGCCCGAGGTGCTGCAGCGCCTGCGCAACAAATACGACCCGGGCACGGCGCTCGTGGTGACCCACGTCACCGGCGTCGAGCCCCGGTTCTCGTACGACCAGTGGAACTACCAGAACCTCTTCGTCGACGCGTTCACCAGCTTCACGGTGGACCAGTTCCTCATCCAGCTCTGAGGGTGCCCATGCGCCACCTGCCTTTCATCGGAATCGTCGCGGCCCTGGGCGCCATCCTCGTGTCCGGCGTCTCGTGCTCGGGCGAGACGCGCTTCCGCGCGCTGTGCTCGAGCGACCAGCAGTGCATCGACCAGCACGGCGGCAATCCCAACTGGGCCTGCGATCGCCAGCTCGGCGACTGCGTGTGCACCGGCGACGCCGCGTGCGTCGGCGAGGACGAGCACTGCGAGCTCTACCCCGGCGGCGACGGGCGTTGTCACCCCAACGTCGCCTGCGAGTGGAACCAGGACTGCGACAGCGGGTTCTGCGACCGGACCAACCGCCACTGCCGCCTCACCGGCTGCAGCGACGACATCCAGTGCAAGCTCGGCGAAATCTGCGAGCCGATCACGCAGCGCTGCGTGCCCGGCTGCCGGAGCCACGGCGACTGCAACCCGCGCGACGTATGCATGTGCGAGGACGCCTCGGGCAACCCCGTGCCCTGCCCGGCGTGCGGCGAGGACCGTTCGCAGTGCGCCGTGGGCGAGTGCGTCTCGAACACGTGCGCCGACGACACCTTCTGCCCGTACGGCGATTTCTGCGTGGAGAACACCGACCCCGCGCAGCTCGCCGCGTGCGAGAGCGGCATCACCGCCGAGCGGCCCTACTGCCGCAACTGCACCAACGACCCGGGCGCCGAGCGCTGCGGCAGCCTCGGGCCCAACTTCTGCCTCATCGACTCGAGCGATCCGGCGGGCGTGGCCAGCTTCTGCGGCGTCGACTGCGCGAAGGGCCAGGACTGCCCCAACGGCTTCTCGTGCCGCGACGTGCTCATCCTCACGGAGTCGGTCTGCCGCGGCGACGCGCAGTGCGCCCCGCGGCCCGACGCGCCGGCGTGCAGCAGCGACGCCGAGTGCCCGCAGGGTGCACGCTGCGAGGCCGGCCACTGCGCCGGCCGGTGCGCGGTCGGCGAAGGCAGCCAGAGCGGCTTCTGCACCTGCGTCCAGGATTCGGATTGCCCGCAGCAGACCTGCGGCTCCGACGGCTACTGCACGCTCACCCGCGAGCGCTGCACGCCGGGCCGCGACGACTCCTGCCGCGGGCAGATCTTCTGCGTGAACAACGGCCAGCTGGGCTACTGCCAGATCGGCCGCAACTGCGCGCCCGACGAAGGCGTCACCTGCGCCGACGTGCGCTGCGATCAGAACCCCAGCGGCTGCGGGGGCTGACGGAGCGCCGCTCCTCCGCGCAGTCCCGCGCCAGCCGGGCCGCGCGGAGGAGTCACGAACGTTCGCCCACGAAGGGCCCGGCTGCCCGGCTCGTCCGGACGCCGGGCCCTTCTCCGTTTGCGGCCCGCGAAAACGAGCGCGCGGGGCAACTCCCGGTTGAGCGGCGCGGCCGCCGCCGTTAGGTTGCCCGCGATGTCGTCGACCTTTCATCCCGCGCAGCTCGCATCCAGCTGGCCCGAGACGCAATCGCTCCGGGGCCTCTGCCTGCAGGTCGCGCCCGAGGTCGCGGCGAGCTACCGCAACGTCGGCCAGTTCGTGCAGGTGCGGCGGCCGGGCGAGGCGGCTGGCGGCTACTTCGCCATCGCCAGCAAGCCGGACGGCGACCGCGTGGAGCTGCTGGTCAAGCACGGCGCGGGCCTGCCCGACGAGCTCGCCGCGCTGCCGGCCGGCGCGCCGCTCGAGACCACCCTCGCCCTGGGCGCCGGATTTCCGCTCGATTCGAGCCGGGGCCGCGACGTGCTCCTCTTCGCCACCGGCTCCGGCATCGCGCCGATCCGCGCCGCGCTGCAGGTCATCACCGCGGACCGTGAAGCGTGGGGCGCCGTCGATCTCTTCTTCGGCGTACGCACGCCCGACGACCTGCCGTACCGGCGCGACCTCGAGGCGTTCGAGCAGCAGCGCGTGCGCGTGCACCGCGTGATTTCGCAGCGCCCGCCCCGCGGCGGCCACGCGCAATACGTGCAGGAGCGCTTTCGCGCCGAGCTGCCGCGCGTGGGCAACGCGGTGGCGTTCCTCTGCGGCCTGCAGGGCATGATCGAGGGCGTCACCCAGGCGCTCTGCGCGTGCGGCATGCCGGGCGATCGCATCCACCTCAACGTCTGATCCACACGCTTCGTACGCACGTTCTTCACGTGCTGTGACCGATGGGGCGTGCGGCCGGGCAAGGGGGCGCCGCCCCCTGTGGACGCCGGCGTTCCTTGGTTGACCCATGGCGGAACAGCCGGTTATTTCTACGTGTTTTCTGTGGTCCAGGCTTTGCGGCCCACCGCTTCGCGCGGGGCCCGTTGCCACCGCTTCCTTGTGAGGATCGATGTCCAGCGACACGCCGACCACGCCGCCGCCGCGCGCGCCCTCCGCGAGTACCCTGCCGATCAACATCGAAGACGAGATGCGCCGGTCGTATCTCGACTATTCGATGTCGGTGATCATCGGCCGCGCGCTGCCCGACGTGCGCGACGGCCTGAAGCCCGTGCACCGCCGCATCCTCTACGCGATGTTCGACGAGGGGCTGCTCCACAACCGCAAGTTCTCGAAGTGCGCGGGCGTGGTGGGCGAAGTGCTCAAGAAGTACCACCCGCACGGCGACGCGTCGATCTACGACGCGCTGGTGCGCCTCGCGCAGGAGTGGAACCTCCGCTACCTGCTGGTCGATGGCCAGGGCAACTTCGGCTCGGTCGACGGCGACTCCGCGGCGGCCTACCGCTACACCGAGGCGCGGCTCACGAAGCTCGCCGAGATGATGCTCGCGGACATCGACAAAGAGACGGTCGATTTCGGCCCGAACTTCGACGATTCCACCACCGAGCCGCTGGTGCTGCCCACCCGCTTCCCCAACCTGCTGGTCAACGGCTCGGCGGGCATCGCGGTGGGCATGGCCACGAACATCCCGCCCCACAACATGGGCGAGGTGCTCGACGCGACGCTGCATCTCATCGATCAGCCGAAGTGCACCATCCAGGACCTGATGGAGTACGTGCCGGGGCCCGACTTCCCGACCGGCGGCATCATCAACGGGCGCGGCGGCATCCTCGAGGCGTACCTCTCCGGCCGCGGCATGATCCGCCTGCGCGCCGTCTACGAGATCGAGCGCGACGAGAAGCGCGACCGCGAGTCGATCGTCGTGCGCGAGCTGCCCTACCAGGTGAACAAGGCCCGCCTGATCGAGCGCATCGCCGAGCTCGTGAAGGAGAAGAAGATCGAGGGCATCTCGGACATCCGCGACGAGTCGGATCGCGAGGAGAAGGTCCGCATCGTCGTCGAGGTCAAGCGCGACGCCATCGCGCAGATCGTGGTCAACAATCTGTTCCAGCAGACGGCGCTGGAGACCACGTTCGGCGTGACCATGCTCGCCATCGATGGCGGCGTGCCGCGCGTGCTCAACCTCAAGGAGATGCTCGAGCGCTTCGTCGCGCACCGGCGCGACGTGGTCACCCGGCGCACGCGCTACGATCTGCGCAAGGCCGAGGAGCGGCAGCACATCGTCGAGGGCCTCGTCGTCGCGCAGGATCTCATCGACCTCGTGGTGGCCCTCATCCGCAAGTCGAAGGATCCGGAAGAGGCGCGCTGGGGCCTCGAGCACATCCTCTCCGACGAGCTCTACCGCCACGAGCGCTTCGTCGATCTGCCGCGGCTCGATCCGAAGATCGCCGAGGCGGGCCTCGCCCGCGTGCTCGAGCGCGTGCAGCGCGACGAGCCGCGGTTCACCCAGCTGTCGCGGCAGTACCTGGGCACGGGCTTCTCCGAGCTGCAGGCCAAGGCCATCCTCGACATGCGGCTCGCGCGCCTCACCAACATGGAGCGCGAGGAGCTGGTGAGCGAGCTCGTCGGGCTCATCCGCAACATCGCGTGGTACCGCGAAATCCTGGCGAACGAGGCCACGCTGCTCGGCGTGATCAAGTCCGAGCTCCAGGAGATGCGCGACCAGTTCGCCGACCCGCGGCGCACGGAGATCCAGGGCGAGGCGGGCGTGATCACCCGCGAGGACCTGATCGCCGAAGAGGACATGGTGGTGACGCTGAGCCACCGCGGGTACGTCAAGCGCAACCCGGTGAGCCTCTACTCCGCGCAGCGGCGCGGCGGCCGCGGCAAGAGCGGCGCGTCCACGCGCGAAGAGGATTTCATCGAGTCGCTCTTCGTGGCGAGCACGCACGCGTACCTGCTGGTGTTCACCACGCGCGGCAAGCTCTACTGGCTCAAGGTGCACGAGATCCCGCAGGCGGGACGCACCGCGCTCGGCAAGCCGATCATCAACCTGGTGCAGTTCCAGGAGGGCGAGACCCTCGCCCAGACGCTGCCGGTGCGCCGCTTCGAGGAAGGCAAGTACGTCATCTTCGTGACCCGCAAGGGCATCATCAAGAAGACCGACCTGATGGCCTACTCGAACATCCGCTCGAACGGAATCATCGCGCTCGGCATCGACGAGGGCGACGAGCTCGTGAAGGTGATGCTCACCGACGGCTCGTCGCACATCCTCATCACCACCGCCAACGGCATGGCCATCCGCTTCGAGGAGAGCGAGGTGCGCGCGATGGGCCGCGGCGCCCACGGCGTGAAGGCCATCACGCTCGACGAGGACGACGTGGTGGTGGGCGCCGACGTGATCACGCCGGGCACCGCGGTGCTGACCATCACCGAGAACGGCTTCGGCAAGCGCACGCCCGAGGGCGAGTACCGGGTGCAGGGCCGCGGCGGCAAGGGCCTCATCACCATCAAGACCACCGAGCGCAACGGCAAGGTGGCCGGCGTCTCGCAGGTGCACGAAGACGACGAGGCGATGCTGATCACGAACGCCGGCACGCTCATCCGCATGGCGGTGCGCGAGATCAGCATGATCGGCCGCAACACGCAGGGCGTGCGGCTCATCACCGTCGACTCGAAGAGCGAGAAGGTGGTGAGCGTGGCCCGCCTGGCCGACGTGGGCAAGGCCGAGGAAGAGGAGCTCGCCGGCACCATCGCCGACGGCGAGGTCGTGGTCCCCACCGACGAGATCGAGGCCGAGGCGGGCGGCGGCGAAGAGGAAGGCGAGGTCTGATGCGCGGGCTTCGGCGCGCCGTCGCCGGCACCCTGCTCCTCGGCGCGGGGCTCGCGTGGTTCGTCCACGAGCGGGCCCCCGCCACCCGGCTGGCGCACGCGCGCGACCTGGTGTTCGAGCGCCGCATCCCCGCGGCGGCGGCGGCCTACGAGGCGCTCGCGGTCACGCTGGATCCGGTGGACGATCGCGAGGCGTGGGTCGAGGCGCACGTGCGGCTGGGCGAGCTGCGCCAGCTCGAGCTCGACGATCCGCGCGGCGCCGCGGAGGTCTACCGCCGGCTCGTCGCCACCGCGCCCGAGGCGGAGGCGAGCTGGATCGCGCGCGAGCGGCTGGCCGATCTCGCGCGCAACCGCCTGAACGATACCGACGAGGCCGTCGCGCAGTGGCAGGCGCTCGCGCTCTCCGGCAGGCCCAACGCCGATCGGTTCGCGTATCGCCTCGCCCGGGCCCACTTCGCCGCGCGCGACTGGGAAGCGGCACGCGAGGCCTGCCGCGCGCTGGCCGCGCGCTCGCCCGCCGGCAGGTGGACGGGACGCGCGCTGCTGCTGCTCGGCTCGTCGTTCGAGATCGAGGGGCGCTACGACGAGGCGATCGCCGCGTTCGAGGACGTGGAGGCGCGGTTCCCCGGTACGGAGCCGGCCGCGCGGGCCCGCTACCAGATCGGCCAGGTGCAGGCGGCCCGGCGCGATTGGGAGAGCGCGCAGGCGTCGCTGCTGCAGGCGCTCGAGGTGCACCCGGATCCGTGGCGCGTGCAGGCCGACCTCGCGCGCGTGCGGCGGCATCTCGCCGAGCTGCGCCGGATGCGCCCGCTCGCCCGTGCCGAAGCGTTGTCGCGGTGAGGGGTCGTGAAACGAACGCTCCAGCGAAGCCGAAGGCGGAGCGAACGCAACGCGGAGCGTCTCTCCGCGAAGCGCGAGCGAAGAAATCGGGCCGGCGCTTGCCGGACCGATTTCTTCACGCGCTCTGATCCCGCGGTAGCTGTTGCCCGCGGCGGCGCGCGGATCTATGCACGCCGGCGATCGAAACACGGCCTCCGGCGTTCGCTCGTCCGGGGCATGCCCGAGCTCGTGGCTCCGTCACGAGCGCCCACACGAGGAGGATCCCGATGAACCACGCCCGCAGCGACGCGCTCTTCCAGCGCGCCCAGCGCCACATCCCCGGCGGCGTCAACTCGCCCGTCCGCGCCTTCCGCGGCGTGGGCGGCCACCCGATCTTCTTCGAGCGCGGCGAGGGCGCGTGGCTCGTCGACGTCGACGGCAACCGCTACGTCGATTACGTCGGCTCGTGGGGGCCGCTGCTGTTCGGCCACGGCTTCCAGCCCGTGGTGGACGCCGTGTGCGCCGCCGCGCAGCGCGGCACCTCGTTCGGCGCGCCGCACGCCGCCGAGGTGGAGTTCGCCGACCTCATCTGCGCCCGCGTGCCCTCGGTGGAGAAGGTGCGGCTGGTGTCGTCCGGCACCGAGGCCACGATGGCCGCCATCCGCCTCGCGCGCGCGGCGACCGGCCGGGACCGCATCCTCAAATTCGAGGGCTGCTACCACGGCGCGTCCGACTCGCTGCTCGTCAAGGCCGGCTCCGGCGTGGAGACCCTCGGCCTGCCCGACTCGCCGGGCGTGCCGGCCGATCTCGCGCAGCACACGCTCACCCTGCCTTTCAACGACACCGCCCGCCTGCGCGAATTCTTCGATCGCCACGGCGACACGATCGCGTGCGCGATCATCGAGCCGGTGGTCGGCAACATGGGCGTGCTCGCGCCGAAGCCGGGGTTCCACGAGGCGCTGCGCGAGGTGACGCAGAAGCACGGCACCGTGCTCGTCTGGGACGAGGTGATGACGGGCTTCCGGCTCTCGCCTTCCGGCGCGCAGGGCCGCTTCGGCTTCACGCCCGATCTGTCCACGTTCGGCAAGGTGATCGGCGGCGGCCTGCCCGTGGGCGCCTACGGCGGCAAGAACGAGCTCATGAAGCTCATCGCGCCCGAGGGTCCCGTGTACCAGGCGGGCACGCTCTCCGGGAACCCGCTGGCCGTCGCTGCCGGCATGCAGATGCTGCAGGCACTCGACGCTGCCGCCTACGAGAAGCTCGAGCGGCAGAGCGAGAAGCTCTACGCGGGCATCGAGGAGGCACTGCGTGCCACCGGCGTCGCCGCGCGCCTCAACCGCGTGGGCAGCATGTTCACGCTGTACTTCACCGCCGACGAGGTCTTCGACTACGCGTCCGCGAAGAAGGCCGACACCACGAAATTCGGCCGCTTCTACTGGGAATGCATCCAGCGCGGCGTGTACCTGCCGCCCTCGCAGTTCGAGTCGGCGTTCGTGTCGCTCGCCCACGGCGACGCGGAGATCGAGCACACGGTGAAGGCGATCCGCGCCGCGCTCGAGGCGGTGGCGTAAGTCCGCGCGCTGCGCCTGCCCGCCGGGGCCCGGCCTCGCCTTCGCGGCGGGCCGGGCCCTCTTCGTTTCAGGCGGGCAACCGCTTCGCGAGCACCGCGCTGCGGTAGTTCACGCCGGGCCACTGCACCTCCTCGACCCGGAGGTAGCCGAGCGATTCGTAGAAGCGCAGCAGGTGCGCGGCATCGATCGACGTATCCATGCCGACGATGGCGTGGCCCGCTTCGCGCGCCGCCCGTTCCGCGCGATCGATCAGGCGCCGGGCGAGGCCGCGGCCCCGTGCACGTGGTGCGACCGCGAGCTGCGCGAGGCAGGCGACGTCGGGACGTTCGAGAAAAGCCGCGCCGTGCGTCGCGCCGGGCGGAAGCAGCGTGATCGTCCCGAGCAGCGTGCCCTCCGGCGCCGCGGCGACGAAGCAGCGGCCCGCGCCGACGCGCGCCCGCGTGGTCGCCTCGTCCTGATCGGTCGCGACGAAGCGCAGGCCCATGGCGGCCAGGTCCGCGTACGCGCCACGCACGAGCCGGGTGAGCTCCGCGAACGAGTCGTCGGGGGTCGACTCGCGGATGACGAAGGGGATCGCCGGCAACGTGTCGCCGCCGCGCCAGCGCTCGAATTGCTCGACCAGCGCGCCGAGCACGCGGCGGCGCGCGTCGGCCTCGCCCGGTGCGGCGAGGCGTGCGCGCAGCGCCTCCTTCGCCTGGCGCAGCTGCGCGCGCGGGACCGACCACGCGAAGCGCGGCTCCACCGCGCAGACCATGTCGGTGGTGCCGCTCCACGGCCGCGTGCCGGGGAGGCCGCGGGCGAGCAGCGGCGGATCCCACGTGACGTCCACCCGCAGCGGGCCTGCCCACGGCGTGAGCACCGTGAGGCATTCGTGCACCTCGAGCAGCGTGCGGCCCGTGCGCAGCGCGGGGTCGCCGGCCAGCACCTCCGGCACGAGCGGCCCCGCGACGAGGAGCGGGAGCGCCGGCAGGCCGAGCGGCCCGAGCCGTTCGGCCAGCCAGGCGTGCTTCGAGGCGCAGGTGCCCGCCCCGTCGCGGTCCACCGCCGCCGCGTCCGGTGGGCCGGGCCAGCGGTACGGGATCACGCGGGCAGCCTCCACGGCTGCACACAGGCGCTCGCGCAGGGTCTCTCCATCGGGCAGAGGCATGCGGCCGATGACAGCACCGCAGTGCGGCTCGAACAAGCGGGTGGTCGTCGCGCCCGTCGGCAGGACCGCCGCGCCCCGTGCAGGACCGCCCGCAGCGGCCGGGTGCGTTGCGCCCCGCACGGCGCGGGCGAAATTTCGCGGGCAATGCACGCCTCGCTCCTCCGCCGCAGCGCCGCGGAGCTCGTCGGTACCTTCGTGCTCGTGCTCGGCGGCGTCGGATCCATCGTGATCGGCGCGGCCCTCTCGAGCGGGATCGGGCCGCTCGGCGTGGGCCTCGCCTTCGGGCTCTCCGTCGTGGCCGTCGGCTATTCGTTCGGCCCCATCTCCGGCGCGCACTTCAACCCCGCCGTGACGATTGCGCTGGCGGTGGCGGGCCGCATCCCCGCGCGGCTGGTGCCCGCGTACGTGCTCGCGCAGCTGGCCGGCGCCATCCTCGCCACGTTCGCGATCTACGCGCTCGCGAGCGGGAAGGCCGGCTTCGACCTGCAGGCGAGCGGCCTCGGGGCGAACGGCTACGGCGCCCACTCGCCGCAAGGCTACGGCACCTACGCGTGCCTGCTGGCCGAAGTGCTCCTCTCGTTCGTCTTCGTGCTCGTGGTGCTCGGCGCGAACGACCCGAAGGCGCCGAAGGGATTCGGTCCGCTGGCCATCGGCGTCACCCTCGCGCTCGTGCACCTGGTGGGCATTCCGCTGACCACGACCTCGGTCAATCCGGCGCGCAGCACGGGCCCCGCGCTGATCGTGGGCGGCTGGGCGCTCCGGCAGCTGTGGCTGTTCTGGGTGGCACCGATCGCCGGCGGCCTGCTCGCCACCGCGGCCTATGCGCTGGTGATCCGCGAGCGGCCGTCCCGGTGACCTTCGCGCCGGGGGATCAGCGGCGGGCGGCGGGACGCGCGGGGAGCGGCACGCGGGGCGGGCGGCGGTGGGGCGGCAGCTGCTCGCGGCGCTGGAAGCTCGAGGGCAGCAGGCTGAACGGCAGCACCTTGAGCAGCGCCGCGAAGATGAGCATGCCGCCCGGCGCCGAGACGATGGCGAGCGACGGCACCACCTTGGCGAGATCGATGAGCTGCTCGCGGGCGCGGGCGCGCTCGTCGGGGCTCAGCTTGTGGCCGCGGGCGGCGCGGCCGAGCAGCTGGAAGAGATCGCCCGTCTCGCGCGCCTCGAGCACCACGCGGTCGAGGTTCTCCTCGATTTCGCGGGCGATGCGATCGACCAGCTTCTCCGACGCCGATTCGCCGGCCGCCCGCACCTCGAACGCGTCGTGCACGTCGGTGGGGTCGTAGAAGTAATCGGCCACCTGCGCGGCGATGGCCTGCATCTGATCGTCGCCGATGCCGAACCGCACGCGCAGCTCGCCGAGGAAGCGGCGCTCCACGTCGTCGACCGTGCCGTCGACGATCGCGGCGAGGTAGACCTGCTCGATGACGAAGCGTCGGATGGAGCGCGAGCGGATGCGCTCGGCCAGGTCCGCGGCGGAAAGCGGCGTCTCCAGCGCCGACTTCACCTGCTTCTCGGCGCGGCGATCGAGCCGCAGCTTGCGCAGCTCGCGGCGGATGGCGCGGCGCTCGCGATCGGTGATCGGGTGGTGCGCCACCGAGAGCGCGAGCAGCGCCTGCATCAGCGCCGCGCGCTCGCGGTACGCGGTCTCGTTCAGGCGGCGGGCGCTGTCGGGATCGAAGCGGCCGCGGCCGTACCACTCGATGGCGAGGTGGCCGACCACGCGCGCTTCGCCGAAGACGAGGCCGTTGTGCAGCGGCAGATCGAAGACCGTGTCGCCGGTGACCGGCGACTGCCGCTCGAGCAGCGCCTCGCCGATCTCCTCCTGCAGCTTGTCGAAGGACTTGCGGGGCGGGCCGGGCCGCGCGAGCGCGCGCTTGCGCACCTGCTCCGCCAAATCCTCGCGCCCTGCCGCGGCGGCGAGCAGCAGGGTGAGCTCGGCCTCGGCGCGGTAGCGGTCGAACGGCACGCCGTAGATGCGCGCCACGTCGAGCGCGAGGAACATCTCGCCCGCGAGCACCGCGAGGAAGAGCGCCTCGGCCCGGTCGAGCCGCTGCCCCTGGGTGACGCGGGCCGGGAGCTTGGGCGAGCCGTAGATGAGGCCCGAGCGGCGCAGCTCCTCCTCGACGTGACGCAGCGCGCGAACGCGCGCGGGCGCGGGATCGGCGCCGTCGCCGCGCACGGCGGCCGAGAGGCGCGCGAGCGCGATCTCGGGCCGGTATCCAGCGAGAATGCAACCGATCAGGTCGGTGAGCCAGCCGGGCTGCGTCAGGTCCATCGGGAAGAGCGGCGAGGAAGTCGTTCGACCGTCTCTTAATGCGCGCGCATGCGGCGCGCTCGCAGCGTTTACCCTACATCGAAGAAAAATGCAGGCGCCGGCGGGGCGCCTGCTCGATCGCCCGGCGTGAAGCGGCCTTTCACCGCCGCAGCGCGCGCATTACGGGTAGAGCGGCGCGTGGGCCAGGCCCGCGGTTTCGGGGAGGCCGAGCACGACGTTGAGCGCCTGCACGGCCTGGCCGCTCGCGCCCTTCACCAGGTTGTCGATGGCCGACACCACGATCAGCCGGCCCGCCCGCCGATCGACGGCGGCGCCGACGAGGCAGAAATTGCTGCCGCGCACCATGGTGGTCGAGGGCAGCTGGCCCGGCGGCAGCACGCGCACGAACGGCTCGCCCTCGTAGTGCGCGGCGATGCGCGCCACGAGGCCGGCGGTGTCGAGGTCGCGGGCGGCGTCGGTCGGATCCGCGTAGATCGTGGCGAGGATGCCGCGGGTCATGGGCGCCAGGTGCGGCACGAACGTGAGCCGCACCGGCTTGCGCGCCACGTGTGCCAGCTCCTGCTCGATCTCCGGCCGGTGGCGGTGCGCGTCGACCTTGTACGCGCTCATGCCTTCGCCGGCCTCGGAGAAGAGCGAGCCCACCGACGGCGTGCGGCCGGCGCCCGAGACGCCCGACTTGCAGTCCGCGAGGATGCCGGCGCGCTCGTCGGCGAGGCCGAGCGCGAGCAGCGGCGCCGAACCGAGGACGGTGGCGGTCACGTAGCAACCGGGCGCCGCCACGAGGCGCGCGCCGGGCAGCTCGGCGCGGTGCAGCTCCGGCATGCCGTACACGGCCTGCTTCTGCAGCGCGGGGGCGTGGTGCTCGCCGTAGAATTCGCGGAAATCGGCGTCGCTCTTCAGGCGGAAATCGGCCGAGAGGTCGACCACGCGTACGCCCCGCTCCACCAGCTGC
>Ga0164243_10003555_pt1 | contig 24876 bp, 34 predicted proteins | sample OricompcompostOP_FD_108781 | JGI IMG/M metagenome (GOLD analysis project Ga0164243, IMG submission 108781) | Organic Plus compost microbial communities from Emeryville, California, USA - Original compost - Organic plus compost (OP) | ecosystem: Engineered > Solid waste > Mixed feedstock >...
CTGGCGGCTCCCTGGATGCTGCCGTTGATGTAGCAAGCGTATGGGTTCCTGGGGGCAAAACGATCCTTCAGGAAAAACGTGACGGTAAAGTTGAACAAACTTATACGGCAAATGGTAAGCCTCTATTACTTAACGTACCTACAGTGGTACTCGTAGATGAAGGTAGTGCTAGTGCTAGCGAAATTGTTGCAGGCGCATTGAAGGATAATAAAGTTGCAACGTTAATAGGTACGAAAAGTTACGGTAAAGGCAGTGTGCAGCAGATTATAGGGTTGCGGGATGGCGCAGAACTAAAAGTGACTGTGGCACGATGGTACCGTCCAAATGGTGAGAATATTGACAAGAAGGGTATTAAGCCCGATCAAGAAGTGAAGATGACTGAAGAGGACTACGCGAAGGGTGCTGATCCGCAAAAGGATGCAGCAATACAATTTTTACAAAAATAAGATAATAATCACCTTGCTTAACAGAGGGTGGATAAGGTAGTATAGAGTACATATTTGTGGAGAAACATAAGGTGGCTGAAAAAGCGACAAAGTATATCTTTGTAACTGGTGGCGTGCTTTCCGGGTTAGGAAAGGGTATCACGGCCGCTTCAATTGGAAGTCTCCTAAAGGCTCGCGGACTAAATGTAAATATTCAAAAGTGCGACCCATATCTTAATGTTGATGCCGGTACACTCAATCCGCGTGAACACGGTGAATGTTTCGTGACGAAAGATGGTGCTGAAACCGATCTCGATCTTGGCCATTACGAACGCTTTTTGGATCAAGAATTAACCCAAAGCAGTTCACTAATGAGCGGAAGAGTACTAACCAGAGTGATTAACGAAGAGCGCAACGGTAAGCATAAAGGTGAAACCATTCAAATCATCCCTCATGTTACCGGCGCAATCCAAGAAGCAATCGCTGACGCTGGTAAGGGCTATGACGTCCATATTGTCGAGATTGGTGGAACAGTCGGCGATTATGAATCATTGGCGTTCGTTGAAGCAATTCGTGAATTTGGTATGCGTGTTGGCAGGCAGAACTGCATATATGTGCATGTAGTATATTTGCCATATTTGAGTGTGAGCGAAGAGACGAAGACTAAGCCAGCTCAAAATGCAGTGCGGGATTTGCGCGGTATAGGCATAACGCCTGATATTTTGGTAGCGCGCAGCGAAAAACCGACATCGAACGGCGCTAAGAAGAAGCTCAGCCTATTTTGCGGGGTAGAAGAGGAAGCGGTGGCATTATTGCCAAACGCCAAGACTATTTACGAGGTACCGCTCACGCTGCTTAAAGCAGGGACAGATGAAGTTATCTGCAAGAAATTAGGCCTAGAAGTTAAGCCTGTTGATATAGCCGGATGGGAGAGTTTAGTATCAAGAGCCACGGCTGACCATAGTAAGAAAGTTACAGTAGGGGTTGTTGCTAAATATATGGATAACGCCGATACTTATATGTCGGTTTTTGAGGCATTAAGACATGCAGCGTGGCATAAAGATGCAGACGTAAAGATACAATGGATTGATGCGGAAAGACTAGGTGAAACAGGTGATACTTCAGTGCTTGATACCGTTGATGGTATTGTGGTGCCTGGTGGATTCGGCAACCGTGGCGTGGAAGGGAAGATTGTAGCTGCCCAATATGCTTTAAGGCAAAAAAAACCCTACCTTGGCCTGTGCCTTGGTATGCAGGTGATGGTAATTGCTGCAGCACGGAACGCAGGGGTTGAAGACGCGAATTCTACGGAATTCGAGTCCGATGCAAAAAATCCGGTTATCCATACTATGGCTGACCAAAAAGGCAAGGAAAATACTGGTGGCACTATGCGACTAGGGGACTATCCTTGTAAAATCGCAACAAGTAGCATTGTAGAGGGCTTGTATGGCACAACTGAGATAATCGAGCGACATAGACACCGCTATGAAGCTAACAACGACTACCGAAACCGATATGAAGCTTGGGGCATCAAAGCCGTTGGTACTTCTCCTGATGATCAACTTGTCGAAATAATTGAGGGTATTGACCATCCCTATCTTGTAGCTAGTCAGTTCCATCCAGAATTCAAATCACGTCCGAATCGTCCACATCCGATGTTCGGTGGTTTTATTGGTGCATTAGTTGCAAAGTAAGACAAAATCAGGCAAAGTATAAGCAGTATGGATAGCGATAATTCTAAAAAGAAAATTTTACTGGTCGAAGATGACGATGCGTTAGCAAACGTGTATATGATACGACTTGAGGCAGAGGGGTTTGAGATTCGCCGGGTCGCTAATGGCGAAGACGCTTTAGCTGCTGCCCAGGAGTATCGCCCCGACCTTATTATTTTGGATGTTATGATGCCGAAAGTAAGCGGCTTTGATGTGCTTGATATTCTGCGTAATACTCCTCAGACAGCCAACATTAAGGTTATTATGCTCACGGCGCTCAGCCAAGATAGTGACCGCCAGCGTGCCGAACAATTAGGGGCCGATGATTATCTCGTGAAATCTCAAGTTGTTATTGCAGATGTAGTGGATCATATCAAGCAACAGCTTAATATCGCTTAAGTCACACATTTTTTATAAGCTATACCACAATATCCTATATATATGTTTGATACCATAGTCCTGTAAACCGAGGATAGTACCATGAGGTGTGAAGCAAAAATTGCGACAGGAATTTCTGTAATAGCAGGGTTTTTAGGAGCAGTAGGATGCGGGACGAATTTTGAGGGATTGAATACTGATACACAGGTAGGTACTATAGAGCGAGTATCGGATATATACGAGCGTCAATTTCATAACAATCCGGGCCCACAGGTGGTGATGGCTATGGCTGCGAGGGCCCAGGCTGAACGATCTGCACGTGAAGCTTTTGACAAGCAAGCTCGTACAGATTATGCTGCCATAAAATTTTCTCAAATACAGGCCGATAACTAAAAATACGCCCTTTTGGGCGTATTTTGTACTATGGTAAACCCTTGTTTACTCTACAGTAACTTCAGTGCGTGGGACTGAACGGCCTGAAAAAGTCTTCACTTTACGACGAGTGAACTTTACGACTCCATCTCGGGTTGCATGGATAGTAAAATTACGGCTGATCATAGTGCCTTTGCCAGCGCGCTTAGTCATGCCGACTTGACGCACAATAACTTGGCCGGTCTTTACTTTTTGGCCACCAAAAAGTTTGACGCCAAGGCGTTGACCCGGGCTGTCGTGGATATTTTTGGCGGTACCGCCTGCTTTTACATGTGACATATATTCTTTACTTCCTTGTGATTACTAACAGTTCGCGAGCTACGACCTGGTCTGGCCGGTAGTAGAGTAGTTCCTCTTCACGAACATGCACAAAACTTACTCGATTATAGCCCAATTCCTCGAGAGAGTCAAGGAGTTTTAGGTGCTCAAGCTTGCTGTTTGGCCGGTGCCAAGCGGGCAGGGCGACACAAAGGCGTGTACCACTCTCTATCTGGTCTGCAATATTTTTCAAAAAACCTTTCATGATTTGGTTACATGTACTCATGACATCACGCAGCTTCTCTTCGCTTGGAAAGGTATTAAATGGTTGCCCTAAGTATCCTTCACATGCGACAGCATCTATAACACTGGCCTCAAGCCATTGATGTTGTGTTGCGTCTCCAGCAGCAAGGTACCTCAGAAAGCCCTCAATATTTTTTTCTCTATAGAGCCACTCCATATTTTTTTGAGTATATTCAATCATACGGGGCTCAATATCTGTGCCGATAACATGATAGTCCATCAAGAGTGCCTCTTGAAGTACTACTCCTGTACCGCAAAAAGGATCAAGAATGATAGGGGTATGTGTAGTTTTACCTTCGATTTTTTTTGGATTTCCAACAGCTAGGTTTATGATAATTTGAGCGAGTTTAGGGGGGAGCATACCTACACGAGCATCACGCTTGGGGCGTTTTTGGTCGCGTTTAGCGTAAGCTTCAATGTCTTGTTCAGTAACGGTACGGGCAACTATCGTACGGCCATCTGCTTCTATTAAATTAATTTCTAGACCACGTGGGCCAGTAAGATGGTTATGTAGCACTTGCGCCGAAGATAGAAACTGTTCTTTATTTGGTATAACACGCACAGATTGGTCGGTTTTTGCACGGATTGCTTTTTTAAGTCGTAGGGCGGTAGCTTGAATTTCCTGCAACCGAATTTTGCTGCCGTAGACACTCAATCCGAACTGAATCTTACCTTCTTCAAGCGAGCGAGCAGTTACGGGTATTTGCTTCAATAAAACTTTTTCAATTTTCCGCCAGTCGGTGCTGTTGACGGTGCCGATAATATCAGCTAGTTTGATACTTCCGCCCAACCGATCAAAGTCAATATCGCTCGTGGATAAATTACTTTCGGCAACTATATCATTCACCAAAGAAATAGCGTCAGCACCGTATAGGCTTTCGAGCTCGGCAAGTCCGAGTTTGGGCTGGCGGCCTAAAAATATTAAACTTTTCGCTTCTTTCATTGCCATTAAGTATACCGGGTTATGGAGTATAATGGGGCAATATGAGTAAAAACTCTTTTTTTGTGCGCCGCTGGAAGTTACTCTTGAACGTCACTACTATCGTGGCTATCATTCTGTTTCTTTTCTTAATTCGCGAGCAGATTGTAGAGACATTTGAAAATATCGGCCGTATCCACTGGTGGGTATTATTACTCATTGTATTTTTGCAAATATGGAATTATGACGCACAAACACGTATGTATTTGTCACTTTTCAAGATTGTCGGTAATACATTTAAGTACAAACCAATGTTTATAGCGGCTTTAGAGCTGAATTTTATTAATAATGTATTTCCAAGCGGTGGCGTATCTGGTATTTCCTATTTTGGTGTGCGCCTGCGTTCCGATAAGGTGACTGCCGGTAAAGCAACGCTAGTGCAGATGATGAAACTTCTTATGTTGTATATTTCATTCGAGGTCTTGCTAGTAATAGGAATATTTTTACTCGCAGCCGAAGGGCATATTAATGATTTAGTATTAATGTCTGCAGTGACGATTTCAACCTCACTGATCATTGGTACGGCTCTATTTGTATATATCCTTGGCAGTAGGCAACGTGTGGAGCAGTTTTTTCGCTTTATCAGACGGTTGACAAATAAAATCGTCCGTAAGGTACGGCGTGACCCTCATCATAAGACCATCGAGATGAACAGGGTGCATTTTTTGCTCTCTGAATTGCATGATAACTTCAGGACCATAAAGTCTCGTATTACCGAACTGAAGTGGCCACTTGTACACGCACTATTTGCAAATCTTACAGAGATTATGTGTATTTATGTTATCTATATTGCATTTGGAGAGTGGGTGAATTTCGGTGCAATTATTATTGCGTACTCAGTAGCAAATTTTGCTGGACTTATTTCAGTACTTCCAGGAGGTGTAGGGATCTACGAGCTACTTATGACAACTGTCTTGGTAGCTGCTGGTGTGCCAGTAGCATTGAGCTTGCCAGTAACAATTATGTACCGGGTACTAACCGCGGCGATCCAATTACCGCCAGGATATTATTTCTACCATCGGGCGCTCAATAGTAAAGGCATGAAACTGGAACCGCATAATGGCTAGCGAGCCTTTGATTTTAGGGGTTGGCGAATTCATCGCCTATGCGAACCAGACCTTTGAGTACGCTTATCCTAGTGTGGTTATAGAAGGCGAGCTAGCCAATTTCCGCATCAGCAAGAATAAATGGGTTTACTTTGATCTCAAGGATGAAGAGGCAAGTCTACGCTTTTTCGGTACAGTATATATGTTAAAAGGTCCTATGGAAGACGGTATGGTATTAAAGGTACGTGGCACACCGCGCTTACATCCACAATACGGTTTCAGTATCACTATTCAGCAGATTGAGTTGGTAGGCGAAGGCACTATTAAGCAGGCGGCAAAGTTGCTTCAAGAAAAATTAGCCAAAGAAGGTCTCTTTGACCCTTCGCGAAAACGAATGTTGCCATATCCACCAAAGAAGGTCGGCCTTATTACATCTACAGAATCAGCTGCATATGCTGATTTTATAAAAATAATAAATGCTCGTTGGAGTGGCTTGGATATCCAGGTAGCTGACGTGCAAGTGCAAGGCATGGATGCTCCCAGCCAACTTATACATGCAATTAACGACTTCAACCAACACCCCGATCCGCCGGAAGTAATAATCATGATACGCGGTGGTGGCAGCCCGGAGGATTTGCAAGCATTTAGTGATGAACAGGTAGTGCGTGCAGTTGCTGGCAGCAGAATACCAATGCTTGTTGCTATTGGACATGAAATAGATGTAAGCCTTGCAGAGCTTGCAGCTGACCAGCGTGCTAGTACGCCGAGTAACGCTGCTGAATTACTGGTGCCGGATAAAATACACATACAAGCTGTATTAAAGCAGCATCAGCAAACACTTTTCAGCAATATCTGCGTAATATTAGATAGACAAACTCAGGAAATTGCTCAAAAAACCACATTTTTGCAGCAAGTTATCACGGATATTTTAGAACGAGCACATTTTATGTTTGATAGGCGACAGGAGCTGCTTGAAGCACTCAACCCCGAACAGGCGTTGGCAAGAGGATATGCAATTATACAGCAAGAGTCCAAGGCACTACGAAGCGGTATGGGTCTTCGACAAGATGATATAGTAGACATAACAATGCATGACGCGATAATCAGCGCAAGTGTGCAAAAAGTACGAAAGAGGAAATCATGAGTAACAAAGCACAGGATTACCAAGCCTTAAGTAAGAGACTCGATGAAGTTTTAGCGGCTATGCAAGCGCCAGATATTACAGTGGATGAGGCAATTACTTTATATAAAGAAGGCATAGAGCTTGTTGATTCTCTGCAACAGTATTTGGACAATGCCGAAAACCGTGTTGCAAAGCTGAAAAAACAAGGCGGATAGATTTCCATGGAAATCTTACTGTATATTATTGTAGGATTAGTCATAATTTTCGGATTTGTTATAGCATTTGGGGCGCCTTATTTACCTACGCTAAAACCTCAGATAAAGGTGGCTTTAGATATGCTGGACTTAGAGCCCGGTCAGACTATGATCGAAGTCGGCTCGGGTGATGGTAGGGTGCTTTTGGCTGCAGCTCAAAGGGGCTGGAAGGTAGTAGGTTATGAACTCAATCCTATTCTAGTGATAATTTCTAGGTGGCACACGCGTAAATATCGCAAGCAGGTCCAGGTAATTTGGGGGAATGCCCTATCGAAAAAATGGCCATCTACAGACGGGGTATATATTTTCGGGATAGACAGAATTATGCCAAAAGTGTATACAAAAATTACTCAATCAATTGATCATCCCGTCAAATTAGCCAGCTTTACATTTAGACTATCAGGGGAAGAGCCACTTAAGATAGAAAAGGGCGTACATCTTTACAAAGTAGATCCAGAATCATAAATACTTGCAAACAGGGGCGGACTTTATTACCATAAACGTAATGCAGCCAAACAATCAAAATCCTTATTATCCTCCTCGGCAGCCTGACACGCCGGTTGTACCGCCTGTAAGTGGTAGCGCGCCACCTAGCTTTAATAGTCTTCCGAAGAGTGGTGATACACCGTGGGGCTGGATAATCACTACAATCCTACTCGTGATACTTCTTGTTAGTTCTCTTGCATTCGCTTTTTGGGCATTTGGTGAACGCCAAGATTATAAAAATCATTCTGATAAAAAGGCAGCCTTAGCAGCAGAAGTAGCCAAGAAGCAACAAACGGAGGTAGATAACAAACGATTCGCTGAGGAGCTCAAAAATCCGCTTAAGACATACGTTGGACCCGATTCTTACGGCAGTGTTGCTGTACAGTATCCAAAAACCTGGAGTGGCTATGTGGTAACTAACTCTACTTCAAGTAGTGGAGCGTTAGTTGATGCTTCTTTTCACCCTGATCTAGTTCCTGGCACGGCCGGTAGTAGTAGTGAGAATCGTCCGGCCTTAGCCTTACGTGTACAAGTGGTCAACAGCGCCTATGATACGTATGTCAAAAAATATGAGAGCTATATAAAGCAAGGCGCACTGAAGGCTGAGCCATATGCATTGCCGAAAATGCCTAATCAGGTCGGAACGAAATTTACCGGAAAGATAAGTAATCAATTAAATGGCACAGAGGTTGTTATACCGCTGCGAGATAAAACGCTTATAATTGGTACAGATACAGATCAATTCTTACCTGATTTCAACACATACATATTGCCTAATCTTAGTTTTGTACCGTAGTTCGCTTTAGGTGTATACTGATTTATAGTAAATCAGTGGGGGTAACGCGCACGTGAAGCAGGCTCCGGATGGTGGTAAACAGGCCGCAGGTCATATTTCGGACACACAAATGTTGTGTTCAATTGCCGAGCAGCTAAAAGCTCCTTTAATGTATCTTGCTCGGCAAGCGGAGATTGCCCAGCAGCTTGATATGGCAGAGGGGAAGGCTAGCTTTAAATCTATGCAGACACATGCTGACATGGCTCTGCGACTAGTCGATAGTTATTTACTTGGGCTTGACCTTAGTAACAAGCAGGCATCACTTGAACTTGAGCCGGTACCGATAGCAGCTGCACTGTATGATGTGGCACATGACCTGACGCCAATAGCAAAACAGCGTAACACTGATATTGAACTTGTGTTGGCTGGAAGATATGGCCAGGTGATGGCACATCCTGCAGGCTTACAGGCAGCTTTATATGGTTTAGGCTTTGTACTTTCAGAGGTAGTACACCCAGAAAAAATCCGTAATACGCTTAGGATTGCTGCACACCGTACAAAGGGCGGTATTGTAGCAGGTTTGTATATCGATGGTCCGGCTGATATCCAGACAAGTATAGCCGCGAGAATGATTTCAGAGAATATCGGAATGCGGCAACCGTTCACGAACCTAACAGCAAACAGTGGGGCAGGAGTTTTTGTAGCTAATACTATTTTTGATGCGATGGATACTAAATTGAGAGTGGGGCGCTTTAAAAATCAACAAGGTTTAGCGGCTACGTTGCGGCCGAGTAGGCAACTACAATTGGTATAACTATGCATATTCTATTAATAGAACCCGATACAATATTAGCTCAAATATACATCCAGGCATTGGAAAACGCAGGGCATAGTGTAAGCTTTGTCCGGGAAGCAGATGCAGCAATTCACACTGCCGACCGAAAGAAACCTGACCTGGTTATTTTGGAAATGCAACTAACCTGTCACAGTGGCACAGCGTTTTTACAAGAATTTCGCTCATATGCTGACTGGCTTAATATCCCGGTAATCTTGCATACGACGATTCCGCTCACAAAGCTAATCCGTTTTAATGATGCACTTCAGGAAATGGGGGTTGTACATCAGCTATACAAGCCGCACACTACTTTGAGACAACTAGTGTCGGCAATTAATCAATATGCATTAGTATCCGCATGAAACAACTTGCTACAAAAGGAATCGTACTAGCTCGCACTAATTACGGCGAAGCTGATAGGATTGTCACTTTACTTACGCCAGATCAAGGTAAGTTACGGCTCATGGCAAAGGGGGTGCGGAAGCCTAAAAGTAAGCTCGCAGGTGGTATAGAATTGTTTAGCGTCAGTGATATTACGTTTATACGTGGTAAAAAAGATATTGGCACATTGGTGTCATCTCGGCTTGCCACTCATTTTGGCAATATTGTAAAAGATATTGATCGTACGATGCTGGGGTATGAGTTGATAAAACTGCTGAATAAGGCTACAGAGGATGAGCCTGAAAAAGATTATTTCAATCTGTTAGAAAAAGCATTGGAGTCGCTCAATGATGAACACATAAGTTATAATCTTGTGAGCCTATGGTTTATTGGGCAATTATTAAAGCTTGCTGGGCATACTCCAAACCTTCAAAGTGATACAATGGGCCACAACTTAATCATGAGTCAAACTTATAATTTCAGTTTTGACGACATGGCTTTCGATCCAGCAAATGATAACGGGCGTTTCAACGCCGACTGTGTGAAAGTTTTACGGTTACTCTTCAGTAATAACTCTCCGCAGACCCTACAACAGGTGCAAGGTATGGAAAAATTACTCAATGACATTGCTCCACTTGTAAAAACTATGCGAAATACTTATATTATGTTATAATTATTTGTCTAAAAGGACAATAACCAATGACAGATACATCAAAATTGCAAAGTTTGCGACGTTCAGGGGTAGAAGCAGATCAAATATTTTCTATCTCAGAGGAGGAGCGCATAGTGTTAGAGGCGAATGATAGTAAAGAGGAGCTTATGCCGTTAAATTTTGATGAGATAACAGAAGCGAACTTGGTGTTGCGAGCAAGGCGACTTTATTAAGCTTTCTCCTGGAAGAAACAGGGATAACGCTGTATAATCCAGAATAATTATGAACGATGTAAAACTAGAAGACATTGTAAGTTTATGTAAGCGCCGTGGGTTTATTTATCAAGGCAGTGAAGTATACGGTGGCTTAGCAGGCACATGGGACTACGGACCATTAGGTGTTGAGTTAAAGCGCAATATTATGCAACTGTGGTGGAAAATGTTTGTTGAAGATCGGGACGATATGTATGGGGTCGATGCGGCGATTCTTATGAACCAAAAAGTTTGGCAGGCTAGCGGTCACACAGAAACCTTCACAGATCCTATGGTAGAAGACCTAGTCACACATGAGCGTTTTCGTGCCGATCATTTACTTAAAGAGGCTGGTTTTGACGTGGAAGGACTAAATATTGAACAGCTAAAAGAACTTATCCGGGCCAATGATGTAAAAAGTCCTAATGGTCATGACTTGTCTGATCCAGAAACTTTTAACATGATGTTTAAGACTGTTGTCGGGCCTAAGTTTCGCAGTATAGATAGAAAAAATTCCACTGGCCTGAACGCACAAATAGGTTGGCAAAATGAAGATGGTATTGCTGAAACAGAGTTCACACTTGAAGATTTCTTCAATGAACTAGGCGGGTTTATGCTGTATCAGACTGAGTCAGTTAGTTATCTGCGTCCAGAAACTGCACAAGGTATATTTACCAATTTTAAAAACGTCATTGATAGTTTTTATCCGGACATGCCATTTGGTTTGGCGCAGCAGGGCAAGGCGTTTCGTAATGAAATCAGCCCACGCGATTTTGTATTCCGCAGCCGTGAATTCGAGCAAATGGAAATTGAATATTTCGTGCATCCAGACCAGTGGGAAGAAGCATTTGAGGCATGGCGCAAAGCCGTATGGGAATGGTGTAAGGCCCTTGGCTTGCCAGAAACTTCTGTACATGAACTAGAAGTACCCGAAGAAGATCGCGCACACTATAGCAAACGTACCATCGATTTTGAATTTGATTTCCCGATTGGCCGCGAAGAATTATTAGGCCTCGCATACCGTACAGATTTTGATTTAGGCAACATTCAGCGCGAAGCAAAAAAGAGTATGGAATATCGGCCAAAAGGTGGCGGAGAACCATTTGTGCCGCACGTGATTGAGCCATCATTTGGTGTAGAGCGAGCAATTATGGCTGTACTTTCCGCTGCTTATACCGAAGACGAAGTGAATGGCGAAAAACGTGTGTACTTGAAGCTGCCAGAGCATTTGGCGCCGGTAAAATATGCCGTATCACCGCTACTCAAAAACAAGCCAGAATTAGTAGAGAAAGCTCGTGAAGTATTTGCGGCGCTCAAGAAAAAGCACGGCAATGTGATGTGGGACGACAACGGCAATATCGGCAAACGCTACCGCCGCCAAGATGAAATCGGCACGCCATACTGCGTAACCATCGACTTCCAAACCTTAGATGACAACACGGTAACCCTCAGAAGCCGCGATACCACCGAACAAACTCGCATAGACATTCCAGCCTTATGAGTGACGATGAGATACAGTTACAAAAAGATGCACTTGATTATGTGAAGAAAAACAAGAAGCAGTTATTTGCTGACTTGGTTGGGAATAGGACTTTTGATGATGCTTCGCAGCGCGTGGCTATTTTTATGGCAGGTACGCCAGGTGCAGGAAAGACAGAAGTTGCGCAAAGCTTAGAGCCTCTGTTCTCTGTTCCGCCACTTAGGATTGATGCAGACGAATTTCGCTCAAAGATACCTGGTTATAATGGAGCAAATTCTCATGTTATTCAATCTGCTGCTTCGGTGGCCGTAGACAAGATACTCGACCAGGTGTATGAGAAACGGTACCCATTTATTCTTGATGGAACATTTGCAGTCGGCAAGGCGTTGGTTAATTTAAAGCGCGCTATTCGTAAAGGCTATTCAACGCAGATATATTTTGTGTACCAAGATCCACTTGATGCTTGGGAGTTTACGAAAATCAGAGAGAAGAAAGAAGGCCGTCGTGTACCGAAAGACGCCTTCATTAACGCATATTTTGCTTCTCGGCAAAACGTCAAACAGGTAAAAGAAGAGTTAGGTGATAGTATGTTGCTTACACTTATCATTAAAAATTATGCCACTGGCGAACGTAAGATTCTAGATAATGTCGACAGCATTGAAAAATATATCCCCAAGATTTATAATAAAGATGAATTAGAAGGCATAATCAATGATTGAAAAAGTACTCTTAAAACGCAGTATTAAAAAAACTTCACAAGGTGATTTCTCTACATTTATGGCGCAGCAAGACCGCAAAGAAGTTGTGAAGGTGCTTGAGTATGCTGCAAAAAAGGCCAATGAAGACCAAAAACGTCTCGTAGACTCTGAATAACTCCGCTTCTTACATCATGTCATCTCCTAAAACCATTTCATCAATGGAGAGTGGAGGATAGCTTCCTGGAGATTGTGCGCTTAAAATTAGGCGAATCATTTTTGGAGGTGTTCGCCTATTCTCGGAATTTAAAGCATGAGCCAACTGACTTTGGCTAAAACCCCGAATATTATGGCTCATGAAAAGCTTTTATCAAATATACTAGGCAAAGTTTATGCCGCTATTGGAAAAGTATAATGATATTGTCTACTAAAGATCTTCACTAGGATTATCTGATGGTTTTTTGCCCCAGCGCCAGTGTGGAGTTGGGCCTTTCACAGTACAAATGGTAATTAGTGTTAGAACAGCGGCAGTAAAAATCATCAAGAAACGTATAAGCTCACTTTGAGAAGGCTGCTCGGGCTTAGCAGGTAATTGTGTGGCAGCTGCAGTAATAACGATGCCAAGAAAGACTATCAAACTAATCCAGCCTTGCCAAGTGACTGGTACCCAGCCCCAGCCGTAGCGTCGCCTTTTGAACCAGTAATTTGCAGTTTCTTTTTGTTGCTTTTCCATGCTCGTATTATACGTGATTTCGTCAGATGCTATGATGAATGGAGGGAGGTGCATATGTATGAAAAATTAGCAAAAATACCGTTAACGATAAGCCGCTATGAGCTTAACCCCCATATATTAACTGTTGTGGGCGGGATGGAGCGGCACACGACTGTAGTACGGCTGCATGGTAGTGGCTTTGTAGGTGAGGGTGAAGATGTAACGTACGAAACTTCTGACCAGCTTAACTTTCAAAAGGCAGGTGCATATCTAGATTTTTCCCAGATCACAAATTTAGGAGAATTTTGCGAGATGCTAGTAGCACTTGACCTGTTTCCAGAAGGTCGGCCACCAAAACAGGAAGCTTTCCGCAATTATAGGCGCTGGGCGTTTGAAAGCGCGGCGTTGGATTTGGCGCTTAAGCAAGCTGGCATGTCTCTTGCTCAGGCACTTGATCGGAAGCCCCAGCCGGTACATTTTGTAGTCTCGCAGCGCTTAGGTGATCCAAGTTCCATAGACCTACTACAGGCAAGGTTGGACCAATATCCGGATCTCCACTTTAAGATTGACCTAGCGAATGATTGGACGGATAGCCTTATTCAGCAGTTGGTGGCTACGGACGCTATAAATACCATAGATTTCAAGAGTTTTTATAAAGGTACACCCGTAGATATACAAACGGATCCGACACTTTATCAAAAAGTATTGAATGCGTTTCCTAGTGCATGGATTGAAGATCCAGACGTGAACGATGAGACTCAGAAAATATTGGAACCGCATGCTGACCTAATAACCTGGGACGCGCCTCTACATACTGCCAAAGATATTCTAAATATGCCGTTTAGACCTAAGATGATTAACGTGAAACCTTCCAGGTTTGGCAGTCTTCAAGAGCTTAGTAAGGTATATGAACTATGCGAAAAAGAGGGTATAGGTATGTACGGCGGTGGTCAGTTTGAGCTTAACGTGGGACGCGAGCAGATACAGTATTTGGCGTCGTTATTCCATCCGGATACCCCAAATGACGTAGCGCCAATCGACTATCACCAGGACCAATTACACGAAGGATTATCCTCGACTATGTTACTACCACGTGCAGAACGAAACGGTTTTTAGTTTTGGTTTTATCAAACTTGCCACGTCTGGTATTATGGAACAAACAGCGCGTAAACGGGGGTAGGAATGGCTTCAGGCAACGATACAGGCAAAGAAATCAAGCAGGAGCTTGCGCGTAAATACACTGTGATTCTTCTTATGCCAATACTGGTTGGTTTACTATTGGTGTTTTTCTGGCGGTATGTGTTATATGCAAATGGCATATATTTTAATGAAAAAGCTGAAACCCCGGTACTCTATTTGATTATTCCACTGGTAGGGTTCATTTATGTTATTTTTGCGAGTATCGCAGTGAATTCAGCATTGGATAAATATAAGACTATCACCAAAAGTATCACTCAAGCTGACGTTGAGACGTATTTACTACACCGTGAAGCTAAAATGCCAGCGCTTTTGCATATATTAGTGGGCGCACCTTCGTTGATTCTCGTATTGCTTGCGGTCTTTTTTAATTACCCTGAAATATACATTGGAGGGGTTGCAGTTTTTTCAATTGTATTTGTGGTGTCGCAGACTTGGATAATTGTAACCGAGCTCGACAATTTCCATACTAGAAAATCTTTCAAGGCTCAGGTTCCGCAGCATTGGCACGAAATCGATACTAAGTCATTTTTTGAAAGTAAAGTGAGGCCTTAAGAGGAGATATGGGATTTTTTGGAACATTAAAAAAGATGATTGACGGCGAACCGTTATTTCAAAATGAAGACGAAAAGGGAGCTGCCAAAGCCCAGGTGACGGAGCAAACCCATGCCCTCAATAACGGGCGGAAAACCATTCCTATGGTATATATTGAGCGTACTGAATGCCATAATAATGGCGACAAGATGACAGTGCGTGTAGAGATCCGCAATGAATCAGCAGAGCAGGTAGTCGAGCTTGATAAGATCCGCGTAGCAAGCATAGTAAGGGAATTAGACACTCGTCTTCGCCCGAAAGAATCTCGCGAATTTATAGTGTATGATGGCAAGCGTCCGAATAATCGAAGCTATGGCGTAGCTGAATTGAATTACAAAGATATGTTGGGAGACTATTTCCAGGCTCGCTGTGCTGTAGAATATAAACAAGAGACGGATAATACATTTAGTATTTACCGTATAAAAGTAGCCGGCCCAATTAAAGATATTGAATAGTCTAAATCTCGTAGAGAGCGTAACTTCTGGGGTGAACCCACTGAAAATATACTAGTTCATGTACGGAAAATTTTTGCGGCAATAGTGGCTCTATGCGAGTCCTAAGGCTCTCAATTAGGGGCAGTGGTAGTCTCTGCCTATACTTAGCTTGCGCAATGGTAACATGGGGCTGAAAAGGTCTATTTATCTGGACCGCTCCATAAGTGGTGTCTGAAAGTAGCTTGAGCAACTTCATTTCCAGGACGGCTAACTCTTCATTTTTCACGTCAATATAAAAGACTTGTTTTCCGAAGAGACTTGTTTGGTCAAGGCTGATAGTAAACGGTAAGAACTGACTGGCAGCATCTTTCACTTTTGGAATAAATTCCTCTGCAGGTAACATAGTTAATAGGTTCGGTTCTATTAGAGTAATGTGCGGTGTCAATGGAAGTAGCATAATATCAGGTATATAAATATCGTGCTGAACTGTTGCAATAGCTTTACTAAGTTCAGAAGGAAGGGTCATACCGATAAAATAACGTTGTTGCTGCATAGTCTACTGTATACACTGCATAAAAATTTCAGAGTGTGAAAAACCTTACGTTTATGGCTAGAGAAAGTAGTGGAAATTTTACAGCATCCTAAATGCATGAATTAGCGTAGAATAAAATTCGAAAGTTATAACAAATACTGTGTAAAAAGCAGACCTAAAATTGGAGCAATTTCCTATGGATAAAGCAGTTAAGCCAGAAGGCGAAAAAGATATTTTAGAATTCAGCAATTCACTGCAAGAAAGTTATGAGGAGACCGATATATTTGCGTGGGCGAATAATTTAGTACAATACGTCGATGATTTAAAGATTAAACTGTATTTCTTTAATAAAAATTACGTCGTGTATCGCACGAAATTAGGCGGTGAAGTAGCTAAGCAGCTCCGCCCATTATTTATCGATGAAATTTTAGAGTTTGTTTTGGGCGGTGCAGATAAAGGCTTAATAATACGTGGTTTTGAAGATGCGGAAAAAGAAGACAATGTGCTGCAGCGGACCCAAGTAAAGAATGTCGATAAATTAGTAGAGGTACTGAATTGGCTCAAAACTCAGGTTCATGAAATTGAAGATTTTAAAGAAGAAGAGCATGATCTGAAACGCATGAAGGGGGTGATTGCTCAATGTTCGCATCCGGATATGGAAAAATCTTTTTATCTGATCAAGCACTTACCGACAAACCAGATTATGAAAGGGCATACAGCTTGGATGTTAAAGGATGGTGTATTTAAACCCTTTGATCAGCTTTCGGCGCTAAAAATCCCTGGCGAAAACCAGTTGCTTATCGTAAATCAGGATTTATTCGTATTCAACCAGGCGAAACTAAAAAGCTTATTTGGGTATGACGCTAAGGCTGCCAGCATTGCTGCCCAGAAAGTGGCTGAAATTGAAGCGAACTTTAAACTTAGTTTCGCAGAAGGTGCGAATATGCAGTCATTAATTAAGGGTAAACCAGCGGCTATTAAAAAGTTACAGAAAATTGAGCCGAGTTTAGTAAAACAAGATGACCTAATCAATCATGCTGATGAAATGGGAATTGATTTAATGACCGACGAAGCAGGCGCGATTATCATCATGGATGACAAGGATGTTACAAAGTTTGTAAATCTTTTAAATGACGACTATATTGAATCGCCGATGACTGGTCAGCGTTACGAAATCCTTAAAAAGCGTCTCCTGAAGCCGGTAGACGAAGAAGCCGCTCTGCTGAAAGAAGTGTTATAAATTTTCTGGTTTTTCTTTATCTTTGTGGCTGAGCTGCCAGATACGTATGCTGCCAATAATAAAGGTAATGACTACTCCGACAAGTGTAGCGATAATGAGCGCCAAGGCTAAAGATATGGTGCCGTCCATCCATAAGAAATGAATAGTAACGTCTTGGGCATTCTGTGCCACAAATGTTACAAACAACGCCAAAATCACGACGACGAAAGCTATAGAGACCCATACCGTGTTGATTTTGCTGTGTTCAGTTTGACTTGAAGTATGGTCATTTTTTTTCTGCGAGCCAGACTGTGGGTTGGCCATGGTATGCTCCTTTATTTGACTTAATACTTTTATGATAGCACTGTTAGATAGTTCATTTTATATGCAACTATCAATTGGTATGTTAAGGATAATGACAAAAGTACACACTGCATTCAGCCATTTGACAGGAGCAGAGGCGGTAGCATTCAGCGAGCCGCTGTGCCGCACTGATGAATTCCAAATGTATCATGAGGGCCAATTTGAAGATATCTATCGCCCCTTAGGCGGAGTTGCAGCTATAGGAGCTGTACATAGTAATGGCGAAAATACATATTTTAACTTTGCATTGCGAACGAATAACCATCGACCACTTGCAACTACAGAGGCATTTGCAAGGGTGTATAATGAAAGGATTTCTGGATTGCGGGGACGTGCTTTACATGATCCCTATGCCATACATGTGGGTGACCACGCGAAGCAAGTAATTATGAAAGAAGCAAGACTTTACGGCCTGCAAACCATCGTAGCGCTTTTACTCTTTCGCGCTGCAGAAGATGCGAGTGCACATACTTCGATGCTTATTGTGCCTCGAAGTGTTATGGCTGATGCAGGAGCAACTATCGATGGATCGAATACACGTGCAAAGAACCAACACGATAAAAAAACTTCGGTGAATACGTATAAGGAACTAGGTTTTTTAGCAGGGATTGCGCAAATGCCACCACTTTCTGGCGTAAAGGACGTACTTGATGCGCATCCGGATATTGCGGGATTCTTGCGCTTAAAGCGCGGACCAAAACGAGGCAGACTAAAAGCTGAAGCCAGAGAGGCCAGAAAAACAGTGGAAAGTAAGAAATAATTAAACCAAATTCTATATACTAGTAGTAATGGATCAGGGTTTAGCTTTGGAGATTTTACTCGAGGGAAAGAGTGCACTTTTGACCGGGCCAGCGGGGTCGGGCAAAACCTATCTTCTGAATGAATTTATAAAAAACGCTCGTGCGGCTGGCAAAACAGTAGCAGTAACAGCAACAACTGGCCTGGCAGCCACTCATCTAAGCGGCAGCACTATTCATTCATGGAGTGGTATCGGCATTCACGATGAACTACCGAAATATTTCTTCCAAGACATGCCAAAAGGCAGAAAAGATACGATCTCTAAGACAGATGTGTTGATTATAGACGAGATATCTATGTTACATGATTATCGCTTGGATCTGGTGGATCACGTAGCGCGTAAAGTTCGCGAGGACGAGCGACCGTTCGGCGGGCTTCAGGTAATCTTGTGTGGTGATTTTTTTCAGCTGCCGCCGGTGACTCGAGGTGAAAAAAATGACAGTAAGTTCGTAGTGAACAGTGCAGTTTGGGAAGAGCTAGACCCAGTGATTTGTTATTTGGCCGAACAGCATCGTCAAGACGATGACGTGTTTTTGGAGATTCTGACAGCACTTCGTGCTGGAGACATACGCCGTCGACATGCAGAGTCATTACTGTCTCGACAAAAAATAGACCTCGGTGAAGCTACTGAGCTTCATACGACAAACGTTAATGTAGATACTATCAATAAACGTCGTTTAGCTGAATTGGATGGAGAAGAGCATGTATATTACATGCAACACACTGGTGCTCAAAATTATGTTGAGAGTCTTAAGAAATCCTGTATTGCCAGTGAGGAATTGGTACTAAAAGAAGGTGCACTAGTGATGTGTATCAAAAACAGCCCTGAAAAACGATATGTGAATGGCTCACTGGGTACCGTGATAGACTTTGAGAAGGACACGGATTACCCAATAGTGGAACTGAAAAATGGTCGTCAAATTACAATTACACCAGAAACTTGGGAGCTTCGGGATGGAGATAAGAAGCGTGCCGGGCTTACTCAGTTGCCTCTGCGATTAGCGTGGGCAATTACCATCCATAAAAGTCAGGGTATGACACTTGATGCTGCTAAAATAGACCTCCGGAAAGCTTTTGTAGAGGGTATGGGCTATGTAGCATTATCGCGCGTGCGTAGCCTCGATACATTAAGCTTGGATGGAATCAACCAGATGGCGCTTCGGATAAGCCATGACGCGCTAGAAATAGATAAAACATTGCGGCAAAAGGCTAAGGAACATACTATCAAATATGAATATTTGCGTGCTAGGGCAGCACAGCGGACAAAGGATCAAATAAAAAAGCCTAAAAGCGGCTGGACGGACAAAATTGTGAAAATGCGTGAAAAATATCCCAACGCGTACCGCCCATGGACGGATGACGACGACAAAAAATTAGTAAAGCTTTTTTCTGACGGTAAAAAAGTAGATATTGAAAGACTTACTAAAACTTTTGGTCGTCATCCAGGCTCCATAAAAGCTCGCCTTGAAAAACATTTCGGCGAAGATGCTATTATTTCATAATATTCCTATGAATGTATATTTACCAAAGGGTCAGACCGCCGAAGAATTCAAAATACTCCTTGAGGGGTTTGATAAGCTACAACAAGTAGCCTCTTGATAGGCTTATACCCTCTCAGGCTTAATGCACAATATGATAATTCCTACAGAAGAGGAGTACATTTAGTCTTACAATACACGTAAAACTAACATACTACACAAGAATATAAGCGAGAGGAGGGGTTATGTTAGGAGACGCAAAAGTATATCCGGTTATAGCGGTAGCCGATATGGATGTAGCAAAGGAGTTTTATGTAAATAGGCTTGGCATGCAGCTAGAACGTGAAAATGAAACCGGGACAATTGTGAGAGGCGACGACAGTAAGTTGTTGCTGTATGTATCCGACTTCGCTGGTACAAATGAAGCTACAGCAGCATTATGGCAAGTGAATAATGTCGATGCAGTTGTTGACGATCTGACGGGTAAAGGGGTGTCGTTTGAGGTGTATGAAGATATGGAAGGGGTAACACTTGAGGGTGTTGTGCATGTTATGGATGAGTTGCGTGCAGCCTGGTTTAAGGACCCTGACGGGAATGTGTTATGTATCAGTGATGCAATGTGACCCAAAATAACTAAAGAACTGTTATTAGATGCTATGATGGTGTCATGAGAAGGCGATTCACCAAGAAAAAGCCAGTCGTATATGCATTCATAGATAGTCAGAACTTAAACCTTGGTGTACAAAAGGCCGGCTGGAAGATGGATTGGCGTAAATTTCGAGCGTTTTTGGAGAAGAAATATAACGTTAAAAAAGCCTACATGTTTATTGGCTATATGCCTGAAAACGTAGCTCTTTACGAACAGATGCACGACAGTGGCTATGCAGTAGTTCTGAAGCCTACGGTCGATATGAATATCGTAGAAGACCAAGAAAAATCTGAAAAGGATAAACCACCAACAAAAGGTAACGTCGATGCTGACCTAGTATTGCATGCCATGAAAGAGATACCAAATTACGACAAAGCGATTATTGTTTCTGGTGACGGTGATTTTTTCGGGCTTATTGAATACCTTACACAAAAGAAAAAACTTTTACATATTATGACGCCCAACTGGCAGTATTCCAGCTTATTGAAATCCTTTGAAAAATACATCATACGTATTGATCAATTGCGCAAAGAGCTCAGCTATTATGACTATAAAAAACCGCGGAAAAAAGTATAGTTCTTACTTGTTGCCTCAATCATGATTCTGAGTAATTAATATCCGTTGTAAGTAATGACAAGCATCCGTTGCAGTTGCCTGAAAAGTAGGATGAGATATGGATTACTCGTAAACAAACAGTCGTTCAGCCCAAAAAAAATCAGCTCTAAAGTACAGCAAATTTATACACTAGTTCAGGCAGAAAGTATTTTATAGGCCGGCATTTGTGATCTATATCAAAAAACATTGAAAAAATAGCATACGCTGTGCATACTTAAGCCATAAGCATTATCGGGGGAAGTTCATCGTGGAGGTGCAGGTAAACTTACTAGCAGTGGCATTGGCTACCGTTGCTGGTATGGTGGTAAGTGCTGTTTGGTATTCCGAGCGTGTGTTTGGAGCAGAATGGTGTAAACTTACAAAATTAAAAGGTAGGGCGTTAAAGATTGAATCAACTCGAGGGGCATTGGTTATTTTTATCGCGTCTCTTATTACGGCGTATGTGCTGGCTCATATAACATATTTATCAAATGCATTTTTCGGTAATTCGTACTTCCATGATGCGCTGACAACAGCTTTTTGGGTGTGGTTAGGTATAGCAGGTGTCCGTATGGTTGCGCACGACACGTTTCAGCGACGCCCGATAAAGTTAACAGTTATCAATGCCACCCACGAATTGATTACCTTATTAATCATGGCTTCTATTATCGGACTTATTCATCCATAGTGCGGCATAATTGAGCTGTGCCCTAGAAGCGCATTTTGTACCGCTTGTTCAATAATTAGTTTCGCTTTCATGTCAAAACAAAGCAGAGTAAGTATTCGTCTTTGTAAAATAATATTGACAAATAATAAATATTTTGCTAAAATAATATTGTTTTGATATAAAACAAAAAAGTATGCAAAATTTAGAAACACCAACCAAAAAAGAATTTTTAACTTGGAAATTAGCTGCCGCAGCTATATCGCTAGCAACAACGATTTCTCTGTTTAACATTCATACGCCGAAGCAGGGCGCTGCACTTACGAAAACAGAACTTAACCATATGTTCGAACGTGAAAGTGAAGTATTACATATGCACCCAAGCTATGGGGCGCGTGCTCGTTATGCCACTATACTTGGTGGTGAGTAATAAGCAGGTAGGATTAGATCTTTCCACAGTTTCGACCTAAACTTCCTAGGTCTCATCAGTAGCTACGCTAAACTGTGACAACCCTGACTAGAACTTTCTTATATTGTGTAAAACCTTTAAAAGGCTTGCACGTATAAGGAGGCTCTAGCACAGACCACAAGACGAGCGATAATCGCTTCAAGCCTTGTGCAGGGTTTGATCTGTGTCGGAAGGTCTTTTTCGAAGCTTATAAGAAAGCTTAGATGCGCTTTCTTTGGACCAAGGGTTCGTTAGCGTTAGGTGATATGAGGAAGAAGTGTTGTCTGGAACGCTCCCAAATCCAAGCCTCACGATTATGCCAGTCAAAGTGTATCTCGAAGACTTTCTCAGAGATAAGGACTGCCATAAAGACGCTCGGCACGGACACGAGAAAGTACAGCAGGATCAACACAGCCCCAGCGATAGTGTCGGCGTATGGACCACTAAGGGCATTGTAGATGATGCAGGTTATGACCAGCAGCACCCACCCACATATCGCGTGCAGGCCGAACTTGCTTTGCCTCCTCAGCGTAACGACAGCTATCGCAAACGGCACGATAACAAGGAGTATCGGGCACATGACCCAGTTAAACCATGTAAGGTACGACATAGATTGTCAGCTCCAGTGTTGTAAGGTAAACTTGACACTTCCGATAAATATATTATAAACCATTATTTATTATAAGTCAAACATAGGTAATTAAGTCGGCTCTGAACGTCGTAGTGTCGCAAGAACCTTTTAGGGCGCTATATATTGTGGATAAGCGTAAACAAGATGAAAATCTGTGGATAAGTGGTGCAAAGGCACCACTTTTTTAGATAAATAGACTTGTAAGTGGGTAGCAGTGGGTAGTAATATCAAGTCAGTGGGTAGCAGTGGGTAACCACCAAACAAACAAAAACCACAGTAAATTAACCAAAATAATTATGGCCACGGTAGATTATTTCCAGCGAAAGCTCGATGACAAGCGACGGTTAACCATACCGGCCGAGCTTCGAGATGAATTCGCGGGCGGAGTAGTTGTCACCCGGGGCTTTCAGTCTTATCTGCACCTATACCCAAAATCGGTATGGGACGTAGAGGTCGAGCCGTTACTTCAGGGAAATATCCTGGACGAAAAGACAGCAGACCTGAACGTACAGTTTCGGATGGGCAAGACTGAAGCGGCTATCGACGAAAAGCAGGGGCGGGTAACGCTAGAGCAGCACTTACTTGACTATGCGGGTATCGATAAAGACGTCGTGGCGGTACGGGTCGGAAAGTATTGGCGTATTATGGCCGGTACTTAAAATATATTTGGTTAACAAAAAAGCACATTAACAATCAGAAATATGAATAGCTAAACGAGATCAGCTATTCGGCAGTCAACAGTGGAGCTAAGGCAAACCACCCTAAAAACCTTTGTACTTTACTCAAAAACACCTCCCAAAACTCCACCTCACACATAAGTCTCTCAAACTTTGTAATACGTAAGTCAGAAGTTATAGATTTTTTAAAAATCATATTCAGATATAGGTTATATATCTAAACAGGCTTCTTTACATACGGACGTATTACACCAACAAAAACAAAAACATTTCAACAAAAACAAACAGTTGGCTGCTGATTAGGTGATCTTGTCACAAACAAACACCAAAACAAAAATTTGACAACTGCCTGTCAGTACATTTCGGACGAAGTAGTATGACCCGCGTTCAACGTATGTCTCATACGGCTTACTGCGGCTCTCCTATTACGTCCTAAGCTGTGCTAACATTCAGATGTCTCAGTGCAGATATGCATGCGAGAACCCAAAATAAAAACAAACAACACACCGCACGTACCAGTTTTACTTGAGGAAACACTTGAGTATTTGGCACCGAAACAGGGCGAATCGTACCTGGATTTAACGGCAGGGTATGGCGGACACGCAAGTGCTGTGCTAATGCGCACGGAAGTGCCTGAACGAACGGTTTTAGTTGACCGAGACCAAATGGCAATCAGTGTGTTAACGCAGAAGTTCCGTGCTGAAGGTGTAGGAATCTTAAAAAGTGATTTCTATACAGCAAGTCAGCAACTCATGGCACAGGGGCAAGTGTTTGACCTTATTTTGGCGGACTTGGGTATATCTTCACCGCACATTGACATTGCGAGTAGAGGATTCGCGTTCATGCAGGAAGGTCCGCTTGATATGCGAATGGACCAAGAGCAATCGCTTTCTGCTGCGGTTATTGTGAATACCTATAACCAAGCTGAATTAATGGAACTTCTCGTAAAATACGGAGAAGAACCACGCGCCAGGCGTATTGCCGAGCTGATTGTAAATAATCGGCCGCTGCATACTACTACCGAGCTCGCAGCAGTTGTAGCCAAAGCCTACCCCGGGCACTCCAAAATGCATCCGGCTACACGGACCTTCCAGGGTCTGAGGATTGCCGTGAATGACGAATTGGAGCTCCTAAGACAAAGCTTGCCAATGTGGTTTGCATTGTTGGCGCCAGGTGGCAGGTTAGCAGTTATCAGTTTTCATAGCTTAGAGGACCGTATTGTAAAAGATGCGTTTAAAGAAGCAGCCGGAAACCGATATGATACTGATTTGCGGTTACTCACAAAGCGACCCATTACTGCAGGTCATAATGAATTAGTTTTTAATCCGCGAGCACGTAGCGCAAAGTTACGGGCCGTAGCAAAAATAAAAACCAAAGAAAGGGAAGCGCATGCCAATTCAGGTTAAAAGCACCTCCCGCGC
>Ga0164243_10003556_pt1 | contig 24873 bp, 24 predicted proteins | sample OricompcompostOP_FD_108781 | JGI IMG/M metagenome (GOLD analysis project Ga0164243, IMG submission 108781) | Organic Plus compost microbial communities from Emeryville, California, USA - Original compost - Organic plus compost (OP) | ecosystem: Engineered > Solid waste > Mixed feedstock >...
ACGGACGGATTCCTGACGATCACCTGGGTGCGTTGCGACTACGACCTCGCGCTCACCAAGAAGGTCTCCGCCGAGGTCTTCGAGAGCGGCGACAGCGTCGAGTACACGGTCACCGTCGCGAACCTCGGCCCCCAGGACATGCCCGTGGGCGCCCCCGTCGTCGTCGACGACGCGAAGGCGACCGGCGCGACGCTGACCTCGGCCTCGAGCTCCTCCGGCGCGGGTGTCTCCTGTACCCCCGGCGCGGGCACGCGGATCACCGACGGGAAGATCACGTGCGGCCTGGCCGACGCCGGCTCGTCGGCGACGAGGGGGCTGCGATCGGGGGAGTCGCTGGTGCTGACCTATCGCCAGGTCCTCACCGGCACGGAGCCGATCGAGAACACGGCCACCGTGACCGATCCTCAGCACCCGGCCAACAACTCCGGCACGGCCACGACCCGTCCGGCGGCCCCGTCGTTGTCGTTGGTGAAGTCCGCGGACGTGACCCAGATCGCGAAGGCGGGCGAGAAGGTGGAGTACCGGTTCGTGGTGACGAACACGGGGAATGTCGTGACCGATCGGGTCGTGGTGGAGGAGGTCAGCTTCTCGGGCTCGGGTTCGCTGGGCGTTCCGTCGTGTCCGTCGGTCCGGCTGGCTCCTGGTGAGAGCACGACGTGCACGGTGACGTATACGGCGACGCAGGAGGACGTGGATCGGGGACGTATCGACAATGTGGCCGTCGCGCGGGGTGTCACTCCGGGTGGGAAGCCTGTCGCGTCGAACGACTCGGCCGCTCAGGTCGCGGCTGATCAGCAGCCGTCGTTGTCGTTGGTGAAGTCCGCGGACGTGACCCAGATCGCGAAGGCGGGCCAGGAGGTCCAGTACCGGTTCCTCGTCACCAACACCGGCAACGTCACCCTCCGCAAGGCGTCGATCGGTGAGCTGGCGTTCTCCGGCTCGGGACGGCTCGTCGCGCTCACCTGTCCTGAGAATGCCTTCGGGCCGGGCGAGTCGGTGACGTGCACGGCCCGGTACACGTCGACGAGTGCCGACATGAAGACCGCAGCGCTCACCAACACGGCCGAGGCGTCGGCCGCATACGGGACGGAGGGCGTCGTGAAGTCCTTGCCCTCCGCGGTCAGGATCGCCATGGTGCCTCCGCTCGCCATGACCGGATCGGACACCGCAGGGCTGATCGTCGGAGCAGCGGTCGCCGCTGGCCTGGTCGCCGTCGGAGGTTGGCTGACCGTCCGCACCCGGCGCTCCTGACCTCTGGGGGCGGGTCGGCCTGCGACCCGCCCTCGCCGCGAAGCGCCGAGACCTTTCGGAGGCGGGCGTCATACGGATCACATTCCTCATTTCTCAATTCGGAACGACACATCTTTCATCAGTGGAGTAAGGAGGTGCAAGGCGGGCCATTTCAAGACCGTGAAGGTGAGATAGGCAGCCATTATTTGATCTTCATGTGTGGAAAAGCACACCATATTCGTTAATGCCGCTTCCATGGAGGACGCCGGCAATCCCAGACCCTAACGACCCAAGAGATGACAGCAAAGATGACTGAGAACAGCACAATCGGCGGCGGGCATGACCGGCCCGCGGACCGTCAGCGCAAGAGCATCCCGCGCCGCACCCTGGTGAAGAGCGCCGCGTGGAGCATTCCCGTGATCGCGACGGCGGTCGCCGTGCCGGCCGCGTCTGCTTCGACTCCGTGCGCCCCCGGTACCGTCCGCATCGACAGCAACGCCCAGAGCACGACGGTCACCATCCCCGCGTGCGCGACGAACGTGTCGTTCGTCGTCGCCGGTGGCGGCGGCGGCGCCAGCCTCAGCGGACAGAACGGCGGTTCGGGCGCGCTCCTCACCGGCACGCTCACCGGCGTCGCCGGGCAGGCCCTCACCCTCGTCGTCGGCGATGCCGGCGGTGGCGGCGACAACTTCCGCTCTCCCGGAACCCGTGGCGTCGGGCCCGGGGGCCGAGGGTACGGTGACGGCGGCACCGGTGGGGTCAACACGGCGGTGGCCACATGGAGCCGCGGTGGAAGCGGTGGCGGCGGCTCCGCCATCCTGCGGGGCGCGACCCCCCTCGTCGTCGCCGGCGGTGGCGGTGGTGCCGGCTCGGCCGGCGCCAACAGGGAGAACTGCTACGGCGCGCACGCCGACGGAAGCGCAGGATCCTCGTACGTGGCCGTCACCCTCGGCGGCGTCACTCAGGTCACCTCGAACTTCGGGGGCGGCGGAGCCGGAAGGGCCGGCAACGGCGGCGCGGCCGGAACCGGAGACGCAGGTCCCGGAAGGGCCGGCGGGAACGCGTCCGGGAGCACCGGCGGAAACGGCGGTCAGGGCGTCGTCGTCACCTCGCACGCGAAGTCGGCCGGCAGCGGCGGCGGTGGCGGCGGCTACGGCGGCGGCGGATCCGGCGGCCTTGCCGCGGCGTTCCTCGCGGCATATCCGAACTCCGACTCGGTGGCAGGCGGTGGCGGTGGCGGCGGCGGCAGTGCCGCCCCGGCCGGCACGGTCGGCGCCCTGGCCAACAACCAGGGCACGACCGATGGCGTCAGCCTCGTGCCCGCGAGGAACGGCTTCATCGAGATCAGCTGGCGATAACCAGCGGAACGCACCCATCGGGAGAACGCACACCGTTCACTCCGGCCAGAAGGGCCTCGGCACGTCCGAGGGCCTTCTGGCTTTCCCGGCTCACTCGACGGCGAGCGCGGGAGACACCTCGTGACGGAGCGCAGCCGCAGTCGGCACGAGCGTCGCCACGAGGACGAGCACGAGGCCTCCGGTGGTGATCAGTCCGAGCGTCGCGAACGACACGCTCGGGCCGGGAAGGGAGAGCGCGCCCGCGATGATGAGGCCGCCGCCGATCGTAGCGGCGGCGCCCAGGAGCAAGGCGGTGACGGCGTAGATCACGGCCTCCCAGATCGCCGCGAGGACGACCACTCCGTGGGTGGCGCCGGCGGCCTGGACGAGGGCGAGCTCACGCTCGCGTGCGTGGCCCGACATGAACACGGTCGCCGCCGCGGCGACGGCCGACAGCAGGAGCGGGCCGCCGAGGAGAAGCACGACCCCCTCCGGCGCGAGGCCCGTGCCGGTCGTGCTGCCATCGCGTGCGGCCAGGGCGGCGTCAAGAGTCGCGGCCATCGTGTAGAGGCCGCCAGACAACGCGATGGCGACCATGAGCGGGCTGATCGTGGCGGTCGACTGGCTGAGCCGGTGACGGGCGGCATGGCGTGCGAGGAACCAGGAGGCGGAAACGCGGGCGGGCAGCAGCGACGTCCACGCGCGGAGCACGAGCGGGAACACCACCGGTCCGGCAGCGGCGAGGGCGGCGGCGAGAAGCGGCGTGAGCAGGACAGCCTGGCCGGTGAAGGCGGAGAGCGTCGCGCCGCCGTCGAGGTTCGCCGCCAGCATCGCGGCACCGCAGAGGAGGAGGACGGCGAGGAGGATGCGGAACCAGCCCATCCTGATGCTTGGCGGCTCCGGGTCGCGCAACGCGGCGACCGGCGGGGTACGGCTGGCGCGACGCGCGCCGCGGAGCCCGCCGAGGAGCACGACCAGGACGGTCGTCGCCACCACGGCCAGCACACTTCCGAACCCGAGATGCAGGCTGATGCCCTGCATGTCCGGCCACTCGCGGAACAGCCATCCGAAGAGCGGGGGAAGATCGGGACGGCGATGACGAAACCGGCCAGCGCGCCGAGGGCCCCGGCGATCGCGAGCTGGACGAGGACGACGAGGGCCACCAGCGCGGGGCGCACGCCGACGAGCTGCCAGAGGGCGTATCCGCGCCGGTGCAGCGAGACGGTCAGGCTCGCGGTGGCGCTCAGCACGATGATCGCGGTGATCGCGGTGAACATGATGACGGCGGCGCTGGTGCTGGAAAGGCCTTCTTGTATCCGTCCGCCGTGGACGACGCCGGTCTCGATGAGGCCAGCGGCCACGGCGCCGACGATGCCGGTGGCGACCGCCACGGCGGTGACGCCGAGCCACACTCGCGCGTGCGCGGTCAGGTCGGTGAGGACCAGGCGCATCATGCGGCCGTCCTCGCGTGTGTGATCGCCTCAAGGATCTGTTCCGGAGCGGGATGCCGCAGCTCCGTGTGGATCAGGCCGTCGCGGAGCACGAGCACCCGGTCGGCGAGAGCCGCGGCCTCAAGGTCGTGGGTGACCATGACGACGGCCCGGTCTCCGCCGGCGGCCGCGCGCAGGAGCCGGAGCACGTCCGACCCCGTCGCCGTGTCGAGCGAGCCGGTGGGCTCGTCGGCGAACACGACGTCAGGGCGCATGGCGAGCACGCGCGCGACGGCCACGCGCTGCTGCTGACCGCCTGAGAGCTGGCCGGGACGATGGCCGCCGCGATCGGACAGACCGACGTCGCGCAGCGCGCGGTCGACATCGGCGCGGCCCACCGGACGACGGGCGAGACGAGCGGGCAGCGCGACGTTCTCCCGCGCGGTGAGCGAGGGGATCAGGTTGTACGACTGGAAGACGAAGCCGACGTGTCTGCGTCGCACGGCGGCGAGGGCGCCGTGCCCGAGAGCGCCGAGCTCGCGTCCGGCGAGCCGGACCGAGCCGGAGTCGTAGCGTTCCAGGCCGGACAGACAGGAGAGCAGCGTGGACTTGCCCGAACCGGAGGGGCCGACGACGCTCAGCATCTCACCGGCCCGGACCACGAGGGAGATACCGCGCAGCACGGGGACGCGGGGCCCCTTCGGCACGGTCGAGGGAAAGGTCTTCTGAAGGTTCTCGGCATGGATGAGGGGATCGGTCACGTCCTCCATTCGACGTGGTCGTCCAGTCCGGGGGCGAGAGGGCGGGGTCGAGGGCCGAGGTAGGGCTGGCTCTACTCCTGGAGCAGGTGGACGTCACCGTGCCTCCCTGACCCGCAAGGGGTCCGTAGGGTGGGGCACATGAGACCGATGACCGTCTGGCACGCGCTGATGCGGCCGCCGTGGCGGTTCCTCCTCGGGCGATGGCCCTGGCGCACGCTCGCCTATCTGCTCGTGAGCGCTGTGATCGGGTTCGTGCTGTTGCCGATCACGATCGTCACGCTGTTGCTCCTGCCGTTGTGGGGCGTCGTGATCGGAGCGCTCGAACGGCGCCGCACGCGTCTGCTCGGGTTCCCCCGTCAGGCCTCCGGCCATGTGCCCCTGACCCGGGAGCAGCGGCACATCTGGCTCGCGGTCCGCGTCAACGAGGGGGCGACGTGGCGGGAGACGGCCGCCCTGGTCCTGGATCTTCTGCTCGGATGGGTCGCCCTTGCCGTCCTGTTCATCCAGTCTCTCTGCCTGGTCGTGTTCGTCTTCGTCGGTGCCGAGGGGTCGCGCGGCCCGACGCGGATCAATCTCTTCGGCGACGTATGGGTCCGTGTCGGGCCGGACGACTGGTGGCCGGTCATCCCGATCGCGCTGCTCGCAGTATGCCTTTTCGCCTATGTCAACGCGGTGCTCGCGGCCGGGCAGGCGTCGCTGCTGAGGATGCTGTGCGGCCCGCGGCAGGTTGAGCTCGCCCGCAACGTGGAGCGGCTCGCTCAGTCGCGGGCGGCGCTGGTCGCGGGGTTCGAGGCGGAGCGGCGGCGCATCGAGCGCGACTTGCACGACGGCGTGCAGCAGGAGCTCGTCACTCTCGCCGCGCGGCTCGGGATGGTCAGCCTGGAGCTCGAGGACCTCGCCGCCCGTGGCGCGAACACCGCCCTGGCCCGAGAAGCGCTGGACGCAGCGCAGGGGCAGGCCGAGCATGCGATGGCCACCTTGCGCGACACGGTCCGGGGCATCCACCCCGCCGTCCTCACCGATCACGGGCTCCGCGCCGCGCTGGACGAGCTGGCCGACCGCACGCCGGTCCCGCTCCGTCTCGACGTGGGCGAGCTCGACCGGCTGCCGGCACCGGTGGAGACCGCCGCCTACTACCTCGTGGCCGAGGCCGTCAGCAACGCGGCCAAGCATGCGAGCGCGACCCGGTTGACCGTGCAGGCGGGGATCGAGAGCGACGCCCTCGCCGTCGTCGTCACGGACGACGGGCACGGCGGGGCGGACGAACGAGCGGGGACGGGGCTGCGGGGACTGCGCGAGCGAGCCGAGACCCTCGGCGGGCGGTTCACGGTCCTCAGCCCCGTCGGCGGGCCGACGACGCTGCACATGGTCCTGCCGATCCTCACGGAGAGGACCGGGCACGATGCGCCTGCTGCTCGCTGAGGACTCCGCGCTGCTGCGCGAGGCGCTGACGGCTCTCCTGGAACGGCTCGGTCACGTCATCTCCGCGAGCGCGCGGACGGCTCCCGAGCTGCTCGCCGCCCACGAGGGGCTCATCGACGCCGGCGACCCGCCCGACCTCGTCCTCACGGACGTACGGATGCCGCCAGGCAACAGCGATGACGGGCTCCGCGCCGCCCTCGACATCAGGGCGTCCCGCCCGCGGCAGCCGATCATGGTTCTCTCGCAGTACATCGCCGACACCTATGCGCGGGAGCTCCTCACCCTCCCGAGCGGCGGGATCGGCTATCTGCTCAAGGACCGCGTCAACCGTGTCCGTGACTTCGCGGCCGCCCTCGAGTCGGTCGCGGCCGGCGGCACGGTCATCGACCCCGAGGTCGTGCAGCATCTCCTCAGCGCCACTCGGCCTGGTCCGCTCGACAACCTCACGGCGAGAGAGCGAGAGGTGCTCGCGCTCATGGCGGACGGCCGGTCGAACGCCGACATCGCCGGCGCGCTCACCCTCACCGATGCCGCGGTCAGCAAGCACATCGGGAACATCTTCACCAAGCTGGGCCTCAGTCCGGTCGAGGACAACCGCCGGGTCAGAGCCGTCCTGACCTATCTCCACACCGTCCGGTCGTGACGCCGCGCTGACCGGCCGGTGTCCGGGGCGTCCCCTGGCGGAACGCCCAGGACGCCGGCGGCCGTCAGCGGCTCTCGGGAGCCTCCGGCGCCGTCGGGACGCTGTTCGACCGGCTCCGCCGGCGGCGGACCAGGTGCACGACGCCCCAGACGACGAGCGCGATCACGACGGCCACGCCGAGCCAGGGGAGGAGGAACCCGGAGGCGATCACGAGGGCGTTGAGCGAGGCGATCAGCCCCGCCCACCCCGCGGCCAGGCCGTCGCCGAAGCCGGCGGGGTCGGCTGCGGGCGCCGCCGTCCGCGTGAGCGTGATCTGGACCGAGGACATCGTCACCTGGGACTCGAGGTCCTTCAGCTGCTGCTGGGCGGACTCGAGCTGGGCCTGACGATCGGTGAGGGCGACCTCCGCCTCGAGCAGCTCGGAGACCGAGCCCGCCTTCGCCATCAGCTCCGTCAGCCGCTGCACCGATGCGGTGGCGGAGTCGATCCGGGCGCGGAGGTCGACCGCCGCCTCTGTCACGTCGCTCTCGCCGACCGAGGTCGCCTCGACCGTTCCGTAGTCGCCGAGGGCGGCCATCACGGCCTGCAGGTCGGTCGCCGGGACGCGCAGGCTCAGCCAGCCGTGGTCCTTCTCCCGTCCGGTGAGGAGGGCCGGGTCCTGTCCCGGTGCCCCCGACCCGATGGTCATGCTCTCGACACGTCCGCCGTGCTTCTCGGCGAGGGCGGTGAGCGCGTCGGCGGCCGCACGGACGTCATCCACCCGGATCGTCGCCGACCCGGTCTGGACGACCTCGCGCGGCGTCGAGGAGTCGGCCGACGATCCGGCGGAGCCGCTCTTGGCGCTCTCCAGGCCCTGCACCGGCGCGGTGCCGTTCGGGGCGGATCCGCCCGACTGCGCGGCGATGTCCCACCCCCGCAGGGTCTCGGAGGAGGTCCCCGAGGACGAGCCGGCGACGGTCCCCAGGATCGGCGGGGTGATCAGGACGCCCGCGACGAAGGCCGCGGCGACCCCGCCGGCCGTGAGCCAGCGTCGGCGGCGGGTGCGCGAGCGGGTCGCGGACGTCGCGCTCGTCCGCGCGCGCTCGTCGGCGATGCGGGCGAAGACCTCGTCCTCGATGCGGTCGACGGTCTCGTCGGGCAGCTCGGGGAGGTCCGGCAGCTCGGAGCGGTCTCGCGCCGGGATGTCGGAGGCCCCGGGAGCGTCGGCGGTCAGGGAGGGGTCGGGGTTCTGGGCGTTCATGCGGGCTCCGTTTCGGTCACAGCGCCGCGCAGGCGGGTGCGCACGCGGGAGAGACGGTTGCGGACGACGCCGTGGGCCACGCCGAGCTCTTCGGCCGCGGCCTCATAGGCGTATCCCTCGGCAGCGCAGAGGCGGAAGATCTCGCGATCGAGGCCGCTCATGCCCGACAGCTCCCGCAGGATGCGGGCGGCGAGGTCGGCGCTGACCACCTGCGCCTCGACGTCCACGATCGCCGGGAGCGCCTCGTCGACGGCGTCAGCGGTGTGGGCGCGGTCGCGCTGCCGACGCCGTAGCCGGTTGGCCGCCTGGAACCGGCAGATGGTCGCGAGCCACGGCAGCAGCGAGTCCCCGGCCAGCTGAAGGCCGGGGAGCTTCCGCCATGCCGTGACGAACGTCTCCTGCATCACGTCCTCGGCGTCGCCGGCGTCGCCGAGGATGCCGTGGGCGATCCAGTAGACCGGTCGCGCGTAGGCGCGGTAGAGGGTGCGGAAGGCGTGCTCGCTGCCGCCCGCTGCTCGTGCGACCAGTGTCGCGTCGTCCTGCTCCTGCGCCATCCTCGCTCCGTTCGGTGTCTCTCACCGGTAAGTGTCGCGTGCGCGGGAATCGTCTCAGATCTCTCGCACCGCGGCCAGGAACGGTGCTTCGCGGCCGGAGCGGCGCGGTCAGTGCGCGGCCGATGCGCCCTGCGCGGCCGGCACGTGCCTCGTCGCCTGCGACATCCTGTCGATCCAGGCGAGCGCGAGGGCCGAGATGATGAAGACGACATGGATGGTGACCTGCCAGAACACCCCGACCGGGGTGAACTTCTCCGGTCCGGCGGTGCCCGACTCCGGGTTCATCCCTCCCACCTCGATGAAGGTCTTCAGGAGGTGGATCGAGGAGATGCCGATGATCGCCATCGCCAGCTTGACCTTGAGCACGTTGGCGTTGACGTGCGAGAGCCATTCGGGCTGGTCGGGGTGCCCGTCGACGTTGATCCGCGACACGAAGGTCTCGTAGCCGCCGATGATCACCATGATCAGGAGGTTCGCGATCATCACGACGTCGATGAGGCCGAGGACGGCCAGCATCACCTGTGCCTCGTTCAGGCCGTGGCCCGAGAAGACGCCCTCGATCAGGTGCCAGAGCTCCACCATGAACACCCAGACGTAGATCAGCTGCGCGACGATCAGGCCGACGTAGAGCGGGGCCTGCAGCCAGCGGCTGACGAAGATGAGCGAGGAGATCCCCTTGGCCCAGGGGTTGCGCGCAGGGGTCTCCAGAGGCGTCGGGACGTCCGTGGTCTCATTCACAACCGCCATTTCACCACGGGCGGCTATGCCGCCGGTAAGCGAGCGTCCCCGGCTCGGCTATGCTGTCAGGGCGAGAGGGAGTATCCCGTCATCGCGCGTTCGTCATCACGGAGCCGCAACGAGGCTCCCGGCCGCGCGCCGCGTCCGTCGCGGGGGAGAGACTTTCGGTCCTGTCCGACCCTTTCGAAAGGCCCATGGCGCCCGTGGAAATCCCCGTCTGGTTCGAGATCACCTCGCTCGTGGTGCTCACCCTCGTCCTCCTCGCCGATCTGCTCCTGATCCTCAAGCGGCCGCACATCCCCTCTACCAAGGAGTCCTCCCTGTGGGTGGCGTTCTACGTGACGCTCGCGCTCGTCTTCGCGGGACTCCTGTTCCTGCTCGGCGACACGAAGGACGCGGTCGACTTCGTCACCGGGTGGGCGATGGAGTACAGCCTCTCGATCGACAACCTCTTCGTCTTCGTGCTGATCATGGCGCAGTTCTCGGTCCCGAGGCGCTATCAGCAGGAGGTGCTGATGGTGGGGATCATCATCGCGCTCGTGCTGCGGGCGATCTTCATCCTCGTGGTCGGCGCGGCGGTCGAGACCCTGAGCCCGATCTTCTACGTGTTCGGCGCGTTCCTCATCTTCACGGCGATCCGGCAGGCGATGCCCGAGAAGAACGACGACGACGCGCAGACCGAGAACTTCATCATCCGCATGCTCCGCCGTGGCATCGACATCAGCGAGGAGTACGACGGCGCGAAGCTGCGGACCGTGGTGGACGGGAAGAAGATCTGGACGCCGATGCTCATCGTGTTCGTCTCGATCGGCGTCACCGACCTCATGTTCGCGGTCGACTCGATCCCGGCGATCTACGGCGTCACCCAGAACCCGTTCATCGTGTTCACCGCGAACCTCTTCGCGCTGATGGGGCTGCGCCAGCTCTACTTCCTCCTCGGCGACCTGCTGGAGAAGCTGCGCTACCTCCACTACGGCGTGGCCTTCATCCTCGGCTTCATCGGTGTCAAGCTCATCCTGCACGCGATGCACGAGAACGAGCTGCCGTTCATCAACGGCGGGAAGCCCATCGAGTGGGCCCCCGACATCAACAACTGGGTGTCTCTCGGCGTCATCTTCGCCTCGATGGCCGTCGCGACCGTCGCGAGCCTGATCGCCTCGTCGCGCGAGAAGAGGCAGAGGCAGTCCGCGGTCGCCGAGTGAGGTGAACGCACCGCCTGCGCGCACGTGTAAACTGACCGGCATGCGGGCGGTGGTGCTTCTCCTTAGCAGCCGCGACGAGACCTCGTTCAGCTAGGCCTTCCTCGTCGCGGAGTCTTGCTTTGGCCGTACGCCGAACCCAGGAGAAATGCGACATGTCCACAGAAGAGTCCGCTTCCTCACGTCCTCGCACGCTCGCCGAGAAGGTCTGGGACGACCATCTCGTCGTCAAGGGCGAGAACGGCGAGCCCGACCTCATCTACATCGACCTCCACCTCGTGCACGAGGTGACCAGCCCGCAGGCCTTCGACGGTCTGCGGGCCGAGGGGCGTTCCCTGCGGCGCCTGGACCTGACGATCGCGACCGAGGACCACAACACCCCGACGCTCGACATCGACAAGCCGATCGCCGACCTCACCAGCCGCACGCAGATCGAGACCCTGCGTCGCAACGCCGCCGAGTTCGGCGTGCGTCTGCACTCCCTCGGCGACGCCGATCAGGGCATCGTGCACGTCGTCGGGCCGCAGCTGGGCCTGACGATGCCGGGGATCACGGTCGTCTGCGGCGACTCGCACACCTCGACGCACGGCGCGTTCGGCGCGATGGCCTTCGGTATCGGCACGAGCGAGGTCGAGCACGTGATGGCCACGCAGACGCTGCCGCTGAAGCCCTTCAAGACCATGGCGGTCACGGTCGACGGCACGCTCCGCCCCGGTGTCACCGCGAAGGACATCATCCTCGCCGTCATCGCGAAGATCGGCACCGGCGGCGGTCAGGGCTACGTCATCGAGTACCGGGGCAGCGCCATCCGCGCCCTCTCGATGGAGGGGCGCATGACGATCTGCAACATGTCGATCGAGGCCGGCGCGCGCGCCGGGATGGTCGCGCCGGACGAGACCACCTTCGAGTACCTGAAGGGCCGGCCGCATGCGCCGCAGGGCCAGGACTGGGAGGACGCCGTCGCCTACTGGCGGACGCTCCCGACCGACGAGGGGGCGGTCTTCGACGCCGAGGGCGTCATCGACGCCGACTCCCTGGAGCCCTTCGTCACCTGGGGCACGAATCCGGGGCAGGGGAGCTCCCTGTCGGCGACCGTCCCCGACCCCGCCGAGATCACAGACCCGAACGAGCGCGCGGCCGCCGAGCGCGCCCTGGAGTACATGGACCTCGTTCCCGGCACGCCGCTGAAGGAGGTCAAGGTCGACGCGGTCTTCATGGGTTCGTGCACCAACAGCCGGATCGAGGACCTCCGCGCGTTCGCGTCGATCGTGAAGGGCAAGAAGAAGGCCGAGGGCGTCCGGGTCATGGTCGTCCCCGGCTCGGCGCGCGTCCGGCTCGAGGCCGAGGCGGAGGGACTGGACAAGGTGTTCACCGACTTCGGCGCCGAGTGGCGGTTCGCCGGGTGCTCGATGTGCCTGGGAATGAACCCCGACCAGCTCGCGCCGGGGGAGCGCTGCGCATCGACCTCCAACCGCAACTTCGAGGGCAGGCAGGGCAAGGGGGGACGCACGCACCTCGTCTCACCGCTCGTCGCCGCGGCGACGGCCGTCCGCGGCACGCTCTCCAGCCCGAGCGATCTGGCCGACATCGAGCAGGAGGCGTGACCATGGAGAAGTTCACCACCCACACCGGCGTCGCCGCCCCGCTGAAGCGCTCGAACGTCGACACCGATCAGATCATCCCGGCCGTCTTCCTCAAGCGCGTCACCAAGACCGGGTTCGACGACGCGCTCTTCCACGCGTGGCGTCAGGACCCGGAGTTCGTGCTCAACCAAGAGCCGTTCCGCGCCGCCTCCGTGCTGGTCGCGGGGCCCGACTTCGGCACGGGATCGAGCCGCGAGCATGCGGTCTGGGCGCTGCGCGATTACGGCTTCCGCGTGGTCCTGAGCCCGCGCTTCGCCGACATCTTCCGCGGCAACTCCGGCAAGCAGGGTCTGCTCGCCGCCACGGTGGACGAAGCGGACGTCGAGCGCATCTGGGCCCTGATCGACGAGGAGCCGGGGCGCGAGATCACGGTCGACCTCGAGGCGCGCACCGCCGCGATCGGCGACTTCCGGACCTCCATCGGCATCGACGATTACACTAGATGGCGGCTCCTCGAGGGGCTCGATGACATCGGGCTCACGCTGCGCAACGAAGACAAGATCGCGCAGTTCGAGGCCCGCCGCGAGTCGTGGCGGCCACGTACGCTCCCTGTTCGCTGAGCAGGGGGACCGTGGGCCGGGGGCGCCCGCCCCGGCGGCTCCGGCCGCGGTCCGTGAGAAGAAGAGGCACTGCGAATGACGACACCGCTGCACGACACCATCCCCGCCGACGGAGGCCTGCCGCTCAGCGGCGACGTCCTCGCGATCAGGGGAGGGCGGCCGCTGCGCGGGCGCGTCGATGTGAAGGGCGCGAAGAACCTCGCCACCAAGGCGATGGTCGCCTCCCTCCTGGGCGAGACGACGAGCGTGCTGCGTGACGTCCCGGCGATCAGCGACGTGGCGGTCGTGCGCTCGCTGCTGGAGGTGCACGGCGTGCGGGTCACCGAGGGCGACGAGCCGGGCTCGCTCGTCTTCGACCCGAGCGACGTCGAGTCGGCGCACTTCGAGGAGATCGACGCCCACGCCGGCGCCTCCCGGATCCCGATCCTCTTCTGCGGTCCGCTCCTGCACCGTCTCGGTCAGGCCTTCATCCCCGACCTCGGCGGGTGCCGTATCGGCGACCGGCCGATCGACTTCCACCTCGACGCCCTCCGCAAGTTCGGCGCCATCGTCGAGAAGCTGCCGAGCGGCATCCGTCTCTCCGCACCGAACGGCCTTCGCGGCGCGAACATCCACCTGCCCTACCCGAGCGTCGGCGCGACCGAGCAGGTGCTCCTCAGCGCCGTGCGCGCGCAGGGCACGACCGAGCTGCGCAACGCCGCGATCGAACCCGAGATCATGGACCTCATCGCGGTGCTCCAGAAGATGGGCGCGATCATCTCCTACGAGCCCAACCGCGTGATCCTCATCGAGGGCGTGCAGACACTGCGCGGGTACGACCACCGATCGATCTTCGACCGGAACGAGGCGGCGTCCTGGGCGAGCGCCGCGCTTGCGACCGACGGCGAGATCTTCGTCGGCGGCGCCAAGCAGCAGGAGATGCTGACCTTCCTGAACGTGTTCCGCAAGGCCGGCGGCTGGTTCGACATCCAGGAGGACGGGATCCTCTTCCGCCGCGGCGGCGAGCTGAAGCCGGTCGTGGTCGAGACCGACGTGCACCCGGGCTTCATGACCGACTGGCAGCAACCGCTCGTGGTCGCCCTCACGCAGGCCAACGGGCGGTCGATCGTGCACGAGACCGTGTACGAGAACCGGATGGGCTTCACCGCCGCGCTCGTGAAGATGGGCGCCGACATCGTCGTGCACCCGCACGGCCTCCAGGACGGTCCGCGTCGCGTGCCCCGCCGCGACCTCGAGCAGGCTGCCGTCATCACGGGTCCCACGCCGCTGCACGGGGCCGACATCGTCGTTCCCGACCTCCGTGGCGGTTACAGCCACGTGATCGCCGCGCTCACCGCGACGGGCGAGTCCAGGGTGTCGGGCGTGGACATCCTCAGCCGCGGCTACGAGAAGTTCCTGCTGAAGCTCGACGCCCTCGGCGCGGACTACGACGTCATCGGCTGAGCGATGGGCAGAGCTTCGAAGGAGAAGACGCGGCCCAGCCTCTTCTGGCTGCTTGCCGTCTTCGTCGTGCCCTTCGTCTCGTTCGCGGCGAGGCTGGAGTTCCGGGGGAAGGAACGTCTGCCGCGCGACGGGGCGTTCGTGCTGGCGCCCAACCACTATTCCGAGTTCGATCCGCTCGTGGTGGCCGTCGCGGTCTGGCGGCTCGGCCGAGCGCCCCGGTTCATGGCCAAGGAGAGCCTGTTCCGTGTCCCCGTCCTCGGCTGGGCGCTGCGCCGCACCGGCATGGTCTCGGTGTCGCGAAGCTCCTCGGCGTCGGCGGCGAAGCAGACGCTCACCCAGTCCGCTGAGCTCGTGACCCACGGACGCGGCGTGATCGTGTATCCCGAGGGGACCCTGACGCGCGATCCCGGTCTCTGGCCGATGCGCGGCAAGTCCGGCGCCGTGCGGCTCGCGCTCGCGGGCGACATCCCTCTCATCCCGATGGCCCAGTGGGGCACGCAGAACATCATGGGCCGCTACGCCAAGGGGCTGAGCCTGTGGCCGCCGCGCAAGCGGGTGCAGGTGCTGATCGGCGAGCCGGTCGACCTGTCGGATCTGCGCGACCGCGCGGGGGACGCGAGCGTGCTCGCCGAGGCCACGGAGCGGCTGATGTCGGCCATCACCGCCCTGCTCGAGGAGGCCCGGGGGGAGAAGGCCCCGGCGACGCGGTGGAATCCGTCCGACCACGGGCAGAAGGAGACGGGGCGCCTTGACTCCTAGGACGACGGCATCGCGTCAGAAGGGCTCCGGCCTTCGGGTCGCGGTGGTCGGCGCGGGCAGCTGGGGCACGACCTTCGGCAAGATCCTCGCCGACGGCGGCGCCGAGGTGACGATGTGGGCGCGCCGGCCGGAGCTGGCGAACGAGATCGCCCGCGCCAAGCGCAACTCGCAGTATCTGCCTGGCATCAACCTGCCGCGCAGCATGACGGCGACCCACGAGCTCGCACGTGCGCTCGACGGCGCCGAGCAGGTCTACCTCTCCGTGCCCAGCCAGTCTCTGCGTGAGAACCTCAAGGCGCTGCGCCCGCTCATCGCGAACGGCGAGACGCCGATCGTGAGCCTCATGAAGGGAGTGGAGCGCCGGAGCGGCTTGCGGATGAGCCAGGTGATCGAGCAGGAGCTGCGCTGTGACCCCGATCGGATCGCCGTGGCCTCCGGTCCCAACCTGGCCCTGGAGATCGCCCGCGAGCAGCCGACGGCGGCGGTGATCGCCTCGAACAGCCAGGAGACGGCCGATGTGGTGGCGCGGGCCGCGCGCAACCGGTACTTCCGCAGCTTCGTGAACACCGACGTGATCGGCACCGAGTTCGGCGGGGTGCTGAAGAACCTCATCGCGGTCGCGATCGGCATCGTCGACGGCGTCGGCTACGGAGAGAACACGAAGGCCTCGATCATCACCCGGGGCCTGGTCGAGATGACCGACTTCGCGGTCGCCAACGGCGCCCAGCCCGAGACGCTGCAGGGGCTGGCCGGCCTCGGCGACCTGATCGCCACCTGTCAGTCGCCGCTGAGCCGCAACAACACCGCCGGGCGTCTGCTCGGCCAGGGATACGGATACCAGGACGTGGTCAAGCAGATGCAGCAGACGGCGGAGGGGCTCGCCTCCATCGCCCCCGTGCTGCAGCTCGCCCGCGCCGCCGGCGTGGAGATGCCGATCGTCGAGCAGGTCAAGATGGTGCTGGACGGCACCATGGACCCGCGCGACATCGCCCCTCATCTGACCACCGACGACGACACCCCGCAGGGGGAGAGGACCCAGAATGGACAAGCAGGCAGTGGTGGTGCTCTTCGGCGGGCGTTCCAGCGAGCATTCGATCAGCTCCGCCACGGCGGGCGGGGTGCTGCGCGCGATCGATCGTGAGCGGTATGACGTGATCCCGGTGGGGATCACCCGTGAGGGCGCCTTCGTGCTGGAGGACGACGACCCCGACAAGTTCCCCCTCGACGCCGGGCATCTGCCGGAGGTCGTCGACAACGGCACCCGCGTGCAGTGGCCGGAGCCCGGCGGCGATCGCACGCTGCGTGTGGCGCGCGGCGACGTCGTCGAGTCGTTCGGCACGATCGACGCCGTCTTGCCGCTCCTGCACGGCCCGCACGGAGAGGACGGCACCCTTCAGGGGTTCTTCGACACGATCGGCGTCCCCTATGCCGGTGGCGGAGTGCTCGACTCTGCGCTGTGCATGGACAAGCACTTCATGAAGGTCGCGCTGCAGGCGGCCGGCATCTCCGTCGCCCCGTGGATCACCGTGCGACGTCGAGACTGGGACGTCGACGCCGATCGCGTCCGGGCCGCGGCGCTCGCGCTCGGCTCGCCCCTGTTCGTCAAGCCGGCCCGTGCCGGGTCGAGCGTGGGCGTGTCCAGGGTGGCGGACCCCGCAGAGCTCGACGCGGCGATGGCCGTCGCCTTCGCGGAGGACGACAAGGCGATCGTCGAGGCCGGCGTCACGGGGCGCGAGATCGAGGTCGCGGTGCTCGAGGGCGCGGAAGGGCCCCGGGTCTCGATCCCGGGCGAGATCGTGCTCACCGCCCGCGACTTCTACGACTTCGAGGGCAAGTACCTCGGCGGCGACGGCGTGGAGGTGGTCTGCCCGGCCGATCTTTCCGACGCCGAGATCGAAGCCGTCCGCGAGGCCGGGGCACGCGCCTTCGAGGCCGTGGAGGGCCGTGGACTCGCCCGCGTCGACGTGTTCCTCACCGCCCAGGGCGAGGTGGTCGTGAACGAGCTGAACACCATGCCGGGGTTCACGCCGATCTCGATGTTCCCCAAGTGCTGGATCGCCTCCGGCCTGTCCTACCGGGACCTCATCACGGAGCTGATCGAGACCGGCCTGCGCCGCTGACGGCGTCGTACGCCCCGCAGGCGGGGAGAGCGATCGGACGTCCGCGGCCGCCGAGGGCGACCGCGATCGCGGTCACTGGGCCGGAGGTGCCGGCGGCTTGGTCTCCGGAGCCGTGCAGCGCGCCGTCGAGGGCAGCTTCGTGACCTTCGGTCCCAGGGCGTCGAGCACGCCGTCCGGGCTGATCCTGCTGCTGTCGACGCGCACCTCGACCGCCGGCGTGCGGCCGTAGGTCACCAGCCGGATGAGGCGGGTCCCCTCCTGGGGATCGACGAGCCAGTCGACGTTCTGGAAGGTCACGCACCGCAGGGTGCTGGGGCCCGGCGGCTCCACCCCGCATCGGAGCGTCACCGACGTGGGGGTGCCCCACGCGCCCGTGGCCTGCGCGTCGGTCCAGACGCGGTCCTGCCTCGGGCCGGAGGCGTTCTCGAGCGCCTCCGGGAGGCGGACCATCACCTCGGCGCAGAGAGGATCGTTCGCCGCCGGGGCCGCGACCATCGGCTGGGTCGTCGAGCAGCCGGAGACGCCGAGGACCGCCGCCAGGACGAGGAACGCGATCCCGGGGCGGCGAAGTCGAGGCATGTCTCCAGGCTACCTTTGACTCCATGTCCGAACCTGCAGAGCCGGCCGAGCCCCGAATCGCCGACGTGTCCGAGGGGACGCTCCTGCGCGCCATCCTGCGCCGCACCCCGGCCGCCACGCACAGCCTGCTCGGGCCCGGCGACGACGCCGCGGTGATCTCCGCTCCCTCCGGCAGCGTCGTGGCGACGACCGACACGCTCGTGCACGGGCCTGACTTCCGACTGGCCTGGTCGAGCGGATACGACCTGGGCTGGAAGGCGGCCGCGGTGAACCTCGCCGACGTGGCCGCGATGGGGGCGCGTCCGACCGCCCTCCTCGTCGCGCTCGCGATCCCGCGGGACATGCCCGTCTCCTTCGTCGAGCGCCTCGCCGACGGGCTGCGGGAGGCCTGCGACGCCCTCGCGCCCGGCTGCGCGGTGGTCGGCGGTGATCTGACCGTCTCGGATGTGCTCACGGTTGCCGTCACCGCCCTCGGCGATCTGGAGGGGCGCGAGCCCGTGACCCGTTCGGGTGCCAGAGCGGGCGACGTCGTGGCGGTGGCGGGGGAGCTCGGCGCCGCCGGAGCAGGGCTCGCCGTGCTGTTCGGCAGGTTCCGTCGCGACGGCGAGCCGGTGCCCGTCGACGCCGCCGCGCTCGCCGAAGGCGAGGCGGCCCTGATCGCGGCGCAGCTGCGCCCCGCCCCGCCGATCGGCCTCGGTCCGCTGGCGGCCGTCGCCGGGGCGACGGCGATGATGGACGTCTCGGACGGCCTCGCCCTCGACGCGGGCCGCCTCGCCCAGGCCTCGGGGGTCACCCTCGCCTTGCGGGCGGAGGCGCTGGGCGCGGATCCCGAACGCGCGCTCGCGGGCGGGGAGGACCACGCGCTGCTCGCCGCGTTCCCTCCCGAGGTGCTGCCGGCCGGGTTCCGCGAGATCGGACGTGTCGTCGAGGCGGTGACCGACGCTCCGGTGACGGTCGACGGCTCGGCGGTGGGGCCGCTCGGCTGGGATCCCTACCGCGACTGGGACTCGGCCGGAGGCTGAGCCGCCGGCGCGTCGGCCGCGGGTGCCGCCCACCACACCGTCGTGTCTCCGTAGGCGCGGTCGCGGACGAGGACGAGCCCGGCGGCGGCGAGGTCGGGAGGCGCGGAGCGGCGCGCGCGCTCGATCACCACGAGGGCCTCGGGGGCGAGGAGCGGCGCCAGGGCGACGAGATCGGCGGTCATGTCCGTGTCCGGCAGATCGTAGGGCGGATCGGTGAACACGAGGTCGTAGGGGCCGTTCGCGCGGGCGAGGAACGCGCGGACCGCGCTCTCGTGCACCCGTGCGCGTCGTTCGCCGAGTGCCGCGCCGATCCTCGCCGCGTTGCGGCGGGCGACGGCGGCCGCCGTCCGTCCCCGCTCGACGAGATCGGCGGATGCGGCACCGCGGCTGAGCGCCTCGAGGCCGAGGGCGCCCGAGCCCGCGTAGAGGTCCAGCACGCGCGCACCGTCGATCCCGTCTGCCGCCTCCAGGGCCGCGAACAGCGACTCGCGCACACGGTCGCTGGTCGGGCGCGTGCCTGCCGCGGGGACGTCGAGGCGCAGCCCGCCGCCGACCCCGGCGATGATTCTCGTCACACGACCACCCTATGCGGCCCCGCCCGCAGCCTGCTGTGCGGCCGGGACGGAGACGTGTCCGCCCGCGACCCTAGACTCGGAGCATGTCGGTGACCCTGGAGACGCGCCTGGAGACCGCGCTCGGCAACGCCAACGCGAAGGCGCTGGAGAAGGCGTTCGGCATGACGACCGTCGCCGACCTCCTCTCGCACTACCCCCGCCGGTACGCGAGCAGGGGCGAGCTCACGCCGATCCTCGACCTGCCGGTCGGCGAGACGGTCACGATCGTCGCCGAGGTCATGTCCGTCGCCGTCCGCGACATGCGCGCCCGACGAGGGGCCATGATGGAGGTGACGATCGGCGACGGTGTGGGGCGCATGTCGCTGACGTTCTTCGGCAAGCACCGTGGCCAGCTGGAATGGCGGGAGAAGGAGCTGCGCATCGGTCGCCGCGGCGTGTTCTCCGGCAAGGTCGGCCGGTACAAGGGCGTGACGCAGTTCGCGCACCCGCAGTACGAGCTCTTCGACGACGAGGAGGAGGCGCGGACCAAGGCCGGCACCGTGGTGACCCGTCCGATCCCGATCTACCCCGCCACCTCAGCCGTCGCCACCTGGCAGGTCGAGAAGCTCGTGGCCGTCGCTCTCGACGCGCTGGAGGACGTCCCCGAGCCGCTTCCCGCCGACCTGCGGCGCGAGGAGCGGCTGCTGGACGCACGGACGGCGCTGGAGCATGTGCACCGCCCGCAGAGCAAGGAGCAGATCGGTCCTGCCGTGCGCACCCTGCGCATGCATGAGGCGCTGACGCTGCAGACCGCGCTGCTCGAACAGCGCCTCGCTGTGCGGGCTCTCGCCGCGACCCGTCGCGAGGCACGCCCTGGCGGGCTCCTCGAGCGGTTCGACGCGGGGCTTCCGTTCTCGCTCACACCCGATCAGGAAGAGGTGGGGGCGACCATCGCCGCCGACCTCGTCGCGGACTCGCCCATGAACCGGCTCGTGCAGGGAGAGGTGGGCTCCGGCAAGACCCTCGTCGCCCTCCGAGCCATGCTCCAGGTCGCGGAGTCGGGCGGTCAGTCCGCGCTCATCGCACCGACCGAGGTGCTCGCGGCCCAGCACCTCCGCTCGATCACCCGGATGCTCGGGCCGAAGCTCGCGCCCGAGGTGATGCCGACGCTGCTCACCGGCCAGATGTCCGCCCCCGAGCGGCGTCGCGCGGCACTGCGGGTCGCCTCGGGGCAGGCGCTGATCGTCGTGGGAACGCACGCGCTGCTCGGCGAGAAGACGACCTTCGCCGACCTCGGCCTCGTCGTGGTGGACGAGCAGCACCGGTTCGGCGTGGAGCAGCGTGAGGCGCTGCGCGCCAAGGGCGCGAGCCCGCATGCGCTGGTCCTCACCGCGACGCCGATCCCACGGACGGTCGCGATGACGGTCTTCGGCGACCTCGACACCTCGGTGATCCGCAGCATGCCGTCCGGCCGCGCGGGGATCGAGACGTTCGTCGCGCCCCTGGCCGACCATCCGGCGTGGTTCGCGCGTGTCTGGGAGCGAGCGGCGGAGGAGGTGGCGCAAGGGCGTCAGGTGTTCGCCGTGTGCGCGGCGATCGACACGGACAAGGGGCAGGCCGAGGCCGATCAGGAGGCCGCTCAGATCGAGGGCGAGGCGCCGGCCGGTCCCCGCTGGGGCGTCGAGCAGCTGCTCGCCGCCCTCGCCACCCATCCCCGGATCGGCGCCCTGCGGCTCGCGGGACTGCACGGGCGTATGGCCGCGGACGAGAAGGACGCGGTGATGCAGGCCTTCGCTCGCGGCGAGACCGACGTGCTCGTCGCTACGACGGTGATCGAGGTCGGGGTCGACGTCCCCAACGCGTCGACGATGATCGTGCTCGACGCCGACCGCTTCGGCGTCTCGCAGCTGCATCAGCTCCGAGGCCGGGTCGGGCGGGGCAGCGTGCCGGGACTCTGCCTGCTGGTCACCGAGGCGGAGCAGGGCACGCCGGCCCGCGAGCGGGTGGAGGCGGTCGCCGCGACCCTCGACGGCTTCGCGCTCGCCGAGATCGACGTGGAGCTGCGGGGAGAGGGCGACGTGCTGGGAGCGCGTCAGTCCGGCGTCCGCTCCTCCCTCAAGCTCCTGCGTGTCGTGAAGGACGCGGAGCTCATCGTCCGCGCGCGGGAGATCGCGGAGGGGATCCTTGCCGAAGACCCGGATCTCGGCGCGCATCCCGGGCTCCGGCAGGCGATCGACCGCCGGCTCAGCGAGGACGACAGGGCCGCGCTCGCCAAGAGCTAGGCTGGACGCATGAGCAGCCGGATCGCCGTCGTCCCGGGTTCCTTCGATCCGCCCACCCTCGGGCACCTCGATGTCATCCGCCGGGCGGCCCGGCTGTACGACGAGCTGCACGTCCTCGTGGTGCACAACCCCGACAAGCAGGCGATGCTGCCGGTCGCCCAGCGGCTCTCGCTGCTGGAGGAGTCGATCGCCGAGGACGGCGTGGAGGGCAACGTCATCGTGGGCTCCTGGAGCATGGGTCTGCTCGTCGACTACGCGCGCGACGTGAACGCGGGGGTGCTCGTCAAGGGCATCCGCTCGCAGGTCGACGTCGCATACGAGTCGCCGATGGCGATCGTCAACCGCCACCTCGCCGACATCGAGACCGTCTTCCTCCTGCCCGACCCCGCGCACGCGCTGGTCTCCAGCTCGCTGGTCCGCCAGGTCTCGGCCCTCGGGGGCGACGTGTCGCCGTTCGTGCCGCCGCCGGTGGCGCGGTTCCTCGACACGGGCGCGCGCGGGCTCTGACACGCGACGACGGGCTCGGGTGCCCGGTGCGACGCCCGGCCGGTCCTTCGTCACGGCCGGTAGACTGAGGGTGTGAAGACCCGATTCAACGGACCCTTCGTGCTCCCGGTCCGCGACATCGTCCGGCGACCCGGCGAGATGCGCGAACACGAGATCGTCGTCCGCCTGAACGAGCGGTGGGGGGAGGGCCTCGTCGCGGTCGAGGAGGGCACGGAGGTCGTCGCCGACGTGCGGCTCGAGTCCGTCCACGAGGGGATCCTGGTCTCGGCGACGGTCGACTCGACCTATCGGGGCGAGTGCGGTCGCTGCCTCAATCCGATCGAGGAGCCTGTCGAAGTCGAGTTTCAGGAGCTTTTCGCCTATCCTGGTGAAGAAGCGAACGACTTCGAGGTTCAAGACGACCACGTGGATCTTGAAACTCTGGTCAGGGACGCGATCGTGTTGTCGCTCCCGTTTCAGCCGGTGTGTCAGCCGGATTGCCCCGGTCTCGACCCCGAGACCGGCGAGCGGCTGACCGAGAGCACCGGGACGGAGAGAACCGCTCCCATCGATCCTCGGTGGAGCGCGCTCCAGCAGATCACGGACCAAGGGAACGCGGCAGACCGCGAGCCCGAGAACACAGAAGGTAAATAGCCATGGCCGGTAACCCTCCGAAGCGCAAGGTCTCCCGTTCGAACACCCGCTCGCGTCGCGCGCAGTGGAAGGCGGAGGCTCCTGCTCTCGTCAAGACCATCGAGAACGGCAAGGTCGTCTACAGCCGGCCGCACCACGCGAAGGTCGTCACCGACTCGCAGGGCACCGAGCTCTTCCTCGAGTACAAGGGCCGCAAGGTCGCCGACGTCTGACGCGACCGTGACAGACGTCCCCGCGGGGACGAGGCCTCTTTCAGAGACCCTCGGCGTCGACATCGACCCGGAGCTGCTGAAGCTGGCGCTGACGCATCGCTCATACGCGTATGAGCACGGCGGCGCCCCGCACAATGAGCGTCTCGAGTTCCTCGGAGATTCCGTGCTCGGCCAGGCCGTGACGGTCATGCTCTTCACGACCCTTCCCGATCTGGACGAAGGAGCGCTCGCGAAGCGTCGCGCCAGTGTCGTGTCGACGGTCGCCCTGGCAGAGGTGGCTCGTACCATCGGCCTCGGCGACCACCTGCTCCTTGGCCGTGGCGAGGAGCAGACCGGGGGGCGAGACAAGGACTCGATCCTCGCCGACACGATGGAGGCGGTGATCGGAGCGGCGTATCTCTCGGCAGGAGCCGAGGCGACGACCGCGATGGTTCTCCGTCTCACCGAGCCGCTTCTCGCCGACCCGGAGCGCTACGGCGCGGCGATGGACCCGAAGACGAGCCTTCAGGAGCTCGCCGCGCGCCTGGGCGTGACGCCTCCGGTGTACTCCGTCGAGTCCACCGGCCCCGATCACGACCGCCGCTTCACGGCGACCGTGGCCGTCGGCGAGGTGACGGCCACGGGCGAGGGAAGCAGCAAGAAGACGGCCGAGATGGCCGCCGCGCTGCGGGCCTGGCGGGTCCTCGGCGGACGTGACTGATCTGCCCCGCGTCGGAGAGAGGGTCCGCGTCGGAGAAGGAGATGCGCGATGCCTGAGCTGCCTGAGGTCGAGGTCGTCCGTGCCGGGCTCGCTCCGGCGCTGAGCGGCGCCCGCGTCCTTGCCGTGAGCGTGCGTGACGAGCGTGCGCTCACGCGCCATACGGGCGGTTCCGCGGAGTTCGCCGCCCGGCTGGAGGGTGCGGAGGTGCGTGGCGTCGCCCGCCGAGGGAAGTTCCTGTGGATGCCGCTCGCGGGCGGAGAGCATGCGGTCGTCGGGCATCTCGGGATGAGCGGCCAGATGCTTCTGCGTCGCCCCGATGCCGAGTCTGAGCGTCACGAACGAGTCCGCCTGTTCGTTGAGCATCCTGCACACGGGGAGCTGGCCGTCGTGTTCGCCGATCAGCGCACCTTCGGATCGCTCGCGATCGACGCCCTCGTGCCGACGGCCGATGCGCGCCCGGCCGGCTGGGGGACCGACGATGCGCTGATCCCGGCCCAGGTCGCGCACATCGCGCGGGACCCGCTCGATCCGGCCTTCGAGGATGCGCCGTGGAGCGAGGCCCTGCGCCGCCGGAGGAGCGGGATCAAGCGTGTGCTGCTGGACCAGGGCCTGGCCAGCGGGATCGGGAACATCTACGCCGACGAGGCGCTATGGGCGGCCCGTATCCATCCCGAGACCCCGGCGAACGTCCTCTCCGCACGCTCGGTCACGCGCCTTCTCGCCGAGGTGCGTGCCGTGCTGCACAAGGCTCTCGCCGAGGGCGGCACGAGCTTCGACGCCCAGTACGTCAACGTCAACGGCCAGGCGGGTTATTTTGCCCGGAGTTTAAGTGTATATAGGCTTGCCGGGCACCCGTGCATGCGCTGCGGATCTCCGATCGTACGCGAGAAGTTCATGAACCGCTCGAGTCATTTTTGCCCGGTCTGCCAGCAGAAACGTTGAGTGTGAAGCCATGGATTTTCTGGCCTGAGGGTGGGCGGGTTGCGCCAGGTTGGATGCTCGCCTCGACTCGCTGTACATGAACTCGTAACGGCATGTAGGTAGTGGTCCGAGTTGAATGTCTATGGTCGAAAGTCAGTGTTGGCCGACTCAGGTGAAGCGCTCGTCAGTGGACGGCTGAGCAGACGCGGCGCGGGTGTGCCCACAGGATGGGCGTAAGCGCCAGTTCTGGCGCGAACCCGCCGTGTGAGCGATCAGCCGGCTGAGATCTGGGCCATCGCGGCGGCGAAGCTCGGAGCGCCCGTGGCGGTCAGCGGATTCCGTCACATCCCTTCGAGCGGGCGTGGTCGATGCCGGTGCAACGCT
>Ga0164243_10003557_pt1 | contig 24870 bp, 26 predicted proteins | sample OricompcompostOP_FD_108781 | JGI IMG/M metagenome (GOLD analysis project Ga0164243, IMG submission 108781) | Organic Plus compost microbial communities from Emeryville, California, USA - Original compost - Organic plus compost (OP) | ecosystem: Engineered > Solid waste > Mixed feedstock >...
GCCCTGAATCGTCCCGTCCTCGCCCCACGGCCCGTGCAGGATCGGGAGCGCGACGTCGATGGTGCCGAGCGGGCGGACCGTCCCGTCGGCCTCGCGAACGGCGAGCTCGCGGCTCGCGGCGGACTCCGGCCAGATGATGCGCGTCCCGTTGTCGCGGACCTCCGGCATCGCCTCCGGGTTCATGCGGAACAGCTCGGGGTCGTCCGGCTGCAGCGTCGCCGCCCCCGCCCTGGTGAGCCCGACGGGGACGACGTCGTAGCGCTCCCGGTCGATCGCGGCGAGCACCCCGCCGGCGGTCGAGCAGCTGATCGTGTGCTCGCTCGAGCGGCCGCCGAAGACGAGCGCGACGGTGAGCTTCCCGTCCCCCATGGAGTTCATTCTCCGCTACTCGCCCTGCGGCGCCTCGTGCGTCGTCAGGTGCGGGGCGATGCCGCGCGGGTCCATCGTGCCGTCGAGGACGTCCGCGACCTGCTGCGCGATCGGCATCGCGACGCCCTTCGCCTCCGCGAGCGCGAGGATCGGGGCGATGCTCGAGAGGCCCTCCGCGGTCTGGTTCATCTTCTCCGCGACCTCCTTGAGCGTGAGTCCCTGGCCGAGGAGACGCCCCGCCGTGTTGTTGCGGGACAGCGGCGACTCGCACGTCGCGATGAGGTCGCCGAGCCCGGCGAGTCCGGCCATCGTCTCGGGACGGGCGCCGTGGGCGACGGCGAACGCGGTCATCTCGGCGAGCCCGCGGGTGATGATCGAGGCCTTCGTGTTCTCTCCGAAGCCGACCCCGTCGACGATCCCGACGGCGACGGCGACGATGTTCTTGAGCACGCCGCCGAACTCGGTGCCGACGACGTCCTCCCCGACGAAGCAGCGGAAGTAGGGGTTCTGCGCCGTCGTCGCGACCCGGGTCGCCGTCTCGAGCGAGGCGGAGGCGACGACCGCGGCGGTCGGCTGCTCCTTCGCGATCTCGAGCGCGAGGTTCGGGCCGGAGACGACGGCGATGCGCTCGGCGGGGATCCGCAGCTCGGCGGCGATGACCTCGGTCATCCGCAGCGCGGTGCCGCGCTCGAGCCCCTTCATGAGCGAGACGACGATCGCGTCGCCCGGGATGTGCGGGCCGATGACCCGGAGGTTGTCGCGCAGCGCCTGGCTCGGGACGGAGAGGTAGACCTCCTCGGCGCCGGCGAGCGCCTCGGCGGCATCAGCGGTCGCCCGGATCCCGCGCGGGAGGAGGATCCCCTTGAGGTACTTCGAGTTGCGGCGCGCGTGCTCGATCTCGCGGGCGATCGTCGTGCGCCTCGCCCAGACCGTCACGCTCGCGCCGCCGTCGGCGAGCACCTTGGCGAACGTCGTGCCCCACGACCCCGCTCCGATCACGGCGACGCGCCGCCCGCCTGCGTTCACCGGAACATTCTGCCGCAGGAATACCGGCCGCATCCGGTCAGCGCCGCCGGTCGCGGTGATAGGGGTCGCCGTCGACGGCCATGTTCCACCGCCGCGTCGGCGGTGTCTCGTCGCGCAGCTCCGCCTCGAGGGCGGTGATCGCGTCCATGATCGCCTCGGTCACCTCGGCGAGCGTCGTGCTGTCGACGGGCCGGCCGCGCCAGGCCGCGAGGTCGAGCGGCTCGCCGACGAGGAGCGTGAACCGCCGCCGCGGGAACGGCCGGAGCCTCCCGTACGGCGGGAGGAGCTCCTGGACGCCCCAGTGCGCCACCGGGACGATCGGGACGCCGGACTCGAGCGCGAGCCGCGCCGCGCCCGTCTTGCCGTGCATCGGCCAGAGCTGCGGGTCGCGAGTGAGCGTCGCCTCGGGGTAGACGATGAGCAGGCTGCCGGTCGCGATGAGCTGCTCCGCGGCCTTGAGCGAGGCCGCGGCGCCGCCGCGACGGTCGACGGGGATCTGCCCGGATGCGGACATCACCGCGCCTATGACGGGGACCTTCCAGATGCTCTGCTTCGCGAGGAACCGGGCGAGCCGGCCGAGCTTCCAGAAGGCGCGGACGAGGTAGACCGGGTCGATGACCGAGACGTGGTTCGAGGCGATGATGACGGGGCCGGCCTTCGGGATGCGCTCGCCGTGGAGCACCCTGACCCCGGCGAGGAGCCCGAGGATCGGGAATAGGATCGCCGCGCCGAGGCGCCATGGCCAGAACGTCTTGCGGTCCCGCGGCCAGCCCGCCGCGGGCTGAGGAGGCTGCATCGCCTCCGCCCTCGTCCCCGCCATCGTCCGGGTCAGTCCACGAGCTCGAACTCGGCGCCGAGGTCGGTGAGCTTGTCGATGAAGCGTTCGTAGCCGCGGCCGATGAGGCCGAGGTTCGACACCCGGGAGCGCCCCCGGGCGGTGAGCGCGGCGATGAGGTGACTGAAGCCGCCGCGCAGGTCCGGGATCTCGATGTCGGCGCCGTGCAGCGGCGTCGGGCCCTCGATGACCGCCGACTGCTCGAGGGGGCGGCGCGGGACGCGGCGGGTCGGGGTCGGGAGGCCGCCGGGCACGACGGTGATGCTCGCGCCCATCGCGTTGAGCGCCTCGGTGAAGCCGAAGCGGTTCTCGTACACCGTCTCGTGGACGAGGGAGCGCCCGTGCGCCTGTGTGAGGGCGACGACGAGCGGCTGCTGCCAGTCGGTCATGAAGCCGGGGTGGACGTCGGTCTCGACCTCGACGGGCCGCAGCTCGCCGCCGGGATGCCAGAACCGGATGCCCTCTTCGCGGACGTCGAAGGCGCCGCCGACCTTCCGGAACACGTTGAGGAACGTCATGAGCTCCTGCTGCCGCGCGCCGAGGACGAGGATGTTCCCGCCGGTCGCGAGCGCCGCGGACGCCCAGCTCGCCGCCTCGTTCCGGTCGAACATCGCCCGATGCTCGTAGCCGCGCAGGTGCTCGACGCCCTCGATGAAGACGACGCGGTTCGGCTCGACGTTGATGATCGCGCCCATCTTCTGGAGGACGGCGATGAGGTCCATGATCTCGGGCTCGATCGCCGCGTTGCGCAGCTCGGTGGTCCCCTCGGCGAGCACCGCGGTGAGGAGCACCTGCTCGGTCGCCCCGACGCTCGGGTACGGCAGCTCGATGTCGGCGCCCTTGAGGCCGTGCGGCGCGGTGAGCCGGATGCCCTCATAGGACTTGTCGACGACGGCCCCGAATGCGCGCAGCGCGTCCATGTGGAAGTTGATCGGCCGGTTCCCGATCCGGCAGCCGCCGAGGTCGGGGATGAGCGCCTCGCCGAGGCGGTGCAGGAGCGGGCCGCAGAACAGGATCGGGATGCGGCTCTCCCCCGCGAGCGCGTCGATCTGGGCGAAGTGCGCGCGCTCGACGTTCGCCGGGTCGAAGGTGTAGCCGCCCTCGCCGTCGGTCTCGACGCCGACGCCGTAGGCGCCGAGCATGCCGGCGACGACGCCGACGTCGGCGATCGCGGGGACGTCGCGCAGGACGCTCGGCGACTCGGCGAGGAGCGAGGCGACCATCGCCTTGGTGACGAGGTTCTTCGCGCCCCGGACCTCGACCGTCCCCTCGAGCGGCTTGCCGCCGTCGATGACGATCGTGTCGGATGCGAGGCCGAGCCGCTCCGCAGCCCTCCTCGAGTCCTGGGTGAGTGCGTTCATGCGCCTTCCGGTCCGCCGGCTGAACCCGCTACGCGTGCCGGGCGGGGATCGTCGTGGGGAGCCACGACGGCCGCCGCGCCTCGAACGCCGCGATCGCGTCCTCGTCACGGAGGGTCAGGCCGATGTCGTCGAGCCCCTCCAGGAGCCGCCACCGAGTGTAATCGTCGATCTCGAATCCGACGGTGATGTCGCCGACGGCGACCGTTCGCGCCTCGAGGTCGACCGTCGCCGGGATGCCGGGGGCGGCCTCGATCGCGGCCCAGATGCGCTCGGTCGTCGGCTCGTCGATGACGCCGGTGAGCAGCCCCTGCTTGCCGGCGTTGCCGCGGAAGATGTCGGCGAACTTCGGCGAGAAGACGGCCCGGAAGCCGTAGTCGCGCAGCGCCCAGACCGCGTGCTCGCGGCTCGAGCCGATGCCGAAGTCGGGGCCGGCGAAGAGCACCGTCGCGCCCTGGTAGGCGGGGTCGTTGAGGACGAACGCGGGGTCCTGGCGCCAGAGGTTGAACAGGCCGTCCTCGTAGCCGGTCTTCGTGACCCGCTTGAGGAAGACCGCCGGGATGATCTGGTCGGTGTCGACGGCCGCGCGCTTGAGCGGGACCGCGGTGCCGGTGATCGTCGTGAAGCGCTCCATCAGGCGACTGCTCCCTCGCCGGTCGAGCCGGTCGAGACCGCAGTCGAGCCGCCCGAGCCGGTCGAGACCAGCTCCTCGACCCCGTCGCCCCCTTCGAGATCCCACGGCGAGCTCAGCCTCCCCCGCACCGCCGTCGCGGCGGCGACGAGCGGGCTCACGAGGTGGGTCCGCCCGCCCTTGCCCTGGCGGCCCTCGAAGTTCCGGTTCGACGTGCTCGCGCAGCGCTCACCCGGGGCGAGCTGGTCGGGGTTCATGCCGAGGCACATGGAGCAGCCGGCGAAGCGCCACTCGCCGCCGAACTCCTCGACGATCTTGTCGATGCCCTCCGCCTCGGCCTGGAGCCGGACGCGGGCGGAGCCGGGGACGACCATGACGCGGACGCCGTCCGCCTTCCGGCGGCCCTTGATGACCGAGGCGAAGGCGCGCAGGTCCTCGATCCGGGAGTTCGTGCAGGACCCCATGAACACCGCGTCGACGGCGATGTCCTTCATCCGCGTGCCCGGCTGAAGGGCCATGTACTGCAGCGCGCGCTCGGCGGCGGCGCGGTCGTTCGGGTCGTCGTACTCGTCGGGCGAGGGGATCACGCCGGAGAGCGAGACGCCCTGGCCGGGATTCGTGCCCCACGTGACGAACGGCTCGAGCTCGTCGGCGTCGATGAACACCTCGGCGTCGAACGTCGCGTCCGGGTCGGTCGGGAGCGTCCGCCAGTACGCGAGCGCCGCGTCCCAGTCGGCGCCCTGCGGGGCGTGCGGCCGACCCTTGACATACGCGAACGTCGTCTCGTCGGGCGCGACGAGACCGGCGCGGGCGCCCGCCTCGATCGACATGTTGCAGATCGTCATGCGGCCCTCCATCGAAAGCGCGCGGATCGCGGAGCCGCGGTACTCGAGGACGTAGCCCTGGCCGCCGCCGGTCCCGATCTTCGCGATGACCGCGAGGATGATGTCCTTCGCGGTGACGCCGGGGCGCAGCGTCCCCTCGACGTTGATCGCCATCGTCTTGAACGGCTTGAGCGGGAGCGTCTGCGTCGCGAGGACGTGCTCGACCTCGCTCGTGCCGATGCCGAAGGCCATCGCGCCGAACGCGCCGTGCGTGCTCGTGTGGCTGTCGCCGCAGACGACGGTGATGCCCGGCATGGTCAGGCCGAGCTGCGGGCCGACGACGTGCACGATGCCCTGCTCGACGTCGCCGAGCGGGTGGAGGCGGATGCCGAACTCCTCGGCGTTGCGCCGGAGCGTCTCGATCTGGACGCGGCTCGTCGGCTCGGCGATCGGCTTGTCGATGTCGATCGTCGGCGTGTTGTGGTCCTCGGTCGCGATGGTGAGATCGGGGCGGCGGACCGGCCGTCCGGCCTGCCGGAGGCCGTCGAACGCCTGCGGGCTCGTCACCTCGTGGACGAGGTGGAGGTCGATGTAGATGAGGTCGGGCTCGCCGGGCTCGCCCTTCCTGACGACGTGCGCGTCCCAGATCTTCTCGGCGAGCGTGCGGGGACGCGCGGCGGCGGGGACTTCTGGCATTGCCCCATTCTATCCGGGACGCGGGATCGCGGCTGGGCGCGCGCCGGTCGCTACGCGCGTTGGAGGAGCAGCGGGACGGTGCCGAGCTTCACCGCGCACATGCTCGCCACGATGAGCTGCTCGCCGGGGAGGATGTTGTAGCGCACGCCGTCGGGCCAGGCGACGGGGATCGTGTTCTTCTTCGAGACGTTGCGCAGCCGCAGGACGCCGCCGACCGGCTCGAGGAGCGCGTGGCTCCGGGAGACGGTCCCGTCCGGGTCCGGGACGGTGACGAGCTGCGCCCACCCCGGGCCGACCTCGTGGCTCGGCTTGCGGCCGAGGATGAGCGGGAGGACGACGTCGACGCGTACGCCGTCGGGCAGCAGGAGATACCAGGTCGAGACGAGCGCGAGCGCGTCGACGTGGATCTCGCCGGTCTCCCGGTCGTCGCCGGCCTCGACGATCGGCGGGCGCCCGCCGCGCACCCGCTGCCCGGCGGGCGGCGGGGCGAGCGGCCCCTTCGCCTGCTTGAGCGTCGGCCGGCTCACCGTGAGCGTGTGCTCCTCGGCCGCGGCCGCGTCCCACTGCGGGACGATGCGCGCGCCGCACTTGACGCAGAACACCGCATTCGGGAGGAGCTCGGCCCCACACTCGCCGCAGTGCACCGGCTCAGGCCGCCCGCTCGATGCCGATGGCGACCGTCCCGAGGACGATCGAGCAGACATCGGTGATGAGCACGGAGCCGCCGGGCTCGATCTCCGACTCCGCGCCGTCGGGCGCGACGAGGACGATGCCGTTCGCGCTGAGGAGGTCGCGCACGAGGATGCCGATCCCGGGGTTCGGCTCGACCGCGACATGGGTCCGCGAGACGGTGCGGCCGGGGTCGGCGATGGCGACGAGCCGCGCGCCCGCGGGCCCGGAGGACGCCTGCGGTCGCCGACCGAGGACGAGCAGGCCGTCGACGGGGACCGCCGCGCCGTCAGGGAGGCGCAGAAGCCACTCGGCCTTCGGACGTCGATCGAGGACGACGGTCGGATCGTCGCTCTCGTCGGGCTCGCCCGCCGGCGGGGGCGGCGGATACGTCGCGACGAACGGGACGCGGTCGGGATAGCTCGGCGGCGCCGGCGGCAGGTCCGCCGACGGCACCTGAAGGGTGAACGAGTCGGTCGCGCTGAAACGCGGCGGCGGCGGGATGACCGGCGCAGGTCGCGCGGGCAGGGGCGGGGGCGGCGGCGCCGCGGCCGGCGCCGGGGGCGGCGGGAGCGGCATGCCCGGCGGCGGCGGGATATGCCCGGTCGGGGCGGCGGACTGCAAGCGGTCGCCGCAGTTCAGGCACACGAAGGCGTCCGGATCGACCGGCTGCCCGCATGCGGCGCAGACCGGGCCGCGCGCCCCCTGCGTGATGCCCACCACCCGACAATCTTGGCCTCGCCCACCGCCCGGACCAAAACGCCGCTCGCGCCCGCACTACGCTGGCGGGAGCGGGGACCGTCGAGGGAGAGGGAGTCGCACGTGGTCGAGATCGACAGCGCCGTCGTCAACTGGTCGGACACCGAGTCGCTCGAGGGCAGACCCCTCGTCGTCCTGCTCCACGGATACGGCCAGCACGAGCACGCGCTCGACGACGTCGCCGCTGCGCTGCCCGAGGGGATCGTCACGGCGGCACTGCGCGGGCCGCGCCCCTCCCGCGCGCCGCTTCAGGGCGGCAACGGCTGGTGGGACGTCGACGAGTTCTACATCCCGGAGCCGGGGCAGGACGCCGAGGCGGTCGCCGCCGTCCTCGGCTGGCTCGACCGGACGATCGCCGAGCGCGGCGCGCCCTCGGCGATCGGCGTCGTCGGCCACAGTCAGGGCGCGGCGCTCGCTCTGACGCTGCTGCGCAACGTCCCCGAACGCTTCGCGGCCGTCGTCGCGATCGCGGGCGCGTGGATCCCCCAGGTCCAGCCCGCCGACACCCGGCTCGCGGACCTCCGGCCCGCCGTGTTCTGGGGCCGCACCGAGGACGACCCGGCGATCCACAAGCAGTCGGTCCACTCACTGCGTGCGGCGCTCGCGCCGATCGCGCCGGACGCCGAGCACGTCTACCCGGGCGCCGAGCACGCGGTCATCCCCGAGCAGATCAGCGACCTCGCCGCGTTCCTCAAGGAGCGGCTCGGCGTCTGAGCGCCATCATGCGGCGAGCAGATGCGCGGTGATCCCCCGGCGCTCGGCGGCGCGGGCGGCCGCGGCGTCGGTCGTCGCGAGCTCGGCCCGGGTGAGTTCCGCCGTGAACAGGACGATGGCGTCGGGCATCCGCAGACCCGACTCCGCTCGCACTCGCGCGAGCGCCGCCGCGGAGCCGCCCGGCACGTCGACGGGCTCGATGCCGAGCGTCTCATAGTCCTCGAGCAGCTCCTCGGCCACGTCCTGCTCGACCGCGCGGACGAGCGTCTCGGCGAGGGTCACGCCGCTCGCGCAGAATCGCTCGGCGGCATTCGCCTCGATGAACCGAGCGCACGAGACGTGGTGGACGTGGTCGCGATTGAAGAAGGCGATGATGACACCCGCGTCGAGCACGATCACGACGGCCACTCCTCGCGGAGTCGCTGCGCCTCGTCCGGCCGCCAGACGCCCGGCCGGGATCCGGCGAGACTCCTGATCGCGGCGCGACGTCGCTCGACGCGCTCGTCGGCGTCCGATTGGACGGAGGCGCCGGCCTCGAGGACGAGCCGCCGGAGGAGCTCCGAGCGGTTGCCGGCGGCCTCCGGCCACTTCCGCGCGGCGGCGTCGATCGCCCGGGCGATCTCCTCGGTCTCGGTGATCATGTGTCGAGGGCGGACGGTGGGCACGTGGCAAGTGTAGCACCTGGTGTCGTCGGTGCCGCACTTGTTCCATCCCGAGCCATGCTGACTCGGTACCAGGCGGCCTCTTGTCGTCGGCGTTCGTAGTCAAAATGTAGCCACGCCCCGGCCTTGGTCGTCACCTATGCCGATTACTCGTCACCCCGACATCCGGATACCAGGAGTCGCGCTCGATCGGGCCGAGGCCCTGTTTCAGACCGCACCGCTGCGCCTTATTCGGTTGACGTCCCGGATCGGGTGTTCTCGTAGCAGGGCGATCGCGCTGCAGTTCCATAAGTGTTAGCCCGTAGTCATGATTTTATGAGATAAAATCTCATCTCATAAGTAAGGACGGACCGAGTATGACGTGGCCTGCAGTGTCGGCGGAGCCCATGGTGTGGACTCCTAGCCACAGCGATGGGTTCGGGCCCAGCATCGCCTCGTACCTCGACGGGCCCCGGGAGTATGAGGCGAGTATCCCCGCCCAGATCGCCGAGTGCCAGGTCGACCTTCCCGACGCGGCCGTGACGGCCGCCGAGGAAGCGGGACGCGAGCTGAGTCGGTTCGATGCGGAGCTCGGCCACCGTGTCGCGTCGTTCGGCCCTGTGCTGCTGCGCAGTGAGGCGGCAGCCTCCTCCCAGATCGAGCACCTCACTGCGAGCGCCAGGGCCGTCCTCACCGCCGAACTCACGGGCCACGCCACCCGAAACGCGACCTTGATCGCCGCCAACACCGCGGCACTGCGCGCGGCGATCGACCTCGCGGACGACATCACCGTTGACGCGATCGCCAGGATGCACGAAGTCCTCATGGCCGGTCAGGTGCAGCACACCCCAGGACGGTGGCGGACCGAAGCGGTGTGGATAGGCACTAGTTCACGTTCCCCCATCGGTGCGGATTTCGTCGCCCCGCGGTGGGAACGGGTGCCAGCCCTGATCGACGATCTCGTCGGCTTCAGCCGACGGTTGGATATCGGCGCGCTCACCCTGACGGCGATCTCGCATGCCCAGTTCGAGACCATTCACCCGTTCACCGACGGCAACGGCCGTACCGGGAGGGCTTTGGCGCAGGCTCTGCTGCGGTACCGGGGGGTGACCCGCGCGGTCGCCGTCCCGGTCTCGGCCGGCCTGCTCGCGGATATCGACGGATACCACGCGGCGCTCACCGCGTATCGCGCGGGCGATCTCGAGCCGATCGTCGCCCGCTTCGCCGAGGCGAGTCTGCGCGCTGTGACCAATGCCCGGCAGCTTGTCGCTGATATCGACGAGATTTCAACAGGCTGGAGGGCTCGGGTGAAGGCTCGCGCTGACAGCGGGGTGTGGCGTGTACTCGACGTCGTCGCCCACACCCCGGTCGTGAATGCGGGCCTGGTCGCTGCCGAGCTAGGGGTTCGACCGCAGAACGCGTACCCCCTGCTGCGAGACCTGACCGAGCGCGGCATCCTCAACGCGAAGACGGAGCACCGCCACGGGACGGTCTGGCGCAGCGACGAGATATTGCATGCCATCGATCGATTCGCCGAGCGCGCGGGGCGACGAAGCATCTGACATCGAGTCCCGGACCACTCGGAGGCCGACGATCGCGAGGGGCTATGTTGCCGCCACAAATGGGCGTTGCACTTGGAACAGCCGCTCACGGCCGAATCCTGCAGTCATTTGCAGTCACGCCGCCCTCAGACACGTCTCGTCTGAAACGCAAAATACCTGGCATGACCAGGGATTTTGCTATCGTGACCCCAGCGGGATTCGAACCCGCGTTACCGCCGTGAGAGGGCGGCGTACTAGGCCGCTATACGATGGGGCCGTCACGACAACTTGACGAGTATAGCCGAATTTCCGGGGGGAGAATGCGCTACCGCCGCGCCGTCATCGGCGCCGCCGCCGGCGTCGCCGTGCTCGGCGCGCTCTCGGGCTGCAGCACGATCAACAGCTTCCTTCACGACACGTTCCCCGACCAGTTCGGGCCGCAGCGCGACGCGAACGGCCGGGTCGAGGCGCCGGTAAACGCGCACTCCTACTACCTCGAGGTCGGTGACTGCTTCTCCTTCCCCGACCCCTCGGACCACAACGAGGTAACGATCGTGCCCTGCGCCGAGGACCACCTGCTCCAGGTCATCGGGCAGGGCGAGCTCTCCCTCCAGGAGGAGCGGACGCTCGGCGCGCAGAACGCGGTCTCCGCGAAGTGCGCCGACCCGTTCGCCGCGTTCGAGCAGAGCGCGCCGGCCGGCTCGCACCCCGACCAGGAGTTCCTCATCACCCAGGCCGAGGTCGACGGCCGGACGGTGACGAAGTACTCGTGCGCGGCCTCGCTCGTCAAGCTCTGAGCGGCGCGAGCCAGCGCAGCGAGCCGGGGTCGATCCGGACATCGACGGGCAGCGGGCCGAGGCGCTCGCCATCGGCATAGGCGACGACGTGGGAGGTCCGCGCGGGATCCGAGGGGTCGGGCCGGAGGTCGACGCGGACGCCGGTCGTCGGGATGATCCGGACCCGGGGATCCGTGACGTGCGTGCCGCCGAACACCCTCGGGTAGAGGCGGAGGAACGCGAGGCGGCTCAGCGCCTCGACGACGAAGAGGTCGAGCATGCCGTCGCTCATGCTCGCGCCGGGGACGATGCGCATGCCGCCTCCGATCGAGCGGTTGTTCGCGACACTGACGAGCGCGCCGTCGAGCTCGAGCTCGCCGCCGTCGTGGGCGAGCCGGTAGCGGATCGGCCGCAGCGCCGCGAGCTCGCGCGCGATGGCGAGCGTGTACCGGGAGGAGCCCTTCGGGAAGCGCATGCGGTTCGCCCGCTCGTTGACGATCGCGTCGAAGCCGCAGGACACCGCGCCGACGAAGCGGCGGCTGCGGCGCTCCCCGTCCTCCTCCCACCCGGCGATCCCGGTGTCGAGGACGAGCGGCTCGCGCTCGAGCGCGTCGAGGAGCAGGGCGACGGCGTCGTCGACTCGATGCTCGGGGATGCCGAGTCCCTTCGCGACGTCGTTGCCGGTGCCGGTCGGGACGAGCCCGAGCGGGACCGGCGTGCCGCCGACGAGGCCCGCCCCGAGGTGGACCATGCCGTCGCCGCCGATGACGACGAGAGCGTCGGCGCCGGCCTCGAGCCCCTCGCGGGCGCGCTCGGCGAGGAGCTCCCAGGTCGGGGCGACGAGCGGCCGGACCTCGTGGCCGGCGGCGGCGAGCAGCTCGACCGTGCGAGGGCCGGCGTCCCGCGCCCTCCCGAACGACGCGTGCGGGTTGATCGCTACGAGGAGGCGCCGTTGCACCCGCTCAGCGTAGGGCCGCGCGGTGCGGTGCGTGCGCTTCGTCTCGGCCTGCGGCCTCGCTCAGCGACCGACCGAGCTACCCGTCGCTGAGCGAGCGAAGCGCGACGAAGCGCTACCGCTTCGCGAGGGCGTCTTCCGCGGCCACCCACGCGAGCATCGCGCACTTGACCCTGGCGACGAACTTCGCCGCGCCCTCAAGCGCGACCGCGTCGCCGAGCAGCTCCTCGTCGACGGGGACCTCGCCGCGCGAGCGCATCGCCGTGCGGAACGCCTCGATCCGCTCCCCCGCCTCGGCCGCCGTGAGGCCGGGCAGCTGCTCGGCGAGGATCGACGCGGAGGACTGCGAGACCATGCATCCGCGTCCCGTCCACCCGGCGTCGGTGATCGTGTCGCCGTCGAGCGTGAGCTGGAGCGTCACCTCGTCGCCGCAGGTCGGGTTGAGCTGGTGCGACTCGACCGTCGCGCCAGGGTGCAGCCCGTAGCGCCGCGGGTGCTTGACGTGGTCGACGATGATGTCCTGGTACAGGCTCTCGAGCTCGCTCATGCCAGCCTCCGGAAGAAGGCGATCGCCTCGGGCAGCGTCTCGAGGTAGGCGTCGACCTCGTCGGCCGTCGTCGCGAGGTAGGTGCTCGCCCGGGTCGAGGCGGTCGTGCCGAGGCGGCGGTGGAGCGGCTGGGCGCAGTGGTGGCCGACGCGCACGGCGATGCCTCGGCCGTCGAGGTACTGGCCGAGGTCGTGCGCGTGGATCCCGGGGACGTCGATCGCCGCGAGGCCGGTCCGCTCGACGCCTTCGACGGGCCCGAGGATCCGCACTCCCTCGATCCCCCGAAGGCCCTCGACGAGGCGTCGGCCGAGGGCGGACTCGTGGGCGGCGATGCGCTCCATGCCGATGCCGGCGAGGTAGTCGACCGCGGCGGCGAGCGCGATCGCCTGGCTGACCCGCTGCGTTCCCGCCTCGAACCGCTGCGGCGGCGGGAGGAACTCCGCCCCCTCCATCGTCACCGTCGTGATCATCGAGCCGCCGGTGAGGAACGGCGGCAGGTCGACGAGATGCTCGCGGCGACCGTAGAGGACGCCGACGCCGGTCGGGCCGAGCATCTTGTGGCCGGAGAACGCGGCGAAGTCGACGCCGAGCTCGTGGAGGTCGAGCGGGAGGTGCGGGGCCGACTGGCACGCGTCGAGCACGGCGAGCGCGCCGACGGCGTGCGCCCGGGCGACGAGCTCGGCGACGGGCTGGACCTCGCCGGTGACGTTCGAGACGTGGGTGAACGCGAAGACCTTCGTCCGCTCCGTCAGCAGCCCGTCGAGGAGGTCGAGCCGGAGTGCTCCCTCGTCGTCGACGGGGACGTAGCGGAACGTGGCGCCGGTGCGCGCCGCGAGCTCCTGCCAGGGAATGAGGTTCGCGTGGTGCTCGAGCTCGGTCGCGAGGATCTCGTCGCCGGCGCCGAGGCGGAACCGCGCCGCGGCCGCCCCTCCGCGCCCGAGCGAGGCGTTGCCCATGGCATACGCGACGGCGTTGAGCGCCTCGGTCGCGTTCGAGGTCCAGACGATCTCGTCCGCGGCCGCGCCGACGAAGGCGGCGACCCTCTCCCGGGAGCGCTCGAACTCCTCGGTCGCCTCGGCGGCGAGGGTGTGCGCGCCGCGGTGGACGGCGGCGTTGCGGTGCTCGGCGAAGTCGCGCTCGGCGTCGAGCACCTGCCGCGGGCGCTGCGAGGTGGCGCCCCAGTCGAGGTAGACGAGATCGTGGCCGCCCACGCGCTCGGCGAGGATGGGGAAGTCGGCGCGGATGCGCGCGAGCTCCTCGGCCCCGATGGTCGGGGTCGGCGCGTCCGCCGTGGCGGTCCCGGACATTCGCACTCCTGTCGCTCGGCCCGTTCGAGTCAACCACGCTTCGCCGCGAGTTGTTCCGGAAAGCCTCGACTCCCCAGGGCGCGCTGCTACTCTCCCTCCCCGAGATGTTCTCTGCACCGCACCGGAGCCCGAGCCGGCGGACGGAGGCGGTCCGTCCGGCCGTCGCCCTTGCCTGCGGCGGCGCGGTCCTGCTCCTCGTCGCGGGCGCCGTCGTCCCGATCCCTGCGGTCGCCTCGGCGCCGCGAGCGTACGGCATGCCGGTCACCGGCGGCGAGCAGGCGGTCGACGTGACCGCCCGGGCCGAGCCCGCCGCGGTCGCGCACGCGGGATTCGCGAGCGAGAAGAGCCCGGAGCAGCAGAAGGCGGCGCTCGTCGCCGCGCACGACAACTACGCGTGGGCGAAGCTCGTGCTCTGGTACGGCGGCTGGCCGATCACCGACGCCTCGGTCACGGTCATCGTCCGGTGGATGCGCCAGGAGAACGGGGTCGACTCCTGGTGGAACCGGAACAACCCGCTCAACAACGGCTGGGGCGTCGGCAGCTACATGGACTCGAACCCGAACCTCGACGTCGCCGCGTACAACGTCGCCGAGGCGATCCAGACCCTCGGCGGCTACGCGAGCATCCGCGACGCCTTCGCGTCCGGCTCGGCCTCGACCGACGAGATCTGGTACGGCATCTGGACCTCGTCCTGGGCGTCGGGCCACTATGAGGGGGGCACGCACTACTCGACCGCGCCGGTCCCCTCCGTCGTCGCACCCGCGGAGAACTGGGGCATCTGAGCGACCGCTCGGATGCCGCCGGGGAGCCGGATCGCCGTCAGGCGCTGCGCGGCTCGCCGATGCCCTCGTCGCGTCGCGCCTCGTTCGTCTGCCGGAGCAGCTCGAGCGGGCTCTTCGGCAGCACGGTGTGCATCGCGCCGACGTCGCCGATGTCACGGAGGAATCGGCCGAACTCGTTCTGGGGTCGGGGCGTCGACGAGTCGTTCATGCGCCAAGGATGGCCCGATCGGCGTGGTCCCGCGAGGGGCTTGCGCTCGGGCCGACTCCGGGTTATTCGCGCGCGGGCGGCGCCCCCGGCGTTAGGCTCCGCGCATGGCGCTGCTCGGGCACTTCGGCTTCTCCTGGGTCGGCGCCGCGTTCCTCGCGGGGCTCTTCGTCCCGAATCTCGTCTGGGCGCTCGCCGCGCGACCGGCCGACTACGACGCGTCGACCGAGCCCGCGGTGCTCCGGGTGCTCGAGCGGGTGGGACAGGTGCTCACCGTCGCCGCCGCGCTGCTCCTCTCCGACACGAACGCGGGCCCCTGGTCGCCCTGGTCGTGGTGGCTCGTCGCCGCGACCGCGCTCATGGTCGTCTACGAGGCCGCCTGGGTGCGCTACTTCGCGAGCCGTCGCACGGTCCGCGACTTCTACCGGTCGTTCCTCGGCGTCCCGGCGCCGCTCGCGACGCTGCCGGTCGCCGCGTTCCTGCTGCTCGGCGTCTACGGGCGGGTGCTCCCGCTCGTCGGCGCGGTCCTCGTCCTCGGCGTCGGACACATCGGGATCCACCTGCAGCACGCCCGCGAGCTGCGGGCCCCGGCTACAGCCGAGCCGCGAGGAACGCGCTGACCGCGGGCCACAGCTCGCGCTCGGCCGCGGCGTGGCCCTCCCGGCTGCCGCCGAACGCGATCCCGCCGGTCCACAGCGCGTCGGCGGGGAGCGAGCCGAGCCGCAGCAGGTGCCCAGCGCCGGGGAGCACGAGCGAGACGTCGTCGGCGCGGCCGCGGGCGGCCGCGAGATCGGCGGTCATCGCCGCGCTCGGCCAGAGCGCGTCGTCCGCTCCCGCGGCGAGCAGGAGCGGCGCGGCGACCGCGGTCGCGTCGATTCCGGCGGCCTCCGGGGCGTGGCGCAGGCCCGCCTCATAGGCGGGGCGCAGGCGCAGCAGCGCGGGGACGCCGTGCGCCTCGTCGGCGCGCAGCCGCCAGCCGTTGCGGACGAGCTGCGGGACGAGTTCGCCGGTGCGGATCGGCGCCCACGGGAGCTCCTCGCCGCCGAGGGTCCAGGAGCCGGTGTCGGCGAGGTCGCCCCCCTCGTCGACGGCCTGCCAGCGCAGGCGGCTCGGGGACAGCAGGACGGCGGCCCTCGCGTCGGCGGCGCCCGCGGCGAGTGCGGCGAGGAGGCCCTCGGATCCGCGGGAGATCGCGAGCGCGCCGACGCGTCCGCGGTCGACCTCGGGGCGGGCGCGAAGCCAGTCGAGCGCCGCGCCGAAGCGCTCGAGCGGGATGCGCGCGATGAGCGGGCGGCCGGCGGCATCGGCGTCGGTCCAGGCCATGACGAGGGCGGCGTAGCCGGCGTCGGCGAGGAGCGACGCGGTGAGCCGCATCGAGTCGACGCCGCCCTCGGAGCCGCCGAAGCAGGCGACCCCGGGCGCGGCGGCCGAGGTGTCGGCGGGCAGGGCGAGCAGGCCCGGCAGGCCGCCGACCTCGACGTCGAGGACGCGGACGCCGGGAGCGAGCGCGGCGCGGGAGACCGTCCGGCGGGCGAGCACCGTTCCGTCGGGCACGGCGGCCTCCAGCGTGAGCGGCATGGGGGCGACCGGCGGGAGGAACAGGTCCGGGGTCTGACCCGGCTGCGCGAACCGGAGGCCGCCGATGACCCCGCGCCCTCCCCCGCCGGACCAGTCGCCGTCGATCGGGGCGACGCGGCCGACCTCGAGCGCGCCGCCGTCCGGCACCGCGTAGCGGGCGACGCCCGCCCAGCGGCGGCCGAGCAGGTCGGTCGCGCTCGCCCGCAGCTCGATCTCGCCCGCGGGCAGGCCCGCGAGTCGGATCGGGAGGTGATCGGAGTGGAGGCTGAACAGCGGGGCGTCGAGGCTCACGCCCTCGGTCACCAGGTCCGGCGGCGCGCCGGCCGGAGTCACCGCGGGCGGCTCGGCCGCGTTCGCCGCGTCGAGCCGCTTCGTGGCTCGGTCGAACCAGCCGGGGAACGCGCCGGAGATCGCCCCGGCGATGCCGAAGAACACGAACGGGACGATCCAGTAGCAGACAATCGAGAGCGTGTCCGCGGCGTCGCGGATCGTCGCGGCGCCGTCGACGATCGGCGGGATGAGCGAGGACGCGGTCATGATCGCGAACACGACGATCCACATCCACGTCATCGCCGTCGTGATGTACCGGAAGCCGTCGGACTTCGCCGTCGCGGGATCGACCGTGCCCGCGGCGGCCGAGCGGACGAACGGGTGCCCGGCGAGCGCGCCGACGAGCGCGATGAGGAGGAGCGCGCCGTTGGAGAGCGGCTGGAGCCACTGCTCGATGACCGCGTCGTCGACGAGGAACGCGGAGACGAACGACAGCAGGAAGAAGACGAGGCTGCCGACCTCCAGGGAGCCGACGCGCTTCGTTCGCGCGTATTCGACGATCTCGAGCACGACGGCGACGCCGAACGCGACGGAGACGGCGACGAGGTAGGAGGCGTTGCCGACGAGGATCCAGTAGAGGATCCAGGGCAGGAACGCGGCGATGAAGCCGAACATCGGTGGCCAGTCTGGCAGAAGAGCGCCGCCCGGCGCGATCACGCGGGCCGCCGCACGCGACCGCATAGCCCGCCGGCGGCGCAACCGCAAGCGCCTCGACGCGGCGCCCTCGTCCTCGCTTGAATCATCGCCCCAGACGAAAGGACCCCGACATGCCCACGATGACACTCGAGTCGCCGACCGAGCTCCTCCACTACCAGCTCCGCACCGCCCTGACGATGGAGCACGACTCGCTCGCCGCGCTCGGCGAGCTCGCCGCGGCGGCGAAGTCGGCCGACGTGAAGAAGATGTTCAAGCACCACGCCGAGGAGACGAAGGAGCAGATCGAGAACCTGCACAAGGTGTTCGGTCTCCTCGAGTTCAAGGAGACGTCCGCGCCGTCGCCGAGCACGAAGGGCATCACGAAGCAGGCGGAATCGCTCATCGACAAGGCCGCGGCGAAGCTCCGCGACCAGGTCGTCCTCTCCTGCGCGCTCGGCAACGAGCACTACGAGATCTCCGCCTACCAGGCGCTCATCATCCCGGCGCAGGCGATGGGCGCATCCGACGTCGTCGCGCTCCTCACGGCGAACCTCGACCAGGAGACGCACACGAGCGAGGAGCTCAAGACGATGCTGGAGAAGATCGCGGGGTGAGGGGCGGCGCTGACCGCGCCGCCCTGATCCGCCTCGCCTACTCCACCGGCACGAGCGCCGGCAGCGCCCTCCCCAGCTCGCTGACGGGCACGACGAGCGCGACGTTGTGGGCCATCGCGTTGAGCGTCGCCTCGTGGACCGCCCGCGAGTAGCAGGCGGCGGCATCCCCGGCGACGACCACCCGGTAGCCGCGCTGGAAGGCGTCCCAGGTCGTCGAGCCGACGCAGCACTCGGTGGTCAGGCCGCACGTGATGATCCAGGTGATGCCCGCCTCCTTGAGCACCTCGTCGATGTTCGAGCCGTGGAACGCGCTGTAGCGACCCTTGTAGATGATCGTCTCGCCCTCGGCGGGCCGGACCCGGTAGAAGGATCCGCTGTACTCGTTGCGGTCGGTGAGGTGGAACCCGTCGAACGCCGGATCCTTGTCGCGGCCCTTGAGCCAGAAGAGCGAGCGCCACGGCTCGAGCTGGTCGGCGGCCCCGCCGCCGACCCAGATCACTCTGAGGCCGGCGGCGCGGGCGATGTCGACGAGCTCGATGCAGCGGTCGATCGCCGCGGCGTAGTCCTGCTTCATCTCCTCGGTGGTGTCCGGCCCCATGAGCGCGGGGTCGCCGAACCCGGCCTGCACGTCGATGACGACGAGCGCACCCGTCTCGATCGGGCCCGGCAGCGTGGTCGGCCACTGCGGATCGTGCGGCTGGACCATGGGGATCATCTCGATGGCAGACATGTCGGTTCAGTCCTTTCCGGGCCAGAGGAGCTGGCCGTCCTCGTAGAGCTCGTCCGCGATCGTCGAGTCGACGAGCTTGGTGAGGTCGATGGATCTCGCGTTCTTGATCTGGTCGTACTGCACGAGCGAGATGAACTCGCCCTGCCATGCCTCGGGCGTCTGCTGACCGACGCCCTTGCCCGGCAGCGTGTTCTCGTCCATCGCCTGGCGCGTGAGCATCCAGCTGTCGGTCTCGTGCTGTTTGTCGTACGACTGGCCGCTGTCCTCGACGGCCTTCTGGACGACGCTGATGCAGTCGTCGATGTTCGCCTCGCAGTACTGGTAGGCCTCGAGGGTCTGGAGCAGCCAGTCCTGCACGGCGGATCGGTGCTCGTTCAGGTAGGTCGTGTTCGCGAGGTACACGTTGCTCGAGCCGGTGATGCCGTAGTCGCCCGGGTCGTACTCGTTGAACTCGAGGCCCTTGGACTTGAGCGTGAGCGGCTCGTTGTTCGTGTACGCCTGGATCGCGTCGTAGGCGCCCGAGGTGAGCAGCGTCGGGTTGTACGTCGTGTCGTTGACCCAGTTGATCGTGCTGACGTCGACGCCCGCCTTGGTGAGCATCTGGCTGAGCGGGATCGGGACGATCGTGTGGTAGCCGATGGTCTTCCCCTCGAGCTGCTTCAGGTCCGTGTACTGCTTCTGCGTCAGCAGCGTGTACTGCGACTTGTACGACAGCGTCGCGATCGCGGTGAGGTTGAGCCCCGCGTCGGCGTACTGGATCGCGTTGGAGATGGAACCCGTCGAGGTGATCTGCGCCGTGCCGGCCGAGACGATCTGCGTGCTCGTCTTCGTGTCGGTCACCATGTCGACGTCGAGGCAGAAGTTGTCCTTGTACCAGCCCTGCGTGATCGCGTAGAGGATCTCGGGGCGCGGGTTGCCGAAGGTGTTGACATAGGTGAGCTTGCCCGCGGCCTCGTTCTCCGCGCAGCGCGCGGCGTCGATGAGCGGGCCGCTCGACGTCTCGGTCGTCGCGGGCGCCGGCGCCGTGCTGCTGCAGGCGGCGAGGAACGCCGTCGTCGCGACGACCGCCACGGTGGCGGTCAGCGACCTCGCCCAGGCTCGGACGCCGCGGGAGTGGGTGGGATTCATCAGGTGCGTTCCTTCATGGTTTCGGGCGCGCTCGAGCGTGCGACACGCTCGCGGCGCTGCGATTGGCGGGACTGTGGTGGTGCGGCGGGGTGGTGCGGTGGAGCTGGAGGTGCGGTCGGAGATCGGCTCAGTTGTGGGCCGACGATGGGTGCCAGGAGAGCAGGAACCGCTCGGCGAAGGTGACGAGGAAGCTGAGGCCGAGGCCGAGCACCGCGAGGACCGCGATGTTCGCGAAGACCCTGGCCATGTCCCCCGAGCTCGCCGCGATCTCGATCGCGGCGCCGAGGCCGGTCAGCTGGCCGGCCGCCACGTATTCGGCGACGACGGCGCCGATGACGGACACCGGCAGGCAGACCTTGACCGCCGAGAAGATGAACGGCAGCGCGTAGGGCAGCCGGAGCCGGAACAGGACGTCGAGCTTCGACGCGTGGAGCGTCTTCGCGATGTCCATCGTCTGCGGGTCGACGGAGCGCAGCCCCATGAGGGTGCTCACGAGGAGCTGGAAGAACACCATGAGGCCGGCGACGATGTACTTCGGCAGGAAGCCGAAGCCGAACGCGATGACGAGCGCGGGGGCGATCGCGACGCTCGGCGTCACCTTGAGGATCACGACGAGCGGCATGATGACGCGCTCGACCGTCTTGCTGTGCACCATCACCGTCGCGAGCAGGAAGGCGAGAAGGAAGGAGCACGAGAACCCGACCATCGTGACCTGCAGCGTCGACCCCGCGTTCCGCAGGAAGACCAGGGGGTTCGCGGCGAGCAGGTCCCAGACCTCGAGACCGTGCGGCAGGAAGAACGGGTTGACGGTCGCGATGATCTCCCAGACGATGCCGGCGAGGACGATGCCGAGGGCGCCCGAGCCGATCACCTTGAGCGCGGTCCACGACCGGTACTTCTTCGCCCTGGGGGCGCTCGCCGGGGAGGCCGCGCGGGGCTGCGGGACCGCGGCCGCGGCGTCGGAGTCGAATGCGTCGAGATCGACGGCCTTCGCCGTCGCGAGCGCACTACGAGCCATGGTTCCAACCGCCTTTCAGTTCTTTCCGGATCAGGTCCTCGAACTCGTGGAACTCGAGGGTCGTCTCGATCCCCTCCGGCCGGGGACGAGGCAGGTCGATGTCGATGACCGCGCGGATGCGACCGGGCCTCGCCGACATGACGACGACCCGGTCCGAGACCGCCACGGCCTCGGTGACCGAGTGGGTGACGAAGAGCACCGTCTTCTTGTCCCGGTCCCAGATCCGCAGCAGCTCGTCGCGGAGCATCTCGCGGGTGAACTCGTCGAGCGCGGAGAACGGCTCGTCCATGAGGAGCACGGCCGGCTCGAAGTAGAACGCGCGGGCGATCGACACGCGCTGCTGCATCCCGCCGGAGAGCTGCGCGGGGCGCTTGTCGATCGCCTCGCCGAGGCCGAACAGTCTGAGCAGCTCGACGGGGTCCGGCAGCTCGCGGTCGAGCTTCGCGCGCCGGTTCACCTGCAGCGGCAGCTTGACGTTGCCGAGGACGGTCCGCCACGGCAGCAGCGCCGGCGACTGCGGGACGAGTCCGATGTTCTTGCTCGCGGCGGCGGCCTCGACGGTCTGGCCGAAGAGGTTCACGTCGCCCTCGTCGTGGTCGATGAGGCCCGCGGCGATCTTGAGCAGCGTCGACTTGCCGCAGCCGCTCGGCCCGATGAGCGTCACGAACTCGCCCCGGCCGATCGTCAGCGACACGTCGTCGAGAGCGCGGGTCGGGCCGCTCTTCGTCAGGAAGGTCTTGCCGACCCCCTCGAAGACGATGCCGCGCTCGCCCAGGTCGGTCGGCGCCTCGGCGGTGCCGGGGCCGGATCGCTCGAGGACGCTCATCATGCCCCGACCGGCTGCGGCGGCGCGAACACCCCGGAGCGCAGCTTCTGCAGCACCTCGGTGCCGAAGATCTCGAGGCCCTTGTGGTAGTCCGCGAAGGTGAACATGACGCCGTCGAGCCCGGTCGAGACGAGCAGCTCCTCGAGCTTCTCGCGGATCGTCTCGGGACCGCCGGAGATCATCTCGGTGTTGAAGCCGGCCCGTCGCTCGAGCACGTCGGCGTGGCGGACGGTGTCCTCGCGGCTCGGGTTGCGGCGGTAGGCGGCGGCGATCGACTTGACGCCCTCGAGGTCGGCGCCCTCCTGGATGTGGGCGACCGTCCGGTCGGCCTCGGCGTCGCTCTCCTCGATGACGAGGGTGAGCATCATGTAGGCCTTGACGTCGCGGCCCTTCTCCGCCGCGAGGCGGTGGACCTTCGCGACCTGCTCGCCGAGGACCGGCAGCTCGGAGCCGCTGACGAAGGCGCCGTCGGCGCGGGAGGTGGTGAAGTCGAGCCCGACGTCCGAGTTGCCGGCGCAGATGATCCTGGGCCGAGTGGAGGGCGCGGGCTTGAGCTGCACGTCCTCGAGGGAGAAGAACTCGCCCTCGTAGTCGAAGGACTCGCTCGCCCAGACGCCCTCGATGACGTCGAACCACTCCTTCGTGAAGCGGTAGCGGTCGTCGTGCTCGAGGTGCTGCGGGCCCCACAGGCCGAGCTGCTCGAGCTCGAGCTTCCGGCTGCCGACGACGATGTTCATGCCGGCGCGGCCGTGGCTGATCTGGTCGAGCGTCGTCAGCTGCTTCGCGACGACGAGCGGGTGGTGCGCCGTCGTGTGCATCGTCGCCCAGACGCCGACGCGCTCGGTCGCCTCGGCCAGGCCGCACATCATCGTCATCGACTCGAGGGTGCGGCTCCAGTGCTCGGTCGCCCCCTCGTAGCCGCGCCACTTCGCCATCGACATGACGAAGTCCATGCCGACTCGGTCGGCGATCTGCGCCGCCGTCCGGTTGTAGTCGTAGATCTGCTCGAAGTGGAGCGGGGTGTTCTTCGACATGATCCAGCCACCGTTCCCGATGGGCAGGAACACCCCAAGTTCGATCTCTTTGCCGCTCATGGTCAAACGCCTACCTCTCTACCGACCAGCGATGTGTTCTCGATCTCGCGCATGTGCCTGCCGAACAGGTTCTCGGCGAGCGTCGTCGCCTCGTACTCCCGGCGGAACAGGCCGCGGCGCTGCAGCTCCGGGACGAGCAGGTCGACGATGTCGGCGAGCGCCCGGGGCATGGCGCCATGGGAGGTGAGCATGAATCCGCCGTTGGATCCCGTGGCCTCGAACTCCTCCTCGAGCGCGTCCGCGATCGCCGTGGGCGTCGCCGCCATCACGCCCGCGTAGCCGCTGACGCGGGCGCGGCCCTCCTCGAAGAGCTCGTCCTTCGTCATCACGCAGTCCTCGCCGCGCTCGGCGATGAGCCGGTTGAAGTGCCCCGACTTCGAGCCGGTCGCCTTCGCGATCCGCTCGGCGACCTCGCCGAGCGGGAACTGCTGGGGCAGGGTCGAGAGGTCGAAGCCCGCGCCGTTCGAGAGCGCGACCGCGATCATCTCCGGCGTCCAGATCTCCAGCAGCTGGCGGCGCCGGTGCTGCGCCTCCTCGTCGGTCTCGGCGACGATGACGTCCTTCGACCACAGCACGCCGACCTCGTCGGGCCGGCGCCCCTGGCGGACGAGCTCGGCGTCGAGCGCGGCGCGGTGCTGGACGTGCGCGGCGATCGGGCCGCCCTGGGCGAAGACGAGGTCGGCGAAGTGCGCCGATGCGGCGATGCCCTCCGGCGACGCCCCGGCCTGGACGAGGACCGGCCGGACCACGTCGGAGGGCGCCGCGCTGAGCGGGCCGCGGACGTCGAAGTGCTGACCGTGGTGGTTGAGCTGATGCACCTGCGCCGGGTCGGCGAACTGCCCGGTGACTGGGTCCATGACGATCGCCTCGGGGGCGACGCTGCGCCAGAGCGCGAGGCAGACGTCCATGAACTCGTGCATCCGCGAGTAGCGCTGGTCGTGGGCCATGAGCTCGTCGTAGCCGTAGTTCGCGGCGTCCGCCCGGCGGGAGGACGCGACGACGTTGAAGGCGATGCGGCCGCCGCTGATGTGGTCGAGCGAGTTGAGCAGCCGGGCGACGTAAAAGGGGTGCATGAACGTCGAGGAGTAGGTCAGCCCGAAGCCGAGGCTCGTCGTCAGCTGCGACAGCGCGGCGATGTACGGGCTCATGTCCTGGCGCGGCCAGCCGACCCCCCACCGCACGGCGCCGTCAGGCGAGCCCTGCCAGGTGTCCGGGATGCCGGTGCCGTCGCCGAAGAACAGCATGTCGAGCTTGCCCCGCTCGGCGATGAGCGCCATCTCGGCGTACATCCTGAGGTCGGGGAACCGGCGCCCGGCCCATCCGCCGGGCAGGCGCCACCGCCCGTCCGTGTGGGTGAAGGACATGTCGAACGCCAGGTGCATCACGTCGCGGTTCCGTCTCGTCGGTTTGACTTACTGAATCGTTCAAGTAACTTGTAGCCCATAGTTCCGAGCGAATATCTCGGCCGCAAGTCACTTTTGTTTCGGACTTGTGAAATGTTTAAGTGCTCGGCGCGACGACGGCGAGGAGAAGGGGAGCCGGGATGACGTCCTCGACCCGCCCATCGGGTTCGGCCGCGGCCGGCGACGAGCCTCCGCCGCTGCGCGGGAGCAGGCTCGGCGCCGCCGTCACCGCGCTGATGATGGGCGTCTTCCTCGCCGCGCTCGACGGCGCGATCCTCGCGAGCGCCCTGCCGACGATCGTCTCGGAGTTCGACGGGACCGAGCACATCGCCTGGGTCGTGACGTCGTACATCCTCTTCCAGACCATGACGACGCCGATCTGGGGCAAGCTCGGCGACCTCTTCGGGCGCAAGCGCATCTTCATGATCGCGATCGCGACGTTCTTCTGCGGGTCGCTGCTGTCCGGCACGAGCGGGAGCCTGTGGGCGCTCATCGGGTTCCGGGCGCTGCAGGGCGTCGGTGCCGGCGGCCTCATGGTGAACGCCCAGGCGACGATCGCCGACCTCGTCGAGCCCGCCCGTCGCAGCACCTTCCTCGCGATCAACAGCAGCGTCTTCGGTGCGACGAGCGTCATCGGGCCGCTCATCGGCGGGTTCCTCGTCGACGCGCTCGACTGGCGGTGGATCTTCTACATCAACATCCCGATCGCCATCGCCGCACTCGTCCTCGCCGCCACGACGATCCCCGCCCGCGCGAGGCGCACGTCGGCGTCGATCGACTACGGCGGCTCGCTGCTGCTGCTCGGCACGGTCGGCTCGATCGTGCTGCTCACGAGCCTCGGGGGCACGACGATCCCGTGGGACTCCCCCGTCATCCCC
>Ga0164243_10003558_pt1 | contig 24869 bp, 21 predicted proteins | sample OricompcompostOP_FD_108781 | JGI IMG/M metagenome (GOLD analysis project Ga0164243, IMG submission 108781) | Organic Plus compost microbial communities from Emeryville, California, USA - Original compost - Organic plus compost (OP) | ecosystem: Engineered > Solid waste > Mixed feedstock >...
ACCATGATGGTGATCCTCGACGCGGACCGGTTCGGCGTCTCGCAACTGCACCAGCTGCGGGGCCGGGTGGGCCGGGGAAGTGCGCCCGGCCTGTGCCTGCTGGTGACCGGCGCGCCCGCGCAGACCGTCGCCCGGGAACGACTCGACGCGGTTGCGTCCACAGTGGATGGTTTCGCTCTGGCCCGGCTCGACCTCTCCCTGCGCCGCGAGGGGGACGTGCTCGGCGAGGCCCAGTCCGGCCCGTCGCGCCATCTGCGCCTGCTCTCGCTCGCCCGCGACGAGCAGCTCATCGGCGAGGCGCGTCAGGCCGCGATCGCGCTCGTGGAGCACGACCCGGAACTGGCCCGGCACCCGCGGCTCGCGGCCGCCGTCGCGGCCATGGTCGACGAGCGCAGCGCCGAGTTCCTGGAGAAGGGGTAGACGCGATGACCAGGATCGTCGCGGGGACTCGGGGAGGCCGGCGCATTGCGGCACCGCCCGGTCAGGGCACCCGACCCACCTCCGATCGGGTGCGGGAGGCCCTCTTCTCCACCCTCGACTCCCTCGTCGAGCTGGCGGGCTGCCGGTTCGCCGACCTCTACGCCGGCTCGGGCGCGGTCGGGCTGGAGGCGGCGTCGCGGGGAGCGGAGGCCGTACTGCTGGTCGAGGCCGACGCCCGCGCGGCGCGCACGGTCCGGGACAACATCACGGCCCTCGGCCTCGCCGACCGGTGTCACCTGCTGGTGGCCAGGCTGCCGGCGGCATTGGCCCACCCGCCCGAGCAGCCGTACGACGTGGTCTTCGCCGATCCGCCGTACGCGACCTCGCAGGAGGAGGTCGCCGCGGTGCTGCGGGCACTCGTCACGCAGGGGTGGCTCGGACCGGAGGCGGTCGTGGTGGTGGAGCGGTCGGCCCGCTCGCCGGAACCGCCCGCGGTTCCCGGAATCACAGCCGGGCGCGGTCGCCGCTACGGGGAATCCGTGCTTTGGTACCTTCGCGCCGCGGAGCGCGTCCCCCGCGCCGCCGACCCCGTCCCGGCCGCCGAGGCGGTGAGCACCGACAACGAGAGAGGCGTGCGATGAGGCGTGCCGTCTGCCCTGGTTCCTTCGACCCCGTGACCTATGGCCACCTGGACATCGTGGGTCGCACCAGCACCCTCTTCGACGAGGTGATCGTCGCGGTCCTGGTGAACGAGAGCAAGCGCGGGCTGTTCACGGTGGAGGAGCGGCTCGAGTTGCTGCGCGAGGTGGTCACGCCGTTCCCGAACGTCCGGGTCTCCTCGTTCCAGGGGCTGCTGGTCGACTTCTGCCGCCATCAGGACGCCACGGTGGTGGTCAAGGGCCTGCGGGCGGTCAGCGACTTCGACTACGAGCTGCAGATGGCGCAGATGAACCACGGACTGTCCGGGGTGGAGACGCTGTTCATGCCGACCAACCCGCAGCACTCCTTCCTCTCCTCGAGCGTGGTCAAGGACGTGGCGAAGTGGGGCGGCGACGTGACGCCCTACGTGCCGCAGGTGGTCGCGAACAGATTGACTGATCGGTTGCGCCGATCCGATCGTTGAGCGATGCGGACGGCTGTGTCGCGAGCCCATCCGGCGGATGGGACCCCGCCGGTGTGGTAGGTACCTTTGGTCGGCAGCACAGACGCGCACGTGGGAGTGACGGGAGAGAACCGCGGTGGACCCGATGGACCGCATCGACCAGATCATCGCCCTGGTGGAGAACGCCCGTAACGTGCCGATGTCGCGCAACTGCATGATCGACCGGGCCGAGATGATCGGCCTGCTCGAGCACCTCCGGGTCGAGCTGCCCGGCGAGATGCGCCGGGCGGCGGCACTGCTGGACGAGCGCGACAAGATCCTCGACGCGGGCCAGCGTGAGGCCGAGCGGATGATCGCCGAGGCTGAGGCGGAGCACCACCGGCTGGTCTCCCTCAACGAGGTGGTCGTGTCGGCCGACCGGGAGGCGACGCGCATGATCAACGAGGCGCGCGCGGAGGTGCAGCGGTTGCGCGACGAGGTCGACGAGTACGTCGACACCACGCTGGCCAACTTCGAGCAGTTCCTGCACCGCTCGCTCGCCTCGATCGAGCGCGGCCGGGACAAGATGCACGCGCTGCGTGAGATCGGCTCGTTCCAGGGGGACGACCGGGAGCACAAGCTCCCGTTCTGACCGTCTCGGGGTCGAGATCCCGGTGACCCGTGCCGTGCGGTAGGCTGGCTGGTCGGCCGCACCGGCCGGAGGCTATGGGATGCGTGAACATCAGTCGACTCACCTGGACCCCCGGGCGCCGCTCGTCCTCGACACGAGAGACCTGCCGCGCAGTCCGGGTGCTCAGCGTGCGCTCGAACGGGTGGTGCCCGCGCCGGAGGACCTGGGCCTCGAACTGATCCGGGTGCCGGCGGGGTCGCCCCTGTCGTTGCGCCTGCGGCTGGAGTCGGTGTCGGAGGGTGTGCTCGTCTCGGCCCAGGTCACCGGCGAACTCACCGGTGAGTGCGGGCGGTGCCTGCGCGAGATCACCGAACCGCTGCAGGTGCGGTTCCAGCAGCTGTACGCCTACGAACACAGCACGACGGACGAGACGACCGACGACGACGAGGTCGGCCACATGCAGGGCGACCTGATCGACCTGGAGCCCGACCTGCGCGACGCGGTGGTGCTCGCGCTGCCGGTGAACCCGGTCTGCCGCGAGGACTGTCCGGGCCTGTGCGCCGAGTGCGGAGAGCGCTGGGACGAGTTGCCGCCGGACCACCAGCACGAGCAGGTCGACAGCCGCTGGGCGGCGCTGGGCAAGCTCAAACAACCCTGACCCCGCGGCGTCGCCGCCGGATCCGACCAACCCCCGATTCCCGTAAGAGAACGAAGGAGCGCACCGCCGTGGCAGTCCCCAAGCGCAAGATGTCGCGCAGCAACACCCGCAACCGCCGCTCGCAGTGGAAGGCGACGCCGGTGGCGACCGTGGCGTGCCCGCAGTGCCACTCGCCGAAGCTGCCGCACGCGGCGTGCACGGTCTGCGGCACCTACAACGGACGCCAGGTCGTCGAGGTCTGACCGCGGGACGGCGGTGACCAGATCCCACGGGTTGGCCCCAGGGCCGAGCTCCGGCGTCGGCGTGCCGAGCCGAAGCGACGCGGCAGCGACCGTGCGGATCGCCGTCGACCTCCTCGGCGGGGACGATGCCCCCGCCGTCGTGGTTGATGGCGCTCTGCGCGCCCTGGTCGCCGACCCGACACTCCAGTTGCTCCTCGTCGGCCCCCGCGCGGTGGCCGACGAGGTGCTCGCTGGCGCCGGCATCACGGCCTCGGAACACCAGGCCGAGCCGGACCAGGAGCGGGTGCGCGTGCTCGTCGCCGACCGTGGCGTCGGGATGGCCGACCCGGTGGCGCGCGGCGCGGACGGCACCACGACCATCGGCGCGGCCATGCGCGAACTCGCGGCCGGGCGGGTCGCGGCCGTCGTCTCGGCGGGCGCGAGCGGAGCGACGGTGGCGTCCGCCGTCATCGCCGCGGGGCGTCTGCCGGGTGTGCGCCGGCCCGCGCTCGCGGCGGTGCTGCCCACCCCCGGCGGCCGGCTGGTGTTGCTGGACGCCGGTGCCGGCATGCGGGCCCATCCCGCCGACCTGCTCTCCCACGCGGCGCTGGGCGTCTCCTACGCCCGATGGGTCGTCGGGGTCCCGGAGCCGCGGGTGGGGCTGCTCTCCGTGGGCGCCGAGCCGGGCAAGGGTGACCAGCCGCGTCGCAGCGCCGACGCCGCCCTGCGCGCGCGTCCGCTGGCCGGAGCGGTCTACGTCGGGCCGGTCGAGGGCGGTGACGTGGTCACCGGCGGTCGGGCGGATGTGGTGGTGACGGACGGGTTCACCGGCAACGTGCTGCTCAAGGCGGTCGAAGCGGCGCTGCGGCTGGTGCCCTCGTTCCACGCCGCGACGCCGGTCCCGGAGGCGGGCGTGCTGCTCGGTGTGGCCGGCACGGTGGTCGTGTGTCATGGCGCCGCGGACGGTGCCGCCATCGCCTCGGGGATCGCGCTGGCCGCCGACCTCGCGGCGGGCCGGATCGTCGAGCGCATCGCGCGGGACCGTCCTGCCTTCGACCCGGCGGCCATGAACGGTGGGCCGCGTGGCCCGGGCGCGGGAGCACGGATGGCCGATCAGCAGGAGGCGTCGTCGGAGGTCTCGGGATGAGCGGGAGTGGAGGATGAGCGGCGGGGTCAGCGGCAACAACCGGCGGCCGCCGCGGGAGTTGCTGGAGGAGGCGCTCGGCGTCGAACTGGACCCGCAGCGGCTGGACCAGGCGTTGACGCACCGGTCGTACGCCTACGAGAACGGTGGCCTGCCCACGAACGAGCGGCTGGAGTTTCTCGGCGACTCGGTGCTGGGGCTGGTCGTCACGACCGCGCTCTACGAGGAGCATCCGAGCCTGCCGGAGGGACGCCTGGCCAAGCTGCGGGCGAGCGTGGTCAACTCCCGGGCCCTGGCCAACGTCGCCCGAGGGCTGGGGCCGGTGGGCATCGGGCCCTACCTGCTGCTCGGCCGCGGCGAGGAGGCGACCGGCGGGCGGGACAAGGAGAGCATTCTCGCCGACACGCTGGAGGCGATCATCGGCGTGGTCTACCTGCAGCACGGTCTGCCGGTCGCGGCCACGGTGGTGCACCGCCTCTTCGACCCGCTCATGGCGCGCGCGGCCCGGTTGGGGGCTGGCCTGGACTGGAAGACCAGCCTGCAGGAGCTGACCGCGAGCCGGTCCCTGGGCGTGCCCGAGTACGACATCGAGCAGACCGGACCCGACCACGCGAAGACCTTCACCGCGTGGGCGGTGGTCGCCGGAACCCGGCACGGTGGCGTGACCGGGCGCACCAAGAAAGAGGCCGAGCAGCGGGCGGCCGAGGCGGCGTTCCTGGCCCTGACCGCGCAGGAGCAACCGGCCGGGCCGGCCGAGCCCGTGAACGGGGCGGCGCCGGACAAGGTCGTCGCCGCGGGGGCTGAACTCTCCATCGCCGTGGTCGAGGCGGGTGAGCCGGCCGACACCGACGAGTCCACTGTGGACAAGGATCGGTCGGCGACGGCCGCGACGCCTCCGGGTACGGCCGACTGATGCCCGAACTGCCTGAGGTGGAGACCGTACGGCTGGGCCTGGAGCGGCACGTGACCGGCCGCCGGGTGCGGCGCGTCGAGGTGCTGCACCCGCGCGCGGTGCGCCGTCACGTCGCCGGTGGGGCCGACTTCGCCGCCGCGCTCGCGGGGCGCACGGTCGAGGCGGTCCGGCGGCGCGGCAAGTACCTGTGGTTGGCGCTGGACTCCGGTGACGCCGTGGTGGGGCACCTGGGCATGTCCGGGCAGATGCTCATGCTCGACCGCGACGCGCCTGCCGGACCACACCTGCGGGTGCGGTTCACCTTCGACGACGACGGCCTGGAGCTGCGTTTCGTGGACCAGCGCACGTTCGGTGGCCTGGCCATCTCCGCCGGCGGTGCCGAGCTGCCACCCGAGATCGCCCACATCGCCAGGGATCCGTTCGATCCGGCCTTCGATCCCGACCTGGTCGTCGCGGCGATGCGACGGCGGCGCACGGAGGTGAAACGGGCGCTGTTGGACCAGACACTAGTATCGGGCGTTGGAAATATTTATGCGGATGAGTCTTTGTGGCGGGCTGGCCTGCACGGCAGTCGCGCCGTCGACGGCCTCACCCGGCCCGCGACCCGCCGCCTGTTGGGTCACGTCACCGACGTCATGACGGAGGCGTTGGCCCAGGGTGGGACGAGCTTCGATGCCCTCTACGTCAACGTCAACGGCGAGAGTGGCTACTTCTCGCGCACGCTCGCGGTCTACGGCCGGGAGGGTGAACCGTGCCGGCGGTGCGGGACCGCCGTGCGTCGAGAACCCTTCATGAATCGCTCGTCCTACTCCTGCCCGAGGTGCCAGCCGCGGCCTCGCCGCCCGCTCGGCGGCTGAGTAACCTGTCCGGATCTGCCGCGCTGAGTCCTCGTTTGCGCAGACGCGCCGGGGATGTCAGCAAAGTAGGTGATATGTTGTGGCACAAACAGGGACAAAGCTTCAGTCTGAGCCGTGGCGGCACGACCGGCGCTCAGTCAGCTTGACTCCGTGCCGCGTCCGGCGCCACTATAAGAGTGTCGCCAGTCGCGCCCTGCCATGTCCTCATCTCGAGGGCTCCGAGAGCACCAGGTAGTTCGTTCACGGTCTTTCGGGGTAGGCATGTCAGGGTCCCTGATGCGTCCCAGGTTTCTCGTAGCTCGAGTTTCGCGCGCCGGTTCCTGGGCGGTCGGGGCCCGCCGCATGCCGGAGGGCGCGCGTTGACCGGGCCGATCCGGCGGCGCTGACAAGGAGATGATATGGCGAAGGCCCTCTACGGCCACGTGAGCAGCGCGCCCGAGCGGCGCATGCTCGACGAGGTCAACCGCCTGCGTACCCGGGTCAAGGACCTGGAGATCGAGGTCATGCGGCTGCGCGCGGAGAACGACCGGTTGGTCGCCGACGCGGCAGACGCCGAGGAGCTGCTCCACATCGAGGAGCCGGCACTCGCCTGACACTGTCGTCAGGTGCCCCGATCGCTGGTACGGACAACTGGATACGCAGTAATTCCACCGCGCGCCGACCTGTGTCGGCGCGCATCTTTCTGTCCGGCGCCCATGCGGTCTGCCCGCCCGTTCGGGCGGGCGCGCTCGGTCTGCCCCGCCCTTCGGGCGGACGCGCTCGGTCTGATGCCGTTCGTTGTGGCGTGCCGGGGACCTGAGCGCGTCGCTGCCGGGATTGGCGCCGCCGCCGAGGTAGCCTGCCGGAGGCGGGAGGGATACCCCGGGCATCAGTCTCTCCCGCGCCCGTGCCACCCTGGCCGCCCCGGGCGGCCCGATCGACACTGCGGAGAGCCGGTGCACCTCAAGAGTCTGACGGTGAAGGGATTTAAGTCCTTCGCGTCGGCGACGACGCTGAGGCTCGAACCCGGGATCACCTGTGTCGTGGGCCCCAACGGCTCGGGCAAGTCCAACGTCGTCGACGCGATCGCGTGGGTGCTGGGCGAGCAGGGCGCCAAGGCGCTGCGCGGCGGCAAGATGGAGGACGTCATCTTCGCCGGCACGGCCGGACGGGCGCCCCTGGGCCGGGCCGAGGTCACGCTGACCATCGACAACACCGACGGCGCGTTGCCGATCGAGTACTCCGAGGTCTCCATCACCCGGCGGATGTTCCGTTCCGGCGAGAGCGAGTACGAGATCAACGGCGACGCGTGCCGGTTGCTCGACATCCAGGAGCTGCTCTCCGACTCCGGCATCGGCCGCGAGATGCACGTGATCGTGGGCCAGGGCCAGCTCGACTCGGTGCTGCACGCCAAGCCCGAGGACCGGCGCACCTTCATCGAGGAGGCGGCGGGCGTCCTCAAGCACCGCAAGCGCAAGGAGAAGGCGCTGCGCAAGCTCGAGTCGATGCAGGCCAACCTCAACCGCCTCAACGACCTGACCGCCGAGCTGCGCCGTCAGCTCAAGCCACTGGGCAAGCAGGCCGAGGTGGCCCGGCGGGCCGCGACGATCCAGGCCGACCTGCGCGACGCGAAGATCCGCCTCCTCGCCGATGACCTGTTCACGGTGAAGACCGCGCTGGAGAAGGACATCGCGGACGAGAACGCGCTGCGCGAGCGGCGGGCCGAGGTGGAGGCGCAGTACGAGCACGTGCAGGCACGCCTGGCCGAGCTCGAGGCCGCGCTCGCCGAGGACGCGCCCGAGCTGGCCCAGGCGCAGGAGGCCGTCCTGCAGCTCACCACCGTGCAGGAGCGGCTGCGTGCCACCCACCAGCTGGCGCTGCAGCGTTGGCGTGCCCTGACCGCCGAGCTGCCCGAGGAGCGGCTGGGTCGTGACCCCGACGAGCTCGCGGCCGAGGCCGAGGCCCTGCGCGAGCAGGAGCTGGAACTGCGCGCCGCCCTGGCGGAGGACCAGGCCCGGCTCAACGCGGCCGTGGAGAGCCGCCAGCAGATGGAGCGCCGGCTCGCCGACGCCGAGCAGGCGCTCGTCGCGGCCGTGCGGGCCATCGCCGACCGTCGGGAAGGGCTCGCCAAGCTCGTCGGTCAGGTCAACGCCCTGCGCACCCGGTCGTCGGCCGCGGCGGACGAGATCGCGCGGCTGGACGTCGCCCTGGAGGAAGCCCAGGCGCGCGCCGCGGCGGCGCAGGAGGAGTACGAGTTCGCGGCGGCCGGGGCGACCGAGGCCGACCACTCCACGGCCGAGCTGGATGCCCGGCACGAGAGCGCGCTCGCCGCCGCCGAGGCGATCGCCAACCGGCTCAAGGAACTCAGCGACTTCGAGCGTGCCGCGGAGAAGGAAGCGGCGCAGTGGAAGGCCCGGGAAGACGCGCTGGCGCTGGGGTTGCAGCGCAAGGACGGCGCGGGTGCCCTGCTCGCCCGGGCCGGGCAGGTCAAGGGCCTGCTGGGCAGTGTCGCCGCGCTGCTGTCCGTCGAGCCGGGTTACGAGGCGGCGCTCGCCGCGGCCCTCGGTGCCCTCGCCGACGCGGTTGCTGTGTCCGATGTGGACAGTGCTCAGGCAGCCATCGAACTGTTGAAGGCTGACGATGCCGGCCGCGCGGCCCTGTTGGTCGGTGGCGCCGACATGCCGGCGAAGGGGGACCGTCCGGCGCTGCCCGACGGCGCCTACTGGGCGCTGGACCTCGTCAGCGCGCCCGACCACATGCGGCCCTCGGTGGTGCGGCTGCTGCACGACGTCGTCTTCGCCCCGAATCTGGCCACCGCACGCACGATCGTCTCCTACGCGCCGGAGCTGCGCATCGTCACCCCCGACGGCGACATGCTCGGCGCCTACGCGGCGGTGGGTGGTTCGACGAAGGCCCCGAGCTTCATCGAGATCCAGGCCGCCGTCGAGGACTCGCGGCGCAACCGGGTCGCGATGGAGGCCCGGGTGCAGGAGTTGCGCGCCGAACTGGAGACGGTGCGTGCGGAGCAGGCGGCGGCGAAGGCCGCGGTGGCGCAGGTCGCCGAGGCCCGCAAGGCGGCTGAGGCGGCGCGCAACACCGCCAGCCGGCGGCTGGCCGAGCTGGGCGCCGCGGCTCGCTCCGCCCGGGCGGAGGCCGATCGCCTTGCGCAGAGCCGATTCCAGGCGGAGCAGGCCCGGGACCGTGACGTCGCCGGCCTGGCTGAACTCGAGGACCGGCTGCGTACGGCCGAGGCGAGTCCGATCGACAGCGATCCGTCCACAGTGGAACGTGACGAGCTGGCCGCCGCGGTGCCGGTCGCCCGCCAGCACGAGATCGAGGTGCGGCTGGCGGTCCGCACCACCGAGGAACGCGTGGGCGCGCTCGCCGGTCGGGCGGACGCCTTGGCCCGCCAGGCGGAGGAGGAGCGCGCGGCCCGGGCTCGGGCTGAGGCGCGCCGTGCCGCCCGGGCCCGGGGCGCGGCCATCGCGGCGGCGGTCGTGGGCGGTGCGGAGTACGCGCTGTCGCGCGCCGGCCTGGCGCTGCTGCGCGCCGCCGAGCAGCGCGATGCCGTGGCCCAGGCCCGCATCGGCCGGGAGTCCGAACTGAGCACGGTCCGCACCGCCGCGCGTGAGATCGGCGCCGAGCTGGAACGGTTGACCTCCAAGGTGCACCGGGACGAGGTGGCCCGGGCGGAGCAGCGGATGCGCATCGAGCAGTACGAGGCGCGGGCGCAGGAGGAGTTCGGCATCGACCCGGAGTCCCTGCTCGCCGAGTACGGCCCCCAGTTGCCGGTGCCGCCGACCGCGGCGGAGATCGCGGCTGCCGAGGCCGAGGGCCGGCCCGCGCCCGAGCCGGTGCCCTTCGACCGCGCGGTGCAGGAGCGGCGAGCCGCCAAGGCCGAGAAGGACCTCACGCTGCTGGGCAAGGTGAACCCCCTGGCGTTGGAAGAGTTCGCGGCCATGGAGGAGCGGTTCAAGTTCCTCTCCGACCAGCTCGAAGACGTCAAGGCCACCCGCCGCGACCTGCTCACCGTCGTCAAGGACGTCGACGAGCGCATCCTGGAGGTCTTCACCTCCGCCTACCACGACACGGCCCGGGAGTTCGAGCAGGTCTTCAGCGTGCTCTTCCCCGGTGGCGAGGGCCGGCTCGTCCTCACCGATCCCAACGACATGCTCACCACGGGCATCGAGGTCGAGGCCCGCCCGCCCGGCAAGAAGATCAAGCGGCTCTCGCTGCTCTCGGGTGGCGAGCGGTCCCTCACCGCGGTCGCGTTGCTCTGCGCCATCTTCCGGGCGCGGCCGAGTCCGTTCTACATCATGGACGAGGTCGAGGCCGCCCTCGACGACGTCAACCTCGGCCGGCTGCTGATCCTGTTGGAGCAGCTGCGGGAGCGCAGCCAGCTGATCATCATCACCCACCAGAAGCGCACCATGGAGATCGCCGACGCCCTGTACGGCGTCACCATGCGCCAGGGCGTCACGCAGGTCATCAGTCAGCGCCTGCGGGACGTGGAGACGGCGGCCTAGGCGAGCCGCGACCACCATCCGGCACGGACCCGGGCGGTGGTCGCGACGGCCCGTCCGGGGGCGCTGGATGGGCGTATGAGGCTGCCGGATGCCCGCGTCACCGCCTGAGGTGGTCTGACAGGATTGCGGTCATGCCGACCGAGATCTGGTACCTCGCCCTGCTCCTGCTCGCCGGTGGCGCGGCCCTCGCCGTGCCGTTCGTCCGGCGGTGGGACCGGCAGGCGCCCTCCGAGGCGCCGAAGCCCAAGCCGCGCCCGGTCGCGCGTTCGGGCACGGTGGGTGCCAAGGCGATCAAGCTCGCACCGACCAAGCCCGCGGGCGGCGAACCGGCGGCGCGGACCGGCGCCACGACCCGGCCGTCGGCTCCCGGCCGCGCGGGCGCTCCCGCCAAGCCGACCACCCCCACCAAGGCCGGCGGGCCGAGCCAACCCGGGGTGACGACGCGGCCCACGGCGCCGGGCAAGCCCACCGTGCCGGCGCGTCCCGGCACGGCCACGGTCCGGCCCGCCACGCCACCCGCCGAGGTTCCGGCAGATCTCGCCGAAGCCCCCGTCACGGAGGCCCCGGTCACGGAGGCGCCGGTCACCGAGGCGCCGGTCACGGAGGCGCCGACCGTACCGGTGGATGGCGAGGCGCCGGCGAGCAGTGACGCGGGCGTCGCGGTCGAGCGGGAGCTGGCGACGGCACCCGACCTCGCGCCGCCACCCGAGGTCGAGCCTGCGGTCGTCGAGGCAGAGACGATCGCGGAGCCCGACGTGGCTCCCGACGTGGCTCCCGAACCCGTGGCCGCCGAGCCCGAGGTGGTCGAGCCCGAGGTCACGGTCGAGCCCGAGGTGGAGGCCCAGCCGCTCGTCGTCGAGGTCGAGCCGGAGGTCCCGCTCGCCCCCGCGCTGGAGCGGCCCGAGCCCACAGCCGGGCGACTGAGCCGCCTGCGGGCACGGCTGGCCCGCTCGCAGAACATGTTCGGTAAGGGCCTGCTCACGCTGCTGTCCCGCGACCGCCTCGACGAGGAGACGTGGGAGGAGATCGAGGACACGCTCATCTCCGCCGACGTGGGAGTGGAGGCCACCCGGCAGATCGTGGATCGCCTGCGGGAACAGGCCCGGGTGCACGGGACCGCCAGCGCGGACGAGCTGCGCGATCTGCTAGCCGCCGAGCTGGTCACGGCGCTGGATCCCGAAGCCGACCGGTCGCTGCACGCGATCCCGGGCGCGGACCGGCCGGCGGTGCTGCTCGTGGTGGGCGTCAACGGTTCGGGGAAGACCACGACCTGCGGCAAGATCGCCCGGGTGCTCGTCGCCGACGGCCGGTCGGTGGTGCTCGGCGCCGCCGACACGTTCCGGGCGGCCGCGGCCGACCAGCTCGCCACCTGGGGCAGCCGCGTCGGCGCCGAGGTGGTCCGGGGTCCGGAGGGCGGCGACCCGGCGGCGGTGGCGTTCGATGCCGTGCGTCGCGGCACGGAGATCGGGGTGGACACAGTCCTCATCGACACGGCTGGCCGGTTGCAGAACAAGGTTGGCCTGATGGACGAGTTGGGCAAGGTGAAGCGGGTGGTCGAGAAGCAGGGGCCGGTCGACGAGACCCTGCTCGTGCTCGACGCCACGACCGGCCAGAACGGGTTGGAGCAGGCCCGGGTCTTCACCGAAGTGGTCAACGTGACCGGAGTGGTGCTGACCAAGTTGGACGGGACGGCCAAGGGGGGCATCGTCATCGCGGTACAGCGCAAGCTGGGCATCCCGGTGAAGCTCGTGGGGCTCGGCGAGGGTCCGGACGACCTCGCGCCGTTCGAGCCGCAGGTCTTCGTCGATGCGCTCCTGGCCACCGGGTAAGCCCGGGGGACACGCCGGACGTCTTGTTGAGCGGACCGGGGCGGGAGGCTTTGCCTCTGGCGGCTAGATTGGGGCGGGCCTGCCCGTTTCCCCCGGGGGCAGATGAGCTGGAAGGCCACGGGTGCAGCAACAGACGCAGCAGGAGATTCCGCTGCTCGGCGGGAACACCAGCACGGTGGTGCGGGTGGGTGACACGGTTCGGCGCAACTCCGGACCGTGGACGCCTGCCGTGCACTCCTTGCTGCTGCACCTCGAGCACGTGGGGTTCACCGGAGCGCCGCGGGCCCTGGGCATCGACGAGCGCGGCCGGGAGGTCCTCTCCTACCTGGAGGGGGAGTGCGGTGCCTATCCGCTGCAGCCGCACTGGGTCACCGACGACGCCCTCGCGGCCGTGGCGACCATGCTGCGCCGCTTCCACGATGCCCAGTACGGGTTTCGGCCCGCCCCGGGCGCGGTCTGGCGGTCGTTCGGCCCGCCACCGCCCGGCACCGAGGTGGTGTGCCACCACGACGCAGCGCCGCACAACGTGATCTGGCGGCCGGACGACACCCTCGCCCTGATCGACTTCGACCTCTCGTCGCCGGGTGCCCGCATCTACGACGTGGCCTACGCCGCTTGGACCTGGGTGCCGATCTTCTCCGATCGCGACTCGCAGACCCTGGGCTGGCACACGCCGGACCGCCCGCGCCGGCTGCGCCTGTTCGCCGACGCGTACGGCTTGATCCCGCGTGACCGGCACCGTCTCGTGGCCACCATTCGGGCCCGGATCGTCGACCATGTCGAGGGCATCCGCCGGATGGCGGCGGCCGGGGAGCCGGCCTTCGTCCGCATCGTGCACAAGGGCCATCTGCGCCGGCCCATGCGCGACCTGCGCCTCATCGACGCCGAACGGGCCGTGCTCGAAGCCGCGCTGCGCTGAGCCCGTACGGGTTCGGCGACCGTACGGGCGTGAGGCTCGCGGTGACCTCAGGACCAGCGCAACCGCCGGTGACCAGCGCGACCGGCGCAGCGGCCGCGCTGGCCGGCGATCAGACGGTGACGGTCGCCTCGCCCGCCTCGACGGCGGCCGGAGCCTCGGCCCGGCGCACATGGATGGCGAGGCTGATCACGGCGGCGGCCAGGCAGCACACGGCCGTGGCGAAGAAGATCTGGTGGTACTCCGTGAGCAGCGCGTCGTTGACCTTGGCGTTGTATTCGGCGAGGAGCACGTTGTACGCGTCGATGGCGGCCTGCTCGGCGGCGGTGACGACACCGTCGTTGTTGGCGGTGATCACCTCGACCGGCGGCTGCGGGGTCTGCAGATCCTTGGTCATCTCGAAGAAGCGGTGCAGACCCCAGGCGGTGAGGCTCGCGAACCCGATCAGCATGCCCATGGTGCGAGCGAGCACGACCCCCGCTGACGCGACGCCGTGCTGGGCCGCGGGCAGGATCTGCAACACCGCCGCCGAGAGCGGGGCGATCACCAGGCCCAGGCCCAGGCCGGCCAGCGCGAGGTCGGTGTCGAAGACCGGCAGCGAGATCCCGAGCAGTTCGTACCGTGTCGACAGGACGTCGATCGGCCACCGCGAGACCAGCCAGTACGCGAGCGTGGAGATCAGGAACCCGGCCACGGTCACGCCACGCAGGCCCAGCCGGCGGGCGAGGTAGCCGCCGACGACGGCACCCACGGGCAGCGCCACCAGGAAGCGCACCAGCAGCAGGGCGGCGTCCTTGTTGTCCTCCAGCCGCAGGACACCCTTGGCGAACAGTTCGATGTCCAGCAACGTCACCAGCAGGGCCGCGCCCGCGATGAAGCTCGCCGCGAGCACGGCGAAGAACGGGGTCTTGCGCAGCCCGGTCAGGTCGATGAGCTTGGTCCTGGCGACCCACTGCCAGCCCGCGAAGAGTACGAACACCACCGTGCCGGCGATGATGAACTCGCGGCCGTGCGGCGGCAGGACCGACTCCCGGGGATTCTGGTTGTTCAGCCCGACCGTCAGCAGCCCGAGCGAGGCGGCCAGCAGCAGGCCGCCGACGACGTCCACCTTGCGCCGTTCGCCGGTCAGCGCCTTGCGGCCCGGCAGCGCGAAGTGCACCGCCACCATGGCCAGCAGCGTGAGCGGGACGTTGACCCAGAAGACGCCCTGCCAGTGGACGAGTTCGGCGAGCGCGAAGCCGTACAGCGGGCCCAGGACGCTGCCGAGTTCCTGCGCCGCGCCGACCGTGCCGAGGATCTCGGGCCGGCGTTCCTCCGACCACAGGTCGGCCACCAGCGCCATGGTGACCGGCAGCAGCGCGCCGCCGGCGAGTCCCTGCACAGCGCGGCCGGCGATGAGCAGGTGGAGCGGGTTGATCTCGGCGTACTCCGATAGATATTCACTGATGTCCATGCATGCCGCGGTCAGTGCGGAGCCGACCGCGAAACCGGCCAGGCTGATCTGGACCACGGCCCGGCGCCCGAGCTTGTCCGAGAGGCCACCGAGCAGCGGCATGCCGGCGACATAGCCGAGCAGGAAGCCGGTGACGATCGGGGTCGCCTGTTCGAGCCTGTTCAGGGCCACGTGCATGGACGCGGCCATGTCGGTCAGCAGGGTGACGACCACGTAGGTGTCGAGGGCGGCGAGCAGGACGGCCGCCCCACCGACGCTGATCGCCACCCGGCGCCTTCCCGGGCTGATCGTGCCTCCTGTCCCCGAGGCTGCGGCGGTGTCAGGGTGCACTGACCGTCACCGGCTTGTCGAAGTCGTTGAGCGAGAGGGTGACCGGCACCGCCGGGTTCGAGCCCGACGCGGGGTAGACCACCGTGACCTTGACCATCCGCTTGGACGCCTTGTCGATCCAGAACGTGCCGGTCAGGCCGTCGGGCAGCTTGCCGGGCACCAGCGCCTCGGTGGCCTTGCGGTTCATGTCCACGTTCACCTTGTAGGTGTCGACGCCGTTGACCTTCTCGGACTTCTCGGTCCTGGCGTTGGTGGCCTTCGCCAGCGCGTTGGCCACGCCGTTGTCCGCGTCGAGCAGGACGGCGGGGTTGTACACGGCCATGATGACCAGCGTCGACTCCACCCAGCCCCCGGTCGGGTACTTGAGGTAACCCCTCTTCCCGCCGAGGATCTTGAACTCGACCTCGATCAGTTGCGGAAAGGTGAGCTGCAGGGTGCCCTCGGCGTCGCCGGCGCGGCTGATGTCGCCCTCGGCGTAGGTCAACGGCAGGTCGGGGATCGTGCCGTCGATCTCCAGCCGTGAATGGGCCGACTGCACGAGTCTCATCGCGGCCGCCGCTTCCGACAGCAGCGTCGCGCCGTCCGGCAGCGTCGACGGGTCCCCCTTCTTCCCGCAAGCCGCGACGAAGGAGAGGACCAGCAAGGGAGCCAGCAGGCCGAGCAGCGCCCGGCCTCGCCTGGTTCGCGTGTCATACAGGGGCGGTCGGGACATGGCCGAATGCTAGCCGGCACGGCCAATGTGCACCATCGTCCGCCCGCCGAAGCTTCGGCACCGGTCACACGGTCCCGTTGCGCCCGTGGGGGTTCCGCGCGCGAGTTCGGCCCGCTCCTGGAACAACCACCTCGCCGATCGCGCGGCTCCAGAGCCAGGATGTTCAGTCCACAATGGACGGCTGCGGGCCGGTCGACGGCGCCATCGCGTCCGCGACAGGAATGCCTTGCGCCGTCTGCGCGCTGAGCGGCCCTCCTGCCAGGCACCATCGGCCGACGTGCTCTCCTCCGACCGGTCAGTCCTCGGCGACGGTGCGGAGTGCTTCACACGTCCGAAACATCCGGTGACGGTCTGGAAACGCGGCGGTGTCTTTGCGTGAAACAGGGCTCGGCCAGGCTTCCGCGCAACCGGCGAACGGCGATGCTGCCCGCCGGCGAACGACGCGACCCCCTCTGCGGTTTCGGGAGGCGGGGCAAGGCAACTCGTCATTCACGAGAAGGGCGCATACGCGTGACACCGGACGATGTGGCCGCTGCGGCGGCTGCCCAAACGAACACGACCTGGATCCTGGTCTCGAGCGCGCTCGTGCTGCTCATGACCCCAGGTCTTGCCTTCTTCTACGGAGGCCTGAACCGCGCCAAGAGCGTGGTCAACATGATGATGATGAGCTTCTCCGCGATCGGGCTCATCTCCATCCTGTGGCTCTTCTACGGCTTCAGCGCCGCCTTCGGTGACGACCAGGCCCTCGGCGACACGCCGGGCTTCATCGGCAACGTCAGCCAGTACCTCGGCACCAAGCACGAGGAGCTGGCCGCCGCCGAGTTCATCGGCCTGCCGCTGTACGTCTTCATGGCGTTCCAGATGATGTTCGCCGTCATCACGGTCGCCCTGATCAGCGGTGCCATCTCCGACCGCGTGAAGTTCATCGGCTGGCTGATCTTCTCGGCCGCGTGGTTCACCCTCGCCTACGTTCCGATCGCCCACATGGTCTGGGGCGGCGGCCTCATCGGCGCGTCCCCCGAGGACGGCGGCCTGGGCGTGAAGGACTTCGCCGGTGGTACCGCCGTGCACATCAACGCTGGTGCCGCGGCCATCGCGCTGGCGATCGTCGCCGGCAAGCGCGCTGGCTGGCCGTCGGGCAGCTTCAAGCCGCACAACGTGCCGTTCGTGGCGCTCGGCGCCGGTCTGCTGTGGTTCGGCTGGTTCGGCTTCAACGCCGGTTCCGAGGGTGGCGTCGACGGCGTCACCGCGCTGGCCTTCCTCAACACCCAGGTGGCCACGGCCGCTGCGCTGCTCGGCTGGATCATCGTCGAGTGGATCAAGAACGGCAAGCCGACCCTGGTTGGTGCCTCGTCGGGTGCGGTCGCCGGTCTGGTCGCCATCACCCCGTCCTGTGCGTTCCTGTCGCCGCTGTGGTCGGTGGTGCTCGGTCTCGTGGCCGGTGCCGGCTGCGCCCTGGCCGTCGGCCTGAAGTACCTGCTGAAGTTCGACGACTCGCTCGACGTGTTCGGCGTCCACTTCGTCGGTGGCTGGATCGGCACGCTGTGGATCGGTCTGTTCGCCCTGCCGGAGACCTCGGAGGTTGGCGAGAGCCTCATCGAGGGTGGCGGAGTCACCATGCTGGGTCACCAGGCGGCCGGTGCCGCGATCGCCAGCGTGTGGTCGTTCGTGGTGGCCCTGGTCATCGGCTTCATCCTCAAGTCCGTGGGCCTGTTCCGGGCCAAGCCGGAGCACGAGGACGGTGGTCTGGACGCGCACCAGCACGGCGAGTCGGCGTACGACACCTTCACCCCGCCGGTCACCACCGGCTCGGGTGCCCACGCGGCGCCGTCTGTCCCCGCGGGTGTGTAGCCTGACGGGACAGGCGTGAGGGGTTAATTGGGCATGAAGCTCGTGACGGCGGTGATCAAGCCGCATCAGCTTGAAGCGGTCAAGGAGGCGCTGCACGCCATGGGCGTATCCGGGATGACCGTGAGCGAGGTCCAGGGGTACGGGCGTCAGAAGGGCCACACCGAGGTCTACCGTGGCGCCGAGTACACCGTGGAGTTCCTGCCCAAGATCCGCATTGACGTCCTCATCGACGAGATCGATGTGGACAAGATCGTCGACGCGGTCGTCAACGCGGCCCGCACCGGCAAGATCGGTGACGGGAAGGTGTGGGTGACCGCGGTCGACGAGGTCGTCAGGGTCCGGACGGGCGAACGCGGCCTGGACGCCCTGTAAGGAAGTTCGATGACAACGGTGGGGGGACTGGTTGGCGATGGCGGCGATCCGCCGTCGTCGGCCAGTCCCCCCGTCGCGTCTGTCGGCGCCCTCGCCGGCCCCGCGCGGGGGCCGGCGGGCGCCGCTGGTGTCGGCGCGGCGGCGCGTGAGCAGCGTGCGGCGGCGCTGGATGTCTGGCTGGCGGGCCTGTTCCGGGCCGCCGAGCCACCGCCGGGCGTGGCGCTGTTCAGTCTCGGCGGGCTGGGGCGGCGGGAGTGCGCGCCCCACAGTGATCTCGACCTCGTGCTGCTGCACACCGGGGTCGCCGACGTCGGGTCGGTCGCCGAGCGCATCTGGTACCCCGTCTGGGACGCCGGGCTGACCCTCGACCATTCCGTGCGCACGCACGACGAGGCCCTGCAGGTCGCGCGCGAGGACACCAAAGCGGGGCTCGGTCTGCTCGACGTGCGTCACCTCGCCGGTGACCCCGAACTCACCAGGAAGCTGCGGGAGGCCACGCTCACCCAGTGGCGGAGCCTGGCCCGCGTGCACCTGCCCGTGCTGCGCGAGCTGACCACCCAGCGCTGGCGCGCCCAGGGGGAGCTCGCCTTCCTCCTCGACGGCGACCTCAAGGAGGCCCGCGGCGGCCTGCGGGACGTACGGGTGCTGCGGGGCGTCGCCTATGCCCAGGTGGCCGATGCCTGGCGGCCGCAGGTGCGCGCCGCCTACACCCGCCTGCTGGACGTGCGTGACGGCCTGCATCTGGTGGCCGGCCGGCGACGCGACCGGCTCTTCGTCCAGGACCTCGACGACGTGGCCGGGCTGGTCGGCCTGGCCGGGCCCGAGGCGCTGCGCCGCCGCATCGCCGACGACGCCCGCACCATCGCCTACGCCGTCGACGACGCGCTACGGGCCGCCGAGCGGTGGGTCGCGGCGCAACGCCACGGCGGGCGCCGGACCGGCCCCGTGGTCCGTGCTCCCGTCGCGCCCGACGTCGTGGCGCAGGACGGTGAGGTGGTGCTGGCCCGCAACGCCGTGGGTCCCATCGTCGACCCCACCCTGTCGCTGCGGGTCGCCGCAGCGGCCGCTCGCCATGGCCTGCGCATCGCGCCCGGCACGCTGGAGTGGCTGGCCCGGCACTGCCCGCCGCTGCCCCGGCCCTGGCCCGAGTCGGCCCTCAGCGCCTTCGCCCAGCTGCTGGGCACCGGCCCGGCGTTGGTCTCCACCTGGGAGGCCTGCGACCGGTTCGGCCTGATCACCGCGTGGTTGCCGGAGTGGGGCCGGATCCGCAGCGCACCGCAGCACAACCCGGTGCACCGGTTCACGCTGGACCGTCACCTCATCGAGGCGGTCGCGGCCGCCGCCCGCTACGCCCGCGACGTGGCCCGCCCCGACCTGCTCTTCATCGGCGCGCTGCTGCACGACATCGGCAAGGGACTGCCCGGCGACCACTCCGTGGTCGGTGTCGAGGTGGCCACCCAGATCGCCGAGGCCATCGGCCTGCCGGCCGAGGACGTGCGTGCCATCGGCCGGTTGGTGCGCTGGCACCTGCTGCTGCCGGAGGTCGCCACCCGCCGCGACCTGGGCGACCCGCAGACCGTGCGGCACGTGGCGGAGACGGTGGGCGATGTGGAGACGTTGGAGCTGCTGCACGCGCTCAGCCGCGCCGACGCGGTCGCCACCGGTCCCGCGGCCTGGTCGGCCTGGAAGGAGCGGCTGGTCGCCGACCTGGTCGTCCGGGTGCGCGCCGCCCTGGTGACCGGTACGGTCGCCCCACCCCCGGTCAGCTCGGTGCGCTACTCGCCGCTGGTCAACGGTCCGCTGCCCGCCATCGAGATCGCCCCCGACCGGGTGACGGTCGCGGCCGCCGACCGGCTCGGGCTGCTCGCCGCGGTCGCCGGCTGCCTGACGCTGCACCGCCTCGACGTCGTCTCGGCCGACACCGCCACGGTCAGCGTGAACGGGCAGCCGGTCGCGGTGGTCTCCTGCCGGGTGCAGGCCCGCGACGCCAGCGGTCCCGACCGTACCCGGCTGACCAACGACCTGACCCGGGCGCTCGCCGGTGAGCTGGACATCGACTCGGCCCTGGCCGCGCGGGTGCGCAGTTCACGGCCGCGCGGCGGCACCGAGCGCGAGGCGCCCCCGCCGCGGGTGGTGTGGGCCGTGGACGGGGCCACCGACGCCACGATCCTCGAACTGCGCGCCGCCGATGACGCGGGCCTGCTCTACCGGGTCGCCCATGCGCTGGAACTGGCGGGCGCGAACGTGCGGGCGGCGCGCATCTCCACCCTCGGTTCGGACGTGGTGGACGCCTTCTACCTCGTGGGCGACTGGTCCGGGATGGCCGAACGGACGGCCGTCGAGCGGGCGGTGCTCGACGCCGCGCTGCCGGTGCTCGGCGCCTGACGCGCTCACCCCGCCCCCGACCCTCCCGCTTCCCGTACGGTCCTCGGTGGGCGCTGTGCCCCGGGCGTGAGCGACACGCCGGGCATTGGCGGCGCGTCGGTTCACACGCGCTTGGCCGACCGGGGAGTGTGAACAGGGGATCTTGGCGCCGTGCTGGTCGACGGCCGCGAGCGCTCACGCGGCGGGCTGGTGGGTACCCTGGTAGGGCGTTTCCCGGGCCGTACTAGACGTGGGGATTCTCCTTGTTTGACTCGTTGAGCGACCGGCTGTCCGGAATCTTCTCCAAGCTGCGCGGCAAGGGCCGGCTGACCGCCGCCGACATCGACGCCACCGCGCGGGAGATCCGCCGGGCACTGCTGGAGGCGGATGTCGCGCTTCCGGTGGTGAAGGGGTTCATCGCGCGCCTCAAGGAGCGGGCGCTCGGGGCCGAGGTGTCGCAGGCGCTCAATCCGGCTCAGCAGGTCATCAAGATCGTCCACGAGGAACTCGTCGCGGTGCTCGGTGGTGAGGCCCGCCGGCTCACCTTCGCCAAGCAGCCGCCAACGGTGATCATGCTCGCGGGCCTCCAGGGCTCCGGCAAGACCACGCTGGCCGGCAAGCTCGCCCGCCACTTGCGCAACCAGGGACACCAGCCGTTGCTGGTCGCCTGTGACCTTCAGCGACCGAACGCCGTCAACCAGTTGCAGGTGCTGGGCACCCGGGCGGGCGTCGAGGTCTACGCACCCGAGCCCGGCAACGGCGTGGGGGACCCGGTGCAGGTGGCCCGCGACTCGATCGAGCACGCGCGCCGGTCCATGCGCGACATCGTCATCGTCGACACCGCCGGCCGGTTGGGCATCGACGCCGAGATGATGCAGCAGGCCGCCGACATCCGCGACGCGATCGTGCCCGACGAGACGATCTTCGTCATCGACGCGATGATCGGTCAGGACGCGGTGGCCACCGCCGAGGCGTTCCGCGACGGCGTCGGGATCACCGGTGTCGTGCTGTCCAAACTGGACGGTGACTCGCGCGGTGGCGCGGCGTTGTCGGTCCGCGAGGTGACCGGGGCACCGATCCTCTTCGCCTCTACCGGCGAAAAACTCGAAGATTTCGATGTCTTCCACCCCGACCGGATGGCCAGCCGCATCCTCGGCATGGGTGACATGCTGACCTTGATCGAGCAGGCCGAGGCCGCGTTCGACGAGGAGCAGAAGGACCGGATGACCGCCAAGCTCATGGGCGGTCAGACGTTCACCCTTGAGGACTTCCTGGAGCAGATCGTCGCGCTGCGCCGGATGGGCCCGATCGCCAACATGCTGTCGATGCTGCCGGGCATGGGCCAGTACAAGGACGCCCTGGCCGAGGTCGACGACCGGCACTTCGACCGGATCACCGCGATCATCCGCAGCATGACCCCCGCCGAGCGGACCAACCCAAAGATCATCAATGGCTCCCGGCGGGCGCGCATCGCCGCTGGTTCCGGCGTGCAGGTGATGGAGGTCAACCAGCTGCTCAACCGCTTCGCCGACGCGCAGAAGCAGATGAAGCAGATGGGCGGCATGCTCGGCCTGCCGATCGGGCGCAAGGCCACCAAGTCGCCCAAGAACAAGCGCAAGGGCGCCAAGGGCGGCGGCGCCCGCCGGCCGGCCGGCCTGCCCGGGGCGGGGGGCGGCTTCCCGGCGCTGCCGCCCGGCCTGGACCCGTCGGCGTTGTCGCAGCCCGACGGCATGCCCGCCGGCTTCAAGCTGCCCAAGTTCGACCTCGGCAAGCTGCGTCGCGACAAGGGCTGAGCCTCGACGGTCGGCTCCGGCCGTCGTGGTAGGACGGACGGATGGCATGGCATGTCCGGGGCGTGGTGCTCCCCGACGACGAGGTCCGAGACCTGTGGCTGGTCGGCGACCGCATCAGCATGGAGCCGGTGCCGGGGGCAGTGACCCTCGCCGACCGGGGATTCGTGCTGCCGGGGCTCGTCGACGCCCACTGCCATCTCGGCATCCTGCCGGGTGGGGCGCCGATCCAGTCCGTACAGCAGGCGCGTGACCTGGCGGTCGTCGACCGGGACCATGGCGTGCTCGCGTTGCGCGACGCCGGCTCTCCGTTCCCGTACCCGGAGCTGGACGACGACCCGGAGATGCCCCGGCTGGCGCGGGCCGGCCGGCATGTCGCCCCGGTGCGCCGTTACCTGCGTGACATCGGGGTGGAGGTCGAGGCCGAGCAGTTGCCGGCGGCCGTCGCCCAGCAGGCCGCCGCGGGCAACGGTTGGGTGAAGCTGGTCGGTGACTGGATCGACCGCGGCACCGGCGACCTCGCCCCGGCCTGGGACGCGGCCGCGATGGCCGCCGCGGTCGCCACCGCCCACGCGGCCGGCGCCCGGGTCGCCGCGCACCTGTTCGCCGAAGAGTCCGTCGCCGCCCTGGTACGGGCGGGGGTGGACTCGGTCGAGCACGGCACCGGCCTGTCGACCGACGACATCGACGAGATGGCCCGGCGGGGCACCGCGCTCGTACCGACGATGATCAACGTGGCGCGGTTCGAGGAGATCGCGGCCGCCGCCGACCAGAAGTTCCCGACCTACGCCCGGCACATGCGTCGGCTGCGTGACCGGTTCCCGTCCGTGGTCGCTGCCGCGTACGAGGCCGGGGTGCCGATCTATGTCGGCAGCGACGCCGGCGGCGGGGTCAGCCACGGCGAGGCCGTCACGGAGATGCTGCTGCTGCGGGAGCGGGCCGGGATGTCCACCCTGGACGTCCTGCGGGCGGGTTCCTGGGGTGCGCGCGCGTGGCTGGGCTTCCCGGGCCTGGTCCCGGGCGGCCTGGCCGATCTGGTGGTCTACGACGAGGACCCTCGCGTCGACCTCGTCGCCCTGCGCTCGCCGCGGCTGATCGTGCTGCGGGGCGTGCCCCGCTCGCCGGGCACGGCATGAGCGCTCCGGCACACGGCGTGAGCGCTCCGGCAAACAGCGTGCGTGGCTGCCGGTAATCGCGTAACGGGTGCACCTGAGGGTGCGCACGGGGCTTACGATGCGTCGTCGGCTTCAACCCGGAAGGCCGGCCTGACCCAGGAGAAGCGTCGCGTGTCCGAGAACCCCTACAGCCCGAGCCAGCCGCCTCAGTACCCCCCGGCGGCGCCCGTCAACCCGCCGGCGCCTGCGCCGCCGCCGGCTCCGGTTGCCCAGCCGGCTCCTGTTCCTCCGGCCGGAGCCTACCCGCCCGCCGCCTACCCCGCACAGCCTGGCTACGCGCCCCAGGTCTCCTCGGTGCCGGCCTCCGCAGTCCCCGCCTCGGCCTACCCGGCCGCCTACCCCGCGGCCGTGGCGCCCACCGTGGTGCGCAAGACGAGCCCACTGACGTGGATCTTCCTCGGTCTGAGCATCCTGCTGCTGCTCGTCACGGCCGGCGTCGGGGCGTCCAATCTGGTCGCCCAGGACGAGATCAACAAGCGCGACACCACGATCGCCAACCTGCGCGGCGAGATCGAGAAGAAGGAGACCGCCATCACGGCCAAGGACAAGGAGTTGAAGCAGACCCAGGCTGAACTCGACGACGCCCAGGTCTGTGTCGACGCCGTCCTGAAGATCAAGAAGGCCCAGTCCCAGACGGAGGCATCGAACCTGATCCTCGACGCCCTGCGCACCTGCGGCGTGGTGTAACGCCTCCCGTGGCCGCGACGTGCCCGCCGTCGTGGGCGCGTCGCGGCACCTGGTGGAGTCGTCGGGCGAGCCGTCCAGTGGATGTCCGCGCGTGGACGGCCGGCCTACGATGCCCCTCAGCACCATCGATCGCTGGCAATCATCGCTCGCCGCCCGTCGAGGCACCCCTACCGCCCGGCGACCCGGCCCGCGCTCTCACGGGTAACGAGGTATCTGACTGTGACTGACCCCTATTCGGGCGGACCGGCCAACTGGCCGCCGGCCGCCGACCCCGCCGCGCCTTCCGCCTATCCGCAACAGGTGTCCGCCGTGCCGGTCGGTTCCGCTCCGGGCTACCCCGCCGTGACTGCGGCCGCGGTTCCTGCCGCCAAGACGAGCCCCTGGGTCTGGGTGCTGGCTGGCCTGGCGGTGTTGCTGTTGCTCGGCTCCGGCGGCGTCGGCGTCGTGTACGCCGCGGCCAGCCAGGAGAACGACAAGGTGGTCGCCCAGGGTGCGAGCATCATCGACGAGAAGACCGACGCGGCCGAGAAGCTGGCGAAGACCAAGAGCGATCTGCAGAAGCAGGTCAGCCAGGCCCAGGCCGACGTCGACGAGGCGCAGAAGACGCTGGACGCCCTGCACAAGTGCCAGAACGCCATCCACGTCTTCGGGGTCGCCAACCAGGCCGCCATCAACGGAACGGGCACGCTCGCGGCCGTGGACGCGGCCTTCGACGCGATGGTGGTGACCTGTGGCGCACGCTAGTAAGTCCACTGTGGACGTTTTCGCATCGTCGGTCGGGAGCGCGTCGCCGGCACGCCAGGGAGGGCAGGCATGAACCCCAACGACCCGTACGGCGTACCGGCCCAGCCCGCGCCCGCGGAGCAGGCGCCGGCATACCCCGCGCCCGCGGAGCAGGCGCCGGCATACCCCGCGCCCGCGGAGCAGGCGCCGGCATACCCCGCGCCCGCGGAGCAGGCG
>Ga0164243_10003560_pt1 | contig 24853 bp, 21 predicted proteins | sample OricompcompostOP_FD_108781 | JGI IMG/M metagenome (GOLD analysis project Ga0164243, IMG submission 108781) | Organic Plus compost microbial communities from Emeryville, California, USA - Original compost - Organic plus compost (OP) | ecosystem: Engineered > Solid waste > Mixed feedstock >...
CCGTCCATGCGAGCCGACGCAGAAAAAAATCGCAGCCAAATTCTTAACGTCGCGCGTGACGCGGTCACCGAGCACGGTGCCGACGCGTCGATGCGCGATATCGCCCGTCGGGCGGGCGTCGGGTTGGCCACGCTGCTTCGTCATTTCCCGACGCGAGAAGCCCTCTTCGAAGCGTTGCTGTGTACAAATCTGGATGCCCTGACGCAGAAGGCAGCCGAACTCGAAACCTCGACTTCGGCCGACGATGCGCTGCTTTCCTGGTTTCGGGATTTGGTGGCGTTCACCCAAAGCTACAGGGGCGTTGTCGCCATGATGGCGGCCGCCCACACGAACCCGGACTCCGCTCTTTATGCTTCGTGTGCAGCGGTGCACGCGGCAGGCGCGCGACTCCTGCTCCGTGCTCAGAGCGAGGGAACGGCGCGTGCCGATATGAATGGGGACGACCTGTTCGCCCTCATAACGGCTCTCGGCTGGGCGGTCGACCAACCCTCATTCGCGCCACGGGCCGATCATCTCGTTCACCTCATTACGGGCGCCATCCTGAAAAATCGGCCTGACAACAATGTCAAGGAAAGTCAGGGATCACGTCATACGAGTCGTCGACGAGGCACGTCCTTATAGGAGCCTGTTCCCCTCAGATACGCGTGCCCAATGAAGCGCGGGGCGATGAGGTTCCGATGATCGAGGTGCCAGCAGCTGTTGCATCGGCGGTTCGCACTGATGAACGCCACGGCTGACGGTATTTTCTACTTGCGAGCGTTGATCGCGTACTCGATGAGTTTCAAAAAAAGTCGACCGATCGATGCCGATAGCCGCTGAAACCGAGCAGATCGCGGGTGGTCGAAATTCATGTTTGAAATCAAGAGCGCAAATTTCTGACGGATCGGAGAGACGGTTCTTCATCGTGCGACGAAAAAATCCAACGTGTTACCATGGGAGTAACAGGAGCGGAGCCTCGGATACGCTGGATTCTGTGTCGCAGCATCGGCGGTTCGCATCTTTCGGTAAAATACCGAATGATGTCTGCATGCGGGCTAGGCAGCTTTCAGTATTGCGGAATGTGATATTGGACACTGAGTTTAACCAGCCAATGGCTGCATTTCCCGAATGAGATCGATGAGCAGGCGCAAGGCGGTCGGCACCTGTCTACGGCCAGAATAGTAGATATGGTACCCGCTACCCATCGACACCCAATCGCTGAGGAGGAGCTTCAGCGCGCCTGACTGGAGATGCGGACGAAGGACGGGCTCCGCTCCGTAGATTATGCCTAAGCCGCTAAGCCCGAAGCCGATCGAGGCATGCCTCGTGTGGCGCGGTGCAACGCGCCGCGTATCACGGCACCAAACACGCCGTGATCGGCATGAACAAGAGCGCCGGCGTCGAATACGCGCCGCGCGGCCTTCGCATCAATGCGGTGTGCCCCCCGGCACGATTGATACGCCGATGGTATAGGAAGAATCCCGGCAGGCTATGTCTTGGCGGGATTTTTTATGGTGGTCTTTGCGACGATCAGCTTTGCAGTTTGTCGAGCGTGATCGGCAGATCGCGAACGCGTTTGCCCGTTGCATGGTAGACGGCGTTGGCGATGGCGGCGGCGACACCAACGATGCCGATTTCGCCCAAACCCTTGATGCCCATCGGATTGACGATGTCATCCTGCTCATCGACGAAAATCACGTCGATGTCATGGACATCGGCATTCACCGGCACATGATATTCGGCGATGTTGGCATTCATAATGCGGCCAAAATGGTGATCAATCAGCGTTTCTTCAAGCAGGGCGACGCCCATGCCCCAGATCATGCCGCCCATGACTTGGCTATGCGCGGTCTTGGGGTTCAGGATGCGTCCGGCCGCCACGGCGCTGACGATGCGTGGAACGCGGATGACACCGAGCTGTTCATCCACGCGTACTTCGGCAAAGATGGCCGAATGAGTATTGTGCGCATGCTTGCCATCGTTCGGAAATTCGGTGGTCTTTTCCTGTTCGATCCGTTCCACGTTGCCATGCCGCATCGCATCGGCAATGGACACCGCACGGTTGGGGTCCTTCTTTGATGTGATCGTACCATTGGTGAGGACGGTCTCGTCCGGACTCACGCCGGCCAGTGGCGAGTTCGGATCCGTCTGCGCCAGCCGCAGCAATTCGTTACGAACAGCGTTGCTCGTGTTCACGATGGCATTCGACACGGAAGCCGCGATCCACGATCCGCCTTCGACCGGCGATTGCGGGAGCGTCGAATCGCCAAGCTTGATGTCGATGTTGTCCAGCGGCAGTCCAAGTGCATCCGCCGCGACTTGTGCCATGATCGTATAGGTGCCGGTGCCGATATCGGACGTGGCGCAGGAGATCTGTGCGTGGCCATTGGCGGTCAGGCCGATGCGGACCGCGATCGGCACTTGCAGTGCCTCCCAAATGCCGCTCGCCATGCCGTAGCCGACGAGGTCAGCACCGTCCCTCATGGAACGCGGTTCCGGATTGCGCTTTGACCAGCCGAAAGCGTCTGCCCCCTGGCGATAGCATTCACGCAGGTTCTTGCTGCTGTAAGGCAGACCGGTGATCTGGTCGCGATCGGAGTAGCAGTGCAGCCGTAGCTCCACCGGATCCATCTTTAGTGCGACCGCAAGTTCGTCCATGGCGGCTTCGAGCGCATACAGAGCGGTTGTTGCGCTAGGAGCGCGCATGTCGCACGCCGTGGGAAGATCGAGGCGGGCGAGCTTGTGCTCGTATTTCGCTGTCTCGCTCTTGTAGAGCAGGCCAGACCACGTTGTTTCGTTGCGATGGAAGTCCTCATATTGCGATGTCACGGTGATCGCATCATGCGTGATCGCATCCAGCGTCCCATCCGCCTTTGCACCGAGCTGGATCTTCTGGATCATCGCGGGGCGATAGCCAAGCGAATACATCTGTTGACGCGTCAGGACGACACGTACGGAGCGCTTCAATGCGCGGGCGCCGAGAACTGCAAGGACGACCTGATACTGGGGCCGCAGCCCTGAGCCAAATCCACCGCCCATGAAGGGCGACATGACGCGCACATCATCCGGCTTCATATTGAAGACACTGCAGAGATAGCGCTGGACGTTCTGCACCCCCTGCGTCTTATCGTAAACCGTGATTTTTCCGCCATTGTCCCATTGAACGGTCGTAGCAAATGGCTCCATGGGATTGTGATGCTCGATCGGGACGTAATACTCGCCCTGATGGCGCACGTCAGCCGCAGCGAAAGCCTTTGTGGCGTCGCCGCGCGGTTGAGCCGGCGCGACAAGAGCGAAGGCCGTTTCACGCTGGCGGAATACATCGGTAACATGCGGCTCCTGCCGATATTTAACGCGCACGCGCGCGGCAGCGAAGCGCGCCGTTTCCCAATCCTCGGCAAGCACGAGCGCGATCGGCTGATCGCTAAACATGATTTTGTCATCATAGAGTGGACGGAACGGCGCCCCTTCGTCGGGCGCGACATCGTCCTTATATGCTGCATCGTTATCGGCCATGGCCGGCCGGTTTTTGTGCGTGATGATGGTGATGACGCCGTCGACATCCATCGCCTCGCTGATATCGATATCCGTTATGCGTCCTTTCGCAATGGTCGAGCCAACAATGGCGGCGTGGACGAGGTCAGGCGCACCATACTCGCCAGCATATTTTGCAGCGCCAGTGACTTTGGCGCGACCGTCAATACGGGACGTTGGAGTGCCGATATGGAATGTCATCGCTTTACTCGCCTGATCTGGATGGGAAGAGGATGTTGCGGTCTGTGCGGCGACATAACCGCCATATTGGAGCTCCCACCGCAACAGCGCCCCGCAGCACCTTCCGACGGCTGATGCCGCCTGCGTGCGAAAAGCGGGGAGTGGCGGGGTGTGTCATCGTCGGCTCATGCAATCTTCTTGTTGGATTGCGACTGGGGGGTACCGTTTGCCGCTTGTGTCAGTCCACGCACGATGGTGCGGCGAGCCAGTTCAATCTTGAAGGTATTGTGATCGTAGCCCCTGGCGTCGCGCAGCAGGTGGTTGGCGGCGCGCATGAAGGTCTCGGGCGTGGCCTGCTGGCCATTCAGCAACGCTTCCGCCGATTGATCGCGCCAAGGCTTGTGCGCAACGCCGCCAAGCGCGAACCGGGCCTGGCGGATCGTCTTGCCATCCATTTCCATGCCCGCCGCGATGGAGACGAGAGCAAAGGCATAGGACAGGCGGTCGCGGATTTTCAGGTAGGTGTAGTTTTTGTTGAAGCCTTCCGCCGGGAGTTCGATCGCGGTGATGATTTCGTCCGCGTTCAGATTAGTGTCGCGCTGTGGCGTATTTCCCGGAAGACGATGAAAGTCCGTCATGGCAATCGTGCGCTCGCCGGACGGCCCCATGACATGAACGTTGGCGTCGAGCACCGCGAGTGCCACGCACATATCGGAAGGGTGGGTCGCAATACAGGACTCGCTGGTTCCAAGGATCGCATTGATGCGGTTGACTCCCCTGATCGCCGAGCATCCGCTACCGGGCTCACGTTTGTTGCAGGGAGTCACCGTATCGTAGAAGTAGAAGCATCTGGTGCGTTGCATCAGATTGCCGCCGGTCGATGCCATGTTGCGCAACTGTGCCGACGCGCCCGCGAGGATCGCGCTTGAAAGCATCGGGTAGCGTTTCGCAATGAGCGGGTGCCAAGCCAGATCCGAATTCGGCACCAGTGCACCAATGCGTACGCCGCCGCCGGCGACTTCCTCGACCCTCGTGAGGGGCAAGTGTGAAATGTCGATCAAATGGGATGGCTGCTCGACGTCTATTTTCATCAAGTCAAGCAGATTGGTGCCACCCGCAATGAACTTGGCGTTTGAATCGGCCGCGATCTGGCGGATGGCGTCGCTGACGTCGTTGGCGCGTGTATATTGGAAATTGATCATGATGCCCCCATAGCCTGCTGTATGGCCGCCACGATGTTCGGATAAGCCGCGCAGCGACAGAGATTGCCGCTCATCTGCTCGCGGATTTCATCAGCCGTCTTGGCCTTACCCTCGGCGATCAGGCCAACCGCGGAACAGATCTGCCCTGACGTGCAATAGCCGCACTGGAAGGCATCGTGATCGATGAAGGCCTGCTGCATCGGATGGAGTGCGCCGTCCTTCGCCAAGCCTTCGATGGTGGTGACCTCCGATCCATCCCTCATGACAGCCAGTGTGAGGCAGGAGTTGATCCGACGTCCATCGACCAGGACCGTGCAGGCGCCACATTGGCCGTGATCGCAGCCTTTCTTGGTGCCGGTCAGCTCGAGATGGTTGCGTAATGCATCGAGCAGTGTCGTCCATGGAGCAACTTCGAGCTGTGTCTCCTGACCATTAATGACGATCTTTATTGAATATTTAGCGGGAGTTGGGATGCCGTGTTCAACGCGTCGCGCCGCTTGTGCCATAATGCATCTCTCATTTGTTTGCGCGGGTCCACCGACCCATCCGCAAATCGCATTTCATCGCGAACTAATGCTCAGACGCTTCGAAGCGTTCCAAACTATCTGGAAGTTTCAGTCGCAGGACACTTCTGCATGCATTCGTGGTGCGATTGGATTGGGCGACCTGGCAAGCAACACGGTTTCGGCGGTTGGGCGCACAAAATCTGTCGCGTCGCTTTCACTTTATCACGAAGCGGTGATGATGCATCGTGCGGTCGAAAATGATTCAGTAAAAATGATATATTGGCAGACGTGACCGTCGCGATAGTTGCCCGCAAATTAGGCGCGTACCGTACCGTGCTTCTCATTGATGGCGCACACGGCATGCAGCATTGATACGCAACAGCCCGAACAAGAGAATAACTGGCGGTCGCTGGCGCGCCGCCGGTTATCATTCATCGAAGTGATGGCAAAAATCAGTGCACGCGTTCGATCGCGATCGCGGTGGCTTCGCCGCCGCCGATGCAGAGCGAGGCGACACCGCGTTTCGCATTCTGCCGTTCCAGCGCGTGCAGCAATGTCACAATGATGCGTGCACCGGTCGCGCCGATGGGATGACCGAGTGCGCAGGCGCCGCCATTCACGTTCAGCTTGTCGCGTGGAATGCCAAGTTCCTTTGCCGCCGCCATGGCCACGACGGCAAAGGCCTCATTGATCTCGAACAGATCGACATCGCCGACGCGCCAGCCACTCTTGTCGAGCACCTTGCGGATCGCCGGGATCGGAGCCGTTGTGTACCAGGCCGGCTCCTGACTATGCGTCGCATGCGCCTTGATCTCGGCAAGGATCGGCAGGCCTTCACGTTCGGCTATCGACCGTCGCGTGAGGATCAACGCGGCGGCGCCGTCGGCATTGGCCGACGCGCTTGCCGCGGTGATGGTGCCGTCGGTGCGGAAGGCGGGCTTCAGCGTCGGGATCTTTTCGGGCGAGACCTTCAGCGGATGTTCGTCATTCTCGACGATCTTGTTGCCGCCCTTCGCGGCAATGGAGACGGGGGCAATCTCCGCCTTGAAGGCGCCGGTCTCGATCGCCTTGCGCGCCCGCGTCAAGGTCTCGACGGCATAGGCGTCCTGATCGGCGCGGGTGAACTGATAGGCCTCGACCGCCACTTCACCGAAATCGCCCATCGGCCGTCCCGGCTCGTACGCATCTTCCAGGCCGTCGAGCATCATGTGATCGAACATGCGGTCATGGCCGGCGCGATAGCCGCTGCGCGCTTTCGCCAGCAGATAGGGCGCGTTCGACATCGACTCCATGCCGCCCGACAGAACGATGTCGGCCGAACCGGCATTGATGAGGTCGTGCGCCAGCATCGTTGCCTTCATGCCGGAGCCGCACACCTTGTTGATGGTGGTTGCGCCTGTGGCATCGGGCAGGCCGGCGCCGCGTGCGGCTTGTCGCGCGGGCGCCTGACCTTGTCCGGCCGGCAACACGCAGCCCATCAAGACCTCGTCAATTTTTTCCGGGGCGAGGCGAGCACGGTCGAGCGCGGCACGAATGACATGAGCGCCGAGGGCATGGGCCTGCAGCGGGGCGAGATCGCCAAGGAAACGCCCGAGCGGAGAACGAACCGCGGAGACGATGACAATCGGATCGGATGACGTTGACATGAAATCTCCTTAAGCGCGTCAGGTGACGGGAACGGCAGGCAAGTCTACCTGAGCGCATTTACCGCCGGCACTATGCTGGCGCGTACCGGGATATTCGATCACAGAGGGGGAATACTAGCGGCAGGCTGTTGGTCACGTCGAGGTACGCGATGTGTGGGCCGAGAGCTTTCGCTTTTGGGAACAGGATTGTCTTTGCGGTGCTGCATCGCAAGGCTCAATGCCGTTTCGATGATGATCTTTATATTGAGGATAAATGATGGATGACATATAAATGTCAAGCCACTTTGTGTGATGGAGCGAAAAGATGAAGGTGAGCCGTGCGCAGGCGGAGCAAAATCGTAACCGCATCGTCGATGTGGCTGCAGAGATGTTTCGCGAGCATGGTTTCGACGGCATCGGTGTGGCCGATCTGATGAAGGCGGCTGGGCTTACGCATGGCGGTTTCTACGGGCATTTCAAATCGAAAGAGGAACTCGCCGGCGAAGCCTGCGCGCGCGCCCTGTCAAAAAGCCGTGACAAGCTGGCGGCCGTTGCGCAGGCAGGGTCAGACGATCCGTTGGCTGATGTGATCGGCACCTATCTGTCGGAGCGCCACCGCAAGGAAGGCGGGAAAGGCTGTGCCTTTGCCGCACTCGGCGCGGATGCCGCGCGGCACAGCAAGCCGTTGCGGTCCGTGTTCTCGACGGGGGTCGAGAACTATCTCGAGGTTCTGACCGACATTGTGCCCGGCCGGACCAAGCCGGAGCGTCGCAAGAAGGCGATGGCGACACTGTCGGCCATGGTCGGTGCGCTGGTGTTGTCGCGCGCCGTCGACGACGCGGGTCTCGCAAAGGATATCCTCGCTGCGACGGCCGCGAACCTGACGGCGCCACCGGCTGGCAACGCCTGATCGTTACTTCTCGCTGTCGAGATCGGCCATCGCCATCTGCGGATAGCGCGTGCCGGCGGCCGCGTTCTTCGGCACCGCGCGTTCGATGGCCGCGATGTCGTTCTTGCTCAACGTCACATGCGTTGCGCCGATCGCTTCCGCGAGACGATCGCGGCGGCGTGCACCGACAAGCGGAACAATGTCATCGCCCTGTGCGGCCACCCAAGCAATGGCCGCCTGCGCAACGCTGATGCCTTTAGCGTCGGCGACGTTCCGTAATGCTTCGACCAGTGCGAGATTGGTATCGATATTCCCGTCCTGGAATCGCGGGCTCATTGCGCGGAAGTCCCTTCCGGTCGCAGCGCCCTTCTGCCAATGGCCGCTGATCAATCCGCGCGACAACACACCATACGCGGTAATGCCGATGCCGAGTTCGCGCGTCGTCGGCAGGATCTCATCCTCGATGCCACGCGAGATCAGCGAATATTCGATCTGCAGATCGCTGATCGGGTGCACCTTGGCCGCGCGGCGGATGGTTTCGGCGCCCATTTCCGATAAGCCGATGTGGCGCACGTAGCCGGCCTTCACCATGTCGGCGATCGCGCCCACCGTGTCTTCGATCGGCACGTCGGGATCGAGACGCGAGGGCCGGTAGATATCGATATAGTCGAGGCCAAGCCGTTGCAGGGTGTAGGCGAGAAAGTTCTTCACCGCGACCGGCCGCGCATCATAGCGCAGCCAGTTGCCGCCGGGATCACGCATCGCGCCGAACTTCACGCTGACCTGGAAGCGGTCGCGGGCGAAGCCTTTGACAGCTTCGCCGATCAGCATCTCGTTGTGACCCATGCCATAAAAATCGCCGGTATCGAGCAAGGTAATGCCGGCCTCGAGTGCGGCATGGATGGTGGCGATGCTTTCCTGCCGGTCCGAGGGGCCATACATGCCCGACATGCCCATGCAGCCGAGGCCGAGCGCGGAGACCTTCGGGCCGGTCTTGCCAAGTTGAAGCTGTTTCATCGGTAATCTCCCAAAATCCGGGCCGGCTCTGTTTCCGGTGTGCACGGACTATGGCGCTTCACCTTTCGTTCGATAATCCGATATTATAAGAACAAGCTGTGCGGGTTTTCGAACAATGGCCGATATTGATCTTGCCGATCTGGACGCCTTCACAGCCGTAGCACGGCAACGCAGCTTCCGCGGGGCGGCGGTGGCGCGTGGCGTTTCGGCGTCGACTCTCAGTGAAGCGGTCCGGCGGCTGGAAGCCCGGCTCGGCGTTCGGCTGCTCAACCGCACGACGCGCAGCGTCACGCCGACGGAGGCGGGGACACGGCTGCTCGACCGGCTGACACCGGCGCTGGGCGAGGTTCAGGCCGCGCTCGATGTGGTGAACAGTTTTCGCGACAGCCCGACAGGGACGCTGCGGCTCAATGTGCCAGGCATTGTCGCGCGCATCGTATTGCCGCCGATCATCGAAAGCTTCCTGAAGGCGCATCCCGGCATCACGATGGAGATTGTCAGCGACGATAATTTCATCGATGTGCTTGCGGCCGGCTTCGACGCGGGGGTGCGTTACGACGAACGTCTTGAACAGGATATGATCGCCGTGCCGATCGGGCCGCGCGTGCAACGCTTCGCCACCGCCGCATCACCCGATTATTTGAAGACGCATGGCCGCCCGGAACATCCGCGCGACCTGCTGAATCATCCCTGCATTCGCCACCGTTTTCCGAGTGGACTGATTTACGATTGGGAATTCGAAAAAAATGGCGAGGTTGTTCGTGTGGCACCTGTTGGGCCTCTGGTCACGACCGCGATCGATCTTCAACTGAGTACGGCGGTTGCGGGCCTTGGCATCATCTCAAGTTTTGAGGATTACCTCGCGCCGCAATTGAGAAGCGGGGAACTGGTGCCTGTCCTTGAGGACTGGTGGCAAAGCTTCAGCGGGCCGTTTCTTTATTATGCGAGCCGCAGACACATGCCGTCGCCCTTGCGCGCCTTTGTCGATTTCATCAAGGCGCGCAATAACTAATACGCAAAGGATGATCGCTCTGTCGGAACTGATTGACGATCGGTACGCCAGGAATCCCCATCAAAGCGTGTCGGAGCTCTCAATTGCGCGCATCGCGTTCGGCCTGCGCGTTACGTGTTGCTTGCGAGATGCTGCCGATCTTCGCCCCTGGCACCTTGGTTCGTGGCAGCCGATTGGGAATGAAGGGTCTTTCTTCGTGTGAGGTCTGTCCCGCCGCCGGGCGGGATGGAAACTGCTTCGCTCGGAGCATCGCAAGCGTACGATGGGCGGCCTCAATATTTGCTGCCCGCGCGGCCATGTTTTCGCGGCGGACGATTTCCTTATTGACGCGTTTGAGTGCGGCGACAAACATCTGCTTGCGTTCGAAGGAGCGATCGGCCGTTCCGGGGAAGCTCGCGCCGCGTGCTGCTCCTTTGCCGCGCATTTCGCGGCGCTTGGCGCGGGCCATTGTCCGCTCCTTGTCGGACAAATCGCGAAGGCGTTGGCGCAGATTCTTCAGATCTTCGAGCGTCTCGTCGTATATCGCCGGATGGTGGCTCGTAAGCACTGTGTCCAGTTCTTGGTGCTTGAGAAGGCTCGTTTCGAACTTGCTCGGCACTGACATGATTGTGCTCCAACGATGTGTTTGCGATTAATGTCGATCCTATCTTTCTCTTAAGTCCCTGGGCGTTGCGCTTGCTGAATTGCGGTCTGGTCGCGGATTTTAGATCAGTTCGGCGTGCTTACAAACCGGACCGGGAAGAGTTTCAGACGATGTGAGAGTAGCCGTTGCTCGATCCGGCGCAGGCAAGCGTCAAGCCACAGGCCCGCCCCAATTTCTGGACATATAGCGTTGCATTGTCATTGCGATTTTCCGGTCAGCCTTTGCCGGCCGGGAGAACCGGAATTTGCCATCCGAAGGCCGGCTTGCTTCAGCTAACAGGAGGCGAGGTCATGGCGCGACATTCTCTCATTCCGGCCGGAAGTGACCTTATGGGCGGCGACCCGTTTTTGTCGCTGCAACGAAGGATGAACCGGCTCTTCGACGATATGTTTCGAACTGGGATGCCTACGGCGGTGAGCGGGGGCGAAGAGGGCGGCATGGTCATGCCGCAGATGAATGTCTCGGAAACCGATAGCGAAATCCGGATTACTGCCGAATTACCTGGTGTTTCGGAAAAAGATGTCGACATCACTCTTGATGACGACATGCTCACCATTCGTGGTGAGAAGCGGATGGAAAAGAAAAGTGACAAGGAAAACTATCACGTCGTGGAGCGGTCGTTCGGCCAGTTTCGGCGGACGCTGCGCGTCCCGCATTCCATCGATCCGGATCAGGTGCAGGCGAGCGTCGAAAACGGCGTGTTGACCGTGATCCTGTCCAAGCACCAGGGGCAGGAGAAAATGCGATACATCCAGGTGAAGGGCGGCGGCGCGCACTGAGGAACGCTTGTCGCTCATCGAAGAAAAAAATGGGGCGCCAGTACGCCCCATTTGTCGGCGTTGCGTACAACGAATGAGGGCTTTAGCGGCCCCACAGCTCCTTGCTGGCGAGCTTGGCGCCCTCAGCGAGGCTTTCGAATTTCGCCCACATCACCTGCGGATGTACGCGCTGCAGGCCTTCGGCCTGTGCGAAGCCGCAGTCGGTGCCGGCGATGAGGTTTTCCTTGCCGATCACCTTGGCGAAGTTGATGATGCGCTCGGCGATCAGTTTCGGATGCTCCACCGTGGTCGTGTGATGCGTGATGATGCCGGGGATCAGGATCTTGCCGGCCGGCAGTTTCACATCTTTCCACAGATGCCATTCGTGTTCGTGGCGCACATTGGCGGCCTCGATCGAATAGGCGCCGGCATTCACCTTAAGCATCAGGTCGACAATATCCGAGAGCTGCGCGTCGGCGACATGCGGCACGTGCCAGCTGCCAAAGCAGATGTGATAGCGGATGCGGTCCTGCGGAATGCCTTCCAGCGCCATGTTGAGGGCGGCGACCCGCAACTCCGCCCATTCGCGATAGCGCTTGGGGCTTTGCTGCGTCAGGTGATCAAACATATTGGCGAGCACCGCGTCGTCGACCTGCAGCACGACACCGGCCTTGATCACTTCGAGATATTCCTCACGCAAAGCCTTGGCGATGGCGAAGACATAGTCTTCTTCGCTCTTGTAATATTCGTTCTCAGCATCGTAGCCGACGCTGGCCGGCGCCACGCAGGTGAAGAACACGTCTTCGACCTGAACCTTGGCGACGGCCGCCTTCAGGTCGGCGAGATTGCGTCGCACGGCGTCGTAACCGTTATAAACGATCGGACCGACGCAGGCATGGCCGGGTGAGCCGACGGCGCCACGAGGGAATTGCTCCTTCATGAATTCGGCAAAGCGGATACGGTCCCGTCCGAGCCATACCGCTTCGTAAAGCTTGTTCGGACGCGGCTCGAAGCCGCTCATACGCTCGAGGATGTAATTAGCCCAGCCCGATTTGCCGAACTCGCCATCATTGACAATGTCGATGCCGGCCCTGGCCTGATGCGCAACGACCTCCTCAATCTCATGAGCAAGCTGCTTTTCGTCGTGTTGCTTGGTGGCATCCCGCGCCGCTTTCGAACGGATAAGGCTGCCGACATGGGTCGTCAGGATGCGGTTTTCGCTACGCTTCATCGTCAAGTAATCCTGTCAGTTCGTGCGGAGTGATAAGTCTTGAGGGCGCAGCGCACGCGACTGCGCCCTCAGATTCATGTGTTTGTTCGCTCAATAGGCCGCCTTGCGCTCCGCGACGGTTTTCTTCAGGTCGTCGAGAATGGCCTTGGGATCGTATCCAGCCTTCTTCACATCGGCTTCCCAGTTCGCAACGATCGGTTCAGCCGATTTGCGCCATGCGGCGATCTGCTCGGGCGTCAGCGTGTAGATGTCCTGACCCGGCATGGCCTTGAGCTTTTCCTTGCCGCCGGCTTCGAAATCCGCCCATGGCGTTGCAATGGCGAGCGCGGCTTCGCTCGAGCAATGGGCGTCCATCACCTTCTTCTGCGCAGGTGATAGCGAGTCATACTTCGCCTTGTTCAGCACCCAGACCTGCTCGGAGACATAGATCGGCGCATCGATGTGGAAGAACGTCACCTTGTCGATGCCGAACAGACCTATCGAACCCCAGGGCGAGCCCGCACCATCGGCGACACCCTTTTCTAGAATGTCACGGATTTCCGGCGCCGAAGCCTGCACGTTGGAGGCGCCGAGCGAACGCATCCAGTTGGCGATCACCGCATTCGGCGGACGGAATTTCACGCCCGACATGTCTGTCGGCAGCACCACTTTCTTTTTGGTGAAGTGGAAGGTGCCGGGATCATGCGCGAAGGCGAGACAATATTTAACGTCCTTCATCTCGCGATCGGCATAGCGGCGATACCAGCTATCGAGTGCGGCGCTGCCTTCCTTTGAATTGGAGAAGATGAAGGGTAGTTCGACCGCGCCCATGATCGGGAAGCGGCCGGGTTCGTAACCCGGATTGACATGCGATATATCGACGATGCCATCGCGGGCCATGTTGTAATGGTCGAAGGCCTTGCCGAGCTGCTGGGCCGGATAGATCGTGATCTTGATGGTGCCGTTCGATGCCTTGTTGATCGAGTCAGCCCAGGCGACGGCAGCGGGATGCATGGGATGCGCGGTCGGCACCCAATGCGAAAAGCGCAATTCCACCGGCTTGTCCTGCGCGATGGCCGGCACGGCGTGAAGTCCCAATAGTCCAAGTCCGGTAGCAACAGCACCTGTCAGGCGTAACCAAGGTAACTTCATTGCATCCTCCCGAAATAGCTTCTTGTTGACGCATGTTAGAACCCCAGATCACATTGATTTTGGATCGGTGTGCGATCCAAAATCATACGTGATCGCCTTATATACATTGAAACATGATGCCGAAAACCGCTTCGCACTTCTTGGCGTCATGCTCAGACTGCGACTTTTGTTTTGAACGTAATCAGAGACGAGCCCGGAACGAGATCGCGCGTTTGCTGGCTGCGCAACGCGAGTTCGAGGTTGCGACGCGCGAGCCGGGCGTGCTCACGCATGATGAATTCGGCGCGCTCACCTTCGCCATCTTCGATGGCGCGCGCAATACAGCGATGATGATCCTGAGCGACGGTGAACAGCACGCGCGCCTCCGGCAGACTGGCTTGAACAGTCACGAAGGCGCTGGCCGAGGCAAAGGGCAGGGCCACGGCGCGCGCGATTTGCCGCGACAGGACGGCAGAGTCGGCGAGATCGATGACGAGTTGATGGAATCGTCCGTTCAACTCGACATAGCTCGAGAAATTGTCGGCGGTGACGGTCTCGCCGAAGACAAGATCATCGAGTGCGAGCAGGCACTGTTTCAGATCGGCAAGGTCGGATACGGCGGGCTTCCGTTCGGCGGCAAGCCGTGCGGCGAGACCTTCCAGCGTGCCCCGTACCTCGATGGCGGCGTGGATGTCACGTTCGGTGAAGGCGCTGACGGCATAGCCGCCGGTCGCGATCGGGTGCGCGAGACCTTCCTGTTCCAGCCGCATCATCGCCGTGCGGATCGGCGTGCGCGAAACGCCTAGCCTCTCGACCAGGGCCAGCTCGGACAAGCGCTCGCCAGCCTTCAACTCGCCGCTGAGGATCAACTCGCGCAGCATCATGAGGGCAGACAGGTTCTGCGACGAAGGGGTTTCCGTCTGGGCGCGCACATGTCCTCCGGGCGACTTTTCACCGAAGGCTGTATACAATTTTGTCCGAAGTCAACGCTGCAGTGCGGCAAATCCCTGCAAAATCAATCCATCTGCCCATTTTCTGTATTCAGTGGGCAAAGCCGTGGATGGCTGGCTAGGGCGGATTCAGACCGGGCTTTGCGCGTGGCATAAGGATAATGAAGGACATTGCTCGCCAAAGGAGACTGCATGCCCACCACGATCTACGGCATCAAGAACTGCGACACGATGAAGAAGGCGAGGTCCTGGCTGGACAAGGCGGGCGTCGATTACAGCTTTCACGACTACAAGGCGGAGGGCATCGATAAGGCCAAGCTCGAACGCTGGAGCAAGGACGTGGGCTGGGAGACGTTGCTCAACCGTGCCGGCACGACCTTCCGCAAGCTGCCCGAGAAGGACAAGGACGGCCTCACGGCCGCCAAGGCGATCAAGCTGATGATGGAGCAACCATCGATGATCAAGCGCCCGGTGCTGGAACACGGCAAGGCGCTGCTCGTCGGCTTCAAGCCGGATGACTACAAGGCGGCGTTTGGCAAATGAAATGATCGGTCTTTGTTTTCGTCATGGCCGGGCATAAGTCGTCGAAGACGGCGTCATTGACGCCTTATGACCCGGCCATGACGTCTTTGCGCAACTAGCAAGATGTGGATGCCCGCGACAAGCGCGGGCATGACCAAGACTACCTTGGCGGCGGCAATGGTTCGCCCCATACGCGCCGCCAGATCCAAGACAATCCCTCGCGCGCATCATGTTGTTCGCGGAAATGCGTCGGATGAACCGCCCCAATCGTCGGACTCTGGCGCTGGCCGACCACGAAGTTGAAGCTGTAATACGGCTCCTGTCCCATCCGCAGATCGGTGATGATGACGCGGCCGTCGCGTTCGCCCATCTTGAAGAAGCCGTGACTGAACCAGGCGACGCGATCGACGTAAGGATTGCCCTTCGTGGCATCATAAAGTGCATCGCCGCGCGGAAAGACATCGAATGTCATCTTGGCATCGCGATCGAAGACCGACCGAAAGCCTTCGAGATAACCATCCGGCGTGATCGCGACCACACGCCACAGCACCGTATTCAATGCCGTCGGCGTCACCAGCAATCGTTCGACCTTGCGGCCATCGGCGCGCAACGATGCCTCGGCAATGCCTGTCACGTAAATCTGCGCCGCGACGCTCCAGAGTAGATAAAATGTCGAGACGGCGAGGCCGCCGATCGCCCAGTGCCAGCCGGTGTCATTGCGCCAAATCAGCGCCACCACGATGCCAAGCAGCAACGGCAAGGTATAAAGCGGGTCGATGATGAACATCGAGCTGATGGCATACGGAAAATCGGTGAAGGGCCGCAGCAATTGCGTGCCATACACTGTGAACCAGTCGAGCAGGGGATGGGTGAACAGCGCCAGCCAGATTGCGAGCCACCATCGCCAGAAATTCTGCATCTCGCGGGCCGCGAATGCCGCGATCGCTGCGACGAACGGCGAGGCAACCGTCAGCCAGAACAGCGCGTGGCTGTTGGCCCGGTGCAGCGTCATGTTCGAGATCGGATCGCCATGATTATAGAAGGCATCGAGATCCGGAAGCGTGCCGGCAAGGCCGCCAATCAGCGCGGCTTTCCATGGTGCGGTGCGCCGGCGCATGACAACGATGCCGATAGCGGCGCCAAGAGCGAACTGGGAGAGGGAGTCCATAATGAGATGTCAATCAACTCAGGCGTCAGGCTGGTCAAGTTGAATTTCATCAGGACATGTGTGTCCGACAATACGGACAACAAGCGCTGGTTTGAGCCTAGGTCATACTCGGCAACGGGGTCGCACGCTTGCGCGTGGGTCGCGAACGAGTCTTTGCCGGCATCCACGTCTTAATGCAACAGAACGGAGAGAGACGTGGATGGCCGGAAAGCCCGGCCATGACGGACTGATATCTACGCTCAATTCACCTTCACGTCGGCTGCCTTGATGATGGGCGCCCAGCGGGCGATCTCATCCTCGATCACTTTACGAAAGGCGGCGGGGGAATTCCCAACCGGCTCCATGAATTGCGTCGCCAGTTTCTCCCGCGACGACTTGGACATGATCGCCTCGACCACATCTTTGTGAATCGCATTAATGAGCGCGGGCGGCGTGCCGCCGGGAGCAATCAGGCCCATCCAGGTGTCGGCTTCCACGTCGATGCCGGATTCCTTCAGCGTCGGGATATTCGGCAGGAACGGCGAGCGCTTTGGCAGCGACACGGCGAGGATTTTGGCCTTGCCGGCCTCCGCCTGCGGCGTTACCGAGATTGCGGGCAGAGCGGCCATATGGACGTCGCCGCGAATGAGCGCGGTCATGGCGGCCGGCGAAGACGGGTAGGGGATATGCACCATCTTCGCGCCGCTCTTCTGCGCGATCGCTTCCATCGTGAGGTGCGACAGCGAACCGTTGCCGATTGAGCCGAAATTATATTTGCCCGGATTCTTCTTCAGAAGGTCGATCAGCTCGGCGACAGTGTTCACGCCGAGTTCGGGATTGATGGCCAGCACGCTCGGCATGGTGATAAGTTGCGTCACTGCAGCGATGTCTTTTGCCGGATCGTAAGGCAGTTTTCCGAACAGCAGCGTGTTGATCGCCAGTGGCCCGCCGATGCTGACGCCGATGGTGGTGCCGTCCGGTGCCGCCTTCGCCACCGCATCGGTGCCCGTGTTGCCGCTTGCGCCCGGCTTGTTCTCGATCACGAAGGCTGAGTTCGGATATTTCGCCTGCAATTGCTCGCTGACGAGGCGCGCTACGATGTCCGGCGTCGAGCCGGGACCGAACGGCACCATGATGCGAACGGTCTTGGCTGGCCAATCCTGCGCCTGTGCAGGAACGATGGCCGCGATCATTGCGGCAAGAATGAATGCACGCCGTTTCATGCTAGTCCTTCCCGAGAAATACGCCGTTTCTTTCTAGTGTTTCTTGCAGTTTGTCGATATCGATTTTTGCCGGCGCCGTGTCGCTGCCAATGGCAAGATGCGCGCCGGTGGCGGCCGCTTCACCCATAACGAAACAGGCGCCGGACACGCGCGCGGCGGACTGTCCCTCATGGGTCATGGATGCGCAGCGTCCGGCAACGAGAAGATTGTCGATCTTTTGCGGCAGCAGCATGAGGTATGGCAGGTGGTTGAAGCCGCGGGCGCTGGGGATGTCCGGCCATTCCCACTTCACGTCACCGGCGACATGGGCCTCGATCGGCCAGCCATTCACGCCGATCGTGTCGTCGAAGCTTGCGCAGGTCAGCACGTCTTCGCGCGACAATTGATAGTGCCCAGTGATCCGCCGCGTCTCGCGAATGCCAAGCTGCGGCGGCAGATCGACGATATAGGCATTGGCAAAGCCGGGCGCGTTGTTCTTCAAGAATTCAAAGAAGGCGATGGCCTGGCGGCGACCTTCGATCTCCCCGGCGGTCAGTTCGCGCGCGTCGGTGCCATCGAGCGCCCGGCCATTGCCGGTCTTGAGCTGCGTGACATTCACGCGCCATTCCATCTCGTGCTTCATTGGCCGCACGATAGCGCCCTTGCGCGGAAAGCGGACGCCGCGTTTCTCGGCTTCATCCATCAGCGCAGGGATCGTTTTCCAGGCTTCGCCGGCTGCGTCCGGATCGACGCCGTTGAGGCGAAACATCATGGTCGGATAGAGCATGTCGTCATCGCCATGTCCGATATCGAACGGTGCCCCCGCAAAAGCGGCGAGATCGCCATCGCCCGAACAATCGATGAAGACGTTGGCCCGCACGGCCATGCGGCCGGATTTGGTTTCCATCAGCAGTGCATCGATGCGGTCGCCGTCCATCATCACGCCAGCCGCGTAGGCATGAAACAGGATATCCACACCACGCGAGAGCAGGAGATCGTCGGCCGCGATCTTGAGAGCGGCGGTGTCATAGGCCTGCGCCTTGGTCTTGCCGAAGATCATGTGCGGCGTATTCAGGCCGCCGAGCGCGTCGATCCGTCCGAGCAGATCGTCGGTGACGCCATGCACGACCTGGCGGATATCGCCGTGGACATTGGCATGCAATCCGCAGAAGTTCGTGACGCCTGCAGCCGTTCCCATCCCGCCGAGAAAGCCGTAACGTTCGATCAGCAGCGTCTTGCGACCGAGTGCCGCCGCGGCCGCCGCAGCGGCAATGCCGGCCGGTCCGCCGCCGATCACGGTGATCTCGTATTCTCCGTAGATTGGCGTCCTGCGGGCGGGCTCTTGAATGTTGGACACGAATTTTCCTGTTTGCATGGGGGCCGACCCAGCGACGGAGACGGCCGCACCGGTTACTCGTCTTATGCCGCTGCCTGCAGCAAGATGTCGGTGGTCTCGTCCGGCATTTCGATCATGAGGTCGTGACCGCAAGGGAGCTCATGCGTGTGCCATTTGTTGGCTCGGGCTTTGGAAAGGCCGTTATCAAATGGGGGCGTAGAAAAACCCTTCGCACGGATGTAAGTCTTTCTGGCGATGCGATCGCGTGCGCCGGTGAGAACGATTTTTTCGATGAACGCAGCGTTTGGCTGCGACGTGCACATCGCATCGATCCACGCACTGTCCTTCGCATTGAGTGTCGGATTGTAAAAGGATGACGGTGAGGCTGGCATCGCAATTTCGCCCTTGGCCGTAAGTTGATCGATCGCTTGGCGGATGCGTGGCACCTGATCGATCAGATTTTCGCCATCGTCTGGAACAAAAGCATCCGCATAGACAATCGATGCGATCCTGTCGCCGGCTTTTTCGGCGACCCCCGACACCACGAAGCCGCCGTAGGAATGGCCGACCAGCACGACGTTATCCAGCCGCTCCCATTTGATGAGATTGGCGATGTCGTTGATATGCGTGGTGAGGTTGACCTTCGCGTCGAGCAGGTGAGAGCGATCCGCAAGGCCTGTCAGCGTCGGCGTAAAGACCTTATGACCGCGTGCCTGAAGGCGATCGGCCACGGGACGCCAACACCATGCGCCGCGCCACGCGCCATGAACCAGTAAGAACGTCTTTGGCGCGCCTGGCGTCTGTGCAGAAACGGTCGATGGGGCTGCAGCGGAGGTCAGGCCGGCGGCAGCGCCAGCCAGAATGGTACGACGTGTCAAAATATTCGACTTGGTCATTTCAGGCTCCCTTGATGGACCGCTCTGTCGGCGTCCTCGCGGCAGGGAGCTATCACCTCTCTTTTTGCCCTAGAATGGACCAAAACGAGATAGTATTTAACTCGAAACGAGTTAAATCGATGGACACCTACCTCAATTTCAAGGCATTCCAGGCGTCGGCCCAGTTCGGAAGTTTCTCGCGGGCGGCGCGCGAACTGGGGCTAGCCGTGTCGGTGCTGACCAAGCGCGTCAATCAGCTGGAACACCAGTTACAGGCGACCCTGTTTGAGCGGACCACGCGCCGGCTGACGCTCACAGAGGCGGGGCGCCGTTATCTCGAGCGTTCACGTCCGCTGCTTTCGGAATTCGATGATCTCCTGAAAGGTCCATCACGCAACTCGGACGAGATTGGAGACTTTCTGCGCATCAAGGCACCGACGTCGCTGACGTCCTTTCATTTGCGGCGTGTGTTCGATGCCTATCAGGATGATTTTCGAAAGGTGCGCCTTGAAATCGTATTGATGGACCGCGCTGTCGATCCGGTTCTCGAAGGGTTCGACATCTCAATCGGGGCGCACTGGAATTTGTCTTTCGCCGGCGTGCTCGAAAAGCCGCTTTGTCCGCTGCGCCGGATCGTGTGCGCTTCGCCGGATTATATTGCACATCGCGGAGCGCCGGAGCATCCGCGCGATCTGATCGACCATGATTGCCTGAGTTTCATTCCGACAGGAAATGTTTGGTCGTTCGAGGGCCGGCATGGCCCGATCACTATTGAGGTGACGCCGCATCTGTCGTCCAATGACGGCCAGATGCTGGTGGATGCGGCATTGAACGGACGCGGCATCGCGATCGCTTCGACCTACATCGTCAAGGAGCTCGTGCAGTCGGGCCGCCTGGTTGCGCTTCTGACCGATTTTCCGATTCCGGATTTGTGGATCAAGGCGGTTAGCCCGGTTCGTCGTGCAACGGCACCTGCCGTTGTTGCGCTGATCGATCAGCTGGAAGCGTTTCTGTCGCCCGTGCCGCCATGGGATACGTGAAGCTGCCGCCGGCCATCGCGTCTTCAATTTGTCATTTGGACGTTGAATGACGTCAGTTTTATGATCGGTGGCGTCGTTTCAAACAGAATCGCGAATTGTCATGCGCTCGTTGTTTCGCACTGTCCTTGTCTTATTCGCTGTCTTTGTCTTTTCACCTGTCGTTGCGCGCGCCGCGGATACCCAACTGACGCCATTGGTGGCCGATGTTCTGAGCGCGCCATGGCCGGTGACCGGGTCCGACGGCAAGCGGCATCTCGTTTACGAACTGCGTCTTGGCAATGCCACGCCGGATGCCGTGGAGGTGAAGCAGATCGAGGTTCTCGATTCATCGAACGAGAAGATCGTCCTCAAGCTCGACCAGGCGGCGATTGCGAAGCGGCTTTCCCTCGGCGGGCGGCGCGGCGCGGAAACGTCCGAGCTTGGCTCCGGCCAGTTTGGCGTCGTGTTTCTTCACATCATAAGCGATGTGAATGAGCCGCTTCCTAAGGTGATTGTCCATCGCATCACGGGCGCGCTGACGCAGCTTGGTCGTGACTTTGAGATCACGGTTGCGCCAACGCAAGTCGTCGATCGTGCACCGGTGGTCATCGGTGCTCCATTGCGCGGAAAGGGCTTTCTGGCAGGTGACGGTTGTTGCGACACCATCCGGCATGTCCGCGCGCTACTTCCGCTCAATGGCCGGTTCACGCTTGCGCAGCGCTTTGCGATTGACTGGGAGCAGGTGGATGAGGAGGGGCGTCTTCTCAAGGGCGATCCGAAGCTTGTGACCAGCTACAATATTTTTGGCCGCGACGTGCATGCCGTGGCGGACGGCACAGTCGTGTCATCGCGCAACGATCTGAAGGAGCAGGTGCCGGGCGCCTTGCCGACGAACCTGCCGGTTGATGAGGTCGACGGAAATTTCGTCGTGCTCGATATCGGCGGCGGAGCTTATGTGAATTATGCGCATATGCAGCCCGGCAGCGTGAGGGTGAAGGCCGGCGACGTAGTGAAGCGCGGAGCCATCATCGGTAAAGTCGGCAATACCGGCAACAGTCAGGAGCCTCATCTGCATCTTCATGTCATGGATGGCCCAAACCCGTTGACGTCGGACGGCATCCCATATGTGATCGATCAGTTCATGCTGACGGCAATCGATCACGCTGGCACGGCCGATTTCGACAAGGCCGCTGACTCTGGCGGACCATTGACCCTGACGAAGGTGTCGCCGCCGCAGCAACTCGGCAACGTGTTGCCGCTCGATCTGACCGTCGTCGACTTTGCCCAATAAGCCGGTGTCCTGACGCCGAAGACTTGCTTGCCACCCGCGCTGCCATCGCTTAATTGGAGCGTTTCCAAGCTGGGCGAGCGGGTGCTTCATGGGTCTTGTCACACTCATTCTGGGCCTGATCGTTTTCATCGTGCCGCATGTCTTCGTGACACGGCGCGAGGCACGCGCGGATCTGATCGCGCGCCTCGGCGAGGGGCCCTACAAGATCGGATTCTCGATCCTTTCGGCCATTGGCATCGTGCTGATCGCTTACGGCTTTGGCTGGTATCGCTCGAGCGAGTGGATCAATGTCTGGTATCCGCCGGTCTGGACGCGTCATCTGGCGCTGCTGCTGGTCTGGCCGGCAATCATTATGATCGTTGCCGCTTACATCCCCGGCAACATCAAGCGCGAGCTCAAGCATCCGATGCTCACGGGTGTGAAACTGTGGGCGCTCGCGCATCTTCTCGCCAATGGCGATCTCGGCGGGATTATCCTGTTCGGTTCCATCCTCGCCTGGGCGGTTTACGACCGTATCTCTCTGAAACGCAGGACCGATGCCGGCGCACCACCCATTCCGGTTGGCGGCTGGCCGCGCGATGTCGCGGCCGTTATTGTCGGCACGCTGGTTTATCTTGGACTCGCGTTCTGGTTTCACCCGGCCGTGATCGGCGTCCCCGTCCTCTAGGATCAAAACTCAATCAGGCAAACTCATCAGGATTGTCGCGGCGACAGAAGGCCGAGCCGGACATGCTGGTCATGATTCGAAAGAGACCTTCTGAAAGGATTTCCATGCTGCTGGTGATTAGGAGTGCGACTCCGGAAGATGAGACGGCGCTCGTTGCGTTGTGGAATGCGTGCGGTCTAGTAACGAGCTACAACGATCCGGGCGCCGACTTTCGCTTCGCAAAAGCAGGCGCATCCTCCGATGTTCTGGTTGGAGAAGACCATACCGGCGAGATCAAAGGCAGTGTCATGGTCGGACACGATGGTCATCGTGGCTGGCTCTATTACGTCGCGTCAGATCCGGGATCGCGTGGCATTGGCTTTGGCAGGCAGATGGTGGAGGCTGCCGAGGCGTGGCTCCGCCGACGTGGTGTTGTCAAAGCGCAGCTTATGGTGCGCGAAACAAACACGAAGGTGGTTTCGTTTTATGAGCGTTTGGGCTTCGAGGTGGCGCCTCGGGTGGTCATGAGCAAATGGCTTAGCTCTGAAAAATAGGACGCCTTGTTCCAGAGTTCTCGCCTTGTGTCGCTCGCGGCATTGGCCAAGGCCAAACGGTCGAAGCGATGGCAAGCGTGCAGGGTCTTTCGCGTGAGACAGTGAGCAGTCAGCTCAAAGCCGTTCTCGGCAAGACGGGCCTCAGTCGGCAGACGGAATTGGTCAGTTTGTTGTCTGGCACGATGGTGCCGCCAAAGCTCGCTGAATGATCAACAGCAGCAATGATTGATCGCCATTCGTAATGATTTCACATGCGGCTTTGCACGTAACCACTTTTTCGAAGTGGTCCGATTCATCAGGTAGATTTCCTGAAAATCGCATCCTAGCATTTCGATGTTCGACGGAATGGCAGGGCTGCGGATGGTTGAAGGGCGCTTCAAAGTGGCAGCGGTACAAATGCTGTCGTTTGAGGGTGAGCAGGATCGAAACCTCGAGCGAATGCTCGGACGAATAGCGGAAGCGGCAGCCGCCGGTGCGCGGCTCATTGTGTTTCCCGAGGCCAGCAACAACGGCTATTTCTTTGAAGATCGCGCCGACGCGCACAAGAAGGCAACGCCGATACCAGGTCCTTTTACAGAGGCTTTGGGAAAAGAGGCGCGCAAACATGGCGTCTGGGTCGTCAGCGGTATGTTCGAGCGTGGCGATAATGACGATGTCTTCAATTGCGCGGTGCTGATTGGTCCTGACGGGGAACTCGCCGGCAAATATCAGAAGAATTTTTTCATCAAGGCCGACAAGCGCTGGTTCGTGCCGGGGCAAACGGGCTTCAAGACTTTCGATACGCCACTTGGTCATCTCGGCTTCTTTGTCTGTGCCGATGGCCGCATTCCGGAATCGGCGCGGTGTCTTGCGCTGGGCGGCGCCGAGATTCTGGTCAATCCGACAAACTGGGGTGCCCCGGATCAGTATCTCTATCATGTGCCGACGCGCGCAGTAGAGAACCGCTGCTGGGTGATCGGCGCGACCAAGCCGCGCCGGCCGCTCGATCAGCCGCAGGAAATGCTGGCTTATAATCGCTTCACCGGCTGCTCTTTCATCATGAGCCCGACCGGCGAGGTGCTGGTGCAGGCCGGCCCCGACGAAGAGACGATCATCTATGCGGAGATCGAGCCGTCGGCCGCGCGCGACAAGTCGATCGGCGCGGCCAATGATCTATTCAAGGATCGAAGGCCGGAGCTCTATTCCGTTCTCACAAACCCCTATGACGAAACCCCGCTCTCGAAGGTGATGAGCGAGCCGATCATTCCGGACCAGATGGTTCGGCAGATCGCGGCTGTTCAGGTATCGGCACCCGGCGAGCCGGACGAGATCCTGAAGGCGGCGCTTGATCAATGCATCGAGGCACAGCGCAATCACGGTGTCGATCTTGCCGTTCTGCCGGAGCATTTCCTGTTCGACCCGAAGGCGATTGCGCGCGATCCCAAATCGGCGGCGGATGCCTCCGCACATGCGCTGCGTGAATTCGTTGGACTATGCGGTCGGATCGATCTGTGGCTGTTTGCGCATCTCGTGGAATACGATCGCGGTCACTTCTACAGCACAGTCTATGGAATCGGGCCTGACGGCCTGCTAGGCAAGTACCGCTCGACGCATCTGTGGAATGAAGAGCGCGACTGGGCGACGCC
>Ga0164243_10003561_pt1 | contig 24850 bp, 20 predicted proteins | sample OricompcompostOP_FD_108781 | JGI IMG/M metagenome (GOLD analysis project Ga0164243, IMG submission 108781) | Organic Plus compost microbial communities from Emeryville, California, USA - Original compost - Organic plus compost (OP) | ecosystem: Engineered > Solid waste > Mixed feedstock >...
ATCCACGACGGCGGAACCAACGTCGCCGTCCCCACCCAGACAGCGGCGGGTGACGTGCGCGCGCTCGCCGCCGTGGACGGCGGCTGGTTGATCGTGCAGGTCGACACCGACAGCAGCGGCGACGAGTACTACACCGGCTACTACGTGCCCGAGGACGGCGACGCCTGGCGGATCGGGGAGTGGCGCGGCAACTGGGACATCACCACCGAGCGCGACAAGGTCGTCTACGGCAACGGCGTCACCTGGCATGTCGCGACCTTCGCCGATCAGACGACCGAGCCGCTCGACATCCTCGACGGGTCCGGCAAGGAGCCCGCGTACATGGACGTCGTGAACTCCTTGAACGGGGTCGCGATCGTCGACGGTGGGCTGGTCACCGGCTGGAAGGACGGCAAGACCAACCGACTCGTCGTCACCGAGGAGGACCACTGGACCCACCAGCCGTGGGGCCCGACCGGCGTCGACTCGCCCCTCAGCTCGCCCGACGGCACGCAGGCCGTCGCCTCCTATCCCAACGCCGACTACGCACCCGAGAACCCGGTCGGCGACTGCCTCACCGGCGGGCCGGCCGACGACGCCGATGCGTGGTGGAAGGAGTGCGAGATCGGCGCCGCGTCGCTGGAGCCGTGGTCGCCGTCCGGTGATCGGCTGCTGATCCGGGGCACCTCCAGCGACGGTCCGGGCACCTCCTGGGTGCGGGTCGTCGACCCGCTGACCAACGAGAAGATCAGCGAGTTCGACCCGACCGGGCTGCTCTCCTTCGCCGAATGGGGCGACGACGACACCGTCTTCACGCTCGCCTACGACGAGACGACGAACGGCGCGGCCATCAAGCGCTGCGACGTGGCGGCCGCGAAGTGCAAGGTCGAGAAGCGGGTCGGCGACAACGCCGTGCTCGGCTCGCGCTGACGCTCACTGGTGATCGGCCGGGCGGCTCAGCCCTTCCTGGCCGGCTCGTCCCCCCCACCCCACCCCGGCCTCGTCGGGAGCGGACACGCACCCGTCAGGCCCGACGCAGCCCTCGATCATCGCCGGATTGCCCATGACGAGGCTCTCGTAGTAGGTGGTGTTGGGCACGCTCATGCACAGGTGGCGCTGCAGCAGCCCGCTGCCGTGGACCTCGGCGTTGCTCAGGTGAGCCTCCGCGACGTGCGCCACCCTGAGCGCACCCGTGATCCCGCCCTTGAGGTGAGGACTCGTGCGGACATAGCTGGCTCCTACCGAGCAGAGGAAGTCGGCCGTGTTCATGTGCGCGCCGGCGCTGGTCTCCGCGACCAGCAGCGGCACGGCGACGCTCCCGGCAAGACGCGCGTGGGCCATGATGTTGAACTCGCGCATCGGCTCCTCATACCACAGGAATCCCTCGTCCGAGAGCGCCCGACCGAGGCGGACCGCCTCCGGCAGAGAGAAGCCGGCGGATCCGTCGTACATGAGCGGGACACCGTCGCCGACATGGGCGCGGAGCCTTCGCGCCAGCGCCGTGTCCCGGGCGACATCCCCCCAGGCGTGCACCTTGATGGCGCCGAAACCGGCGGCCAGACACTGGTCGACGACGTCCAGGTACTCATCGATGCTCTGGTAGGTCACCAGGCTGGCATAGGCGGGGATGGACTCCCGATAGGTTCCGATCAGCCGATGGACAGGCAGCCCGGTCACCTTGCCGGCGAGATCCCACAGGGCCACGTCGACCAGCCCCAGGGCGTGGGTGGGGAAGCCCTCGCGGCGATCCAGCTCCCACATCCGGCGCCAGAGATGCTCGCGGGCCAGGGCGTCCTGGCCGAGCAGGTCATCGCGAACCCAGCGGTCCACCAGGTCTCGGACGATGACGCCACGCCGCGTCACAGCCTCGCCGATGAGCCCGTCCGCGGTGACGATGCGGAGCCGTCCTCCCTGGACCGCCGGCTCGGAGCCCGGTAGTCCTTGACGCCAGGAGAAGACGGGCTGGGCGGGGAGCGCGACCGGCTCCACCGTCACCTCAACGATCTTCAACGTCGTCCTCGCCGCCGTTGTCGGGTGTCTGCGCCATGCGTGCCTGGAGCTGTGACCTGAACTGGGAAAGCGCCTCGTCGATGTGGTGCGCCATGGCCGTCGCCGCGGCCTCCTGGTCGCCATTCGCGATAGCCACGGCGATGGTGACATGCTGCCCGGCGGCGACCGCGAGGGAGCCGCTCCGCGTGCCGTGCAGCCCGATGGTGAGGACCTGGCGCTTCAAGTGGGTGATGGTGCCGACGAGCGACTCGAAGAAGAGGTTCCCGGACGCGGCGCCGACGGCGCGGTGGAAGCTTTCGTCAGCGCGACGGAACGAAGCGAAGTCGTTGCGCTCGGCCGCGTCTTCCGACTCCTGAGCCGCCTCGCGGACGGCGCGGACCTGGAGCGGTGTCGCCCGAGCCGCGGCGAGCCGCGCCGCCTCGGACTCGAGGTTTCGGCGAAGCTCGAACAGCATCTGTACCTGGCCCGGCTCGGCCGGAAGGAAGAGCATCCAGGGTCCCTGGGCGAGCGGGCCACTGGGCTCGGCGACATAGACACCGGATCCTTTTCGTACGGTCACTCGACCGAGGGCGGACAGTATCTTCACCGCTTCTCGCGTCACCGTGCGGCTCGTGGCGAGGGTCTTGGCGAGCTCGCTCTCCGTGCCGAGGTGATCGCCTGGCCGGAGACCCGCATGCGCGATCGCCTCGAGTATCCGCTCAGCGGCCACCTCGTAACCCGGCCGGTAAGGCGAGTCTGCGCCACCTGAGCGGTGGCCGGCAGCCACGTCTTGAGACATCGGGGAACCTTCACTTCCAGAGGATCACGGGGGGCGTTCGTCGTACCTGGATCAGCCTGACAGTCCTACCTTAGCCGCCGCTTCTAGTATATGTAAACGAGACTCTTCGTCGTCCTCTGGAGCCGAAGCACCCACGAGCGTACCGGCGGTCAAGTCGGTGGGAGCGGTTCGAGTTCTCCTATCCGGTGGTTGACAGATAGGGTTTGTGCCCCTCAAATAGACATCCATGCGAGCACAAATACTAGAAGAGGTGGCCCATGGAGTGGCAGGAACCTTTGCAAGGCGCCGAGCGATCGCGCTCCTCGGCGTCTTCGTGGCCGCGACCTCGTTGGTTCTCGGCGCGTGCGGGAAGGACGGTCGGGCGCGTGTCGAGCTCATCGTTCCGTTCGCCGCGGGGGGCGGATCCGATGCGTTGGCAAGAGCCGCGGGGAAGGGTGCGGAAGGACCACTCGATGCCGCGGTGACGCCGGTCAACAAGCCGGGCGGCAACGGCATCGTCGCCATGACCGACGTGGCGAACGCGGCCGATGACAAGACCGTGATCGCCGCGACGAACGCGATGCTCGCCTGGCAGCCGCATCTGTCCGAGGTCAGCTACTCGGTGGACGACTTCGTCGGTATCGCGTCCCTGGGAGTGGAGCCGATCGTCCTGGCAACGAAGGCATCCTCTCGGTGGAAGTCGATCGACGACCTCGTGGCCGAGCCCGCGAGGATCACCTTCGGTCACGCCGGCGTCGGCGGCTTCGGTCATGTCGCAGCGCTGTCGTTCCTGACGGCCGCGGGGGTGAAGAACGAAGGTGTGCCCTTCGATGGTGGCGCACCCACGGTCGTCGCTCTTCTCGGCGGCAACGTCGACATCATCGCGGCGACGCCGGCGGAGGTCCTCCCCCACGTCGAGTCCGGCGATCTCCGGATCTTGGGCGTCTTCGCCACCGAGCGTCTGGACGAGTTTCCCGACGTGCCCACGTTGAAGGAGAGCGGCTACGACCTCGTGTTCGGGGTCTCCCGATTCATTCTGGCGTCCTCCAAGATATCTGACGACGCACTCGAGGACCTGCGGACTGCCTTCGGAGAGGCAGTCGACGCGGACGATTTCCAGAAGATGCTGAAGAAGCGCTTCGTGACCTTCGAGCCGGTCACGGGGGACGAGATCATGGCGACGCTCAGAACGGAATCCGAGAGTGCGCAGAGCACGTTGGACGCGTTGGGCATTGACTAGTGATCGCGAGGTGCGCCATCGTTCGCGCCTCATCGCACTTCCGTTGGTGGGCCTCGGCGTCGGTGTCGTGGTCTACTCACTCCACGAGCTCGAGCCTGGCGGCCTGACGGACCCCGGCCCGGGTCTATGGCCGCTGGTTGCTGGATGCGCGATCGTCGTGACGTCGCTTCCGCTCCTGCTGCGCGGCGATCGGGATCACGAGAGCCTCGGGAGCGTCGACCTGCCGGTGGCGGCGACCATCGCGTTCCTTGCGATCTTCATCTGGCTGATGAGTCATATCGGATTCGCGCTCCCCGCGGCGGCGCTGATCGCTGGGTGGATGCGAATCGTCGGTAAGGAGGGCTGGCTGGTCTCCTCGCTGATGGCCGTGGCGACGCCGCTGGTCCTGTACCTCGTGTTCGCGGGTCTTCTGACCGTGCCCCTGCCTGCGTGGGGCGGACTCCGATGACCCGTGCGACGAACCTCGGAGAGAGGGGAACCGAGACATGGATCTAGGTGCTGTGGGTTCCGGCTTCGCGGTGGCATTCACGCCGGAGAACCTGTTGTTCGTTCTGATCGGGGTCACGCTCGGCACGGTGATCGGTGTGCTGCCGGGGCTCGGTCCCTCCGCGACCATCGCTCTCCTGCTGCCCGTGACTTACACCATGGAGCCGGCGTCGGCGATCATCCTGCTCGCCGGCATCTACTACGGAGCGATGTACGGCGGGACCATCACGTCCGTCCTGCTCTCGCTGCCGGGGGAGACGGCGTCGGTGGTGACTGTGCTCGACGGTCATCAGATGGCGCGGCAAGGGAAAGCCGGCCTGGCCCTCGGCATCGCCGCCATCGGGTCGTTCATCGGCGGCACCGTGGCCATCGTCGGGCTGACGCTGCTGTCTTCGTGGTTGGCGGATGCCGCGATCGCCTTCGGCCCGCCCGAGTACACGGTGCTGGTCGCCGCCGGCGTTCTGCTCGTGGCCTATCTCGGCAGCGGATCGGTGCTGAAGAGCTTGACGATGGCAGCGGTGGGCCTCGCGTTGGCGACGGTCGGACAGGACCTGGTGTCGGGGACAGCTCGCTTCACCTTCGGAACCCCCGAACTCCTCTCCGGCATCGACATCGTCCCGCTCGCCATGGGCTTGTTCGGCCTCGGCGAGATTCTCTACAGGATCAGCAACCCAGAGGACGGCGGCGAGGTCACCACGACGCGGGTGAGAAGGATCTGGCCGACGCGAGTCGACTGGAGACAGGCGCGTGGGGCGGTGATCCGCGGCTCAGGCATCGGGTTCATCCTCGGTTTGCTACCGGGCGGGAGTGGAGCGTTGGGCTCGATGGCGTCCTACGCCGTCGAGAAGAAGCGGGCGAAACAACCCGAGCGGTTCGGTCGAGGAGCGATCGAAGGAGTTGCCGGGCCGGAGACAGCCAACAACGCGTCGGTGACGGCGGCATTCATTCCGCTGTTGACGCTCGGCATCCCGTCCACCGGGGCGCTCGCGTTGATCTATGGCGCGCTCCTCCTGCAGGGTGTCACGCCGGGGCCATTGCTGATCGACGAGAACCCGAACGTCTTCTGGGGCGTGGTCGCCTCGATGTACATCGGCAACGTGATTCTTCTCGTTCTGAACATCCCCCTCGTCGGCATCTTCATCCAGTTGCTGCGGGTGAGGTTCAGCGTTCTCGCCCCCATCATCCTGGTGACCACATCGGTGGGGGTCTTCACTGTCAACAACAGCATGTTCGACGTCTGGTTGCTGCTCTGCTTCGGCGTCCTCGGCTATCTGCTGAAGAAGGGCGGGTTCGAGCCCGCGCCACTCGTTCTCGCCTTCATTCTCGGCTCGATTCTCGAAACGTCCTTCAGACAGTCACTCAGAATGTCGGGCGGGGACCTGAGGATCTTCATCGAGCAACCGCTGTGTGTCGCCATCCTGGCTCTCATCGCCGTCATCATCGGCTTCTCGCTTGCCGCGCGCTTCAAGCGCGACCGGTCGGCGAACGCGCCCCAACCTGTAGGAGCCGACGATCATGAGCGCGAATGAGGCGCCTCCGAATCTGTTGTACATCCACTCCGACCAGCACACCCCTTCGGTCCTCGGGTGCTACGGCGACCCGGTCGTCTCGACGCCGAACCTGGATGCACTGGCCCGCGATGGCGCCGTGCTCGAGAACACGTATTGCCCCTCTCCGATCTGCGTTCCCTCGAGGATGTCGACGCTGACTGGCCGGCATCCGTACCAGAACCAGGTCTGGACCAACCGAGACATCCTCGGGTCCGGCGTGCCGACCCTGGCCCACGCCATGGGAGCCGGGGGGTACACGCCGATCCTCTCGGGACGGATGCATTCGCTGGGGCCCGACCAGCTCCGCGGGTATGCCCGGAGGATGGTCGGGGACCACAGCTCCAATTACTGGGGCGGAGAGACCCCTGACCGTGGTGTTCTGGAGGGCACCTCGGGACCTCGACACGTCAGTCTGAGCAAGTCGGGTCCGGGCCAGAGCGCCTACGAAGTGCATGACGAGTACGTCGCCGAGTGCGCGGTCGGCGAGCTCAATCGGATCGGCATCCGCAGACGCGCGGGGATCGCATCCGAGCCGTTCAGCCTCACCGTGGGCTTCATGCTCCCCCATGCGCCCTTCGTCGCGCGCCGCGAGGACTTCATGCGCTACGAGGGCCGGGTGCCGTCGCCGCGAACGAAGGGGCCGGCCAGCGACGCCGCGGACCATCCCTTCCTCGCCTGGTGGCGGCGCGAGACCGGTGCGGTGTCGGTGAGCGAGGAAGAGGCGATGCGCGCGAGGACGGCCTACTGGGCCCTGGTCGAGCGTCTCGACTCGTTGATCGGTCGCATCCTCCGCGCTCTGCGCGACAACGGCCTGGCTGACAACACGATCATCCTGTACAGCTCGGATCACGGTGAGCATCTGGGTGAGCACGGGCTCTGGTGGAAGCACACGTTCTACGAGGAGTCGGTCCGAGTGCCGGCCATCCTGTCATGGCCAGGCACGATCCCATCCGGCCTGAGGTTCGGCGGAGTGGTCAGCTCGCTCGACCTGGGTGCGACCCTCCTGGACGCCATGGGCGCGCCCAGCCTGCCCGCCTCCAACGGTCGCAGCCTCTTGCCCTTCGTCGTCGGTGATGCCGGCGCATGGGAGAACATCGCGTTCTCGGAGTACTGCACGGACGAGTACGGGCCACCTGGTGGTGTCCGGCAGCGGATGATTCGTCGTGACGAGTGGAAGCTCATCTACCATCACGACGCGCCGCTCCAGCTGTTCAACCTCCGCGAGGACCCGACCGAGTGTCACGATCGGGCCACCGATCCGGGATGCGCCGGTGTCCGCGAGGATCTCCTCGCCCTCGTGCTGGACGACTGGGATCCCGAGGAGGTGCGCCGACAGATGCTGCTGAACAAGTCACGAGCCGAGCTGATCGCCCCATGGGCTCGCAGCACCCGCCCCGCGGAGAGCCACCGATGGCAGATGACCGGCGCCATGAACCGCCTCGACCTTGATGGGCGCCCGTCCTGAGCAGCATGGACCCCGGGCCGGCTCAGCCCCGTGTCCGCGGATGTGGGCCGTGTCGCCCACCGATGCTGTCGGTCGTCAGGTCGATGTGCGTGAGGAAGCGATAGCGCCTGGAAAGGCCGGCACCGGCCATGACGGGGGCCGGATCGGTCGCCTCGGCGTGATCCGCGTCCACGTCGCCGCCGACCTTGTTCAGATGCACGCAGGGGTCGACGTCGCTGCCGCAGACATTGTCCTCGAGGGCGAATCCGTTGGTGCCGGCGTCGGCGTAGAGGCCTCGCACGCCCGCAGCGGGATGGTCGTTGTTCGTGTTCGGAACGATGTGGGTGAGGTAGTTGCGAGCGACGTGGGACCGCGGCACCTGCTCGTCGTGATAGGCGAGACCGACGTTGTGCCAGCCCCCGCAGTCGCGTGCCGTCAGGCAGGCACCGGCGATCCGGTTGTCGAGGATCTGCACGTCCTGCATGTCGGTGCGGTAGTCCGGGCCGAGGCCCTGCACGTAGCCGGTGTTGACCGCGATGTTGTTCACCTGCTCGATGGTGTTGTGCTGGATCAGCGCACCGTGCGGGTAGGTCATCGTGATGGCGCTGTCGGTCGCATAGACCCGTCCGGTGCGAACGATGAGGTTGTCGACGACCTGCGTGTCGGTGTTCCGCTCGCTCGCCGGCGCGATCGGCAGCTGCGGGGTGCCGACGAAGATCGCCGAGTCGCCGATGTCGGTGAAGAGGTTCCCCACCATCCGCACGTCCGTCGTCCCCGCGTCGAGGTTGATGGCGTTCGCGCCGGTGTCGCGGAATCCATTGCGCTCCAGACGGATGTCGGTCGAGTGCCCGATGCGAACCGCCGCCGGGTTGACCCACCACAGCGGACGATCGTGCCCTCCCTTCGGGTCCGGAAGCAGGCCGTTGGGGGTGTCGGTCTGCCGTACGCCGCCCTGCCGTTGGAAGTTGCCCTGGTAGAGCGGTGTGTTCCAGGCGGAGTGGGCGAACTGCACTCCGTAGATCGTGATCCCTCGTGCACCCTCGATGCCGAGCAGTTGCTCGGTGCCCGGCGTCGTCATCTCCACACGGTTCGGGTCGAACCCCGCCTTGAGGTAGACGCGATCACGCCGCGCGTCCAGGTACCACTCGCCGTTGTGGTCCATCAGCTCCCGGGCGCCGATCAGGATCGTCTCGCCACCGAACTTCCGCTTGGCGGTCTCGGTCGCCACCGGGTTGAGCCCGTACCTCCGGGAGGGGTCGGCAGGATCCCAGTAGGGCTCGTTGCTCCACGTGGCGATCGGATCCTTCAGCTGCAGGAATCGGAATCCGTCCACCTCCGGCCCGATGGACTCGACCGGGTAGTGCAGCTCGCGCCAGGTGTCCATGATGCGCACCTGGACGCCGGTGAGGTCCTTGATCCCGTTCGCGGGCACGCTCGCCGCAGGTATCCGCACCATCATCTTCCGGCTGCCGTCGATGGTCCACCGCTCACCGAGGACCGGCTCGCTGTGCGCCCTGGCCAGCTCGTGGCCGCGTGCGTACAGCTGCAGGAAGTCCTCACGACCGCGGGTGGAGGCGCTCCACACCCCGTGGCCCTCGCTCCGCCAGTGCCGCAACCGCTCGCCGCCGCTGATGATCGGCGACTCGCTCGGGTAGTTGCGGAAGACGACGCGATGACCGTTGCGTCCCGAGTCACGCGCGCCCAGCTCGATCGGCTCGTCCACGCGGTAGGTCCCGCCCCGGAGGTACACCACGATGTCCGACGACATCCGCGCCCGAGCGCTGCGCTCCCGGGCGATGGCCCGCTCCAAGGTGCACGGTCGTCGTTCGGTACAGGCGCCGCCGTGCCCGTCGGGCGCCACGAAGATCCGGACGGTGCCGGGAGTCGCGTAGGCGGGCGTGCCGAGCTGGGTGAGCGGTGGGATCGTGACCAGTGCCAGGACGGCGGCCGCGCCGCCGGTCAGACGTCGGCGAAGGCTGAGGTGCATCGACGATCAACTCCCAAGAGATCGGATGAATCCGCTATGATCACGGCAGTCAACCACGGTGGTTCGGAACTTTCCAGAGATACATCGGACTATTTTGTGGAACCGGGACCCGACGCATGAGGAGATTCGATCCATGGCGACCAGCAGCACCGTGGGAGCGGCGAGCTTCTCCGATGAGCCGATCACCGTCGCGACCTGGGACACCTATGCCCTGACGTACGTCGTGGGCGAGGCGGGCCTGGTCGCCGGCGCCACCGTGCGCATCCAGCTGCCCGACAGCTGGCACGCCTGGCGGCGCAACGGCGCAAAGGGCGTGCAGTCGCATCGGCCGGACGCCGACAACCACGTGACGGCTCGGGTCGGGCGCGGCACCGCGGCGGTGCGGTGCGAGGTCGAGGGCGGCACCGCCGAGGAGGTCGTCAAGAGCAACCGGGTCGGCATCGACGGTCGCGAGGGTCGCTACGTCTACGTCACACGCGTCGAGGTCACCGACGGCGAGCTGGGCGCCGGCGACGAGATCGAGGTGCTCTTCGGAGACACCAGCGGCGGAAGCCGCGGGTTCGTCTCGGCGATGCACCCCGAGGGCGCCGAGCACGTCGCGATCGCCGTGGACCCGAACGGCGACGGGCGTGAGCTGCTCCTGCCCGAGGCGAGCAGCCCGGTGCTCGACGTCCGCCCCGGGCCGGCGTTCGAGCTGCTGGTCTACCTGCCGTCGTCGACGGTGGTCGGCGAGCCCGCCCGGCTGCGGGTGGTGGCCGTCGACGTCGAGGGCAACCGGGTCGAGCAGGTGGACCACCCGCCGGTGGTGTCGATCCGAGACGGCGCCGCCGACGTGGAGCCGCTCGTGCCGGGCGACCTGACCGGCGTCTTCGAGGCGACCGTCGTGCCGACCGCGCGCGGCGTGCTGCGACTCCACGTCGACCTGCCCGAGAGCGGCATGACGACCGCCTGCAGCAACCCGAGCTGGGTGAGCGCCGAGCCGCCGTCGCGACGCCTGCTCTGGGGCGACCTGCACTCGCATGCCGACCACAGCTTCGACGGGATCGGCCGGTTCCCCTACGAGTACGCCCGCGACGTCGCATGCCTGGACTTCTACGCGCTCACCGAGCACTGCGAGCGCTGGGATCCCGGCGTCTGGGAGCACCTGCGCGCGCAAGTGGGCCGGTTCCACGACCCGGGGCGGTTCGTCACCTTCCTCGCCTATGAGGCGACCTTCGCCGAGCCGTGGGGCCACCACAACGTCTACTTCCGTGAGCCGGAGGACGCGGTCGTCTCCGGGGCGCACACCGGCACCCTGCTCGACCTCTGGGACGCCCTGCGGGGACGCCGAGCGCTGACCATTCCCCATCACACCGGCGTCGCCTTCTCCCCCAAGACCGGCGGCAACATCCCCGGCAGCACCTCGCCGGCGGTGGACTGGCAGTACCACGATCCGACCTTCCGGCGTGCCGTGGAGATCTACTCCGGTCATGGCCAGTCCGAGCTCTACGACCCCGACTTCGACCTTTCCTACGAGAACTCCGACTTCTCCACCAACACCTCCCGCAACGGCCCGCACTACGCGCGCGACGCCTGGGAGACCGGACACGAGCTCGGCACGGTCGCCTCCTCGGACAACCACCGGGCGCAGCCCGGGCGCGGCGAGCTCGGCCTGGCGGCCGTGCTCTCACCCGCACTCGAGCGCGGCGCGATCTTCGACGCGCTGCACGACCGGCACAGCTACGGGACCACCGGAGCACGGATGCTGGTCGACTTCAGCATCGACGGGGTGCCGATGGGTGGCACCCGCCCTCACGGAGGGCCCGGCCGCTGCTCGATCCGGGTGGCAGGCACCGACGAGCTCGCCTCCGTGGAGATCCTCTCCGGGGAGGTGGGCCGACCGGGCTCGACCGCCGTCGTCGCGCGCTGGGAGCCGGCCGGCCTCGACTTCGCGGACATGTGGGTCGACGAGCGCCCCCCGAGTGCGTCGACGCGCTACCACTACCTGCGCGTGCGCCAGCGCAACGTGTACCGCGGTCGACGGCCCACCGCATGGACCAGCCCGGTCTGGACGCCGGGAGCGACTTCGGCCGATTGACGGGCCCGGGTCCGATACATAGGATGTTTGTGGGCAGCGACGGCTCAACACGGAAGGACGAGGATTCCAGGATGCGACTCATGCGGGTGGGCGCCCCCGGTCGGGAGACGCCCGTGGTGGCCACCGACAACGGCACCTACGACCTCACGCAGATCACCGGAGACATCGACGGAGCGTTCCTGGAGAGCGACGGCCCTGCCCGCGTCCGGGACGAGCTGGAACGCGGCACGCTGCCACCCATCGACGTCCGGGGGAGGCGGGTCGGCGCGCCGGTGGCCCGCCCGGGTGCGGTGCTGTGCCTGGGGCAGAACTACGCCGCCCATGCCGCCGAGACCGGCGATCCGCCGCCCGAGCAGCCGATACTCTTCTTCAAGCACCCCAACACGATCGTCGGCCCGGACGACGACGTCCGCATCCCGAAGGGCTCGCTGAAGACCGACTGGGAGGTTGAGCTCGCCCTCGTCATCGGACGCCGCGCGCGCTACCTCGACTCACCCGACGACGCGCTCGCCCACGTCGCCGGCTACACCGTGTCCAACGACGTCTCCGAGCGCGCGTTCCAGGTCGAGCACTCCGGCGGGCAGTGGTCGAAGGGCAAGTGCTGCGAGACCTTCAACCCGCTGGGGCCGTGGCTCGTCCCGGCCGACGAGGTCCCCGACCCACAGCTGCTCGGCCTGCGCTCGTGGGTCAATGGCGAGGCGCGTCAGGACTCCTCGACCAAGGACATGGTGTTCGGCGTCGCCGAGATCGTTCACCACCTCAGCCAGTACCTCGTCCTGGAGCCGGGCGACGTGATCAACACCGGCACCCCCGAGGGCGTGGCGCTCTCCGGTCGCTTCGACTACCTCGGCCGGGGCGATGTGGTGGAGGTCGAGGTCGACGGGCTCGGACGGCAGCGCCAGCAGGTCATCGGGTACGACGATTGACCGGAGCGGGCGGGACGTCGAGCGGTCCGGATGCGTGCTGCACACCGGCCCGCGAGGGGCGTGCTCCAGACCGCTGTGCCTCGCCCACGGTCGCTGCTCCCGCCACGTGCTCCACACGGGGCCAGGTCCGGATCGAGGGTGCCGACTTCGACATGGGCGACCCGTTCGACGAGGGCTATCCCGCCGACGGGGAGACCCCCGTGCATCGCGTGCGACTGCGGCCGTTCCACATCGACGAGACCGCGGTGACGAACGCGGCGTTCGCCGCCTTCGTCGACGCCTCCGGCCACGTGACCGATGCCGAGCGCTTCGGCAGCTCGGCCGTGTTCGTCCACGCCGTGGCCGCTGAGCGGCGCGACGTCCTGGGACAGGCGCCCGGTGCGCCCTGGTGGCTGGAGGTGGCCGGCGCCGACTGGCGGCATCCCGAAGGACGCCGCTCGGACGTCGGTGCGCAGCCGGATCACCCCGTCGTTCACGTCTCCTGGCGTGACGCCTCCGCCTACGCACGCTGGGCGGGTAAGCGGCTGCCGACGGAGGCCGAGTGGGAGTACGCCGCCCGCGGCGGCCTCCGGAGCCGGCGCTTTCCCTGGGGCGACGAGCTGACACCGGGGGGGCAGTGGGAGTGCAACATCTGGCAGGGCTCGTTCCCCGACCACAACACGCGCGAGGACGGCTACCTCACCACGGCGCCGGTCCGCGCCTATCGACCCAATGGCCACGGGCTGTGGAATGCCGCCGGCAACGTGTGGGAGTGGTGTGCCGACTGGTTCGCCAGCGACTGGTACGCCCGCTCGCCACGCGATGACCCGCAGGGCCCCGCCGAGGGGAGTCGCCGGGTGATGCGGGGCGGCTCCTATCTGTGCCACGACTCCTACTGCCATCGCTACCGCGTCGCCGCGCGGTCGGCGAACACGCCGGACTCGAGCTCGGCCAACGCCGGGTTCCGCTGTGCCAGCGACGGCGCGGAGCCGATCCGAGCCTGAGGCCACATACATCGGATGTATAGTGATCGCGTTGTCGTCGAGAGGAGCATGTGGTGGGCGTCGAGATGGAGGGCCTGCGGGCCGTGGTCACCGGCGGAGCCGCCGGGATCGGGCTGGCCACCGTGCGTGCGCTCCGCGCCGCGGGGGCGGACGCCGTCGCCATCGACATCGGTGACCCACCGCCCGAGCATCCCGTGCCGGTGGAGCGTTGCGACGTGCGTGACGACGCGTCGGTCCGGGCCGCGGTCGACGCGGTCGGCGACCGGCTCGGCGGCCTCGACGTCGTCGTCAACAACGCGGGCATCGGCGCCGTCGGCACCATCGCCGACAACGACGACACGGAATGGATGCGTGTGCTCGACGTGAACCTGCTGGGGATCGTGCGCGTCACCCGCGCCGCGCTGCCGTGGCTGCGTCGCTCGTCGCACGCCGCGATCGTCAACACCTGCTCGATCGCCGCCACGGCAGGGCTTCCCCGCCGCGCGCTCTACAGCGCCTCGAAGGGAGCCGTGCAGTCCCTGACGCTCGCGATGGCTGCCGACCACGTCGGCGAGGGGATCCGCGTGAACTGCGTCAACCCCGGGACCGTCGACACCCCGTGGGTACAGCGCCTGCTCGACCAGGCCCCGGACCCCGCCGGGGAGCGGGCCGCTCTGGAGGCTCGTCAGCCGACCGGCCGCCTCGTCTCGCCCGACGAGGTCGCCCGAGCCATCTGCTACCTGGCGTCCCCGCGGTCCGCGTCGACCACCGGCACGGTCCTGGCCGTCGACGGCGGCATGCACGGCCTGCGCATCCCCGCGGCGAGCTGACCGAGACGAGGAGACCACGATGACTCAGCGCGTTGCTCTGCACACCCGCCTCCGCGCCGGCATGGAGGCGGAGTACGACCGCGTGCATGCGACGATCCCTCGCGACCTGGAGGCGGCCCTGCGCCGGGCAGGCGTCCAGCAGTACTCGATCTGGCGCGACGGTCGCGATCTCTTCCACCTCATCGAGGCCGACGACTTCGAGGCCATGCACGACGCGCTGCGGGGCGACCCCGCCGAGGCCGCGTGGCAGACTCGCATCGACGCTCTGCTCGAGACCGCGGAGCCCTCGGCGGAGCGGCCGGCACTGTCGCTAGTCTGGGAGCTCGAGTGAGCGCGGACGGCATAGGTCGCGCGCTCGGCCGCACCGGCGTCCGCGTCACCGGGCTCGGGTTCGGTGGCGCCGGCATCGGCAACCTCTACCGCGAGGTCGACGACGACGAGGCGAGCGCCGCGCTCGACGTCGCCCGGGACGCCGGCGTCCGCTACCTCGACACCGCGCCGCACTACGGGCTCGGGCTGTCCGAGCGTCGCATCGGTGCGTGGCTGGCCGGCCAGCACCGCGACGACTACGTCATCTCCACCAAGGTCGGCCGCCGGCTGGTGCCCAACGGTGCCGTCGCGGACGACGACCGGGTCGACCACGCCGGGGAGTTCGTCCTGCCGGAGGCGACCCACCAGCGGGTCTGGGACTTCTCGGCAGCCGGCGTGCTCCAGTCCCTCGAGCAGAGCCTGGAGCGGCTCGGGACCGATCAGATCGACGTCGCGCTGCTCCACGACCCCGATGACCACTGGCGGCCCGCGGTGGAGGAGGCGCTGCCCGCGCTGGTCGATCTGCGTGACCAAGGCGTCGTCGGTGCGATCGGCGTCGGCATGAACCAGTCCGCGATGCTCACTTGGTTCGTCCAGGAGACCGACGTCGACCTGGTCATGGTCGCCGGGCGCTACACCCTGCTCGACCAGGGGGCGCTGACCGACCTGCTTCCCGCAGCCGAGGCGCGTGGTGTCTCCGTGGTGGCCGCCGGTGTCTTCAACTCCGGGCTGCTGGCGACCCCGCGTCCGGACCCGGGCGCGCGCTACGACTACGCGGCGGCTCCGGGCGAGATCGTCACACGGGCCGAGCGGATCGCGCAGGTGTGCGAGCGCCACGGCACCGATCTGCCGACGGCGGCCGTCCACTTCCCGCTGACCCATCCGTCCGTGGCCAGCGTCGTGGTCGGTGTGCAGGACGCCGACCAGATGCGAGCCAACGCCGACCGCTTCGCGGCGGGAGTGCCCGACGGGCTCTGGGACGACCTCGTCGAGGACGGACTGCTCGATCCAGCGGTGAGAGGGCCGATGTCGTGAGCGTGGTGGACGCGCACCACCACCTGTGGGACCCGCAAGCGCGCACCTACCCGTTCCTGGCCGACCCCTCGCTGGCATCGGTACGCCGCACCTACGGGCTCGCCGACCTGCGGGAGCGCTGCCGCCTCCGCGACGTCGCACAGACCGTGCTCGTGCAGACGGTCGGGGACATCGCGGAAACCCGCGAGTTCCTCGAGGTCGCCGAGCGCAGTGACGGCATCATCGCCGGCGTCGTCGGATGGGTCGACCTGGAGGACGAGGCCGTCGGCGACGTGCTGGCCGAGCTGCGGAGCGGTCTCGGCGGCCGGCACCTCGTCGGCATCCGCCACCAGGCGCAGGACGAGCCGGACGACGACTGGCTCGCACGTCCGCGCGTCATCGCCGGACTGCGCGCCGTCGCCGCCGCCGGGCTGTGCTTCGACCTGCTGGTGCTGCCGCGACAGCTGGGCGCCGCTGTGGCCGCGGCGCGCGCCGTCCCCGAGGGACGGTTCGTCCTGGACCACATCGCGAAGCCCGACCTGACCGGCGGTGACACCGACGTCTGGACGCGCGGTCTGGGCGAGCTCGCGCGGCTGCCCCACGTCAGCGCCAAGCTGTCCGGGCTCGTCTCCCTCGCCGGCGACCGGGCCGCGACCGCCGCCGAGCTGCGCCCGTTCACCGATCGGGTCCTCGACCTCTTCGGCGTCGGCCGGCTGATGGTCGGCTCGGACTGGCCGGTGTGCGACGCGGTCTCCGCATACGACGCCGTCTTCGGGCTCACGGACGAGCTCCTGACCGGAGCGGACGAGGCGGAGCGGACTCGGCTGTTCGCGGAGACCGCCATCGAGTGCTACCGCTTGCCGGTCAGGTCCTGAACAAGCAACAACAACAGCAGACAACAACGAAGGGCAGGGCCATGACAGTGCCGCAGCCACCGAACATCATCGTGTTCTTCGCCGACGACCTCGGCATCGGAGACCTGGGTTGCTACAACCCCGACTCGAGGATCCCGACCCCGCACCTCGATGCCGTCGCGGCCCAAGGCCGGCGGTTCACGGACGCGCACGCCGGATCGGCGGTGTGCACGCCCAGCCGGTACACCCTGCTCACCGGCCGTCATCCGGCCCGCTCGCGGCTGGACGGCGTGGTCCTCTTCGCCTTCGACGAGCCGTTGATCGAGCCTGAGCTCCCCACGGTCGCCGGGGCACTCAGCGAGCAGGGGTACCGCTCGACCTGTCTGGGCAAGTGGCACCTCGGGTGGGACTGGACGACCAAGGACGGGACCCGGCCGAACGACACACTCACCTACGCATCGCGATCTCCCGAGCGTGAGGCCTACCACGAGAACATCGACTTCGCCGCCCCCGTCGCCGGTGGCCCCACCGCACGTGGCTTCGACCACTACTTCGGCCCCGACGTCGCGAACAACCCGCCCTTCACCTGGTTCGAGGACGACCGGCTCGTCGTCGCGCCCAGCGAGATGAAACCGGCGGACATGTGGGGCAGGCCGGGTCCGATGGCACCCGGCTGGCGGCACGAGGACATCCTCCCCGAGCTCACCCGGCGTGCCGTCGACGAGATCGACCGGGCTGCGGAGTCCGGCCAGCCGCTGTTCCTGTACTACGCGCTGACCTCCCCCCACACGCCGATCGCGCCGAACGAGGAGTTCCTCGGCAGCTCCGGCATCGGCGTCTACGGCGACTTCGTCGTCGAGACCGATCATGTGATCGGGGAGGTGCTCGCGGCGCTCGAGCGCACGGGTCTCGCCGACAACACGTTGGTCCTCATCTCCAGCGACAACGGGCCGGAGGGGTGGACGCCCCAGGACCCCGGCGCGTACCAGCGGCTGGTCGACACGGGGCACGCCAGCATGGGCGAGTGGCGGGGCATCAAGCGCGACGGGTGGGAGGGCGGTCACCGGATCCCCCTCATCGCGCACTGGCCGGGCCACATCGAGCCGGGCACGGTGTGCGACGTCCCGGTCTCACTCGGTGACCTGTTCGCCACCTGCGCCGAGCTGGTGGGCTTCGACCTGCCACCCGAGGCGATGGACAGCGTGTCGATGCTGTCGCTGCTGACCGGCTCCACGACCCCGCACCGCACCTTCCTGATGTCGCGGACGTCGAGATGTCAGGAGGTGATCAGGGCAGGGGACTGGGTCTACATCGACGGCCTCCCGGAGAACAGCCCGGAGCCCGAGGAGGTGCGGATGCTGCGCTCCCTGCCGGACCTGGGGGAGGAGGTCGCGGCGCTCTACAACCTCGCCGACGACCCGATGCAGCGCACCAACCTCATCGGCTCCCGCCCGGACAAGGTCCGTGAGCTGCGTGCGCTCATCAAGCGGGTTCTCGACGAGCCCGAGCTGCAGGTCGCCGGCGCCCCCACGCCGGACGGAGGTGTCCGATGACCCGCCGTCCCCACGTCCTGCTGATCTTCATGGACGACTGCACCCACTGGGTCCTGGCCGACCCCGAGGTGCACACGCCGCACCTCGATCGCCTCCGAGAACGAGGGGTGCACTTCACCCACGCCCACAACCAGGGCTCGCCGCTGCCCGCCGTGTGCCTGCCGGCCCGCGAGATGCTCCTCTCGGGGCGGTACCTCTTCCACGCCCGCGGCCATCTGCCGGAGGTGTCCCGGCTCGCGCCCTGCTTGGCCGACGGCGGGTATCGGACGTTCTTCACCGGCAAGTGGCACAACGAGCCCGAGCTGCTCCAGACCGACTACGACGAGGTCGGCCCGAACGGGCGAGGCATGCTGGACTCGGTGGTGACGCGCAGCGATGCCGACGCCTACCACCGCCCCCGGCCCGACAACCACTGGGACCCGACCGACACCACGCTCGGCGGACATTGGATGGCGCTGCCCGACGGCCGGGTCCAGCACTCGAGCGAGCGGTGGGCCGACGCCGCGATCGGCTTCCTCCGCGACCACGTGACGGCGGCGACGGACGCCGGGCGCGACGTGCCTCCGTTTTTCGCCCACATCGCGTTCCATGCCCCGCACGACCCCCGTCAGTCGCCGGCGGAGTATCTCGACTCCTACGACCGCGACCAGATCGACGTCCCGCCGAACTTCCTCCCCGAGCACCCCTTCGACAACGGCGCGCTGCGGATCCGCGACGAGCTGCTCGCGCCCTTCCCGCGCACACCGGACGCCGTGCGGCTGCACCGGCAGGAGTACTTCGCGATCCTCAGCCACGCCGACGCCGAGATCGGTCGCATCCTGGAGACGCTGGACGAGCTGTCGCTCGCCGAGGAGACCGTCGTCGTGTTCTCGGGCGACCACGGGCTCGCACTGGGTGAGCACGGGCTACTGGGCAAGCAGAGCTGCTACGACCACAGCACACGGGTGCCACTTGTCATCGCCGGCCCGGGCATCCCCGCGGGCGAGGTTCGCGATGCCCTCGTGTACTCCGGCAGCATCATGCCGACGCTGTGCGACCTCGTCGGCATCCCGGTGCCCGCGTCGGTCGAGTTCGCCTCGCTCGCACCGACCGTGCACGACAACGGCGCGCATCTCGACGAGCTGTTCGGCGCCTACGGCGAGGGCGAGTCGGCCCAGCGCTGGCTGCGCACCACCACCCACAAGGTCATCACGTACCCACCCAGCGGCCGGGTTCAGCTGTTCGATCTCGAGGCCGACCCCTGGGAGCGGAGCGACCTGTCGGCCGATCCCGCGTCGCAGGAGCTGCTGGGCGATCTGCTGGCCCGCCTCGAGCGGGCCCAGCACAGGTACGCCGACCCCTTGGTGGAGACTGGGCCGGCCCCAGCGGTCACGAACGCTCGGTGAGCGTGTCCTGGAGCCACTGCTCCACACCGCCGATGTGGACCGTCGTCCAGGAGCGGGCGGCCTCGGGCTGCCGCTGCTGGATCGCCTCCAGGATCGAGCGATGCTCCGACAGCGTCCGTTCGATCGCCGCGTCCTGGGTCATGCCGCGCCACACCCGCGCCCTCGCCGTCGGCCCGGACAGGCTCTCGATCAGCGAGGCGAGCACCGTGTTGCCGGAGCCGGCCGCGATCCGCCGATGGAACTCCAGGTCGTTCTCGACCAGCTCCTCGATCGTCGGGTCGGGCCCCAGGCCGTCCAGCAGCTCGCGCAGTGCGACCACGTCGTCGTCGGGCATCAGCTGAGCGCACTTCGCGGCGGCGGCGGGCTCGAGGATGCGGCGCACCTCGAGGAACTCCAGCACGGTGTCGTCGCGGTGGAAGTCGACCATGAACGCCAGCGTCTCGAGCAGCAGCCGCGGCTCGAGGCTGGTGACGTAGGTGCCGTCACCCTGGCGGACGGTGAGGATGTTGATCGCCGACAGCGCCTTGACCGCCTCCCGCAGCGAGTTCCGGGAGAGCCCGAGACTCTGGGCCAGATCGGGCTCACGAGGCAGCTTGTCGCCCGGCTTGAGCTCACCGGTCCGGATCATGTCCTTGATCCGTTCGATCGCGACGTCGGTCAGCGCCACCTCGGCTCCCTCTCCCTCGGGTGTTGGTCTGTCGGCGGTGAGTGTACGCCGCGCGGGGCGAAAGGTCCGATGACCAGCACGCGACGCGCTCAGCCAGGGATGGCTAGCGGCTCGGCAGTTGGTCGTAGGGCCGGCTCACCTCGTCGAACCAGGTCTCCAGCGCGGTGCGCATCGTGCCGACGCGTGCGGGCTGCGCCGCGGCGAGATCGTGCTGCTCCCAGGGATCGTTGGCGAGGTCGTAGAGCTCGGGCACGATCCGGTCCGGTGCGATGACCGGCGCGGCCGGGAGCGGGGTGGTGTCGATGCCGGTGAACAGTTCCGGCGTGTAACGCAGTGCCCGGTCCATCGCCAGATCCTCGTCCCGGACGACGAGCAGCTCGGCCAGATGCGGGATCACCAGCTTCCAGGAGCCGTCGCGCATCGCCGCATTGCAGAAGGGAACCGGCCGGTAGCGGTTCCACTGCCAGAACCGCCGTGGGGGCACGATGCCCCTCTCGCCGCGCAGCATCGGCAGCAGGTCGGAGCCGTCGCGCTCCTTCTCGGGACGCAGCGGCGCGGCACCGGCCAGCGCCAGGATCGTCGCGTGCCAGTCGGTGAAGTGCACGGCGTCGTCGACCGTCGTCCCGCCCGTGACCCCGTCGGGCCAGCGGATCGCCGCCGGCACACGGATGCCGCCCTCGTACATCCGGCCCTTGGACCCGCGCAGGCCGCAGTTGAACCGGACGGCGAGGTTCTCCTCCTTCATCGGCTGGGGGCCGTTGTCGCTGGTGAACATGACCACGGTGTGGTCGGCCAGCCCGAGGGCGTCGAGCTCGGAGAGCAGGTCGACGATGCCCCGGTCCATCGCCTCGACCATCGCGTACAGCGTGGCCGTGACCGGGGATGCGCCGCGGTCCTCATGGGCCTGCGCAGTGCCGGGCGGTGCCTGGAGCGGCGTGTGGGGTGCGTTGTAGGCGAGGTGGAGGTAGAACGGCTCGTCGCGGTGCCGGCGGACGAAACTGATCGCCTCATCGGTCCAGACGTCGGTGAGGTAGCGGCCGTCCGCCTCGACCGTCCGGCCGCCGACTTCGATGGTCCAGTCCCAGTAGTCCGACCAGCCACCACGGAAGCCGCTGAACTCGTCGAAGCCGCGGCTGGTCGGGTGGAACCGCGGGTCGAGGGCGCCGTTGTGCCACTTGCCGACGAGCCCGGTCGCGTAGCCGGCCGCGCGCAGTGCGTCGGCCACGGTGTCCTCGTCCAGTGCGATGCGGTCCAGGCCCCGCCCGTCCAGAGTGTCGACCGCACCCGTGCGGTGGGGATAGCGGCCGGTGAGCAGCGCCGCGCGCGCCGGCGCACAGACGGCGGAGGCCGAGTAGTGCTGGCTGAGGTAGACGCCGTCGGCGATGAGACTGTCGATGCCGGGCGTGTACGTGCGGCCGCCGTTGAGACAGCCGATGTCGCCGTAGCCGAGGTCGTCGGCGACGATCTGGATGACGTTGGGCCGGCCGGCGCGCGGTGCCACGGTGCTCACCTGCTCCCGGCGCCGGCTCCGGCTGCGTCGCAGGTCAGGGCGATCACGGTCGCGTCGGGGTCGGGAGCCGCATCGGGCAGGGAGATCGTCACGCCGACGCCGTCCTGACGGAAGGCGAGGGGCGTTCCGTCCACCAGCAGGCGCGCGCTCGTCACCGGCGCCTCCACCACGGGAAGGCTCAGGGAGTGCCCGTCGGGCCACGCGAGGAGGTGCAGGTAGATCACGCCCGAGCGAACTGTCGAGCGGACGTCCGCGACGTCCTGGATCGGGCCTGGCCGCGTGTCGTGGATCGCTTCGCCGTTGCGGTCCATCCACGCACCGACCTCGCGCAGCCGGGCGATGCTCGGCCCGGGGATCGCCCCCGATCCGGTGGGGCCGACGTTGAGCAGGTAGTTGCCGCCGCGACTGGCCGAGTCGATCAGCTGGTGGATCAGCATCCGGGTGGGCTTCCAGGTGTCGTCGTCCGACTTGTAGCCCCAGGTGTCGTTCATGGTCATGCACGACTCCCAGTCCATCTCGACCAGCGCGCCGGGGATCGTCTGGTCCTCGGCCGAGCCGTAGTCGCCGAGGCCGTTGCCGATCCGACCGTTCACGAGGCAGTCGGGCTGGATCTCGTGCACGAGGTCGACCAGCTGTCGGCTCTGTTCGACGGAGATCCGGCGCGGGGTGTCGAACCAGATCAACCCCACCGGGCCGTAGTTGGTGAGCAGTTCCCGCACCTGTGCGGCGACGTAGTCCTGGAGGTAGGCATCGAAGGCGGCGTCGTCCGGCGTCGGGTGGTCCCAGTCGTTGCCGTCGCCGCCGGGGTGGTGCCAGTCCTGGGTCTGGGAGTAGTAGAAGCACAGGCGGATGCCCTGCGCGGCGCACTCCTCGGCCAGCTCCTGCAGGGGGTCGCGCCCGAACGGCGTCGCGGCGACGATGTTGTAGTCGGTGGTCCGGGTGTCGAACATGCAGAAGCCGTCGTGATGCTTGGCCGTGATCGTGAGGTAGCGCTGGCCGGCCGCCTTCGCGAGCGCGACCCACGCGGCGGCATCGAAGTCCGTCGGGTTGAAGGTCTCGGCGATCTGCTGGTACTCGGTATCGGGTATCCGCGCGCGCTGCATGATCCATTCGCCGATGCCGGCGACCGGCTCGCCGCGCCATTGGCCGGCCAGCTCGGCGTAGAGCCCCCAGTGCACGAACATCCCGAAGCGAGCGTCGCGGAACCAGTCGAGACGACGGTCCGCACGGGCGCTCTGCCGCTGAACGGCCTCTGCCTTGAAACCGGGGGTGGTGGCGAGATCTGTCATGTCAGTCCTGATCCTGATCGGTGAGGGGTCGAGCGGAGGTGGAGCGGGGCCAGGGGTAGGCGTTCGACCCCGCGGTGGGCGACTGCGGCCCGGCAGGCAGCGAGCTCGCCCACTCGTTCGCGAGCGTCGTGAGTCGGGCGACCACCGCCGGCTCGCGGTCGGCGAGGTTGGTCAGCTCCATCGGGTCGCTCGGGATGTCGTAGAGCTCCGTGCGGGAGCCGTCCGGGTTGGCGAGCAGCTTCCAGGGTCCTTGTCGCACCACGCGCATCGGGCTGCAGTGCAGCGGATGGCTGGGGTTGTCGAAGCGCCACTCCCAGAACAGCGGACGATCAGAGACGAGCGGCGTGCCGGTCAGGGCGGGCACCATGGACTCGCCGCCCGTCGCGGGAGCGGGAACGCCGGCGAGGTCGGCACAGGTGGCGAAGAGGTCGACGCTGCCGAGCAGGGAGTCGTCGTCCACCTCTCCAGCGGGCGTGTGCCCCGGCCAGCGCACGATGAACGGCACCCGGGTGCCGCCCTCGTAGAGGCTGCGCTTGCGCCCACGGAAGGGGCCGGGGCTCCCGGCGGCGCTGTGCGAGGCGTTGCGCACCCAGAGGTCCTCGGGGCCGTTGTCGCTGGTGAAGATCACGATGGTGTCATCAGTCAGACCGCGCTCGTCGAGCGCGGCCAGCAACCGCCCGATCTGCCGGTCGGCCTCGGCGATGACGGCGTAGTAGATGGCGTTGGCGCCGGGCATGTCGATGCCGACCGGGGAGAACTGGCGGAAGGTCTCGAGGCCGTCGTCGGTGGGGTAGAGAGTCGCGTGGGGGTCGAGCAGCCAGGTCTGCAGGAAGAAGGGTTCGTCGCCGGCCTCGTCGAGGAACTCGATCGCCTTGTCCACGATCATCCGCGACGACTGGCGGCGGAACGCGACGTCGTCCTCGGGCCGAGGGACGCCCACCTCGCTGTCACGGTAGAACTCGGCACGCAGGTCGTCGGTGCGGCTGTTCGTCGTGTGATGCCGGTCGAAGCCGTAGGCTCCCGGGTCCGGGGCACCGTCGGCATCACCGAGGTGCCACTTGCCGATGTGGGCGGTGCGGTAGCCGGCCGACCGCAGCGTGCGCGCGACGGTCGGCAGGGCGGGGTCGAGGAAGTCCGGTACGCCGTGGGGCTCTGAGGTCCACGGGAGTTTGGAGTCGCAGATGTGGTGGAAGCCGACCTCGCCGGGGAACCGGCCGGTCAGGAAGCACGCGCGGCTCGGTGAGCAGACGGGCGCGGCGACGTAGAACTGCGTGTAGAGGGTGCCCTGCGCGGCGAGCCGGTCCAGGTGCGGCGTCCGGATCCGCGCATGGCCATAGCAGGCCAGGTCGCCCCAGCCCCAGTCGTCGGCCAGGATGAAGAGGATGTTGGGCCTCGGCACGGTTCCCATCATCGCCCGGTGTCGCCGGCGTGGCCGCTGCTCGTCGTGGCCCGCCACGCTTGCCCGCCGGGGAAGGTGAAGCGCTCGATGGACGCGGGGTGCAGTTCGCCGGAGAAGCCGGGCGTGGTGGGGGCGCGGTAGCGGCCGCCGGACACGTCGACGGGCTCGACGAAGTGCTCGTGCAGGCTGTCGACGTACTCGATCATCCGGCCGTCCATCGACCCGCTGACGGCCACATAGTCGAACATCGACAGGTGTTGGACGAGCTCGCACAGCCCGACGCCGCCGGCGTGCGGACAGACGGGGACGCCGAACTTCGCGGCGAGCAGGAGGGTGGCGAGGTTCTCGTTGACGCCCCCGACCCGCACGGCGTCGATCTGGACGACGTCGACCGCCTCGGCCTGGAGCAACTGCTTGAACATGATGCGGTTGTGCGCGTGTTCGCCGGTCGCGATGCGCACGGGGTGGACGGCACGCCGGATCGCGGCGTGAGCGAGCACGTCGTCGGGCGAGGTCGGCTCCTCCACCCACGCCAGGTCGTGCGGTGCCAACTCGCTGATCCACGAGATCGCCTCGTCGCGGTCCCACAGCTGATTGGCGTCGACAGCGATGCTGACCTCCG
>Ga0164243_10003563_pt1 | contig 24842 bp, 23 predicted proteins | sample OricompcompostOP_FD_108781 | JGI IMG/M metagenome (GOLD analysis project Ga0164243, IMG submission 108781) | Organic Plus compost microbial communities from Emeryville, California, USA - Original compost - Organic plus compost (OP) | ecosystem: Engineered > Solid waste > Mixed feedstock >...
CTTCACCATCAACTCCTATCGCGGCCACAAGTTCACCGAGGTCAGTCGCGCCTTCTGCCGGCTTCTCGACGACCGCGGCATGGAGATGGTGCGCTACGACCTCACCAACTCCGAGCCGCGCACCGGCGTGATCATCGCCGCCCTCCTGCGCACTCCCGCGGGGACGTGGGAGATGAAGGCCATCGGGTCGTACGCCGACGGCAAGACAGTCCGCAAGATGGTCGGCCCCGCCTGGCAGAGCCTGCACGCCTAGCCGCCGGCGAAGCAGCCGCCTGCGAAAGCAGGTGCAGAAGCAGCAGCCCTGGCTCAAGCACGCGCGAAGGCGCGCCGTGCGCCTACACAAGCGCCGAGTCGGCATGATCAGCCGACGGTGAGGGTCTCCTTCTCCTCCTCCGGAAGGCGCTTGTTGCGGATCAGCGAGGAGGCGAAGGCGAGTCCGATGAAGCCGACGCCGATCAGACCCGTGACCACCTCGGGCACCTCGTACTTGATGCTGACCAGAAGGATCGTGGCCAGGGCGCCGATCGCCCACATGGCGCCGTGCTCGAGGTAGACGTACTCCGAGAGGGTGCCCTTGCGGACGAGGTAGACGGTAAGCGACCGGATGTACATCGCGCCGACGCCGAGACCGACGGCGATGATGAAGATGTCCTGGGTGATCGCGAAGGCGCCGATCACACCGTCGAAGGAGAACGACGCGTCGAGGACCTCGAGGTAGAGGAAGAGGAAGAACGCCGCCTTGCCGGCCGCCTTCACGACCGAGCCGGAGCCCTCCTCGCCCTCCTCGTGTTCGCCGGCCTCCTCGAAGAGGTCGCCGAGGCCGCCGACGAGCAGGTAGACGCCGATGCCGAGCGCCCCGGAGATCATCACCGTGGCGGGCTTGGCGGCCAGCGCCTGGTCGGCGATGACGAGGAGGACGAGGGCCACGACCACGGAGAGTTGGTCGAGCTTGCCGATCCGCGCAAGCGGACGCTCGATCCAGGCCAGCCAGGCGATCTCCCGCTCTTCGAAGACGAAGTCAAGGAAGAGCATCAGCAGGAACATCCCGCCGAAGGCGGCGATCGCCGGATGGGCGTCGTGGAGTAGGTGGGCATAGGTGCCCGGCTCGTGGATCGAGCCGCCCTCGAGCGCCTTGTGAACCACCTCGATCGGGTTGAGGTGGGCGGTGATCCCGACGATGAGCAGCGGGAAGATCAGCCGCATCCCGAAGACGGCGATCAGGATGCCGACGGTGAGGAAGATCTTCTGCCAGAAGGCGTTCATCCGCTCGAGCACGGTGGCGTTGACGACCGCGTTGTCGAAGGACAGCGAGATCTCCAGCACCGAGAGGATCAACACCAGCGCGAAGGCGGTCGGACCGCCGATGATGAAGGCGCCGGCGAGCGCCACGATGGTGACGGCGAACGACCAGCCGAAGGTCTTGAGCAGCAACAGCGTGCTTTCTGTGTCGAGGTCTGAGCCGAGGCGGGTCCGCGTCAGCCGACGTTGACGCCGTAGTCCTTGGCGATGCCGGCCAGCCCTGAGGCGTATCCCTGGCCGACCGCACGGAACTTCCACTCGCCCTCACGGCGATAGAGTTCTCCGAAGATCATCGCCGTCTCGGTGGAGGCATCCTCGGTCAGGTCGTAGCGAGCCAGCTCGGTGCCGTTGGAGGCGTCGACGATCCGGATGAACGCGTTGGTCACCTGGCCGAACGACTGCTGTCGGGTGTTGGCGTCATAGATCGAGACCGGGAAGACCACCTTGTCGACGCTCGGCGGTAACGCGGTGAGATTGACGTTGATCGACTCGTCGTCGCCCTCGCCCTCACCGGTCAGGTTGTCGCCGGTGTGCTCTACCGCCCCGTCGGGCGAGGTCAGGTTGTTGAAGAACACGAAGTATTGGTCGGAGAGCACCTTGCCGTCCGCGCCGCAGACCAGCGCGCTCGCGTCCAGGTCGAAGTCCGCGCCGGTCGTCGTACGCACGTCCCAGCCCAGACCGACCGTGACGGTCGACAAGCTCGCGGACATCTTCGAGAGGCTGACGTTGCCACCCTTGCTGAGGGAGACGGACATATCTGAGAACCCTTTCGCAGTCGCTGACGTCAGACGTTGACGCCGTAGTCCTTGGCGATGCCGGCCAGCCCTGAGGCGTATCCCTGGCCGACGGCACGGAACTTCCAGTCTGCGCCGTTGCGGTAGACCTCGCCAAAGATCATCGCCGTCTCCGTGGACGCGTCCTCGGAGAGGTCGAAGCGGGCGAGCTCGCTGCCGTCACCCTGGTTGACGACGCGGATGAAGGCGTTGCGGACCTGGCCGAAGTTCTGACCGCGAGCGTCCGCGTCGTAGATCGAGACGGCGAAGACGATCTTGTCGACCTCGGCCGGCATGGCCGCAAGGTTGAGCTTGATCTGCTCGTCGTCGCCCTCGCCCTCGCCGGTGAGGTTGTCGCCGGTGTGCTCGATGGAGCCGTCGGCGCTGACCAGGTTGCCGTAGAAGACGAAGTGCTTGTCGCTGAGGACCCGGCCCTCGGCGGTGACCCCGAGGGCCGAGGCGTCCAGGTCGAAGTCGGCGCCGGTCGTCGTACGCACGTCCCAGCCGAGCCCGACGGTGGCGGCGGTCAAGCCGGCGGGCCCAGCCTCCTTGGTGAGTGAGACGTTGCCGCCCTTGGCGAGCGAAACGGCCATGGCTGATTCTCCTTGCGCTGTCGTCGAGCGTGCTGAGGGGGCCGGCGGCCCGAGGGATACCGGTGACGCCCCGAACTTACCGTGAGGTTCCTACCGTGCATGGAGGACAACGAAACCCGCCCGGCGAACGTCCCCTCGTTTCACTGCACGCAGGTTTCGTCCTGGCTACGGTATGCAGACTGGGGATCGACCCGATCGCACACTCGAAGGAGCCTCATGTCCGTCTCTCTGACCAAAGGCCAGACCGTCTCGTTGACCAAAGGGGACGGCGGGACCCTGACCCGAGTACGGATGGGACTCGGCTGGGACGCCGTGAAGAAGCGTGGCCTCTTCGGCTCCCGCGCCCAGTCCATCGACCTGGACGCCTCGGCGGTGTTGTACGACGCCCAGAAGCGCCCCGTCGACCAGGTCTGGTTCCGCCAACTGGTGAGCAAGGACGGCGCCGTCCGTCACTCCGGTGACAATCTGACCGGCGAGGGCGAGGGTGACGACGAGTCGATCGCGGTCGACCTGCAGGCGCTGCCGGCCGGGGTGGAGACGATCGTCTTCACGATCAACTCCTTCACCGGCCAGACCTTCAGCCAGATCGAGAACGCGTTCTGCCGGCTGATCGACGAGACCACCGGCGCGGAGATCGCCCGCTACGAACTCACCGGCTCCGGCTCGCATACCGCGCAGATCATGGCGAAGGTCTCCCGCTCCGGCGGCGGCTGGTCGATGACCGCGATCGGCGCCATCGCCAACGGTCGCACCTTCCAGGATCTGCTGCCGGCGATCACACCCACGCTCTGACGGCGCGCGGGCCGGCGTCGACGGCTCGCCTGCCGGGTCAGACGATGCGGAACTTGGCCAGCGCCTCCGGCCGCGGCGTCCATCCGTGGCCGGGCCCGTCGGCCGGGGCCAGCTCGCCGCCGCGGGCCGGCGCGGGCGAGTCGAGCAGCCGCTGCTCGATGCGCACGTGGTCGTGGAACCACTCGACGTGGCGCAGCGAGGCGGTAGCGGCAGCGACCGGCGCGTGCAGGTACGGCGCGCAGTGGCCCGAGACCTGCAGATGACGCGCCTCGGCGAGCGCGACCGCCCGGAACCAGCCGGTGTAGCCACCGCATCGGGTGGCGTCGAGCTGCAGGCAGTCAACGGCATCGGCGTCGAGGAGGCGGCCAGCGTCGACCGGCTCGAAGCAGTACTCCCCCGCCGCCACGTCACAGTCGAGCGACCGCCGGACCCGAGCCAGCGCCGCCGGGTCGTCGGAGGTCACCGGCTCCTCGAACCAGCTCACCCCGTGATCGGCCAACCGCCGACCCACCCGCACCGCCTGGCCCTCCTGGTAGCCCCCGTTGGCATCGACGAAGAGTTCCACGCCGTCGCCCACGGCCCGGCGGGCGAGCTCGACCCGGGCCAGATCGCGGTCGACACAGGACCCCCAGGACTCGCCGATCTTGATCTTCACGCTGCCGAAGCCGTCGGCGAGCCAGCCTTCTAGCTGACGGACGGTCTGGTCGTCGTCGTACGTCGTGAAGCCACCGCTGCCGTAGACCGGGACGGTGTCGCGGTCAGCCCCCCACAGCCGGGACAGCGGCACTCCCAGCAGCCGCCCCGACAGGTCCCACAGGGCGACGTCGACCGCCGAGACTGCCATCGCCCCCAGGCCGGGGCGGCCCGCGTTGCGAAGCGCTCGGCGCATGGCAAGCCACGCCGAGTCGACATCTCCCGGGTCACGACCGACGAGCACCGGCGCCAGCAACTCGGCGACCAGGCCGGCCGCCGCCGCAGGGGCGTAGGTCCAGCCGGTGCCGACCGGCTGGACCGGGTCGTCGGTGCGTACCGTCACCAGCACGAGCGTCGTGTGATCCCAGGCGAAGGTGCCGTCGCCCTCGGGGGCATCGGTGGGGACCCCGAAGGCGACCGCCTCCACCGAGGCCACCCGGGCGCCGACCTCAGGGACCGCAGACATCACGAGTCGTGGTGCGGGAGCAGTTCCTGGGCCTTGGTCTTGATGCCTTCCTTGAGGACGCCCCACCGCGAGGTGTCGCCCTTGATGAGCGCCCGCGACATGTTGAGCACCTGGTCGAGGTCGGCATGTGGCGGGATCGGCGGGACGTCGGCATCGCAGTGCACATCGAGCAGATAGGGCCGATCGGCGGAGAGCGCCTCGCGCCAGGCATCGGCGAGGTCGCCCGGATCGGTCACCGTGAGCGAGCCGAGTCCGATGCCGGCGGCCACGTCGGCGTAGGAGATGTCGGGAAGGTGCTGGGACTCGATGAAGTCCGGCGTCCCGCCCATCGCGCGCAACTCCCAGGTCACCTGATTGAGATCGTGGTTGTGGAGGACCGCGACGACCAGCCGCGGGTCGCTCCAGGTCCGCCAGTAGCGCGCAACCGTGAGCATCTCGGCGAGGCCGTTCATCTGCATCGCGCCGTCGCCCTCGAAGGCGATCGCCGGCCGGTCGGGATGGGCGAACTTCGCGCCGACGACGTAGGGCACCGCCGGCCCCATGGTGGCAAGGGTCCCGGAGAGCGAACCGCGCATCTGGTCGCGGAAGCGGATCTGGCGGGCGTACCAGTTGGCCGCCGAGCCGCTGTCCGCGGCGACGATGCAGTCGGAGGGTGCCTGGGCGGAGAACTCACTGAAGATCCGCATTGGGTTGATCGGGTCAGCGGCAACCTGCGCCTCCTTCGCCATCGTCTCCCACCAGCGCGCCACACCGGCCTGGATCGACTCGCGCCAGCCGCGGTCCTCTTTGCGCGTCAGCAGCGGTCGGAGTGCTTCCAGCGTCGTCCTGGCGTCGCCGACGAGGTTGACCTCGTAGGGGTAGCGCATCCCGATCATCGCGCCGTCGAGATCGATCTGGACGGCCCGTGCCTGTCCGAAGTCGGGCAAGAACTGGCTGTAGGGGAAGTTCGACCCGATGGTCAGCAGGGTGTCGCAGTCGCGCATCATCTCATAGCTCGGCCGGGTGCCGAGCAGTCCGATCGAGCCGGTCACCCAGGGCAGCTCGTCGCTGAGCACGTCCTTGCCGAGCAGCGCCTTGGCCACCCCGGCGCCGAGTACGTCGGCCACGGCCGCGACCTCCTGGGCGGCCGCGCGCGCCCCCTGGCCGACCAGGATCGCCACCTTCGAGCCGGCATTGAGGACATCGGCGGCACGACGGAGGGCATCCCCGTCGGGGACGGCGCTCGGCATCGTGACGTCGAGACTCGACGGCACCATCTTGAAGCCATGCTCGGGCGGGCTGTAGTCGAGCTCCTGGACGTCGTTGGGGATGATGACGGCAGTAGGGGCGCGACGCGCGAGCGCGATCCGGACGGCTCGGTCGATGACGTTGGGGATCTGCTCGGGGACGGTGACCATCTGGACGTACTCACTGGCCACGTCCTTGAAGAGCGAGAGCAGGTCCACCTCCTGCTGATAGCTCCCGCCCATCGCGGAGCGATTGGTCTGGCCCACGATCGCGACCACCGGCACGTGATCGAGTTTGGCGTCGTAGAGGCCGTTGAGAAGGTGGATGGCGCCGGGCCCGGAGGTCGCCGTACAGACGCCGATCTGTCCAGAGAACTTCGCGAAGCCGACCGCCTCGAAGGCGGCCATCTCCTCGTGGCGGGCCTGGATGAACCGCGGCTGGTCGTCGGCGCGGGAGAACGCGCCGACGATCCCGTTGATGCCATCCCCGGGGTAGCCGAAGACCTGCTCGACACCCCACTCGCGGAGGCGCTCCAGCAGCTTGTCGGCGACGGTCGTGCTCATCGTGGACCTTCCTCTCGATGCGCGGGTCGTTCGGTGGTGCCCGCGGAGGAGCGCAGGCCCTCCGCGAGCAACTGGGCGAGATGGATCGGCCGGTGACCGCTGCGGTCGAACTCGTCGATCTGGGTGCGACAGGAGAAGCCGTCAGCGAGGACGACCTCGTCGGGGGCCGCGTCGGCGAGGCGGGGCAGCAGCGTCTGCTCGGCGCAGGCGCGGCTGACCTCGCCGTGGCCGGCGGTGAAGCCGAAGTTGCCGGCCAAGCCACAGCAGCCGGAGTCCAGGTGGTCGATGTCAGCGCCGGTCCGACCCAAGAGCTTCTGGTCGGCCTCCCAGCCCATGATCGCGTGCTGGTGGCAGTGGACCTGGGCGAACCCGCGCACGGGCAGCGGCGGCGGCTCCCAGTCGTCGGTGTGCTCAGTCAACAGCTCGGCGAGCGTCACGGTGTGGTCGCGGAGCCGGTGGACATCCTGGTCGCCGGCGAAGAGTTCGGCGGCGTCGGAGCGGAAGACCGCGGTGCAACTCGGCTCCAGACCGACCACCAGGCCGCCCGCGCGCACATGGTCGGCAAGGGCATCGACGGTCCGGCGGAGCTGCCGCTTCGCCTGGTCGAGCTGGCCGGTGGAGATCCAGGTGAGGCCGCAACAGATTGATTCCGTGGGCAGGGTGACGCCCCAGCCGGCGGCCTCGAGCACCTCCACCGCGGCCTTCCCGACCTCGGGATGGAACTGGTCGGTGAACGTGTCCGGCCACAACAGCACCCGCCCGTGCGGACCGTCGGGCCGCGGCGTACGTCGGGCCCACCACTCCTGCAGGGACTCGGCGGCGAAGGCGGGGACCGTTCGGTCCTCCAGCCCCGCGGCCCTGGTGCCGAGCCGACGGAGCCACGGGAGACGCGCGAGCGCGTTGACGACCCGCACCAGCCCAGCCCGTCGCAGGAGACGGGCGAGCACCGGCAGCCAGCCGAGCGCGTAGTCCGCCCGCGGGCGCAGCCGGTGGCGGTAGTGGTGGGCCAGGAACTCCGCCTTGTACGTCGCCATGTCCACGTTCGCCGGGCAGTCGGTCTTGCAGCCCTTGCAGGCCAGGCACAGGTCGAGCGCGTCGCGCACCTCGGTGGAGCGCCAGCCGTCCTTGATCGGTCCGCCGTCGTGGCCGTCGAGCATCTCGAAGAGCAGCCGGGCGCGCCCACGGGTGGAGTGCTCCTCCTCGCGGGTGACTTGGTAGGAGGGGCACATCACCGTGCCGCCCTCGTTCTCGAGCTTGCGGCACTTGCCGACGCCGACACAGCGATTCGCTGCCTCCCGGAACGAGCCGCCGTCGTCGGGGAAGGTGAAGTGCAGCGGCTCGGGTTGGCGCGGCGCCCAGTCGCGGCCAAGTCGGAGGTGGGCGTCGAGCGGCGCGGGGTGGACAACCTTGCCGGGGTTCATTCGGTCGTCGGGGTCGAAGAGCGCCTTGACCTGCTCGAAGAGCCCGACAACCTCCTCGCCGAACATCCGCGGCAGCAGCTCGCCGCGGGACTGGCCGTCGCCGTGCTCGCCCGACAGCGATCCCCCGTAGGAGGCGACCAGGTCAGCGGCACGTTCCATGAACGCGCGGTAGTGCGCGACGCCCTCGACCGAGTAGAGGTCGAACGGGATCCGGGTGTGGACGCACCCCTGGCCGAAGTGGCCGTAGAGCGAGGGGCCCGTGTCGGAGGCGTAGCCGAACTCCTCGTAGAGCCGACGCAGGTCGCGCAGGTAGTCGCCCAGCCGGTCGACCGGGACCGCGGAGTCCTCCCACCCCTCGAAGGTGTCGGGGCGTCCGGGGATGTGGGCGGTTGCGCCGAGGCCCGCCTCGCGGACCTGCCACAGCTCGTCTTCGCGCGCGGGATCGTCGAAGAAGACGACCTCCGGCTCGTGCTCGGATTCCCCGAGCGCGTCGAGCAGGCCGTGTGCGCGACGGCCGGCCTCCTCGACCGTGTCGCCACCGAACTGCACCATCAGGAAGCCGGTCCCCTCCGGCAGCTCGGCGAGCCCTTGCGGGTTCATCCCCTTGATCTGCTCGTCGCGGATCAGGTAGCGGTCGACCCCCTCCAGCGCGATCGGCTCGTGCTCGATGATCGCCGGCACGGCGTCGGCGGCGGTCGCGATGTCGGAGAAGCCCAAGACGACCAGCGTCCGCTCCTTGACGACCGGGACCAGCTCGAGCTCGGCGTGGAGGACGGTGACCAGCGTGGCCTCGCTGCCGACCAGGAAGCCGGCGACGTCGAAGCCGTGCTCGGGCAGGAGTGAGTCGAGGTTGTAGCCGGAGACGCGGCGCGGGATCTCCGGGTAGCGCTCACGAATCAGTTCGGCGTGATCGTCGCGGAGCCGCCGCAGCGCGCGGTGGATCTCGGCACGACGGCCCTCTCCGCGCGCGACCTCGGCGTAGGCCGCGTCGTCGGTGGCTCCGCAGGTGAACCGGCTGCCGTCGTAGAGCAGCACGTCGAGGCTCGCGATGTTGTCGACCACCTTGCCGGTGCGCTGAGCCGTCGCGCCGCAAGAGTTGTTGCCGATCATCCCGCCGAGCGTGCAGTTCTGGTGGGTTGCCGGCTCCGGGCCGAAGCGCAGTCCGGTCGGTGCCAGCTGCCGATTGAGGTCGTCGAGGACGATCCCCGGCTCGACGACACAGCGGCGGCGCTCGATGTCGACGGAGACGAGGTGATGGCAGTATTTCGAGAAGTCGAGGACCACCGCGGCGTTGGTGCACTGCCCGGCGAGGCTGGTCCCGCCACCGCGGCTGACGATCGGCAGGCCGAGCTCGCGGCAGATCGCCACCGCCTTGACCGCGGCATCGATGGTGCGCGGCACGACGACGCCGAGGGGCACCTGGCGGAAGTTGGAGCCGTCGGTGGAGTACGCCGCCCGGCTGCCCGCGTCGAAACGAACCTCCGCATCGGCCCGGGCCTCCAGCTCGACACGGGCGCGCTGCAGACGCGCGGCCAGCGCAGCGTCGTGAGTGAGTCCGGTCTCGTCATGGTCCACAGTGCGCACGAGTCGGGGTACCCGACCGGTTCGGGAGGCAATCCCGACCGGCCATCACGACCGGCGCAAACGCAGTCCGGCCGCAACGGCACCGCCGGCGGCGGCCAGCAGTCCGGTACCGAGCACGGCGCGATGGTGGGAGGCCCAGAGCTGCAGGGACGAGCCCGCCGAGCTCGCATCGAAGATCCCGCGGGCGCCGTAGTCGTGGCCGTCCGGGCCATCGGCCGGCTCCCAGAGGTTGGTTCGGCGGTTCGCGGGCAACGGGTCGGCCGTCTGTTGGGAGTCGACGGCGGTTCGAGCGACGTACCTGTCGAGCAGGGCCGGAAGGGCACGTTCGCCCAGGAGGGTGAGCACGGTGCTGCGACCGACCCAGTGCTCCCGCCGCGGGTGGTCGGCGGCGTACACGATGGCGTTGGCCGCGACCTCCGGCTGGTAAGGCGGGGGCACCGGCTGCGGCTGCCGCGGGAGCCTGGAGACGCACCAGGAGAACTGCGGCGTGTTGACCGCGGGCAGCAGCACCATGGTGACGCGAACCCTGCTGTGATCGTGACGCAACTCCGCGCGGAGGGACTCGTGGAAGCCCTTGATGGCGTGCTTCGCGCCGCAGTACGCCGCCTGGAGGGGGATGCCGCGGTAGCCGAGCGCGGAGCCCGCCTGGACGATCGTGCCTTGATCTCGCGGTGTCATGTGTCGCAGTGCGGCGCGGGTGCCGTTCACGAAGCCGAGGTAGGTCACGTCAGTGACCCGGCAGTACTCCGCCGGCTCGACATCGGCGAACCGGCCGAAGACGGTGACGAAGGCCGCGTTGACCCAGACGTCGATAGCGCCGAACTCCCGCTCGACCTGGTCGGAGGCCGCCACCACGGCGCCGGCGTCCGCGACATCAACCGGTACGACGAGCGCCCGTCCACCCAATTCCTCGACCTCGCGGCGGGCGGCGTCCAAACCGGTGGTGCCGCGGGCGAGCAGCGCCACGTGATCGCCTCGAACCGCGAACGCCCGGGCGCAGGCTCGACCCACCCCGGCGCTCGCCCCACTGATCACCACGACCCGTCGGGACATGTCTCCTCCTCGGTTGCTCCCTCATCGATCTTCGGCGCCGGCTCGGCGAGGCGGTGAGCGGCCTCGATCAGAAGGCCGTGCACGAACGCCTGGGGCAGGTTCCCGCGCAGTTGCCGCCGGCGTACGTCGAACTCCTCGGTGAAGAGTCCAGGCGGCCCCAGCGCCCCGCGGTTCCGCTCGAAGAGGCGCAGCGCGAGGGCCTGGTCGCCCTGCTGATGGGTCGCGAGGACGAGTTGGAACCCGGAGAGGAGGAACGCGCCTTCGGCCTCGCCGAGCGGCCGCTCATCGGGGCGGAATCGGTAGACGTAGCCATCATCGGCCAGCTCGGCGACCACCGCCCGCCAGGTCGCCACGCTGCGCGGGTCATCGGCGGCTACGCCGCCGCGGAGGGCAGCGCCCAGGAGCGCGCTGTCGACGCTCGGATCATCCGGCGCTCGCTGCCACCGGCCACTGGGATGCAGCGCCTGCGCCGACGCCTCACCCAGCAGCAGGTCGGCCAGCCGATGGAGCCGGTCCGGTCCTCCCAACGCGCCGAAGCGGGCTCCGGGGCGACCAGCGACGGCCCTGAGGCCTGCGGCGCAGATGAGCCGCGAGTGAGTCCAACGCCGCGCGTCGAGCTCCCAGATCCCGGCGTCAGGGTCCGAGTGACGACGTGCAACCGCACGGACGGCTTCCCGAACCGCCTCCCAGCCGCGCCCGTCAAGCCTGCCGAGACCGTCGGCAGCGGCGAGAAGCAGCAGCGCCTCGCCGTACAGGTCGAGTTGGAACTGGTCGCGGACGCCGTTGCCGACATGCACCTCGGCGCCGCCGGGGAAGCCGGGGAGCGTGAGAGTGCGGGGTTCGGGCACCGGATCGCCGTCGACGGTGTAGGCGGGGCTGACCCGTTCGCCGTCCGCGAGCAGGCGCTCTGTGGTGACGGAGACCGCGTCGTCGAGCAGCGGGTCCCCGCCGACGGCCGCAAGCGCCTGCCCGACCAGACACTGGTCGCGCACCCACGCGAAGCGGTAGTCGTAGTTACGCCCGGCCTCGGCTCGTTCCGGCAGCGAGGTGGTCGCTGCGGCCACCATGGCGCCAGAGGCGGAGGTGAGTCCGTTCAGCACGGCGTAGGAGTGGCGTGCCTCCTCGGGCGCGATGCACGCCTCGAAGCGAGGGGCCGCCTCCGCCCACTCGGCCAGGGTCTGCCCCCAGGTCCGCCCCGGATCGGGTGGCGGCCCAGCAGGCTCGTGCCGATCGATCTCGAGGACGAGATCCCGCTGCCCGCCGGCCTCGAGATCGAGACTGGCGCGGAGCGCCCCGTCGTCCGGCGCTGCGCCGGGGACGCCGGACCAGCGGAGATGGAGCCCACCGGTTCGAGCCCGCCACACGCCGTGCTCCTGCCCCTCGAGCTCCATTCGGTGGGTGCCGAAGCCCGCGCGAGCGTCGAGCGTGACGTCGAGGCGAACGTGGCCGTCCAGCACCTGGAGTCGGCGGAGCAGCACTAGTCGGTCGCGGTCACCCGGTATGGCCAGCGCCTCGCGCGACTCGACGACGCCGTCGGTGGTCACCCATCTGCTGGTCCATACCAAGGTGCCGGAGACGTAGCTGCCGCCCCACACGAAGCGCGTCCCGACCGGAGTCACCGAGTAGTGGCCCGCGCCGCCGAGCAGCGCCGAGAAGACGGCGTCGTCATGCCACTGCGGGGCGCAGAGGAAGGCGATCTCACCACGGGGGCCGACGATGGCGCCGCGCTCGCCGTCGGCGAGCAGCGCGTAGTCGCGGAGCGGCTGTGGGACAGGAATCATCGCCGGGCGCGGCCAACGATTCAGCTAGTGCCCTCATCGGCGAACCGGACCTCGTGAGGAGGCATCGAGTGCCCCTCCATATCGATCGGTGCCTGCTCGATCGCCGCCCGGACCCGGGCCCGTTCGCGGTCGGCACCGGCGGGCGTGGTGATCAAGATGTCGGCCAGATCCGATCGCGCCTCGTAGGTCGCGTCGATCCCGGCGGCGGAGAGAGCCGCCACGACCGCGACCGGATCCTGACCGTCCGGCACGTGGTAACGGAGCGCGCCGGGACCGCCTGCGGACCCGTCCGCCCGGGCCTCGGCCGCCTCAGCCGCGGCAACCGACCTCTCCTGAGCGCGCTGAGCACGCGCCACTCCCGCCGCCACGGCGGCCACTGCCACGACCACGATAAGCACAAGGACGATGAGGGCACCCATGGCTGTCTCCTTTCGCTGAGAACTCCCAGTTCCCCATCGAGACCCGACGAACACCCTCCAACCCCGTCAGGGCGAGGCCCCGAGCCGACCGTCCGCAGCAGGAAGGCGCTGCCTCGGACATCGGCCGAGGATGCCCGTCATCGCGTCGCGCTCGGCGGGTTTCACCCACAGCCCCCACTTCTGCTTGACCGCGATCTGTCGCGCGACGTAGGCGCAGCGAAAGGCCTTGGCGGGCGGCAACCAGGTGGCAGCGTCGCCGGCACCCTTGGACATGTTCGTCGGCCCATCGACGGCGAGCAGCTCGAGCGGGTCGTTGGCGAACTCCTGGCGCCGTTGCGCAGTCCACGCCTGGGCACCGCTCTGCCAGGCGTCGGCGAGCGCGACGACGTGGTCGATCTCCACCGCCGTGCTGGTCCCGACCCCGCGGGTGAACCGGATACTCCGGCCCGTGTAGGGATCGGTCAGCACGCCGGTCAACACCACGCATCCCCGGGTGTCCCCCTTGAGCGTGAGCGCGGTCAGGTCGCGGCGAAGGATGTCGTTGCGGGTGTCGCAGCCGTTGTGACCCCACAGATCGCCGTTGTCGTCGGACCACGCCGGCCCGAACAGATCCCGGTCATAGCCGGTCAGCGGGGCCCGTCCCTTGACCGGCAGCCGCTCCAGCGCGCGCAGCGCCGGTGGCCGGGCGGCCGGCGTCTGCGCCGCCCGAGATGACGCCGCGCTCGACGAGGAGGGAACGGCCGAATCGCGCCGCGCGCCCACAGCCTGGCAGGCGGCGAGCGCCGCGATCACGAGTCCGAAGACCAGTGCGGTCCCCCGCAGCGTACGACGATCTCCGGCTCTGCTCACGGGGCGTCATCGTGCCGCAGAGGACCGACAGTCCCGCGACCGGGCATCGGGTGCAGACTAGGCGCCATGGACGCCGAGGCCTGGAACGAGAGGTACGCCGGCAGCGACCCGGTCTGGTCACTGACCCCGAACGTGTTCGTGGAGCGTGAGCTCCTCTCGCTCCCGCCAGGGACGGCGCTCGATCTGGCCGCCGGCGAAGGCCGCAACGCCATCTGGCTGGCGAAGCTCGGCTGGCGGGTCACCGCCGTCGACTTCGCCGAGGCCGGGCTGGCCCGCGGACGCGAACTGGCCGACGGCCTGCCGATCGACTGGGTCTGCGCGGACGCCACCAACTACGCCGCGCCGGCGCCGTTCGGACTGGTCCTGGTGGCCTATCTCCAGCTCATCCCTGCCCAGCGACGGGCCGCCGTGCAGGCCGCCTGGCACAGCCTCGAGCTCGGCGGCACCCTGCTGTGGCTCGCGCACGACTCGACCAATCTCAGCGACGGCACCGGCGGCCCCTCCGACCCGGAGGTGCTGATGACAGCCGAGGACATCCTCGACGACCTGGACAGCCTCGGGGCGGCGTACGCCGTCATCCGGGCCGGCCGGGTGGCGCGCACCGTCCAGGATGGCCACGAGCGCGAAGAGCCGCGCACCGCCTGGGACTGCCTGGTCCGGGTGGTCCGCCAGGCCTGAGCGCAGCCGGTCAGGCCTGGGGGGTGCCGCTCTCCGCGTCGTCCTTGGCGTCGGCATCGTCGGCGCCCTCGGGATCGTCGAACACCCCGGCCTCCTTCGCCGCCCGCACCTTCTTGAACTGGCGACTCAGGCTCCAGCCCAGGAGCGCGATCGCCGCGGCGAGCAGCAGGAAGATGCCGAAGGCGACCCAGCCGGCGACCACGTCGTTGTCGGCGGGCGGCTTCTGGTTGCTCTGCCGTTGGAGGGCATCCAGGTGGAGCGCCAGCGGCAGGAGCAGGGCGGGGACGGGCATGACCTCAGTCTCTCATCCGAACCCCGGGCGAGCTCACTCGGTCACCCGTCGACCGACGAGGATCCGCCCGCCGACGGCGGCCTTGCCGGCATCATCCGCGGTCGCGACCTCAATGCCGGCGAAGAGGTCGTCCTCGGGCAGTGTCGTCTCGACGTAGCTGGTCACCAGCTCGAACTCCTCCCAGGGCCAGACCTTCTCCTGCAGCTCGCGCGGGATGGCGAACCAGTGTCCGTCCGGATCGATCTGAGTGGCGTGGGCGAGCAGCGCCTGATCACGCACGCCGAAGTACGCCGCGCAGGGCACCCTGGTGGTGATCCGGGCATCCCACTCCGGCTCCCGCTTCCACTGTTCGAGCCGCTCGGCGTACGGCGACTCCAGGCCGTGCTCCAGCATGGCGTCGTGGAGCGCCTTGGTCTTCGGCCAGTTGAAAGCGTGGTGGTAGTAGAGCTTCAGCGCCTGCCACGGCTCTCCCAACTCCGGGAAGCGCTCCGGGTCGGCCGCCGCCGTGAACGCCGCGACCGTGACCTTGTGGCACATCACGTGGTCAGGGTGCGGATAGCCGCCGCGCTCGTCGTAGGTGGTGATCACATGCGGGCGGAACTCGCGGATCAACCGGACCAACGGCACGATCGCCTCCTCGACCGGAACCAGGCCGAAGGATCCCTCCGGCAACGGCGGCTTGGGGTCGCCCTCCGGCCAGCCCGAGTCGACGAATCCCAGCCAGTCCTGGGTGACGCCGAGGATGTCGCGGGCGCGGGCCATCTCCTCGCGGCGGATCTCGTGGATGTTCTCCAAGATCCCCGGCCGGTCCATCTTCGGGTTGAGGATCGACCCGCGCTCACCGCCGGTGCAGGTCGCGACGTGGACGTCGACGCCCTCGGCGACATACATCGCCGTCGACGCCGCGCCCTTGCTCGATTCATCGTCGGGATGGGCGTGGACGTGCATGAGGCGGAGGCCCACGCGGGGCTGCTGCGGCATGGGTTCCATCCTAGGTGAGTAAGTGAGGTCGGACGCGGGCGCGCCCCCGCCGCCTCCTGCGCCGGGCGCGGCCTTGATCGAGCGGTCGCGTCGCCGTGGGGAGTGAGTCGGTCAGTCGCAGCAGCGAGTCGACCCAGCGCAACGAGCTGGCTGCGAGGGGTGGATGCGATGCTCCCTCGCCTCGGGTGGGAGGATTCGGCCGTGAGTTCGCAGGATGCCGCCGACCGGATCGCGCGCCGCTACGGGCGTGGCCGGCGCACCGGGCGACCACTGCTGATCGCCCTGATGGTCCTGGTCGTGGTCGCGGTCTGCTGGTTCGGCTGGGCGCTCTGGGTGGAACTGCATCCCAAGGTGACCTCGGGCTCCCCCAAGTGGGAAGCTCGCGGCGAGAACTCGGTCGAGGTGTGGTACGACGTACGCCTCCACGCCGATGACGTCACCGCGACCTGCACAGTGGAGGCCGAGGACGCCAACGAGCAAACCTTGGGCCGCAAGGTCTTCAAGGTCGCCACCAGCGGTCGCGGCACGGTCACCTTCCCCACCGAGCGGGAGACCGCTCGTGTCGAGTGGAAGGGCTGTGTCGCGCCCGGACAGAAGGACGCGCGCTGACCGCCGGTGTGAGATACTCGGTCGACCGGGTGTCCCTGGACACCTGAGCCGATCGAACCCCGCGCGATCAGTCCTCGAAAGGCACTGCCTTGAGCACCTGGACCTTCAGCGTCCGACCCGTCGGGCCGGTGAACTCCACCGTGTCGCCGACCTTGGCGCCGGTGAGGGCGGCCCCGATGGGTGCCGCCGGGGAGTAGACGTCGAGGTCGCCGGCGTACGGCTTCATCTCGATCGAGGCGAGCAGGAAGGTCTCGGCCTCGTCGTCGTCATCCCCGTCGAACTTGTAGGTCACGACCTTGCCGGGCGCCACCACTCCGTCATCGGCCGGAACGGTGGTGTCGGCGCCGCGAAGCACCTGCTCGAGCTTGGCGATCTCGCCCTCGAGCTTGCCCTGCTCCTCGCGAGCGGCGTGGTAGCCGCCGTTCTCCTTGAGATCGCCTTCGTCGCGGGCGGAACTGATCGCGGCCACGACCTCCTGCCGGCGGGGACCCTTGAGGTACTCCAGCTCGGCGGTCAGCTTGTCGAAGGCACCCTTGCTCAGCCACACGGTGGTGGTGCTGGTCTCGGTCGACTGCGTCATGGCGGGATAGCTCCTACTCCTAGATGATACGAAGCACCGGCGGGCGATCGCCCTGCCGAAGACCCGCTGCCTCTCAGCGTCGCCTACGGTTCACCGGTGCCGACAGCGCTCCGGGGAAGGGACCCTCAAGCCCACTTCCGCGAAGCGCCAGAATGTTCACTGTAGCAGGCCACGCAGACCCACCCCAGCCAGCGCGAGATCCCGGTCACACCGAGCCAGCGCACGGCCGCTCGGGTCGGTCAGGAGGCGACCGCGGCGTACCCTTGGCGCCGCAGACTCTCGAGCACCTGCTCGGCGTGCTTCTCCCCGCGGGTCTCGAGCTGCAACTGCACCTCGACCTCGTCGAGGCGGAGCCGCGGATTGTTGCGTGCGTGTACGACCTCAAGGACGTTGGCTCCGGTCTCGCCGACGACACTCAGCATCGTCGAGAGAGCCCCCGGGGCGTCCGGGATGGTGACCGAAAGCTGGAGGTAGCGACTGGCAACCGCCATCCCGTGCCGAATGACCTTGCCCAGCAGCAGCGGATCGATGTTGCCGCCGGAGAGGACCGCGACCACCGGACCCTCGAACGCGCCCGGGTCGTCGAGCAGTGCGGCGACGCCGACGACACCGGCGGGCTCGACGACAAGCTTGGCTCGTTCGACCAGCGCGAGCAGCGCTCGCGAGATGGACTCCTCCGAGACCGTACGGATCTCATCGACGTGGTCGCGGATGAGCGGAAAGTTGATGTCGCCGGGGCGGCCGACCGCGATGCCGTCGGCCATCGTCGGCATGCTGCTGAGCTGCACCGGGTGGCCGGCCGCCAGCGAGGGTGGGTACGCCGCCGCGCTCTCGGCCTGCATGCCGACCACCCGGACGTCGGACCGATGGAGCTTGATCGCCAGCGCGACACCGGCCAGCAGACCGCCTCCGCCCAGCGGCACCACGACCGTGCTCATCTGCGGCACCTGATCGAGCAGTTCCAACCCGAGCGTGCCCTGCCCGGCGACGATGTCGGGGTGGTCGAAGGGGTGGATCAGCACCGCGCCGGTCCGCTCCGAGAACGCGCGGGCGGCGTCGAGGCACTGGTCGACGTACTCCCCCTCGAAGACGACCTCAGCGCCGTAACCGCGGGTAGCGTTCTCCTTCGGGATCGGGGCGCCTTCGGGCATGAAGACGGTGGCGGGGATGCCCAGCATCCGCGCCGCCAGGGCGACCCCCTGGGCATGATTGCCGGCGCTGGCGGCGACGACGCCACGCTCGCGTTCGGCCGCCGGGAGCCGGGCGATACGCACGTAGGCGCCGCGCGACTTGAACGACCCGGTGCGTTGGAGGTTCTCGCACTTGAGAAGCACCGGAGCGTCGACCAGGTCGGTGAGCCAGCGCGACGTCTGAATCGGGGTCTGGACGATGTGGCCCTGCAGCAGTTCGCGAGCCTCGGCGATGTCGGCGGCCGACAGCGGCTCACTCATCCTCGTCCCCACCCTCCTCGAGTCCTTCCTCGGTGACCTTCTCGGCTGCCGCCGGCGGCAGCTCTTGCTCGGCCGCAAGATGCTGCACCACCGCGTTGAGCGCCGCAGCGAGCGGTACGGCGACCAGCGCACCCGCGACTCCCGCGACCAGCACGCCTGTGGCGATCGCCAGGATCACCGCCAGCGGGTGGACCCGCACCCAGCGCCCCATCAGGAACGGCTGCAAGCCGTGAGCCTCGAGCTGCTGGACGAGGATCACGCCACCGAGCATGATCAGTGCGGTCACGATCCCCTGGTCGACGAGGGCGACGAGCACCGCAACGGTCCCGGCCACGGTGGCGCCGATCAGGGGGACGAAGGCGCCCAGGAAGACCAGCACACCGATCGCCGCGACGAACGGTACGCCGAGGATCGCGGCCACGATCATGATGCCGAGGGCGTCGACCGCGGCGACGATCACGGTGGCTCGGGTGAACTGCGTCAGGGACACCCAGGCGACCTTCCCGGAGCTGTCGACCCGCTCGCGGGCGGCCCGCGGCGAGAGCCGGACCACCCAGCTCCAGATCTCGGCCCCTTCGGCCAGGAAGAAGTAGGTCGAGAACAGCACGATGAACATGCCCGCCAAGACATCGGCCGCCACGCCACCGACCTCGGTGACCTTCGAGACCGGGTTGGTCCCCTGCTTCTCACCCCAGTTGGTGAGGGTGTCTTGCAGCCGGTCGATCCAGGTGTCGATCTGGTTGTCGCTGGCGTGCAGCGGTCCGGTCTTGAGCCAATCCCGGATCTCACCGAGCCCCTTCGACGCCTGGTTGGCCAGATCGCTGGCGCCGGAGGCGACCTGCTGCCCCGCGAAGGTCAGCATCGCGCCGACCACCACGATCACGCCGATCACCACGATCAGCGCGGCCAGACTGCGCCGTAGACCGATCCGCTGGAGCGCGGTGACGATGGGCACCACTAGCGCCGAGACCAGCAGCGCGATGACCACCGGCACCACGATCAGCTCAAGGAAGCCGAGCGCGCGGACCAGCACATAGCCGGCGGCCACGATGACCAGCAGGCGCCAGGCCCAGGAGGCGGCCAGGTCGACGCCGTACGGAATCGTCGAGCGGTGCGGCTGCGTGGCGGCCATCGGGACCGGCGAAGCCAGTTGCTCCTGGCGCTCCTCCCGCAACTGGCTCCACTGCTGGAGCAGGCGGGCGGCGAACCCCTCGGGGCTCTCCCGGGCGCGTCGGTTCGCGGCCGCCTGGACGGTGGCCTGCTCGCTCGCGTCCTCGGGGAGCTCGGGGCGTACGGGCTCCGGCTCCGGGGGCGGACGCCCGGCGTCGTCGCTCACGAGGACGAGGCTACCGGCGCGGGCGCAAGGCGCCGAGCCAACCGGCGTGCGGCGTCGGGGTGTGTCGGGGCGAGCAGCCCGATGGCAGCAAGCACGTAGTCACCGTCGATCCGCACCGTGGGCGCCTCCGGGAGCAACCAGCCCCCGGCAGCGTCCCAGGTCAGGACCCGCTCGACGAGCCTCGGCCCGCCATGGCGAAGTACGCCGCCGGAGCCGATCACCAGCCGGACCCGGCGTAGGTCGACACCGCTGCGCTCGATCACCTTGCCCGGCCGCGCCGCACCGACCGGCGGCTCCATCATCGCGCGCGCTCGACCGGCGTGCCGCCGGAGAGCGATCTCGGCGGCTGCGTGAGCGATCCGCGTCTCGTCGGCTCGCTCCGCCTCGCTCGTCGGCAGCCAGCCGGGCGTGTCGTGACGTCGCCGTGCGGCGTCGGCGAGCTCCTTGAGCCGCGCTGACTCCACCGTGCTCGGTGCGGACCAGCGCATCCCCAGGTCACCCTCGACGGTGCGAGTCGCCGCCGTCACGGCCACGACCTCCTGATGAAGACCCGCCTCCTCGGGATCGGGTTGGACCACGCTGTGGACGTCGGTGGTCGCGCCACCGATGTCGACCACCACCACGTCGCCCACGAGCCGGGCCAGGAGCTCGACGCCGGTCAGCACCACGTCGGGGGTCGGTCCCACCACCATGTCGAGGAACTCCGGGCGTGCGCTGAGCTGCTTCCCACCGATCACGTGAGCGAGGAACGCCTCCCGCACTGCGGCACGCGCGCTGTGTGGTGCCAGCTCGCCGATGCGCGGCACCACGTTGTCGGCGTGCACGTGCGGAACACCGGCGAGGATCTCGGCGACCTCCGTCCGCGCTGCGACGTTGCCGGCCACAACCACCGGACCACGCCACACGCCATTTGCGGCCAGCTCCGCCAGGTCGCGGGCCGCCGTCAGGAGGATCTCGCTGTTGCCGCCGTCGGTGCCGCCGGTGAGGAGAACCAGATCGGGATCGGTGGCATCAAGCACGCGGTCGAGCGCATCCTCGGCAGCACGACCGACGACCGCGACCACCCTGCCTCCGCTGGTGAGCGCAACCCTCCGCCCCGCCTCAGCAGTGACCAGTTCCTCGTTGCCGACCACGGCGATCCGCAGCCCACCGCCCGCGGAACTGCAGGCGAAGGTGGCCGCCGTCGCGGCCCGCGCATCCTGCTCGGCCAGGACGGCCAGGCAGTCGTCGTACGCCGTCATGATGTCCGCCTCCGGTGGCAGCCTGGTCGGGCTGCTGGCGGTGCCCAGCAGGTCCCCGGTCGCCAGGTCGACGTGAAGCGCCTTGGTCCAAGTCGAGCCGAAGTCGACGCAGACCGCTGTCTGCGTCGAGGTGAGGGCCGAGGTGGCCGCCGGGGTGGGTTCAGTCAAGGGCGCGCTCGAGGTCGGCGACCAGATCGTCGACGGACTCGATACCGACGGAGAGCCGGATCAGATCGGCGGGGACCTCAAGGTCCGTGCCGGCGACCGAGGCGTGTGTCATCCGGCCGGGGTGCTCGATCAGGCTCTCTACGCCACCGAGGGACTCGCCGAGGGTGAAGACCTCGGTCCTCGCGCAGACCTCGAGCGCCGCGGCCTCTCCGGCGTTGACCCGGAAGGAGACCATGCCGCCGAAGCGCTTCATCTGGCGCTGCGCGGTCTCGTGGCCGGGGTGGGTCTCCAGACCGGGGTAGATCACCTCGCCCACCGCGGGATGGCTGCTCAGGAACTCGACGATCCGCTCGGCGTTGTCACAGTGCCGATCCATCCGCACTGCGAGCGTCTTGAGTCCGCGCAGCGTGAGCCAGGCGTCGAAGGGCCCGGCAACGGCACCGATGGCGTTGTGGTGGAAGGCGATCCTCTCGGCGAGCTCCAGTTCACGCACGACGAGCGCGCCCCCGACCACGTCGGAGTGGCCGCCGACGTACTTCGTGGTGGAGTGGACCACGACGTCCGCACCGAGGGTCAGCGGCTGCTGCAGGTAAGGACTGGCGAAGGTGTTGTCGACCACGAGGAGGGCGCCGGCGTCGTGCGCCAGCATCGCCATCGCGGCGATGTCACCGACGTTGAGGAGCGGATTGGTGGGCGTCTCTAGCCAGACCAGCTTGGTCTGCCCGGGCCGGATCGCGGCCGCTACCTTCGCCGGATCGTCCACCGGAGCAGGGCTGTGTTCGACGCCCCACACCTGCTCGACCTTGTCGATCAGCCGGAAGGTGCCGCCGTAGGCGTCGTTCGGCATGACGATGTGATCGCCGGGGCGCAGCAGGCTGCGGATGAGGGTGTCCTCCGCCGCCAGGCCGGAGGCGAAGGCAAACGCCCGCTCGCCCTCTTCCACCGCAGCCAGTGCGCCCTCCAGTGCCGTCCGGGTCGGGTTGCCGGAGCGGCTGTATTCATAGCCCCCGCGCAGCCCGCCCACACCGTCCTGCTTGTAAGTACTGGTCGCGAAGATCGGCGGAATCACCGCACCGGTCGTCGGGTCAGGCTCGTAGCCGGCGTGGATGGCGCGGGTCTCGAAGCCGCTCTTGCTGAACTGCTGCTCGGTCACACAGCGAGCCTACGGCCGAGGCCGAGAAGCTGCCGATAGCGCCTCCGCAATTTGCTCGACCTCGCGTCGCCCTTCCGCGACCGCGATGACCAGCTCAAAGGCATCGTCGTCAGAGAGGTCGACATCGACGCCATTGAGCGCAAGAAACGTGGTTGTTGCGAACCATGCGAGCCGCTTGTTGCCGTCCCCGAGCGCGGGGTTTCTCGCGATCGATTGGAGGAGTGCCGCGGACTTGAGCGCCAGCGTCGGGTAGGCGTCTTCGCCGAAGATGGACGCGCGCGGACGGGCGACGGCCGAGTCCAATAGTCCGGCGTCGCGAACGGGCCCGACCCCGAGGCTGCGTGTCAGAAGCAGGAGATCCTCGAGGTCGAGATAGGTCGTCATGCGTCCCGCAGCCGCTCGAAGACGTCACCCCAGCGATCGAGCATCTCCTGGGCGATCGATTCGACGGTGCTTCGATGGTCGGAGCGTGCCAACTTCTCCAGCACGGCACGACGTACGACCTCCTGCTTGGAAATGCCCTCGGCGTCTGCAAGAGCAGCCAGCGCCGCGTCCAGTTCGTCATCGGTTCGCAGAGTCATGGCCACAACCGTGACGGTATCACTCTGATACCACATCCGAGTTCCCTCGACTCTGTGGAGAACGGGAACGAGCCGGCTTGCGTCGTTGTTGGAGACTGGTGACAGCGCTTCTAGGAGGTTCCATGTTCGGTCGCCCCGCTCAGCTCCAGCCCGCGGACCGCACCCTGCCCGGTCGAGCCGAGGCTCCCTTCGACCTGCCGGAGAAGCACCGGGTGCTCGGCACGCCACTGCTGGCCGAGCCCGGCGACGGCCAGACCCCGGAGGGCTACCAGGTGGCCTACTTCGGTCTCGGCTGCTTCTGGGGCGCCGAGGAGATGTTCTGGGAGGTGCCCGGCGTCTACTCGACGGCGGTCGGCTACCAAGGCGGCACCACCCCGAACCCGTCGTACGAGGAGGTCTGCAGCGGCCTCACCAACCACACCGAGGCAGTCCGCGTGGTCTTCGACCCGAGCAAGGTGTCCTACGCCGACCTGGTGAAGCGCTTCTTCGAGGTGCACGACCCGACCCAGGGCTTCCGCCAGGGCAACGACGTCGGCACGCAGTACCGGTCCGCGCTCTATGTCGACAGCCCCGAGCAGGAGCAGACCGCGCGCGAGCTGACCAAGGTCTACGGCGAGGAGATCGCCCGCCGCGGCTACGGCGAGATCACCACCGAGATCCGCGAGGTGCCGACCTTCTACGCGGCCGAGCCCTATCACCAGCAGTACCTCGATCGGGTGCCCAACGGCTACCGCTGCCACGCGAACACGGGCATCCCGTTCCCCGAGACGGCCTGAGCGGCACCGACCGACCGTTGGCCCGACCGCTCACGGTCAGCCCAACGGCAAGTACATGACGTGGGGGCCGACCAGCCCCTGCGAGGCTGAGTCAAAGGCCTCGGGCACGGTGCCGACGATCTCGAAGCCGAGCGACCGTTACAGCGACGATCACAGCGAAGAACGCGAAGATCTGGGGCCAGTCATCGGTAGGCGACTCGCGGATCTCCACGGACGTAAAGGCTAGCGGCGGAACTGGTTCTGGTCCGACTCCGGCGGGGTGGCTGGTCCGGGCGTACGTCGACGGCTCGCGCCCGGCCGTGGCGCGAGGCCGCCCGGTCCGCTCGCGCCGCTGAGCCCGCGGAGGGCCGGACGCTCCGGATGAGGCAGGGCGGCCTGGACCAGCGGTGGTAGTTGCGCCAGGGGCCGACGGGCCTGGTCCTCCTGCCACGCACGCCGCGACCGTGCTCGCTCCTCGAGGTCGAGCTGGTCGAGCACGTGCCTGACCGCGGCCAGGATCGATCCGCGCAGCAGCCAGGACGAGGCGTCATGCTGGGCGTCGGTGGTGATCAGCTCGCTAAGGATGGCCTGCGTCTCGCGCAACACGTCGAGGCTCTCGTCGAGTCGTTCCTCGACCTCCTCCTCGCGGCCCTCGGCTTCGGCGACGACCAGCTCTCCGAACCCGTTCACGCAGTCGGCGACATCGTCGAGGACCACAGCGAAGGCGACCCGCAATTCCTCGCCGTACGGGTCCTCGGGGGCATCGCCGGTCGGCACCTCGGTACGCAGGACCGAAAGCAGTGCGCGCACGGCCAGCAGGCAGCCTTCGAGGATCTCCAGCCCGCTCGCCAGGACGGGCGCGACATCGGTTGTCGCGATCGCCCGAGGGTTCAGCCGTCGACTGTCGGCCAGCGAGGCGACGGCGTCGGCTGCCCGGTCGACTCGGCGGTCGGCAAGGCGGGCGGCATCCAGCCAGCCGCTGATCTGCCGTCGGGTGACCGGTCCAGAACGCAGGCCGTCGGCAGCCGAACGGAGGGGCCGGGCGATCGCCTCAGCGACGGTGCGGACGGCAGCCCCGGCGGGCCGTATCGGCATCGCCGGTGGATAGAGCAGATTGAAGGCAATCCCGACGCCGGCGCCGATGAGCGTGTTGACGACGCGCACCTCCGCTGCCACACCGGGGTGGGTGACGGCCAGGATCAGCATGGCGCTGATCGGCGTCTCCAGGGCCTGCTCCCCCAGGCGGAGCACCTTGGCCAGCAGCAGCGAGAGCGCGATCGCCGAGCCGAGACTCCACCAGGTCAGCCCGATCAGGTTCGAGAGCACGGCGGCGATCAGGACGCCGCCGAGCACGGCTCCAACTCGGACCAGCCCCATCCGCAGCGTTGAGTACGCCGAGGCCTGCATCACGAGCAACGCCGTGAGCGAGCCGGTCAGGTCGAGTGCGCCCGGCGTGAGCGCGATGGTGAGCAAGTAGGAGAGTACGGCGGCCGCCGTCAGCCGC
>Ga0164243_10003564_pt1 | contig 24839 bp, 20 predicted proteins | sample OricompcompostOP_FD_108781 | JGI IMG/M metagenome (GOLD analysis project Ga0164243, IMG submission 108781) | Organic Plus compost microbial communities from Emeryville, California, USA - Original compost - Organic plus compost (OP) | ecosystem: Engineered > Solid waste > Mixed feedstock >...
TCCACCTCGAAAGGCACCACATGGTCGTCGCCGGCGAAGCCGAATTCGCCCAATGTGCGATCGCTTGTGCTCAATGGCCCAGGCACCAAGCCAGCACGGCCTTTTGCGCGTGCAGTCGATTTTCCGCCTCGTCGAAGACCACGGAATGCGGCCCGTCGATGACCTCGTCCGTGACCTCCTCACCCCTGTGCGCCGGCAGGCAATGCATGAACAGCGCATCCGGTTTGGCGTGGCTCATCAAAGCGGCATTCACCTGATAGGGCATAAAGACATTGTGGCCACGGGCCCGATGCTCCTGTCCCATGGAGACCCAGGTATCCGTGACGACGCAGTCGGCGTCGCGCACAGCCTCCTCGGGAGAGCGCATCAGCGTGACACAGCCGCCATTCCTGCCGGCCCATTCGACAAAGCGTGCGTTCGGTTCGCTGCCTTCAGGCGTCGCCACATTGAGGCGGAAACCGAAGCGGCCCGACGCCTCGACAAGCGAATGCAACACATTGTTGCCGTCACCGCTCCAGGCGAAGATGCGGTCCTTGAGACTGCCGCGATGCTCTTCGAAAGTCATCAGATCGGCCATGATCTGACATGGATGGGTATCGTCGGTCAGCCCGTTGATGACCGGGACAGTGGCGTGCTCGGCCAGTTCCAGAAGCCGGTCATGCTGGGTTGTGCGGATCATTATGGCATCGACATAGCGCGACAGGACCTTCGCCGTGTCAGCGATGGTCTCGCTGCGTCCGAGTTGCATCTCGGTTCCGGTCAGCATGATCGTCTCGCCCCCGAGTTGCCTCATGGCAACATCGAAGGATACACGAGTGCGGGTTGACGGTTTTTCGAAAATCATCGCCAGCACCTTGCCGGCGAAGGGCTTTTCCGCCGTTCCGTTCTTCAACGCCCTCTTGCGGTCGCGCGCATCATCCAGAATGCGCCGCAGATCGGCGGCTGAAACGGTCGACAAATCGATGAAATGACGCGGCCCGGTTCCCATGGTTCTGCCCTAGGCCCCTACAGTTTCAGTCGACAAGGTCATGGCCGCCGCGCGGATGCGCCCGAGCGCATCGCGGATTTCCTCATCGCTTACGGTCAGCGGCGGCAGGAGGCGCACGACATTGTCGCCTGCCGTCACGCTCAGCAGCTTTTGGTCGCGCATCGCCGTCTGCAGAGCGGCGTTCGACCCCTTGCATTTCAGGCCCAGCATCAGGCCCGTTCCGCGAATTTCCTCCAACACATCAGGAAATTCGTCTGCGACCGAGGCCAATCCCTGCTTGAGCATCAGACCCTTGCGTGAAATTTCTTCCAGAAAGCCGTCCTCGAGCACCACATCGAGCACCGCATTGCCGACCGCCATGGCAAGCGGATTGCCGCCGAAGGTCGTGCCGTGCACACCAGCCGTCATGCCCTTGGCTGCCTCGTCGGTCGCCAGGCAGGCCCCCATCGGAAAGCCTCCGCCAATGCCCTTGGCGATCGCCATGACATCCGGCGTGATCTCCGCCCATTCATGAGCAAAAAGCTTGCCTGTGCGCCCGATCCCGCATTGTACCTCGTCGAGAAGCAGGAGGATGCCGTGATCGTCGCAAATCTCGCGCAAACGCTTGAGACTCTGGAGGGGAAAGGCGCGAATGCCGCCTTCGCCCTGGATCGGCTCGACCAAGATCGCGGCGGTCTCTGAGGTTATGGCGTTTCTGGCCGCCTCGAGATCATTGAAAGGAACCTGATCGAAGCCTTCGACCTTCGGACCGAAGCCCTCGAGGTACTTCGCCTGCCCGCCGGCGGCGATCGTAGCCAACGTGCGACCGTGGAAAGCGCCTTCGAAGGTAATGATGCGATAGCGTTCCGGGTTGCCGCTGACGAAATGATAGCGACGCGCCGTCTTGATGGCGCATTCCAGCGCCTCGGCACCCGAATTGGTGAAGAACACCTTGTCGGCAAAAGTGCTTGCCACGAGACGCTCGCCGAGGCGGCGCTGGCCCGGGATCTCGTAGAGATTGGAGATATGCCACAGCTTGGCCGCCTGCTCGGTCAGCGCGGCGACAAGATGCGGATGGGCATGACCCAGCGAGTTCACGGCGATGCCGGCGGCAAAATCGAGATATCGCGCGCCATCGGTCGTCACCAGCCACGACCCCTCACCGTGATCGAAAGCGAGGGGAATACGCGCAAATGTCTGATAAAGCGCCGAACTGCTCATCCAAGAAGTCTCCGGAAGCCCTTCGGGTGGATGACGCCTCCCCGCCGGGCGATGAAATCAAAAAGCCGCCCAAGGGGCGGCGGAGCGCTACTTATATCAGTTCTTTCCCCGGGGAAGTCAACGGCCGGCAAACGCCCTTCCCCGAGGGAAGAGCGCAAGCGGCAGTTTCACGACAGCAACGGCCCAAGTTGGGGAAAACCGAAAAAACGGATTCAGCATCCGCCAAGGACTCTTGTCACGGAGTCAACCGATAAGGTAGTTTTGAGATCAAGAACGACTATATTTCGTGCGGCGGACCATTTCACCCATGTATATGTGGTGCCTACCCGGCTTGTGCCGGGCAGTGAAGCGATTCTGGGTCCGTGCGCTGACCGAGGAGCGTGTCCATCATGAACTGGACTGACGAACGCGTCGAAACACTGAAGAAGCTATGGGCCGAAGGTCTGAGCGCCAGCCAGATTGCGGCACAATTGGGCGGTGTCAGCCGTAATGCCGTCATCGGCAAGGTTCATAGGCTGAAGCTTTCGAGCCGGGGCCGCGCGACGAGTTCTCCGCCACGGCAGAAAAAGTCTTCCCATTCGAACGCACCCGTCCGCTCGCCTCGTCCGAGCAGGCCGGTCACTGCCTCGGTCGGCGCAACTGCCCTACAGGCCCAGTTCGACGCCGCCGAGCCGGTCACCCGCCAATATCTTCGGCCCGTCGAGGATGTTGTCGTGCCCATATCGCGTGACCTGAAGCTGGTGGAGTTGACCGAGCGGACGTGCAAATGGCCCAACGGCGATCCCTTGTCGGAAGATTTCAGCTTCTGTGGCAATGATGCGGGCGAAACCGGCCCCTACTGTGCCTATCACTCCAGGATCGCTTATCAGCCGGCAGCGGAACGGCGGCGCAACCGCTGAGGATTGCATACCAGCTTTCCGCGCTATCGCCCGTTGTTATCGGGGTTGTCGACCGTCACCCGGTGGCTTTTGTCTTCCTTTGGACGCTCCACCGGCATCTGGGCGCCCGTTACAATGTGAAAGACCGTCTCCGCGATATTGGTCGCATGGTCGCCTATGCGCTCTATATTTTTCGCGCAGAAGAGCAGATGTGTACAGGCGGTGATATTGCGCGGATCCTCCATCATATAGGTCAGGAGTTCGCGGAACAGCGACGTATACATGGCGTCGATCTGGTTATCACGATCGCGAACCAGGGCGATCTTGTCTGCTGACCGGGTCGCGTAAACATCCAGAACGCCTTTGAGCTGCGTCAGCGCCAGATCGGATAGCGCCTCGAGACCGCGAAATAGCCGCACCGGCTGCCTCGTTTCGGACACTGCCGAAACACGTTTTGCGATATTCTTGCCTAGATCACCCACCCTTTCGAGATCGGCGGAGATGCGGATCGCGCCGACGATCTCGCGCAGATCTCCCGCCATTGGCTGTCTCCTGGCTATGACAATGACAGCCTTTTCATCGATCTCGCGCTGCTTTTCATCCAGGAAGGCGTCGTCGGCAACGACCTTCGCCGCCAATCCTGTATCCGAATTAACGAGAGCCGTGACAGCCTGCTCCACCATGCGTTCGGCGTGACCGCCCATTCCGGCGATCTGATTGGCCAGAAATTTCAGTTCCTCGTCAAAGGAACGCATGATGTGTTGCGTCTGCATTTCGAGAATCGTTTCTTCCAGCGAAGCGCCTGTCCGTCTTTTCAATAGGCTAGCCGGATGACGAGAAAAAGAAAGCCCGTCAGACCTTTTGCCGAAAGGCCAGGTCAAGGAGCCGGGAAATGGACCATGAACTCGGCGCCCTCGCCCAGTTTCGACCTTATGGATAGGCGCGCACCATGCCGGGTCAGGATATGCTTGACGATGGCGAGCCCCAATCCGGTACCCTTCTGTGCACGGCTCGTTTCAACATCAACACGATAGAAGCGCTCGGTGACGCGGGGAATATGCTCTTCCGCAATCCCGGGTCCGAAATCCCGCACCGAAACCGCAGACTCCCCGGTTTCTCCGCCCTTGACCATGACGATGACCTTGCCGCCGGAGCTGCCATATTTGCAGGCGTTCTCGATCAGGTTCTCGAAGACCTGCACCAGTTCGTCCCGATTGCCGGCAACTTCGACGGGAGTATCGGGCATGTCACGCTCGATGGTCACACCTGTTTCGGCGGCCAGATGGGTCATGGCGTCGATCACGCTGCCGACCAACTGTCGGATATCGACCTTTTCGCTTGGCCGCAAATAAGGCTTCATCTCAAGGCGTGAGAGCGAAAGTAGATCATCGATCAGCCGCGCCATGCGCGAAGTCTGATTCTGCATGATCTGCAGAAAGTTCTCCCGCGCCGCAGGGTCGTCACGTGCTGGCCCGCGCAGCGTCTCGATGAAGCCGGCAATGGAAGCGAGAGGGGTCCTCAATTCGTGGCTGGCATTGGCGATGAAGTCGGCGCGCATTCGATCTATGCGACGGGCTTCGCTCTGATCCTTAAAAAGGAGCATGTTGAGCCCAGGTGCATGACCGATCGGCGTTGCGGAGACGCGATAGACGCGTTCGATGGGGACCCGTTCGGAATAGTCGATCGTTCCGGGTCCTTCTTCGCGTTCGAGGATCTGCCGGATAAGTTCGTGCATTTCCGGTGCACGGAACTTGAGCTGCAGGGAAACGCCGGGCAGGGAAGGCCCGAAGGCATCGTTGGCGGCTCCATTGGCGAACAGCACCGTGCCTTCACCGTCGAATATGAAAAGAGGATCCGGCACGGCGGCAGCAAGCTCGACTGCCGGAAGCCGATCGAGGGCGGTCGGTGCCTCCGACGATACGAGGCGTTCCGACCCCGCCGGAGGCGAGCGCCAGCGCTTGACGAGGCGCGCGAGCACTCTGCCGCCGAAGCCTGCTTCCTGTTCGTCAGCACTGCTCATCCATGCACCTCTGCCGGAATATCTGGACCGCGCTCGAAGCACTCAATAGCATGCCTTGCTATCTCCACAGAGGAACGAGTTTATGAACAAGCCTTTGGAAAAGTCGTCCAGCGCCGAAGTCGGCCCAATGAAGATGAACATAGACGGTGTCGAGCACACCTTCGACATTGACGATCCGCGTTTGCCGGAATGGGTCGAGGCAAAAGTCATCACCGCCGGCGGCTTTCCTTACGAGAAGAAGCTGAAACGCAAGGAATACGAAGAATCGCTTGAGAAGCTGCAGATCGAACTGGTCAAGATGCAGACCTGGATGCAGGCGACCGGCGCACGCGTAATGGCCCTTTTCGAGGGGCGCGATGCGGCCGGCAAGGGCGGCACGATCCAGCGCGTGCGCAAATACATGAATCCTCGCACAGCACGTAATGTCGCGCTGCCGAAACCTACGGAGGCGGAAGCCGGGCAATGGTACTTCCAACGTTATGTGACACATTTTCCGACCCGGAGCGAATTCGTGACCTTCGATCGCTCGTGGTACAATCGCGGAGTTGTGGAACCCGTCATGGGTTTCTGCACGCCGGAACAGCATGAGCAATTTCTGGCGGAAGCACCCCGTTTCGAGCAGTCGATCGTCATGGACGGCATTCATTTGTTCAAATTCTGGCTGAACATCGGGCGCGAGACACAGTTGAAGCGCTTTCACGATCGCCGCCACAGCCTGTTGAAACACTGGAAATTCTCACCAATGGACATTGCCGGCATGGCGAAATGGGATGACTACACAAAGATGCGCGACCTCATGATCGAGCGGACGCACACCGACTATGCGCCCTGGACCATTGTGCGCGCCAATGACAAACGCCGTGCCCGCCTGGCCGTAATGCGCCGCATCCTGGTCAGCGTGCCCTATGCCGGGCGTGACACGGAGGCCATCGGGGCCGAGGACGAGCGGATCATCGGCTCGGGCCCGGATTTCCTCGATTGATGGCGGGGTGCAACCGGCGGCTCGGCCAGTGTGGAGTCTTGGCCCAATGGTGCGGCCGCCGATAAAGTTGCCAGAGCGCTTGCCATGCCGCCACTGAAATCAGCATCCAGTAGATGGCCGTGAAAGGGACCAGCTTCCAAAAGCCCTTGCGCTCCGCCCGTCCGAGCGTCCGCCAGCCGAGGACCAAGAAGGCCGTATAGCCGCAGGAGATATTGATGCTGTCGATGACGAGCAGGGCGGAATGGGTGGCCGAGAGGTCCATTCCGAGGACAAGACGGCCAACGACCAGAAATACCGTAGCCAGGAATACCGGATGGATCAGCGCCGAAACTATCATGCCGGCAGTCAGTATCTGCGCGACAATAAATGAAAACGGCCCCAGATCCCGAGCCAGCATGGCCGGGTCGCGCATATGCACAAACCAGGTTTGCATCCAGCCTTTCAGCCACCGGGTGCGCTGCGGCAGCCATGTGCGAATATCGGTCGGCGCATCTTCATAGGTCGGGTAGTGGATTGTACCCACGCGATAGCCGAAGCGTTTGAGCCGCAGGCCGAGATCGGCATCCTCCGTGACATTGCACGGATCCCAGCCGCCGACATTTTCAAGTACGCTGCGGAGAAAATGGTTCGAAGTGCCACCAAGCGGCAGGACGAGGTTCCTGCGCGCAAGCCATGGCAGCATGCCTCTGAAGAGGCCCGCATATTCGAGCCCGAACATCGCCGCGATCATACTCTCCCTGCGGTTTGAGATCACGAGCGGCGCCTGGAGACAGGCGAGTTCGGCGCCTTCCGACTGGAACCGCTGCCAGGCTTCGATCAGCTGGAAAGGATGCGGTCTGTCCTCGGCATCATAGAGGACAACATATTCACCACTCGTCATCGGTAGAGCGTAGGACAGTGCCTTCGGCTTGGTCCGCGGCCCTCCGGGAGGAACTTCGATCACCTCCATATAAGACCCAAGCGTCTGCGATCGGATCGCGGCAAGGGTCTCGGCATCATCTGCCTCGCAAACCAGCTTGATCTCCAGCTTGCCACGCGGCCATACGAGCCTGGACAGTGCAGTGATCAGGTCGGGAACGATCTCCGCTTCCTTGTAGAGTGCCACGAGCACCGTATAGGTAGGCATTTCTGACGGAGGCGTGGCTTTGAGGGGTGGCAACCGCAGAGGTTTGGCGCTTGCGCTCGCTGCAAGCCGCAACACGACACAAGCAAGGAATAGGAGCGACGAGCAGCTATGCAGCAAGAGCGTTGTCGTCGTCGGGAATAGAAGGAAGCAGGTCGGCAGGCCGATCAAAGCCATGCCAAGCACTGCGCCCTGCCATGCATTGACGACGTAACGCGCCGAAAACTGGGGAATGGAATTGAAGAGCCGATCTTTCGCCATGCGCGCAAGTGCCGGCCGGCTGCGGGCAATCAGGGCCTGGCGCAAGGCGCTTGGCGGGGTAATTCGCAATCGGGCCCGCTCGTCGGGGCAACGTTGGAGAAAACTTCGCAACTGCCCGATCTGAAAGCCGTCCGGCGTAAGCAGGAAGGCGTTGCGTTCGGGCGCTTCCAGCATGATGGCGAACGGCATGCCGCTGTGTCGCCGCAAAGCGGCCAAACAGGCTCTTTCGTCCACAATGAGTTTTTCCGGATCGACCTCGTGAAGAAAGGGCAAACCAAGTTCCGATGCGGCCTCGCGAAAAAGATCGCGCTCGCCGACCAGACCGGCCGCAAGCAACTCCGCATGAAAGGATGTGCCGGCGACTTCGGCATGGGCCGCTATGGCCCTTGCATCGTCACATGAGACGGAGAGGCGGTTCAAGATCGGCTGCCATTCTTCCAGAGAGGCCCAAATGCCGGCACCAACTGCCGGTGCCGCCCTGCGAGGCGCAACAATGCCAGAAACACCGCCGATCCTGCGGCTCTCTTGCTCAACCAATACCATCAGTAAAGGCGATCAGTTGCAGCCGCTTCGGAAAGAACTTCGCAAACAGTGCGATGAAACCGATACGGCTCGAAGGCCATCATGATCTCCCCTAACCATGCTGCTCGGACCCAAAGCTTCCAAACAGCATTCCCCTGTGCCGGGCGAAATTTGTCGGGCAAGGAGAGGCTCGTCAATTATAAAAAAATCTTGGACTGCCCGTCAGCACGGGCGGCAATAGCTATTCGGACTATTCACCAGGGAGCCAGCGTCGATTGCATTTTTTCAGCGTCGCGATATAGGCGATGCACCGGGATCGGTCGGAGGTACCAGTGCGGATAGCCGCGATAGCGATTGCAGCCATGGTGACGATCAGCGCCGGCACGCTCACCCTTGCTGCCGCGCCTACGATCCCCGGTTTTTGGGACGCGCGGGAACGGCTCATCAAGCCTGACATGTCGACCCTCGCGCGGCTGCGTTTCCTGACCACCGTGGATTTTCCACCATTCAATTTCCTGGACTGGAACGGCCGGCTCTCCGGTTTCAATATCGATCTCGCAAGAGCGATCTGCACGGAGCTGGAGATCGAAGACCGCTGTCAGATTCAGGCACTGCCATGGGAGGAACTTGCCGGCGCACTGGAGGAAGAGCAGGGAGAGGCCGTCCTGGCTGGCTTGGCCGTAACGGATGCATCGCGCCGGCAATATGCCTTTTCGCGCAGTTATCTGAGATTTCCCGCGCGTTTCATCACACGGAGGGCAAAGCCGTTTTCCGAACCATTGCCGAAAAGGCTTGCGGAAAAACGCGTCGGCGTATTGGCTAATTCCGCTCACGAAGCGATGCTGCGCGATCTTTTTCCTGAAGTCCGGGTCGTTACCTATACACGCTCGGAATGGCTCCTTGACGACCTGAAAGAGGACAAGCTCGATGCCGTTTTCGGTGACGGCATGCGGCTGGGCTTCTGGCTGGCGGACGAGCAATCCCTCAATTGCTGCATCTTTGCGGGCGGTCCTTATCTTGCTCCCGAATATCTCGGGCAGGGCCTCGCAATAGCCGTTTCACGCGACAATCCTGAGCTGGCGGAAGCTCTCGACTATGCCCTGCAGCAGATCGACAGCAAGGGCGTCTTCGCTGAACTGTATCTGCGCTATTTCCCAATAAGCTTCTACTGATCGGAGCGACGCAGGGAAGTGAAGGGCAGCTTCAGGGCCCAGAAAAGACCGGCGGCATAGCTTCCGCGATATTGCGCCAGGCCGATCTCCATCCCCTCATGGCCGAGTTTCGGCTGCGGCACATAAGTGCCAAAAAGCCGGTCCCAGAAAGAAAAATTGAAGCCGTAATTGGAATCGGTCTCGCGATGCATGCTGGAATGATGCACCCGGTGCATGTCCGGGGTGACGAAAACCCTCCGCAGCAGGGAGTCGAAACGCTTGGATATCGCGACGTTGGAATGGCTGAACATGGATGTGCCGTTGAGCACGATTTCGAAAACGAGCACCGAAAGCGCCGGAGCGCCAAGAAGGACGACTATGCCGGCCTTCCAGAACATGGAGAGCAGGATCTCGACGGGATGGAAGCGCAAGCCGGTGGTGAGATCGAAGCCGTTGTCGGCATGATGCACCCGATGAATGCGCCAGAGCAGCGGGATCTTGTGGCTGGCGACATGCTCCAGCCAGACTGCGAAATCAAGAATGACGAAGGAGAGAATGCCGGCAACGATCGGTTCCATGCCGATGATGCGGAACAGTCCCCAGCCTTTCGTCTCGGCCCATAATGCTGCTCCTACGGCCGCCGCCGGGAAAATAATACGCAGCACCATCGAAGAGACGAGAAGGATGGAGAGATTGGTCACCCAGCGGCGCGATTTCAAGGCACCGGCCATCTCCGATCTTTCAAGTCGCGGCGACCAGAGTTCATATATCGCCATTGAAGCGAATATCGCGACAAAGGCGCCGAGGCGGGCAATGATCTCGCCGGAAATCACACCAGCCGCCGGTTACGCGCCTGGGCCGCTCGTTCGATCGCTGCCGCCACGAGCGGCTCGAGCTGCAGGCGATTGCGGATGATCTGCAGCATGCGTAGTTCCTCCGGCTCCACGTAACGATCCGCCGCCGCTACTTCGACGGCCAGTGCATAGGCCGTATCATGCAGCTTTTCCGGCACTACCTCGCGGGCTGTCGTCAGGATACGCTCTACACCATCCTCTTCCTGCAATATCTTCTGGCACTGACCGGCGACTTCGATGATCCGCTGTTCATCGAACCCCTGAAAAACCGGCAGAGTGCGGATCATGTTGCCTATTCTGGCCAGTTCCGAATCCGTCATGTCACGGTCGGCAGCCGACATGATGACCATCAGGTGGATCAGGGCTTCATGGACCGTCTGTGATGGCATCCAACTCTCCGTTGCGTCATCCAAACCTTACGCAAGGTAGGAGCAGCCATGCCGTCTAGCAATGAAAAACATTCGCTCCGATTGACGCATGGCGCATGCGCGCTTAGACGCTTGACGCCAATGGGCCGCCGAGCAGGTCGGCCGGAAAAGCGGAATGAAGAACATGCGCAACAAGGCAGTCGAAATGACCCCGGAAATTCTCGAAGCGGCGGCCGAGAGCAAGGCCTGGACCTTCGAGGAAGCGCGCAAAATCATCGACCGCTACAAGGGGCGCGACTTTCCAGAAACCGTGCTCTTCGAGACGGGTTACGGACCCTCTGGCCTTCCGCATATTGGGACCTTCGGAGAGGTGGCCCGCACCTCGATGGTGCGACATGCCTTCCGCGTGTTGACCGAGGACAAGGTAGCAACCCGTATCCTCTGTTTCTCCGACGACATGGACGGGCTGCGGAAGGTGCCCGGCAATGTTCCGAGCCAGGAGCTTCTGGCGCAGCACCTCGGCAAGCCGCTCACCAAGGTGCCGGACCCGTTCGAGCAATATGAGAGCTTCGGCCATCACAACAACGCTATGCTGAGGCGCTTCCTCGACACTTTCGGCTTTGACTACGAGTTCGCCTCCTCGACCGAATACTACCAGTCCGGCAGGTTCGACGCGACGCTGCTGAAGATGCTGGAGCGCTATGACGAGGTCATGGCCATCATGCTGCCCTCTCTTCGAGAGGAGCGTGCGCAGACCTATTCGCCTTTTCTGCCGGTCCATCCGCGCACGGGCGTTGTCATGCAGGTGCCGATCGACGAACGCAACATCAATGCCGGCACCATCGTCTGGCGCGACCCCAACAGCGGCGAACGCTTCGAAACGCCCGTGACGGGTGGCCAGGCCAAGCTCCAGTGGAAGCCGGACTGGGCCATGCGCTGGACCGCTTTGTCGGTCGACTACGAGATGTCCGGCAAGGATCTGATCGACAGCGTAAAGCTCGCCAACCAGATCTGCCGTGCGCTCGACGGGCGCCCGCCGGAGGGCTTCAACTATGAACTCTTCCTGGATGAAAAGGGACAGAAGATTTCGAAGTCCAAGGGCAATGGGCTCACCATTGACGAATGGCTGACCTATGCGCCGACGGAGAGCTTGTCGCTCTATATGTATCAGAAGCCAAAGACGGCGAAGAAGCTCTATTTCGACGTTATTCCGAGAGCGGTCGACGAATACTATACGTTCCTTTCCGCCTATCGTGCGCAGGATTGGAAGAGCCGGCTTGCCAATCCCGTCTGGCATATACATGACGGCAATCCCCCGGATATCGTGCTGCCGGTCCCCTTCGCATTGCTCCTCAATCTCGTCAGTGCATCCAATGCGAGCGAGAATGCGGTTCTGTGGGGTTTCATCTCCCGCTATGCTCCGGGCGTTACGGCCAAGACGCATCCTGAGCTCGACCGCCTCGTCGGCTATGCGATCCGCTATTTCGAGGATTTCGTGAAGCCTGCGAAGTCCTTCCGTGCGCCGGACGAAGTCGAAAGGACCGCCCTGGAGCGCCTTTCGGAGAAGCTTGGGAAACTACCCTCCGGAGCCGATGGCGAGACAATCCAGAATGTCGCCCTGGATGTGGCGCGGGGCATCGAACGCTACCAGGATCACTCCAAGCAAAGCCCGCAGGGCGGACCTGGTGTCTCGGTCGCCTTTTTCCAGATGCTTTATCAGGTGCTGATCGGGCAGGAGCGCGGGCCGCGCTTCGGTTCCTTCGTCGCCCTTTACGGTATTGCCGAGACCCGGAATCTGATCGACAAGGCACTGAAAGGCGAACTCGTCGCCTGAACGGCTTTACGGCAAAGGATCCCCGTCGCCGTCTCCAAAGATGCCGCGTTTGTGCTCACGGGCCGTCTTGGCGATGTCGGCATAAGGTCCGGTATCGGCGGCCAGTGCCCAGCCGTTAGCGACCAGCCATTCGCCCACGTCCTGATCCGCCAGCATGCATCTAGCCGCAACAGGACCGTCAGGCGCTTCATCCGGCAATTTGCAGTCGAGCGCCCGACCGCGCAAGAAGGAACGGAATGCCGTACGGGCCTGCCTGCCGCATGGCCAGGCACCTCGGGGCGACTGACACTCCCGGGAGACGTCGACGACCTCGATGCCGGCTATCACGATTTCGTGGCCTTGAGCCTCGATCCAGCCGGCTGCTGTCGCGATCGGCCGAAAGAGGCGGGTGAACTCGGGTTTTTCCGGTTCCTTTGCCCTTGCGATCGGACTTAGGGGCGTGCGTGGCTCGACCCGCTCCAGGGCTTCTGGATCGATCGGATCGCCGAAAGACGGTGTGACCGATCTGGAGTCATGAGAGGTCTGGCTGTCGGGAGCGGCTGCTATGGCCTCGGTGTCGTCATGCGAAGCCGAACGTTGCTCCTTCTGTGCGACTTGGCCAGGAGAAGCGGGATTCACTGCTTCTTCTCCAGGCGAGGTCCTGTCAGGCGCGACCGAACGCACCATGATGACAAAGACGATCAGGCCCATCATTATGAACAGGTTCGTGCCTAATGGGCGCGACATCGTTCGCCCGTCTATTGGCTTGCCCAGACGATGCGGGCGATCCATTCGATCTCCCCCCGTTCGAGAACCCGGTTCGGATGCTCGATATTGATGGAGACGAGCTCGATCGACCTGGTTGTCTGCCGGAGGAGAACCTTGGCCATGACCTCTCCGCCAGTCGTCTTGACGACGACGCGGTCGCCGCGGCGCACCGGAGCTCCGGGCTCGACGATAAGGATATCGCCGTCCCGGTAAAGCGGCAGCATGGATTCGCCCTGAACCTGCAGGGCATAGGACCCTTCGCCAGTTCCGGCCGGCAATTCGATATGTTCCCATCCTTCGCCAACAGGAAAGCCGGCATCATCGAAGAAACCGCCGGCGCCGGCTTGGGCGAAGCCGATCAACGGAACCGTCGGCGCATTGATGTGGCGGGGAAGGCCACCCGGCCCTGCTTGCGCCTTCACGAGAGCCACAAACTCCTCGAAGGAAGAGCCGGTCGCTTCCATGATCTTGGAGAGAGATTCTGTCGACGGCCAGCGCGGCCGGCCATCCGCAGAGCAGCGTTTGGATTTGTTGAAGGCGGTGGAATCCAGTCCCGCTTTGCGGGCCAGACCTGACGGAGAGAGGGAATAGCGCGCAGCCAGCGCATCGATGGCGGCCCAGACCTGCTCATGCGACAGCATGGTGCACCCACTCCTTCACGCACGACCGGCAGGAAAAAATACCTTGGATGTGTTCTATTCCCTCGCGAAAGCCTTGTCTAGAAGCGAGACAGTCGAGACTTTCATGGCATGAATGGCTTGCGGCCGGTCGCAAGCGCATGATCCAGATACTCGACCCGGTCCTGTCCCCAGAAAGCCTCGCCGTTCAGCACATAAGCCGGTACGCCGACCACATCGGCTGCGATGGCGTCCTTGGTGTTTTGGGCCCGTATGGCCGCAATGGCCGGTTGCTTCGCGCACTCCAGAATAGCTGCAGCGTCGGCACCTTCGGCCTCCAGCATCTCTGACAGTGTCGCCTCGTCGGTGATGTCGCGCTCATTGGCCCACAGACCCGCAAGCACTCGCTCCATGTAGTTCAGCGGATTGTGGCCTGCTTCGATCAGGGCAATGATCGTATGATCCGCCAGCGCCGGGTCGCACGGCCAATGCTTCGGCTTCGTATTGATCGGCGTGGCTCGATAGTCCGCGATGCGCTGCAGTTCGACCAGCCGGTATCGCTGGCGCACAGGCGGCCTTTGCGCCGGCCGCACGGCACCGGAAACTTCCCAGACGCCGAAGAGGTCGACCGGCTTCACATTGAGCTGTGCTCCATGCTTCTCGACAACCGCGCGGAGAGGCTGGTGCCCAAGATAGGTAAAAGGCGAAAGCGAGGTCATGTAGTAGTCGATCGTCACGGGCATGGATCTTCTCCTCTTTCCATTTCGGAGACAGCAATCGGGCAAGCTTACAGAAAAGGGCCGATCATTTGACCGTTTTCGCCAGCCTGCGCAAATTCTGATGCGAAGCCAGAAAGGATTGTTCGGCCGGATCGGGTTCACGCGGCCGCGCACCCACGCCAAGGGTCCCGAGGACTTCGGCTATCTCAAGAAAACGGCGATTGCGGAGGTCATAGACGCCCGCCGTCGTCAGGATGATGGCCGCGGTCTCTCCGTTTTCCAGAACGAACCGATGTCGGCCAAGCACCTGCGTACCGTCCCAGGTCTCGATGGTAGAGATGACATCGAAGCGTCGCCACAGCCGGATTTCGCGCACATACACCGATTGCAGCCCGCCCATCATCGGCCCCCAGCCATTCCTGCGTGCCAGCCCCAGGAGTCCGCTACGGAGAAAGATGTCTAACCGTCCGACATCGGCCAGCATCATGTAGCGGGCATTGTTCAGGTGCATGTTGCTGTCGATATCCGTCGGCAGACAACGAAACGTCAGCCGACCTTCGTCGCCGATCCGATAGGGACCGCGGGGCTTGGCGGTAAGCGCCATTCTGGCGAGGCGAGCCCAGACATACATGGATGTGCTCCGGCAGTGCGCTTTTACCCCGGCGGGAAGGGTCGGCGAGCATCGCTTACGATGCGAAATGGGGTTGGTGAAAGGAGATGCTGAGTCCCCACATACCCTGCCCCGCTCTCCGCGTCCCTACCCTCCCCATAAGGGGGAGGGCAAAGGGGTCACTCTACGCCGCTTTCTTCACCTCTCCTTTGCCATAGGGGTCAAAGCGGTCGTAGAAAGTCTCGCCTGCCTTCTCCATGTCGGCTAGAAGCTTCGGCGCCTTGAACTGCTTGCCGTATTTCTTGTGCAGCGCCCTGGCGAGCTTGTTGAACTTCGCCACGCCCATGCCGTCGATATAAGAGAGCGCACCACCCGTGTAGGGCGCGAAGCCGAAGGCAAGGATCGAGCCGACATCCGCCTCGCGCGGATCGGTGACGATGCCCTCTTCCATGACACGCGCTGCCTCCAGCGCAATGGTGACGAGGAAGCGCTGCTTCAATTCCTCGACGTCGACCTTGTCCGGATTCTGCTGCGGATAAAGGTCCTTCAGGCCGGGCCACAGATGCTTCTTGGCAGGCTTTTCAGGATAGTCGTAAAAGCCCTTGCCGTTCTTCCGCCCATGTCTGCCATAGGTATCGACCATGGTGTTGATGAGAGCCATCTGGTCCGGATCGACGGCCTTTTCGCCGAGATCGCGAATGGTCTGCTTCATGATCTTCTGCGCCAGATCGATCGCCGTCTCGTCGGTCAGCGCCAGCGGACCGACCGGCATGCCGGCCATCTTGGCGGCATTCTCGATCATCGGCGCGGGCACGCCCTCGATCAGCATCTGGTAGGCTTCCGACATGTAGCGGAGCACGCAGCGATTGACGTAAAAGCCGCGCGTATCGTTGACGACGATCGGCGTCTTCCTGATCGCCCGCACGTAGTCCATCGCAACTGCGAGTGCCTTGTCGCCGGTCTTCTTGCCGAGGATGATCTCGACCAGCATCATCTTGTCGACCGGCGAGAAGAAGTGGATGCCGATGAAATTCTTCGGCCGCGCCGAATTCTTGGCGAGCGAAGTGATCGGAATTGTCGAGGTGTTGGAGGCAAAGGTCGCGGCAGGTTTCAACACCGCCTCGGCCTTCTCCGTTACGCCCTTCTTGACCTCCGAATCCTCGAATACTGCCTCGATCACCAGATCCGCACCTTCGAGCTTGGAATAGTCGTCCGTGGCGGTAATGAGCGAGAGCAGCTTTTCCTTCTCCTTCTCGGTCGCGCGACCCTTCTTGATAAGCCCGTCCATCAGGCTTGCCGAATGGGCCTTACCCTTTTCGGCAGAGGGCATGTCGCGGTCGAGAAGCACCACGGGAATGCCGGCCTTCGCCGTGACATAGGCTATGCCTGCGCCCATGAAGCCGGCACCAAGAACGCCGATTTTCTTGAACTTCGCCTCCGGCACGTTTTTCGGACGACGGGCACCCTTGTTGAGTTCCTGCAGCGAGATGAAGAGCGAGCGGATCATCATCGCCGCTTCCGTGGTCTGCAAGATTTCGGTGAAGTAGCGTTGCTCGATCCTCAGCGCCGTGTCGATCGGAACCAGCAGGCCCTCATAGACGCATTTGAGGATGGCAGTGGCGGCGGGATAATTGCCGTAGGTCTCACGACGCAGGATGGCGATCGCTGGCGGCCAGAGATTGGCGCCGGCTGCCGAATAGACCGGACCGCCGGGCAGCTTGAAGCCTTTCTCGTCCCAAGGCGCGACAGGCTTAAGCCCGTCCTTGATCATCTTCTTGGCGGTTTCGACCAGTTTCTTGGGCTCGGCAACCTCATGGATCAGCCCCATGGCCTTCGCTTTCCTGGGAGAAAGGTTCTGGCCCGAGGTCAGCATCTGGAGGGCTTCCTGCGTATTGGCAAGACGCGGCACACGCTGCGTTCCGCCGGCGCCCGGGAAGAGGCCGACCTTCACCTCGGGGAGCGCCATCTTCACATTGTCGCTGTCCGCGGCAACACGACCATGGCAGGCAAGCGAGAGCTCAAATGCGCCGCCCATGCAGGTGCCGTTGATGGCCGATACCCAGGGCTTGCCGCAGGTTTCCAGCTTGCGGAAGAGCTGGCTCATGCGCCCGGCTCCTTCGAACAGCATCCTGATCGCCTTGTCGCGGTCCCTGGCTTCTTCCTCGTGGAAGAGCTTCAGCATGCGCTGCAGCATGGTGAGGTCGGCGCCGCCGGAGAAGCTGTCCTTGCCCGACGTCACGACCGCGCCCTTGATCGTCTCGGTGGCGCTCACGTGGTCGATGATCTTGTCAAGCTCGTCCATCACCTCCTCGGTGAAGACATTCATCGACTTGTCCGGCATGTCCCAAGTGACGAGCGCAATGCCGTCGGCGTCGGTTTCAACGGTGAAATTCTTGTAGGCTACCATTTTCTTGTCTCCTCCGGCCGATCAAACGCGCTCGATGATCGTTGCCGTGCCCATGCCGGCACCGATGCAGAGCGTCACAAGGGCGGTGTTGAGATCGCGGCGCTCCAACTCATCCAGTACTGTGCCGAAGATCATCGCACCGGTGGCCCCAAGCGGATGGCCCATGGCGATGGCGCCGCCGTTCACGTTGATCTTCTCGTGCGGAATGTCGAAAGCCTGCATGTAGCGCAGCACGACCGACGCAAAGGCCTCGTTGAGCTCGAAGAGGTCGATGTCGGAAAGCTTCATCTTGGCCTTCTTCAGGAGTTTCTCCGTCACATCGACGGGACCAGTGAGCATGATCGCGGGCTCCGAGCCGATATTGGTGAAGGCACGGATGCGGGCGCGCGGCTTGAGGTCCATCATCTTGCCGCCCTTCTTGGAACCGAGCAGCACGGCGGCGGCACCATCGACGATGCCGGAGGAGTTGCCGGCATGGTGGACGTGGTTGACCGCCTCTATCTCCGGATAGCGCTGGACGGCAACAGCGTCGAAGCCGCCCATCTCGCCCGGCATGACGAAGGAAGGGTTGAGTGAGGCCAGTGATTGCATGTCGGTCGACGGCCGCATGTGCTCGTCATGGTCGAGAATGGTAAGGCCATTCTGGTCCTTGATCGGGATGACGGAATCCTTGAACCAGCCCTTTTGCCAGGCCTTTGCGGCGCGCTTCTGGCTTTCCACCGCATAGGCGTCCACATCGTCGCGGGAGAAGCCGTATTTGGTGGCTATCAAGTCGGCGGAAACGCCCTGCGGGACGAAATAGGCAGGAAGACCCACGGACGGATCCATGAACCATGCGCCGCCTGACATGCCCATGCCGACGCGCGACATCGATTCGACACCGCCGGCAATGACGATGTCGTCGGAACCGCCGGCAATCTTGGCGGCTCCGAGGTTTATGGCATCGAGGCCCGAAGCGCAGAAGCGCGAGATTTGCATGCCGGGCGCTTCCGTCTTGTAACGCGCCTCAAAGGCGGAAGCGCGTGGGATCACTGACCCGGCCTCGCCAACCGGATCGACGCAGCCAAAGATGATGTCGTCAACGGTCGAGGTGTCTAGTTCATTACGGTCGCGGATGGCCTCCAGCACACGGGCACCGAGGCGAACGGCCGGCACCTCGTGCAGAGAACCGTCCTTCTTGCCGCGGCCGCGCGGGGTGCGTACCGCGTCATAGACATATGCATCAGCCATCAGATTTCTCCTTGGGTTTCCGGGCTGCGTTGCCGGATTGAATATTGTCGCGAAGGAATGATCTCCATTCGGGCTTCTACAGGCTCCGCGCGATCAGCAGCTTCATGATCTCGTTTGTCCCGCCATAGATCTTCTGCACGCGGGCGTCGCGATACATGCGCGCAATCGGATACTCGTTCATATAGCCGTAGCCGCCATGCAGTTGCAGGCATTCGTCGACGATCTTGCATTGCAGATCGGTCAGCCAATACTTGGCCATGGATGCCGTCACCGGATCAAGCCCGCTTTCGATGTGGCGCGCAACGCAGTTGTCGTAGAAGACGCGGCCGACCGTCGCCTCGGTCTTGAGTTCCGCCAGCTTGAACTGCGTGTTCTGGAAGTCGAGGATCGGCTTACCGAAGGCCTTGCGTTCCTTGACATAATCAATGGTGACGGCAAGAGCACGCTCGATCATGGAAATGGCCTGGGCGCCGATGAGCAGACGCTCCTGCGGCAATTGCTGCATGAGTTGGACAAAACCCTGCCCTTCCTCGGAGCCGAGCAGGTTGGCAGTCGGAACACGTACGTCGTTGAAGAAAAGTTCCGACGTGTCATTCGACTTGAGGCCGATCTTGTCGAGGTTGCGGCCGCGCTCGAACCCTTCCACTTCATCCGTCTCCACCACGATCAGCGAGGTGCCCTTGGCGCCCTTCTCCGGGTCGGTCTTGGTGACGACGATGATCAGATTGGCGAGCTGGCCGTTGGTGATGAAGGTTTTGGAGCCGTTGATCCGATATTGGTTGCCGTCCTTCTCGGCGCGCGTCTTGACACCCTGGAGATCGGAGCCAGCGCCGGGCTCGGTCATGGCTATGGCGCCGATCAGTTCGCCGGTCGCCATCCGCGGCAGCCATTTCCGCTTCTGCTCCTCGGAGCCGTAATGCAGGATGTAGGGCGCAACGATCGCATTATGCAGCGCGATGCCGAAGCCGTCCGTGCCGACATGACCGAGCGCCTCGGCAATCACGCTTTCATGCGCATAAGTGCCGCCGGAACCGCCATATTTCTCCGGCATGGAGGCACAAAGCAGGCCGTTCGCGCCGGCCTTCAGCCAACTCTCCCGGTCAAACTTCTCGGCCTTCTCGAATTCCTCATAGCGCGGCGCAATCTCGGCTTCGAGGAAGCGGACCGCCATGTCATAGAGCATGGCAACGTCATCGCCGGCCCATGCGGGCTTCGGCAGCGAAAGAACGGATGCGGGATCGGTGGCCAAGAGTTCCTCCTTCTCTCCAGTCCGGCTATATCAAGAAACTGTTCAAGTTAGAACAGAAATGCCGCGTACCGGATCAGAAAGCTTCCGCCGGAAGCGCCATCATGGAATCCGCCCCGGAAGAGATGCGCGCAAGATGTGCGGAAGTCTCCGGCATCACCCTCTCCATAAAGAAGCGTCCGGTCACGATCTTGTTCTCATAGAAGGATGACAGGCCGTTGGCACCTTCGGCCAGTCTGGCCTGCGAAACCTTTACCATCTCGGCCCACATATAGCCCAGCGCGACAAGACCGAAGAGATGCATATAGTCGTTCGAGGCCGCACCCGCATTTTCAGGTTTCGCCATCGCATTCTGCATCAGCCACATGGTTGCCGCCTGAAGATCGTTGAGCCCCTTCTTCAACGCCTTGGTGAAGGGTGACATCTTGTCGTCGGAGCGGTTTTCCTCGCAGAAAGTCCCGACCTCCTTGAAGAAGGCCTGCACTGCGCGACCGCCGTTCAGCGCCAGCTTGCGGCCAACAAGATCGAGCGCCTGAATGCCGTTGGCGCCTTCGTAGATCATGGCAATGCGAGCATCTCGCACGAACTGGCTCATGCCGTGCTCCTCGATATAGCCATGCCCGCCGAAGACCTGCTGGGCCATCACGGCATGCTCGAAGCCCTTGTCCGTCAGCACGCCCTTGATGACGGGCGTCATCAGGGCAAGATGATCCTCCGCCGCCTGACGCTCCTTTTCGTCTCCGGAACGATGGGCGATATCGGCCTTCAGCGCCGTCCAGAGCACGAGGGCGCGACCTGCTTCGTTGAAGGCACGCATCGTCATCAGATTACGGCGGATGTCGGGATGAACGATGATGGGGTCCGCCTTCTTCTCCGGCGCCTTGGGGCCGGAAAGCGAACGCCCCTGGATGCGCTCGCGTGCGTAGCTGGCAGCGTTCTGATAGGCAGCCTCGGAAAGCGAGAGCCCCTGCATGCCGACACCGAGCCTGGCTTCGTTCATCATGGTGAACATGGCCTTGAGCCCGCCATTCTCGGCCCCAAGCAGATAGCCGGTCGCCTCATCATAGTTCAGAACACAGGTGGCATTGCCATGGATGCCCATCTTCTCCTCGATCGAGCCGCAGGAGACGCCGTTACGCTCGCCCGGATCGCCATTTGCGTCGAGCTTGAACTTCGGCACGATGAAAAGCGAGATGCCTTTCACGCCCTCCGGCGCGCCCTCTAGGCGGGCGAGAACCAGATGGACGATGTTTTCGGACAGGTCATGCTCGCCGGCCGAGATGAAGATTTTCTGCCCCGAGATCCTGTAGGAGCCGTCGCCAGCAGGAACAGCCTTGGTACGAAGCAGACCGAGATCGGTGCCGCAATGCGGCTCCGTGAGATTCATGGTGCCGGTCCATGTGCCTTCGATCATCTTCGGCAGCCAAGTCCGTTTCTGCTCGCCACTCCCATGGGCGAGGATCGCGGCAACCGCGCCCTGGGTCAGTCCCGGATACATCATCAGCGCCATATTGGCAGATGAGAGATATTCGCCGACAGCGGAATGAAGCGTGTAGGGCAGACCCTGGCCGCCGAATTCGGTCGGGGCCGCCAGTCCCATCCAGCCACCCTCGCAATAGTGCCGATAGGCTTCCTTGAAGCCCTTCGGCGTTGTCACGGAGCCGTCGTCGTGCCGGGTGCAACCCTCGATGTCGCCCACGCGATTGAGCGGCTGCAGGACGTTTTCCGCCAGCTTGGCCGCTTCTCCGAGCACCGCCTCGACCACATCGAGAGAAGCATCTGCGAAACCTGGAAGATTGTTATGGCGCTCGTAGCCGAGCACTTCATCGAGGATAAAAATCGTGTCGCGGACAGGCGCCCGATAGGTCGGCATGAAATCCTCCGATTCAGAAGAACCGCGCCGGCAGCAAGCGGCGCCAACAGATGGGAAGGCTCTAGCAAATTTTGACGTGTGCGTAAACGTCAATTATGCGTGAGATTGCACCATAAAAAAGCGCACCAGAAGGCTCGCTTTTTTCAAGCTCACTCGTATGTATGAGAAATTATCGCTTCGCGGCGGTGGCGCGAGCCTCCATCTGCGCGCGCATATCTGCAGTCAGGCGCGTAAGTTCGGCGATGGCATCCGCGATCGCGGCGCGCTGCTTTTCCAGCCTTGCAAGCTGCCGCTGGGACTTTTCCAGAACCACTTTGTATTGCCGCATGTTGGTGCCAGCCGGATCGTAGAGATCAATGATCTGCTTTATGTCGCGCAGGGAAAAACCGACGCGTCGGCCAAGCAAAATCAGCTTCAACCGGGCCTTGTCGCGATACGTATAGAGGCGGGTGATTCCTTCCCTTTTTGGCTGGATCAGCCCCTTGTCCTCGTAGAAACGCAGAGCGCGCAACGTTACGCCGAATTCCTCGGCCATTTCGCCTATACGGGTGTAATTGTCTTTCTTGCCAGCCTTGTCGGCGACAGCCGACGCATTGGCCATCGCCTTGCTGGCCGGGATCATGTTCATGGTCATGCTTTCCTGTCCGAAACGGTCCAGCCAATCGGCGGCACCATATTAGTACGCCCCCGCCTCCGCATTCTTTTCCGGGACTTGGGCACGATCTAGCGGATGCGCATAGGGGCTTCGGTTTGCGGCGCATATAAAACCAGGCCTTTCTTGCTGCAAGTGCGAAATAGCCGCAGGTGCTTCGGAGAAGGCCGGACCTTGCCTGCATGATCGCCTGCAAATTAACCGCGTATTTACCACGTGCAGGAAATGGTGTGCCTCATCGGCACCCGTGTTTATCCTGTCTGTCGTTTCTCACGGTTGTTTTGATCGAGGGGATCAAAATTCCGAATTGGCGCACGCGCAGCGCGACGATTCCGGAACGCTTCTCCCGAGAGAATGACGAATACTTCCGGCCTTCGCGACTAGAAAGCGGCGTTTCGATGAACAGCAAACGGTCATACCTCGACAGCCTCAATGCTGGCCGGCAGCACAAACCCGCTACTGCCCTCGAACAGATCAGCCGCACGCTGGAGGAACTGGAGCGGCGTCTCGACCGTACAGTCGAAAATCGGAAACGGCCGGCCCTGCCCGAACACAGCACAAAGTCCGAGCCGGGGCTGCGGAGTGTGCCGCCCGCGCGGGAATCGCTGCATAGCTCTGCGCGCCGAAATGGGACTGCTCGGTGGCAGGAAGATCAATACGCCTCCGTCAGCAGGATCACGGACGAACTGAGGGTGCTGCGCGAGGAATTGCGGGAGACCGTGGCCGCCGAGCTGCACGAGGAATTCCAAATCTTGCGTGGGGAGATACGCAGGACAGATACGGCCATGGCTTCGGCCTCCGACAGCAGCGCATTGGGCATGAAATTCGAACGCCTCGCCGATATGGTTGGTGCGCTGGCCGAACGCAGCGACGAACGCGGCATCCAGACGCTGCGGCTCGAACTCGAAAAGATACGGTCGGAAATGAGTGCCTTGGCGCGGGAAGAAACCCTGCGTTCCGTCGGCGCTCAATGGGACCCTGCAATCGACGCACTCAGCCTGCGCGTTGAAGAGATCGGCGAAGCGATCCGCAAACTGCCCGAATCCTTGGCGCTGGATTCATTGGAAGAGAAGATGCGTGCGCTGGCAATCGCGCTCGACCATCTGCTCGGTCATGCGGACAGCCACTCCTCCGATCTCTATCGACTGATCGAGGAGCGTCTCGGCGAGATTTCGCGCGCCATTGCTGCGTCTTTCTCGGTCGAACGATCCTACAGCATGGATCCCGAGCCTTTCGAGCGGATCGAAGCACGCGTCTCGTCGCTGGCGCGGCAGATCGAGGAACTTGTCGAGGACCAATCCTCTGCCGGGATCGCTGACCGCCTCAACCACCTTTCGGACCGTATCGACCATATCGGGCAACGGATAGAGCTTCCGGAAAAAGCCGTCGAGCAATTGGCCAGGCAGATGATGGTGATCGCCGACAGGCTGGATGCCGTGAGCCGCGCACCCGACGTGGAATCCTTGCTCCGTCAGTTCGAAGATAGTTTCTCTGCGCTTGCCGCTCTGGTGGAGCAGCAAGGAGGCGATCTCCTGAATCAGGAAAAGGTCCTGTTCAGGGAGTTGGAAAGGCGTGTCGATGCGCTAGCCGAAAAGATTGGCCATAGCGATTCCGCTGATGAATCCCATTCGGACCTTCTTGCCGCCATCGATGCACGTTTCGCCGAATTGACGGCAAAACTCGACGCCAGGGCGCAACCCGCTGACGAGCCTTTCCGATCGCTCGAGGGGCGGCTGGAGGATATTTCCCGCCGCCTCCAGGGCTCCTCCCCTCCTGACGCTGGTGTGGATGCCGAACTCATCCGCAGGCTTGAAGCGCAGGTCGCCGATCTTTCCGCACATCTCGCCGAGCCGACCCTGCGCTTGCCAGAGCTGGATGATCTTGGTCCGCGGCTTGACGAGATCGAACGTTCCATTGCGGGCAATCGCGACGCGATCTTCGACGCCGCCCGAAGAGCGGCACAGGAAACGATTGAAACACTGAAAGGGACGTTCCTCGGCAGCACAGCCGAACTCGCGGCAGAAGTGAAGGTCTTGGAAAAGCTCACACGCAGGGCTGACGACCGCAATACGAGGACCTTCGAAGCAATCCACGACACACTCCTGAAGATCGTCGACCGGCTGAGCCTGCTGGAAACCGGAAGCCGCACGGCCAGCGACGAGGAACACAGGCCGGCAGTCAAGCTCTCCATCGAGCCCGCACCTTCGATCGAACCTGACGACGAGGAAGAACTCCTTCACGATCTCGATGCGGCTCAATTTGATCCGCTTGATGCGGCTGAGAACGACGATCCGAAGCGTTCGCCCGCCGAAGCAGCGGCTGCTGCCGCCGTCGCGGCCTTGAACGGTGACACCCAGGACCGGAGAGCCTCCACCAAGAAGCGCTCCATGCTGAGCGGACTGACGCGGGCTCTTTCGACCCGCAAGGAACCCACTGCAGTTCCGGCGGCCAAACAGGAGCCCAATCTCACCATCGAGGAGCAGCAGGACTCCGCCGAGGCGGAGATCGATGCATCGATTCTCAATGAGCCGCTGGAGCCCGGCTCCGGCGCGCCCGA
>Ga0164243_10003565_pt1 | contig 24839 bp, 23 predicted proteins | sample OricompcompostOP_FD_108781 | JGI IMG/M metagenome (GOLD analysis project Ga0164243, IMG submission 108781) | Organic Plus compost microbial communities from Emeryville, California, USA - Original compost - Organic plus compost (OP) | ecosystem: Engineered > Solid waste > Mixed feedstock >...
GGAGCAAAAGCCGGAGGAGGGCTTGCACCATGAATGAGGTCGTATCCCGAGAGGTTTGGCTGGACGCGCGGCGCGCGCTTCTGGCAAGCGAGAAAGAAGCCACCCATCTGCGCGACAAGGTCAACCGTGAGCGGCAGGCTCTGCCGTGGGTGAAGGTTGAGAAGGATTATACATTCGATACGTCTTCGGGGCGGAAAACGCTTTCTGATCTGTTCGACGGGCGCAGCCAGTTAATGATCTATCATTTCATGTTCGGGCCAGACTGGGATCAAGGCTGCACGGGATGTTCGTTCCTCGCTGACAATTTCGATGGCGCGGTGACTCATCTCAACAATCACGATGTAACACTTGTTGCTGTTTCGCGCGCTCCGCTGGCAAAGCTCGAATCCTACAAGAAGCGAATGGGTTGGCATTTCCCATGGGTTTCATCGGAAGATAGCGATTTCAATTTCGACTACCATGTCTCCTTCACAAAGGATGAACTCGAAAACAATCGCGTGTTTTATAATTTCGACAAGCTTGCGGCAGAAGATGCTTTCGATGAACTGCCGGGCATGAGCGCTTTCTACAAGGATGAAAGCGGTACGATCTATCACACCTATTCCAGCTACGCCCGCGGCATCGAAGAATGGATAGGTACGTTGATGATCCTCGATCGAGCGCCCAAGGGTCGCAACGAAAACGGGACGATGCATTTCGTCAAGCGGCACGATGAATATGAAACAAAGGCTTCCAAACATAGCTGCTGCGGCTGATCGTCCGAACGCAGGATAAATCCGAGGGAGTACATTTAATGAAAGACGGCTCATCTCCGTTCGTCTGGTACGAACTTATGACCACAGACACTGATAACGCGCAGGATTTTTATACGAAAGTCGTCGGCTGGGCAGCCAAGGACGCCGGTGTTCCAGGCATGAAATACACCTTGTTTGAAGTGCCCGGATGCATGATCGCAGGCATGATGTCGATGGCGGACATGCCGAAGGAGGATTGCGGCGGCGAGGCGGGTTGGCTCGGTTATGTCGGCGTGGCAAATGCCGACGAATATGCGCGAAAAGTGGAAGTGGAAGGCGGCAAGGTTTTGAGGGCGCCGCAGGATATCCCGAATATCGGACGGTTCGCGATTGTGTCAGACCCGCAAGGCGGCATCTTTGCGCTTTTCGAACCGATGGGGGATATGCCGGCACCGGATGATTTCGGCTCACGCAAACCGGGACATCCGGGTTGGCACGAACTTTATGCGAAGGACTGCGAGACGGTGTTTCCCTTCTACGAGAAAGTGTTTGGCTGGAAACTCTCACGCAATTTCGACATGGGGCCTATGGGCAACTACAAGGTATTCAGCGTCGATGGCGCTGATCATGGAGGCATCATGACCGCGCCTCCCGGCACACCGGTCGGCTGGGGTTTTTACTTCATGGTGGAAGGCGTCAAGGAAGCAGCCGACAGGGTCAAGTCTCTTGGCGGAGCCGTCCTGCAAGGACCTATGGAGGTGCCGAACGGCGAGTGGGTCGTTCAATGCAAGGACCCGCAAGGTGTGAACATCTCGCTTGTCGCGCCGAAACCATAGGAAAGACCGCGCTCCACGATTGACTGCCGGTACATTTGCGATGATTGGATGGAACATCGAAACGTATCGGCGGAATATCCACCCATGCACGACAGAAGAACACGTCCGTCTCAAAGGTCTGGAACTGTTCTCGCCGCAGATGTCGGCGGGTCCTTCGTCCGGCTTGCGCGTTCGTCGCATCCGGGAAATATAGATATTCTCGAAAAGCTGCCCACTCCGGCAGACAGCTGGGATGAATTCAGTGGCACACTGGAAACCGCACTACAAACTCATGCAGCGAACGACATGTGGCCACTTGCCCTCTCCATCGCCGGATTGGTCGATCCGGACACAACGACTGCTCTGTCGGCAAATATTCCCTGCATTACAGGTCACAAGCTAAGTCTCGAACTTGGAGAGCGACTGCAGCGCCGGGTCATCGCGGCTAATGATGCCGATTGTCTGACGCTTGCCGAAGCGATTGAGGGCGCCGGTAAAGGACATGACATTGTTTTCTGTGCAGTGCTGGGCACAGGCGTAGGCGGTGGGCTGGTTGTCGATGGTCGGCTGGTTCGAGGAAAGGGCGGATTGACGGGCGAATGGGGACACGGCCCGATACTGAACACATCCGTAGAAATTGATGGACAAACTATGCACGTCCCACGGTTCAGTTGCGGCTGTGGGCAAAGCGGTTGTGTCGATACCATTGGCGGCGCGCGCGGAATTGAGAGGCTGCATCGATTTCTGAATGCCGCCGATGCAACCAGCCATGAGATTATACAAGATTGGCTCGCCGGTTGTCACAAGGCTGGAAGGACAGTTTCCGCCTATCTCCAGCTGGTTGCCGATCCGCTGGCTGCAGTCGTCAACGTAACCGGCACGTCCATCATTCCCGTAGGCGGTGGGCTTGCCACGGCGTCCGAGTTGATTTCGGCCATTGATGAAGCGGTGAGAGCCCGAATCCTGCGCAAAACAGAACAGCCGATCGTCGTTCCCGGAATATTCGGCAGCGATGGCGGTTTGGTCGGGGCGGCGATATTGGGGCATCAGGCGTGAGCGTGTTACTCGAAGTCTGCGTGGATAGCGCCGAAGGTCTTCATTCGGCAATTGAAGGTGGCGCGGATCGCATCGAACTCTGTTCCGCCCTTGAACTTGGTGGCTTGACGCCCTCGCAGGCATTGATGGCGCTTGCTTCAAAAGCGCCAATCCCGGTCTACGCAATGATCAGACCCCATGCGGGCAGCTTTTGCTTCTCGGCTGAGGATGAATCCCTCATGGCGGCAGACATTGGCAACGCCAGAAATGCCGGCTTGGCAGGGGTCGTCCTGGGCGCTTCGCTTCCCGATGGTTCGCTTGATGTTACTTTGTTGGAAAGATTGGTTGCAGAGGCAAAAGGGCTTGGAACGACGCTCCATCGCGCTTTCGATCTCGTGCCAGACGCGGAGACAGCGCTGGAGCAGGCAATCGCGCTCGGCTTCGAGCGCATCCTGACGTCCGGCCTGTCGCAGACCGCGGAAGAGGGACTGGACAATCTGCGGCAACTGGCGGGAAAGGCTGGCAAGCGCATCAGCATCATGCCCGGCAGCGGCGTCAACGCCCATAATGTAGGCCGGATAATCGAAGCCACCGGTGCGACAGAAGTTCATGCTTCATGTCGTGTTTCAGTCGAAGAAAAGGATTCTCGTGCAATCGCCTTCGGTTTCGCTGCGGAACGATCATTTCGGACCTCAGCCGCGTGCGTCGCTGAGCTGAAAGCTGCAGTCGACCATATTTAAAGGTCCTTCATTCCAAATTCCGTGTCCGTCGCAGTGCGGATTTCGCGCACCTGCCAGCCCCTGAAAAGGAAATTTCTCAAACAGTTCGAGGCGGCACTTAAACCCTATTGCCACCCCGAGAGAGTTTGAGTAGAAGTGTCATCACATCAAGAGTTGGGGCGACGCCCAACGCCAACCTGCCTTTCCGGGCAAGGTGGTACTCTCTGTAAAGGGAGGATGTGGCCCAACCGGCAAATATACGGATAAAGCCACTCGCGTCCGCTCCAACATAAACTAGGGACCGACGCGACATGCCGATTAAAATTCCTGACGATCTGCCAGCAACCAGTGTTCTCCAGGCCGAGGGCGTTATGGTCATGCGGGAAGCAGATGCCATTCGTCAGGATATTCGTCCGCTGAAGATCGGCCTCCTCAATCTTATGCCGAACAAGGTCACCACCGAGACACAGATTGCGCGTCTTCTCGGCGCAACACCGTTGCAGGTGGAATTGACCCTGGTTCGAATTACCAATCATGTGGCGCGCCATACGCCTGCCGATCACATGTTGTCCTTCTATCAGCCGTGGGAAGATGTGCAGGATCAACGCTTTGACGGTTTTGTCATTACAGGTGCCCCGGTCGAGCGGCTCGAATTCGAGGAAGTCACCTATTGGGACGAAATGCGGCGTGTTTTCGACTGGACGCAGACCCATGTGCACCGGACGCTGAATATATGCTGGGCGGCGCAGGCCGCCGTTCATCATTTTCACGGCATGGGCAAGTATGAACTGCCGGACAAGGCTTCAGGCGTCTACAGCCAGCGCAACCTTGCGCCTTCATCGCCTTATCTTCGAGGCTTCTCGGACGATTTCAAGATACCGGTTTCACGGTGGACCGAGGTGCGCAAGAGCGACATTCCGGCGGATAGCGGGCTGAAGGTGCTTGTCGATAGTCCAGAGACGGGCCTCTGCCTGTTGGACGATCCGCATCACCGCTCGCTCCATATGTTCAATCATGTGGAGTATGACACCACATCGCTTGCGGATGAGTATTTCCGCGACATTCAGGTCCAGCCAGACACTAAGGTTCCGGCAAACTATTTCCCCGGAGACGATGCGACGCGCCAGCCTGAAAATCGCTGGCGCAGCCACGCGCATCTTCTGTTCGGAAACTGGATCAACGAGATGTATCAATCGACGCCTTACGACCTGCAGAATATCGGGAAGCGTTAAGAGCGCATAGCAAGGACAGCGCGACCAGAATAGATCCTGTCCAGGGCAGGGCTTGCAACGACATGGACTCTAACGCAAGCCCGCCTGTTACCGTGCCGAGAGCTACGCCCACGTGCATGGCGGAGAGATTGATCCCGACCCCGGCCTCTGCCGTTGCAGGATCGGTCGTAATGAGAAAACTCTGTACGACGGGCGATATCATCCAGCTCAAACAAGCCCAGATCATCAGCATCACACCGAAAACAGTGCTGGAGCCGATCGCGAGCGGTATCGCTGTTAATGCCGTCAGATAGAGAAGCGGCGTAAGCACGATAGCCAATCGCGGAGACAGCTTGTCAACGAGCAGCCCACCGAGATACCCGCCGGCCATTCCGGCCACCCCGAAGGCCAACATTGCCCAGATAATTTTTCGCGAAGAGACGTGCACCGCATCCAGAAGGTAGGGTGCAAGATAGGCAAACAGTACGAAGTGACCGCCAATCATCAGGATGGAAACCAGCTGCGCCGTTACCAGCCGGAAGGATTTCAAGTGCGGCATGTAGGGCGGCAAGCCACGCTGGCGGCGCCCCGCGCCGGGCAATGCCCATATTGACAGGAGCAGAACCGATGCTGCTGCCAATGCCAGACACAGGAATACCGCTCGCCAGCCCAGCCACTCATTGACGGCCATTCCCGTGGGAACACCTGCCACCATCGATCCGCTGATACCCATGAATATGATTCCGATAGCGCGGCCACGCATTGCCGAATTGACCATTTCCGTTGCCAGCATCGTGGCGACCAAGCAGACGGCCGCGCTTGCCGCCGCCATCCCGATACGCGCGGCAAACAGAATCCCGTAATTGGGGCTCAAGCCCGCGACGATATTGCTTGCAATGAAAACACCCAACGCAGAGACCAGAATGGCTTTCCGCTCATACCGCGTGGTGAGGATGAGCGCGAGCGGAGCGGTCAGCGCAAAGGTAAGGGAGAAAATCGAGGTCAACTGACCGGCGGCGCTGACTGAAACATCGAAGCCTCGGGCAATACCGGGAAGAATGCCGACAATGATGTTCTCGGCGGTGCCGGTAACGAATGTCACCAGCGCGAGCACAAATATCCGGGTGTCCATGTTTGCCGTTCCCCTTCATGGTAACACCATGCGGGCAACAAACATCCCGGCATGGTGAGATTGCATGCCGGGTTTCGAGGCAAAGCTTCGGTTATCCCTGATATGATTTCATAACATCGAAACTGGCCTTTTGCCAGCTTCGAGGGCAATTAGCTGCCGGCGCGCGCCAACCATCTGTGCCAGTCGTCTTCCGAACCGTGGAACACATTCAGATCAATCTTTCCGTTTACGCCCTGTGACAGGCCCGATCCCGAATACTGCCAGAAAGTCCACGGGCGACCGGGATAGACTTTGGACGGATGCTGGGCAACGGCGCGCAGCCAGAAAGGATAGTTGGTGAAAGCACCTTTCAGATTGTCGTCGTAGAAATCCGGAGCGGTATAGATGATCGGTCGCTTGCCGTAATGCTGCTCCAGCTTGTCCATGAAGACCTGCATTTTTTCCCGCACCTGCGCCGGAGAAGGCCGCCTCTTGCAGGAAGAATCCCCGTTCCATTCCACGTCTATGACTGGTGGAAGCGCATCAGCTTCCTTGGGAACATTGCGGATGAACCAATCGGCCTGCTGGCTTGCCACGCGGCACCAGTAAAAGAAGTGGTAGGCACCACGCTTGATGCCAGCCGCTTTCGCCTCGCGCCAGTTCTTGCGGAACATGGGGTCGAGATGGTCACCGCCGTCAGTTGCCTTGATATAGGCGAAGTTTGCGCCCTGCGTGCGCAGTTTCACCCAATCAATATCGCCCTGCCAGCGGGATACATCCACGCCATGCACCGCCAACTTGCGCGGCGACGAACGTCCGAAATTGATTGGTTTCGCATCGCGAAAGCGGTGGCTGTAGACTCTGGATCGTTCCTGCGGTGCAAGGCGCACGGGTGGATAGGCCGCGATCTCCGGAGTCGGCACCGAAATCCGGCCCTGTGGACGCTCCTGGGGCTGTGGTCTCGGCGCAATGGGAGCTGGCGGCTCCGCCTTGAACGGACCGGCATCCGGAATAGGGCCAGCCCATGCCAGTACTTCTTCCTGATTTGCCGCGGGCATTGGCTGGGGCGCGCTCGCCATTTCGCTCAAAGGAGCGGGCGGAACCGGGCGGACAACCGAACTCGTTGTCTCAGCCGAGGTTTTCGACTGAAGCATGATGCTGTCGACGCCGGAGCTTGACGTACAGCCCGTCAAGGCGGCGCAGGCAAGGGCAATGACTGATACAACCGAAGAACGCATGAGCACCCGTAACGCAAAACAAATGGGCTGCAACGCTCCTCCCGAGCTAATTGCTAATCAAAGCTTACCGGGAAAAGCTGAATCCAAAGTTTACGAAATTGCTAATGCGAATTCTTTAATTCGACTGTTTGAGGATTTTTATCAAAGCTGTTGCAGAATTTTCCAGTGCGGTTTCATCAAATCCTGAGAAACCGAGAATAAGTCCCTGACGTGGCGTCAGTTTTGTAAAGAGCGTCGATAGCGGATGAACCTCGATATCAGCCTCTGCCAGAACGGACGCGAGATGTGTATCGCTTTGTCCCTCTGGCAAAGCCAAAAGTAAGGATAGTCCGGCAGGCGGAGCTTCAATCCGGAACAGATCCGGTTCTCCAGGTGCAAGCGCTGCTATCAGTTTGCGGCGGCGCGAGGCATGGATGCGGCGCATACGTCTTATGTGCTGAGCAAAAGCTCCCGTTTCGATGAAAGCGGCCAGAGCTGGCTGGGCCAGCGGCGATGGCGCGGGAAACAAGGTCTGCCGTAGTTCCCGAAATTGCGTCACTCTATGCGACGGCACGATCAGAAAACCGAGCCGCAGGATGGGCGAGAAGACCTTGGAGAAGCTTCCGATATAAAGAATGCGGTCCGGGTCGAGCGACATCAGTGCTGGCAGCGGCTGGCCGATATACCGATGCTCGCTATCATAATCGTCCTCGATGATGATAGCATCACGTTCTCTTGCCCAGGTAATGAGTTCGAGACGGCGTCCCAAGGTCATGGTTACACCTGTCGGGTGGTGCCGTGCAGGTGTAACAAACGCACCGCGCGCATCGTCCGCCTTTTCTCGTCCGGTGGAAACATCAAGGCCTCCGCCGTCAACCGGCACTGGAACGATGTCGAGGCCATTGACGCCAAGGATCTTGCGCGCCGGTGGATATCCCGGTTCTTCCATCCACAGCCTGTCGCCGCGGGTGAACAAGGCTTCCCGGATGAGTGAGCGCGCGTCTGCGCTGCCGCCGGTTATGATGATCTGTTCCGGCGATACAAGCATGCCCCGCCATTCGTGCAAATGCCGGGCGAGCGATGATCGCAGAGGATGAAAGCCAAAGGGATCATCAGTGCTCAACAGGTCCGGGGCAGGCTTGCGCCAGATGCGGCCCAAAAGTTTTCCCCACTCATCATGAGGGAAATGCTCGCTATCGAATAGGCCGAGACGAAAGGGCTGGGGATTCTCCCGATGAAAACGCGGCTGCTCGATTACATGGATGGGCGGTTGATTTACGGTCAGCTTGCTATCGGGAAGTTCTGCGGTGACACGAGTGCCCGAACCCAGTCGTCCCTCCAGGTAACCTTCGGCAATCAACTGATCGAATGCCGCTAGGACAGTTGTTCGTGACAAGCCCAGCTCCAAGGACAAGGCGCGGGTGGACGGCAGTCTGGCATTTGGCTTCAGCCGCCCGGCTAAAACAGCTTGCCTTATCTGGTCAACCAACTGGGCGGTAAGCGGAATATCGCTGGCGCGATCAATCCCGAACTCCGGAAGCGTATTGGAAATTGGCATCTTCGTATTCGATAAAAGTGGCTATTTTATCAAAGCCACTATGCAGGTAATTGGGCTGGACATAAAGGAGAAATATCGGCCATGACCAAAGCCCCTACCGAGCGCAGCCGCGTAAAACGCCTGCACGAACGCGGCGCCTATGACGCAGCCACGGTCCACGCAATCATTGATGCGCAACCTTTGGCGCATATCGCCTATGTGTTCAACGGAACGCCCTATGTCACGCCGACGCTGGTATGGCGCGAAGGCAATTTCATCTACTGGCATGGCTCATCCGCCAGCCGAATGCTGGAAAGCTGCGATCAGGCGGAAGTCTGCGTCAGTTTTACCCTGCTCGACGGGCTGGTTCTCGCGCGTTCCGCGTTTCATCATTCCTGCAATTATCGCTCGGTCATGGCTTTTGGGACAGCGCACAAGGTTTCGAACGTCGCGATGAAGGAGCATCACCTGCGCAGTTTCGTAAACGGCCTTTTCCCTGGTCGTTGGGACGGATTGCGTCCGATGATGGCAAAGGAGCTGAAGGCCACCATGCTTCTCGAACTGGAACTGAACGAAGCTTCGGCAAAAGTCCGTTCGGGCCCGCCGAAGGATGACGATGCCGATTATGCGCTGCCGATCTGGGCCGGCGTCATTCCAATGAGCATCCAGATGGGGACGCCGGTGGATGATGGCCGCATTCTGCCGGGCGTGGCTGCGCCGCAAGGCGTTATGCAGTTCGGTTATGGGGCGGAAGCGGCAGAATAAACTGTCGGGGCTCAGGCGGGTCCGAGAAAGATATGCGTCTCGGACTTCGCAATCCCGTCCATGGCGCGAATGCCTGTTACCAGACGGTGAAATTCATTCATATTGGGGACTTCGATCTCCGCGATCAGGTCCCAGGTTCCGTTGGTCGTGTTCACTGCGGAAAAGCCGGGATTTTTACGCAAGGTCGCGATAACGCTTTTGATGTTTCGTCCCGTCAGCTCGATCATCATGATGCCGCGGATCATGTCGGTGGCACCATGATCTTTCAGCCGGACTGTAAAGCCTGCAATGACGCCGGATGCAATCAGACGTTCCATCCGGCTCTGGATCGTGCCTCGCGCTACACCAAGGATGCTTGCAAGCGTCGGGATGGACGCGCGTGCATTGATACGCAGTTCCGAGATTAATCGTTGATCCAGATCATCCATCGTCACACCGCCTTTTGACGATTTCGTCAATTTGATTGCGTTTATCGCAGATTACTAGACATTTCTATACAGAAATGGCGTTTTCGTTGATCCTTTGCTCCGTTAGCGTGCTTGAAAACAAACAAGCCGGATAAGCAGCAACGCAACCGGCAAGGGGAATTCGGAGGTGGATCAATGGAGTTTTCTTTCTCCCGCTCCTGGGTAACCAGGACGCGACGGTCTTGTCCGTTCCGAATCTGTTTTCCCGAGCAATTTGCCGCCGCCTGTCAGGTGTCGACGATCTGGAAAGATGCGCCCGGTCCGGCGCTCGGAACGGGCATCGCCCGTGATCGCATTACGATCACTTAGGAGAAAACGAAATGAAAACTCTTCTGTCTTCACTCATTGCAGCTGGCGTGGGCGCTTTAATGATGCTTACTCCCGCCCATGCTGACGACCTCGAAAAGGTCAAGCAGAGCGGCGAATTGCGCATCGGCATGAGCGGTGTTTTCCCGCCATTCAGCTTTGTCGACGGCCAGAACCAGGTCGTTGGCTTCGACGTCGATATCGGCACTGAAATTGCCAAGCGCATTGGTGTGAAGCCGGTTGTCGTAACCACCGCTTTCGACGGTATCATTGCCGGTCTGCGCGCGGGCAAGTTCGATGTGGTCGTCGGCAGCATGAGCATTACGCCCGAACGTGAAAAAGCGGTCGATTTTGCAGGCCCTTATTATCGTGGTGGCCGCGGCATCTTCGTGACGGAAGCTTCGCCGATCAAGACCATGGACGAACTGAAGCAGGGCAAGACCATCGCCGTTACGCTTGGTGAAACCAGTGACAAGTGGGCGCGCGAGCAGGGCGGCTGGACGGTTCGCACCTACAAAGGCATTCCAGAACTGCTGCTCGAGCTTCGTTCGGGCCGCGTGGACGCCATTGCCTCGGATGATATTCCGATACTGATCGCCATCAAAGAAAGCGGCGAAAAGGTTCGCCAGCTCGATACGCCTGAACTTCAGGGCACCGATAATGTCGGCATCGCCCTGCGCAAGGGTAATCCTGAGCTGAAGGACGCGATCAACAAGGCTCTCGATGACATGAAGGCCGACGGCACCTATGAGAAGATCTCGACCAAGTGGATCGGTCGCGACATCCGCTAAACGTATGAACCATTGCCGGGACGGCAATTAGTTGAACGTCCCGGCAACATATCTTTCCGGCTTGGTTTTCCAGACAGGAAAGGGGAGATGATGAATTTCTCTTTGATGGCGGAGGTCTTTCCATATTTTCTGGAGGCCGCCCTGGTTACCGTCGAAATATCGGCGCTGGCCATTCTCATAGGATTGAGCGTTGGCGCGCTTGCTACAGCCGCGAAACTGTCGCGCTTCTGGCCATTGCGGTTTATCGGAACGGCTTATGTGAGCGTGTTTCGCGGCACTCCATGTCTTTTGCAGCTTTTCGTACTCTATTTCGGCGGACCGCAGATCGGTATCAATCTCGAGCCTTTCGCAGCCGGTGCCATTGGCCTTGGGCTCAATATCGGCGCCTATTACGCCGAAGCCATGCGAGGCGCCATTCTGACGGTGGATGCCGGCCAGAACGAAGCTGCCCGTTCTATCGGTTTCAGCAGCGGACAGTCGATGCGCTTTGTAGTGCTGCCGCAGGCAGCCCGCCTGATGATCCGCTCGCTCGGCGTCAACACCGTGATGCTGATCAAGGGGTCCGCTCTGGTTTCAGCGATTTCGGTGGTCGAACTGACCTATACGGCCCAGCGCTTCATCGGCTCGACTTACCGGCCATTTGAGATCTTCGGAATCGCTGCGGCCATCTACATGGTCCTCATCTATATCGTTGCACGCTTCGTCGATTTCCTCGAAGCCCGCTACGCACTCAAATAGGCGGTGACACCATGCAACTCGATTTCTCCATCGTTCCGCCTTATACCGAACTCCTGATGACCGGCGTCTGGTGGACGCTCATCATCGCTGTATCTTCGTCTATCGTCAGCTTCTTCGGCGGCATCGCATTTGCCCTGCTCGTGCTCTATGGCAATTGGCTGGTGCGCTATCCTGTTCGCTTTTTCATCTGGCTGTTCATGGGTACGCCGCTGCTTTTGCAGCTGTTCCTGCTCTATTACGGCCTTTCACAGGTCGGCATCAACATTCCCGCCGTGTGGACGGGCATCATCGGCCTTGGCCTGCATTTCGCGGTCTATAATTCCGATCTCTTCCGCACCGCCATCCTGACTGTCGATCCTGGGCAGAACGAAGGCGCTCGTTCGCTGGGCTTTGGCAGCGGCCAGACGCTGCGCTACATCATCGTCCCGCAGGCCGTCCGTAATGCGCTACCGCAGGTTGGCAACAATCTGATTGCTCTCTTGAAGGACACAGCGCTTGTGTCGGTAATCGGCATCACCGAGCTGGTCCATGTATCGCAACAGGCGATCAGCGAAACCTACAGCCCGTTTGAATTCTACATCACTGCCGCAGTGATCTTCTACGTACTCAATCTCATCCTGGAAGCCGGATTGCACTGGATGGAAAAGAAAGTCGAGGCTTACCGATGAGCAACAGCAAACCCATGGTGGAAGTGCGCGACGTCCACAAGGCTTTTGGCGCACTCAAGGTTCTCAAAGGCATAAACCTGTCGGTTGAGCGTGGACAGATCATCGCCATTATCGGCCCGTCCGGTTCCGGTAAAAGCACGTTGCTGCGCTCCATCAACCATCTGGAAACGGTCAATTCGGGCCAGATACTGTTGGACGGCGTACAGGTAAACCAGCCTTTGAACGGACGAGCATTCGAGCGCCATATCAATGCGGTGCGCCAGCAGATGGGGATGGTTTTCCAGCACTTTAATCTGTTTCCGCACCTCAATGTGATGGAGAACATCACGCTCGGGCCCATCAAGTTGAAGGGCAAGAGCAAGCAGGAAGCCCAGGAACTGGCCGTTTCGCTTTTGAAGAAAGTCGGTCTCGCCGACAAGGCTGCGATGTATCCATCGCGTCTGTCGGGCGGGCAAAAGCAGCGTGTGGCTATCGCCCGCGCACTTGCGATGCAGCCGAAAGTCATGCTGTTTGACGAAGCGACATCCGCGCTTGACCCGGAACTGGTCGAGGAAGTCAATCAGGTCATGAAGCAGCTCGCGCAGGAGCATATGACCATGCTGATCGTGACCCACGAAATGCGCTTCGCGGCTGAAGTTTCCGACAAGGTGCTCTTCATGGATAAGGGCGTCGTGGTCGAGGAAGGCAAGCCGGATTTAATCTTCACCAATCCGGAAAATGAGAGAACGAGAGCGTTCCTGAGAAAACACCTCAACCAGTAAGTCGACTTTTAAAAACCGGATTATGATACCCGCCCGTGCCTGAGCAGGAACGGGGATGGGGAACTATTGAGCGAGGAAAGACCGTGGCAAATCCAATTGAATGGAACCCGACCGAACGGGTGCGAGAACTCTCCTATCGCATGGTAAGATGGCCAAGCGAGACAGGAACACCTGACGAGGCATCGTTCGGACCCAAGCTTGCCGAGCTTTTGCGCGAAATTCCCTATTTCCAGGAAAATCCTGACGATATTGCTGTCATCGACAGCCATGGTTCGCCGATAACCAAGAATGTCATCGCGGTCGTTCGCGGTACAGGGCGGCGAACCTTGGCGCTGGCCGGCCATTTCGATGTGGTGGAAACCGGCAATTATCGGGATCTGAAGCATCTGGCATTTGAACCCGATGCTTTGCTTGAAGCGCTTCTTGCAGACCTTACGAGCCGTCCGCTTGCGCCGAACGAGGAAAAGGCTCTCGCCGATTTCCAGAGCGGAAATTACGTTCCCGGACGCGGCATGCTCGACATGAAAAGCGGGGTCGCCGCAGGCATTGCAGTATTGGAACGTTTCTCGCAGCAGCCGGACCGGGAAGGCAATCTGATCCTGTTCGCTACCCCTGACGAAGAGCGTGGTTCGCGAGGGATGCGCAGCCTGCGCGATGCCTTGCCGGAACTTGTTGAACGTTGGGGCCTCGATATCGTTGCCGGTATCAATCTGGACGCGACGAGCGATCAGGGGGATGGTGCCGAAGGCCGCGCCATCTATCGTGGCACGATCGGCAAACAGCTTCCCTTTGCTTTCGTCGTTGGGCAACCGTCGCATGCGAGCTATCCGTTCGAAGGTGTCAGTGCGCACCTCATTGCGTCGGAAATCATGCGGGCAGTCGAAGCCAATGCCGCCCTTTGCGATACGGCTGACGGCGAGGTTTCGCCACCGCCTATTTGTCTTGAAGCACGAGATTTCCGTGGCGGCTATGAAGTGACCACGCCGGAACGGACATGGATCGCGTTCAACTGGCTGACCCATTCCGTCTCGCCTGACGCTCTGTTCCAGCGCTTCGAGACGATTGTCGGTGACGCCGTGGACCGCGCAATCACACATTTCAATGTCGAGGCAGAGCGCTTTGCAAGGCTCGTTGGCAGTGCCAGCGACGCCAATCACAAGGGCCGAATTCTCACCACGGCGGAATTGCGTGGGGAAGTTCGGCGCGTTGGCAGCGAGGCGGCGCTGGAACGGATCGCAGCGCTGGAAGCTGAACTTTCAAGCAGCGACAACCCGCTTCTCATTACGCGGGAACTTGTGGATCGTATGGTTGCCGAGGCACGTATTACAGGCCCAACAGTCATCATTGGCTTCGGAAGCCTCGTCTATCCGCATGTTCGCATGGGGACTGAAACGGTTGAGGAACAACGTTTCGCAGAAGCTCTGGAAACCGCACGTGTGGATGCGGAACGCCAGTTCGATACGACAATCCGGTATCGCGAAATCTTCGCCGGTATTTCCGATATGAGTTTCTTCGGTCATATTCCGGATGCGGCGGATAGTGAGGTCATTGCGGCCAACACACCGGCAGCTCAATTCATAGATCGCGCCAATCCGAAGGCGCTTTCATATCCAGTGGTGAATATCGGTCCGTGGGGCCGTGAGTACCATCAGCGGCTGGAACGGGTCTACGCTCCCTATGCCTTTACCGTGCTGCCGCAGTTTCTCTACGACATAGCCGCGCGCTTCCTGAAGTCCTAGCTGCTGCAATTAGCGCGGTGTCCTTCACTTGGCCTGATTGACAGTTATAGCGATCATGTGGAGGACATCGTCAGCGCTGCAACCGCGGGAAAGGTCGTTGGCAGGTTTTGCCAACCCCTGAAGCACGGGACCAATGGCCTGTGCGCCGCCGATCCGCTGGGCAATCTTGTAGCCGCTATTGGCGGCCTCGAGATTGGGAAACACAAACACGTTGGCGTTGCCCTTAAGCGGCGAATCCGGTGACTTGGCGTGGCTGATCGCCTCCACGAAGGCCGTGTCGAATTGCAGTTCGCCATCGATACACAAATCCGGCTTCCACTCCCGGACCGTCCGGGTTGCCTGAACGACCTTTGACACGCGCTCATGCGCCGCGCTGCCGCCGGTTGAGAAGGACAACATCGCGACAGCAGGGTCCTTTTCGGTCAACTGGTGGTAGGATTCCGCCGATTGCATTGCGATGTCTGCGAGCTGCGCGGAATCCGGTTCTACCACGAGGCCGCAATCGGCAAAGATGAAAGCGCCTTTCTTCTGATGATGGGACTGGCACAACAGCATCAGGAAAAAGCTCGATACGAGTGAAGCGCCTTCGGCCTTGCCGATGATCTGGAGCGCATGGCGCACCACATCGGCTGTCGTCGCAACCGCACCGGCAACAGTTCCATCCGCATCGCCTTCACGCACCATCATGGCGGCAAAGCCTAGCGGCGTTCTTGCCATTGAATCGGCCTGTTCCGGCGTCATTCCCTTGGACTGACGCAGCCGATGGAGCTTTTGCGCATAGTCAGCGCATTTGTGGGATGTCCTCGGATCGATGATAGTGATCGTTGCCCCGTTGATCTGCCTGCCGATGACGTTTTCGGAACCCAGAAGCGTGATCCGGGCAATGTTTTCGCGCTCGGCACGCAGCGCCGCATCAATGATGCGCGGGTCTTCGCCTTCGGTCAGCACGATGTGACGCGGCCTTGAACGCGCTTTCTCAAAAATCTTTTCCAACGGCAGCATGGATATGTGTTTCCCCGGAGTGGCCGGGAGGAAAACCTCCCGGCATAATCGTCAAACCGGCATCTGCTGGCGCATGTCGGCCTTGTCGATACCCGCCACGACAACAGGTTTCTTCATCGCATCGCGCCGGAAAGGTTCGCCCAGTTCCTGATTGAGGACGACTTCGATGAAGGTGGTCGCACCCTTTGCCTGTTCTTCGATTGCCGTCTGCAAAGCTTCGGTGAGTGCCTGCTGGTTATCGACGGTAACGCCCTTCAGTCCGCAACCATCCGCCACCTTGGCATAGCTCAGGTTCGGATTGAGCTCGGTGCCGACGAAGTTGTTGTCATACCACAGCGTCGTGTTGCGCTTTTCTGCGCCCCACTGATAGTTGCGGAAGATGACCATGGTGATTGCTGGCCAACCCTTTCGGCCAATGGAAGTCATCTCGTTCATCGAAATGCCGAAAGCCCCATCGCCCGCAAAGCCGACCACTGGCGTGTCAGGTTGGCCGATCTTTGCGCCGACAATCGACGGAAAGCCGTACCCACAGGGGCCGAACATGCCCGGCGCCAGATATTTGCGTCCGTGCTCGAAGCTCGGATAGGCATTGCCGATGGCGCAATTATTGCCGATGTCGGTGGACATGATGGCGTTTTTCGGCATGCCGGCCTGAATGGCCCTCCATGCCTGCCGCGGCGACATGCGGTCTTTTTCACGCGCCCGCGCTTCCACATTCCAGTGCGTGCCCGGATCGTCATCCTCGTGGTCCATCGAGGAAAGCTGTTGCAACCAGGCGGACTTGCGCTGATGGATGAGTTGCTTGCGCTCGTCGCGTCCGGCATTGCCCGCATTGGCTCCCAACTGGACGAGGATTTGCTGCGCAACCTGTTTGGCATCACCGCAAATGCCGACCGAGATTTTCTTGGTAAGCCCGATGCGGTCCGGATTGATGTCGACCTGAATGATCTTGGCTTCCTTTGGCCAGTAATCGATGCCATAGCCGGGCAGTGTCGAAAATGGATTGAGGCGTGTGCCGAGGGCGAGAACAACGTCAGCCTTGGCGATCAATTCCATCGCGGCCTTCGAACCATTATAGCCGAGTGGGCCTACGGACAGCGGATGCGTGCCTGGAAAGGCATCATTGTGTTGATAGCCGCAGCAGACTGGCGCATCGAGCTTTTCGGCAAGTGCGATGGATTCCGGGATTGCGCCGCCAATAACGACACCGGCGCCATTAAGAATGACCGGGAATTTTGCTTCCGTCAGAAGCTTTGCGGCTTCGGCAATCGCCTCGCGTCCGCCGCTTGGGCGCTCCAGCCGCACGATCTGCGGCAGGTCCACATCAATAACCTGCGTCCAGAAATCGCGCGGAACATTGATCTGTGCCGGTGCGCAGCCGCGCCATGCCTTCTCAATCACCCGGTTCAGCACTTCGGGAATGCGGGTCGCATCGCGCACCTCTTCCTGATAGCAGACCATTTCCTCGAAAAGCGCCATCTGGTCTACTTCCTGAAAGCCGCCCTGACCGATGGTCTTGTTGGCAGCCTGCGGCGTGACAAGCAGCATGGGCGTGTGGTTCCAGTAGGCCGTCTTGATGGCGGTGACGAAGCCGGTCACGCCGGGGCCATTCTGAGCAATCGCCATCCCCATCTTGCCGGTCACACGCGTATAGCCGTCGCAGATCAGCGCCGCATTCGTCTCATGCGCGCAATCCCAGAAGGTAATGCCCGCCTTTGGAAACAGATCCGATACCGGCATCATCGCAGAACCAATGATGCCGAATGCATGCTCTATCCCATGCATCTGCAAAACCTTAACAAATGCCTCTTCCGTCGTCATTTTCATGGCGCGTACCTTTCCTTGGAATTCAGAGAACTTCGTCTTTCAGCGCATACCAGCGATACATTGCGCGCTGGCCTATGCGCCTGAATGGGGTCAGCATGCCGTAGCTCGGCAATTCGGAGGTGAAGATCGGTAGGTCCAGTCCCTGTCCGCGACCTGTCATCAATTGGGCGACGCGGCGTCCAGCCTGCGCCGAATACATCACGCCATTGCCGCCATAACCCATGGCATAATAGATTTCCTGCGCCGGGTCGGGGCGATAGATGCGGGGCATCATGTCGTGGCTGACATCGACCCATCCCCACCAAGAATAATCGATCTCGATGCCGGTGAGCGCCGGGAACTTCCGGTAGAGGCCGGAAAGCAGCAGATCGTAATGTTTCGGGTTCGGTGCATCGGCCCCGGTAATGGCACTGCGACTGCCGATCTGCATCCGCCCATCGGGGAGAAAGCGGTAGTAATGGCGAAGCGTGCGCGTGTCCGTCAACGGAATGCCGGTCTTCGGGCCGCAGGCCTCGATTTCCTCCGGCGTCAGCGGTCGGGTTACCACGGAGTTCGACAACACCGGCATCAGCCGGTAACGGGTAAGCGGATGAAGGCCGGGGGAGGTGTATCCCGCTGTGGCAAAGCATACTTGTCGTGCCTTGACCGTGCCGTTCGGCGTGTTGAGATGGAAAACATTGCCGTTCTTGCGGCAACTTAGAACCGGACTTGCAGTGTGTACCTTCGCGCCAAGCTTGCGGGCAAGCCGGAGATAGCCGAAGGCAAGTTTCGCGGCGTGAATGCCCATCCCGTCCGGCTCGTACATGGCACCGCGTGCTTCCTGATCGCGGATGAAGTCGCGGTGGATTTCATCGCGGCTGACCATGCGTGTGCGATAGCCGAACACATCATTCAGCAGGCGAGATTCCTTCTCCAGCGATGGCAGGACCTTGTCGCGATGAGCGATGTAGAGATGACCGCCATCCTGCGGGTCGCAATCGATTTCGGGTTCGGCAATCAGGGACCGGAAGAGATCGAAACCTTCGGCGATTTCCTTATGCAGCTTGCGCGCAACATCCACGCCCCAACGCTCGATCCATTGCGACCGCTTGAGCCGACCGGCGGAAATCTGCGCCTGCCCGCCATTGCGGGTGCTGCATCCCCAGGCTACGCCGTTCGCTTCCAGTACCGTGGCCTTGACACCATGATCGCGGGCGAGGTGGATCGCTGCCGAAAGACCGGTGTAGCCAGAACCGACTATAACGACATCTGCGTCGACGTCGCCCCGAATGGGGCCGTCATCCTCAGGCGCGGGACCTGCCGTGCCGATCCAATAGGTAGGCGCATAGTCACGGCCTTGTCCGGGCGTTTTTGAGACCACCGGATCATAGGCGGGATCGAATGGTTGGGTGGCCGAGAAACTGTTGAGCGTGTGTGTATCCATATGTCGGTCCTCCAAATCACCGACGGACATTGTTGGGGCTTACGCCTTCAGCAAAGGCCGGTTCTTGCGGAATGCCTGCTTGCGGACGATCTTGCCGCTGCGCTGTGTGAAGAGATCGCAGCCTTCGGCCTCGACGCGTGCGCCATTGGTATCCGTCCCTCGAAAAGTCCATTCGGACACGGCGCGGTCGCCGCTTACGAAGTGCCGATGCCCATCCCATCTCACGTCGGGCATGGCAGCCCATACGCCCGAAAAAGCTTTTGCGATGGCGTCCTTTCCTTCGAGGCGCGTGCCGTAGACCTCATCGCCACCGATGGTGAAGAACACGCAATCGTCAGCAAAAAACGTCATGATCGCATCGATGTCATGCCGGTTGAAGGCGTCGAAGAGGTCGGAAAAATGCTTCTCTGTGAGTTGTCCGGCGGACATTCCATTGCTCCTTGGTAAGTCTGGTATGGGCCTTGTTTTCGGGTAAAGCCTGCCCATGGCGCGGCAGCACTGCCGTGCGGTTGATATTGCGAACTGGATTTCGGGCGGGTTGTTAAAGCGGTCGTGGCATTGTCAGATTTTGCCCTTCCACGGAATAAGCACCTTTTCCAGATAGCGGATCAGGAGGTCGAAGGCGAAAGCGAACACGCCTATGACGATGATGCCCATGATGACGGTGTCGCTGGCCAGAAACTGCGCGGCATTGAGCACCATGAAGCCAAGGCCGCGATGTGCCGCCACCATTTCCGCGGCAACCAGCGTTGTCCAGCCGACGCCAATGCCAATCCGCATTCCGGTAAAAATTTCCGGCATGGCCGCTTTCATGATGACCTGCGTTATCACCTGCGTCCGGGATGCGCCCATCGCATAGGCGGCGTGGATCTGCTCAGTGGAGACCGAGCGAACGCCGGCTCTGGCCGCAATCGCCATCGGCGCAAAGATCGCGAGGAAGATGAGGAACACCTTCGGAAATTCTCCGATGCCGAGCCAGATGATGATCAGCGGCAGATAGGCGAGAGGCGGCAGCGGTCTGTAGAACTCGATAATCGGGTCCAGAACGCCGCGAACGAAACTGCTCATGCCCATCATGATGCCGATAGGAATTGCCGTGACACAGGCAATCGCGAAGGCACCCAATACGCGCCCAAGGCTGGCGAGCGTATGTTCGGCCAGAGTGGAGTTTGCCACGCCATCGGTCATCGCCACCATGAACTTGCCATAGACTGCGAAAGGAGAAGGGAGAAACAGCGGCTTGACCCATCCCATTCCTGTCACGAGAAACCAGAGCCCCAGCAAAATCAGTGCGGTCACGAGGCTTATAAAGCCGCTATTGCCGTCGCCGGGGGCGCCATAGATTTTACCGGGTTTAACTGGCCGCGCCCGAGTTACGAACTCAAGCATGGACCAGTTCCGGGTTTCCTGATGCACGTTCATCGCCATAGATAATCCCCAGAATTGTCTCACGCATCTTGATGAAATCGGGACTGGACTTTACGGCGCGCGCGTCACCGCATTCCAGAAAGCGCCGGTTGAAATCCAGATCGTAGGTGTGGGTGATCCGTCCGGGACGCGGCGACATGACGATCAACCGCGAACCGAGAAACAGGGCCTCTTCGACGCTGTGAGTGATGAAGAAGAACATTTTGTTGGTCACTTGCCAGACCCGCAAGAGCAACTCCTGGATTGTCTCGCGGGTGAGGGCATCAAGCGCTGCCATCGGTTCATCCATGAGCAGCATTGCGGGGTCACAGGTCAGGGCGCGGGCAATGCCGACCCGCTGCTGCATGCCGCCGGAAAGCTGGTAGATCTTGTGATTGTGAAAATCCTGCAGGCCTACCAGAGCCAGGTTTCTTGTGGCGCGTGCGCGGCGTTCCGCCTTCGGCACACCTTGAAGCTTGAGGCCGAACTCGGTGTTGTCGATGACGTTCAGCCAGGGAAGAAGTGCGTGTTTCTGAAACACGACACCCCTGTCGGCGCCGGGGCCGCGCACCTGCCTTCCGCCCAGCGTGATTTCACCGGATGAGGGGATCATGAACCCCGCCATCAGATTGAGAAGCGTGGTCTTGCCGCAGCCGGAGGCACCTAGCGCCACGACGAAGTCCCCGCTGTCGATCCGCAGATTGACACCCTTCAGTGCAATCACGGCTTCTTCCACATAAAGACCGGGATAAGTCAGACTGACATTCGATACGTTCAAGGTTTCCATAACGTCACCTTTCGAGAACGAGAAAGCGGTTCCGGCATAAACCAAAGGTTGCGTCGTTGCAGGAACCGTCTCGGTTCAGCGACTGTCTCCTAAAGACATCCGCTGGCGGAGGCGCTTGAATTACTTCACGTAATTACTTTGCGGCGGCTTCGGCAAAACTGCCATTTACGTTGCCGCTATAGTCATCCAGAGCCTGGTCGAGCTGTTTTTGATCGACGAGGAATTTGGCACTCTGGGTAACGGACTTGAGCGCACCGCTGTCCTTGCCGCCACCGAGCCAACTCGGCGAAGCCTGTTCCTCTACTGTCGGGAATGACAGTAGTGCGAGCGCCCCTGGTATGTCGGCTGCATTGCCGCCGATCAGTTTGACCATGCCTTTGACTTGTTCGGAATCTGCCGTCCATTGACTGCCATTGGCCTTGTAGTCGGCATAGGCATCCTTCAGCACCGTGGTAAAGGCGGTCATGAATTTCGGATTGTCGCTGGCGAAACTCTTGTCGACCACTAGCCCGTCGAAAGTCGGGACGCTTTTCGCGCCGATCTCTTCGGAATTGGCAATTTCCTTGCCCGACTTGAGAATTTCGGAAAGAGCAGGGGGCCAGACATAGGCCGCATCGATATCGCCCCGCTGCCAGGCGGCAACGATTTGGGGCGGCGTCATGTTGAGGATTTCCGCATCGCGTGGATTGATCTTCCAGATGTCGTCCATGCCGACGAGAAGATGGAAGTGAGAGGTCGAGACGAAAGGCACGCCAATCTTCTTGCCCTTGAGGTCCTCCGGCTTCTCGATGCCGGAACCTTCCCGCGCCACCAGTGCTTCCGACTTGCCGATATTATCAAGAATCCAGAAGAGCTGGAGGTCGACCCCGCGTGTGGCAGCTGCCGCGATGCCTGTCGAGCCGATCACGCCTACCGGCACATTTCCGGACGCAAGGGCCGTCGAAATATCTCCGCCCGATGCGAACTGGCGCCAGTCGATCTTGTATCCGGCCTCCTTGGCTGCCGCATCGAATTTTCCGTTGGCAATCGCAGTCAGAAATGGCCCTACGATCTGCTGATAACCAACCACGACCGTGGTTTCGGCAAAAGCCGCGGACGTGGAAAGCGCTGCGACCGAAAATAACACCACCCGTTTTATGCTGTTGAAATAGTTCATGGAGTTCCCCTTCCATTTAAGAACCATGCCTGACTTGGTCACGACCGCTGGCGTTTTTCGCCAATCTCTAGTTCCAGTTACGAACGATAGCCATCTCATCAAATTTGCCTTATATCCAGTTGGAATAGTCAATAAGTCCAGTTCGGCGACGGAAAGGGTGCTGCCGGATATGCGGACATGCACACACTTTCGCCAGGCGCAATTATTCCATGGGGAAAATCAGAAAGAAGAAACGCTATTGCTAAGTGGAGCATGAAGCGGAAAAACTGACGCAAACCGAGGCGCAGTTGCAGATTTACTAATGGAGCAGGTCTTTGGACGCCGTTTCGCCAACGATATTCTTCATAGACGGCAGCCGAAATACGGGATTGCAATCGCAAATCCGTGAAACCACTGTATCGGCCATTCTATCTGGCGCCATTTTACCGGGCGCGCGCATGCCATCGACGCGAGGGCTGGCAGATTATCTGAAGGTCTCGCGCCTAACCGTAACACTGGCCTATCAGGAGCTCGTATCACAGGGCTATCTGGAGGTGCGTTCGCGCAGTGCCTATCACGTAGCCGCGACGCCGCCCATCAGTCATCCCGACAGGGATTTCTTGCAGACACCTGATACCGCCGTCGACTGGTCGTCCAAGCTGCGTCCCGGATTCAATATCGCCAAGACCATCCGCAAGCCGCTGGATTGGCGGAAATATCGCTATCCCTTTCTCTATGGCCAGATGGACCAGACCTTGTTCGATTTGGCCGCATGGCGTGATTGCGCCCGGCGCGCGCTGGCGCGAGAGGACTTCGTCCTTATGGCGGGGGACTTCGCGGCTGCCGACGACGTGGAACTCGTCAACTATATCCGTTCACGGACTCTGCCGAGCCGTGGGATACGCGCCGAACCAGACGAGATACTGGTCACGGTTGGCGCACAGAACGCGCTTTGGATCATCAGCCATCTGCTTCTAACGCGACGTTCGCATGTCGCGTGTGAGAATCCCGGGCATCCGGATATCAGCGCTACACTCCATCTGACAGGAGCCCGTGTTACGGCACTCGATGTTGATGAAGGCGGCTTGCCGCCGGAACTGCTACCGGAAGGAATTGACGCAGTCTTTGTTACACCTAGTCATCAATCCCCCACAGCCGCCACCATGCCCCGGGCGCGGCGTGTCGCGTTGCTTGAGGCAGCTGCGGAACGCGATTTCGTCATCGTCGAGGATGATTACGAATTCGAGATGAGCTTTCTCCAGCCACCGACGCCGGCGTTAAAATCGCTCGACCAGTATGGTCGCGTTCTCTATGTGGGCAGCTTTTCCAAGTCGCTTTTTCCGGGGCTGAGGCTCGGCTACCTCGTGGCACCTGCACCCGTCATTCGCGAGGCGAGGGCGCTGCGAGCGCTGATGTTGCGTCATCCGCCCGGACATCTGCAGCGAACAGCCGCCTATTTCCTGGCGCTTGGTCATTATGATGCTGTCATTCACCGGATGCGGATCGAATATCACAGGCGTCATATAGCCATGATCGAGGCTCTTGACCGGGAAGGTTTGAAAATCGCAGGCAAATCGGCGTTTGGCGGTACTGCATTCTGGATAGAAGGACCGGAGGGTATGGATGCCGACAAGCTTGCGCGTGATCTGCGCGAGGACGGCGTGCTTATCGAATCTGGCTCGCCGTTCTTCTGGAGCGACGACCGACCGTGCCGGTATTTTCGCATCGCCTATTCCTCAATTCCAATCAACCGTATTGCGGAGGGCATCGAACTTCTGGCCGAAAGAATGCGGCAAATCTCGCAATTCGGGAACGGTTGAGTTCAGCCTGCGTTCATGTGGATTACGATAACGGATTTGTGAAGTCGCCGGAATTTGTCCCAATTCAGTGGGTACCGCTGGCGACGTACGGCGTCTTTGCCTGCGAATCCATGGGCAGACGCACATCAATTCTGCCTTCCAGAAGGAGAAGGATATATGTCTATTCGTTCGAAGCTTCTTGCCACGGTTGCGGTGCCGGTTCTGTCGGCGTCCATTTTCGCGCAGCCTGTATTCGCGGATACCTTGACGGCTCCAATCCTGTTGGCACAGGAAAACGGGGACCAACCATCCGAAGAGCAGTTGCTGCAGAAACAGCGGGAAGCTGAAGAACAGCAAAAGGCAGCGGAGGAAGAAGCGCGTCGTGCTGAAGAACAACAGCGCGCTGCCGAAGAGGAAAACCGTCGTCGGGCCGAGGAACAGCAGCAGAAGGCGGCTCAGGAAGAAGCCCAGCGTCAGGCAGAAGAGCAGAAGCGCGCTGCGGAAGCAGAGGCGCAACGCCAAGCTGAAGAACAGCAGAAGGCTGCCGAGCGGGAAGCACAGAAGCAGGCCGAGGAGAAGCAGAAAGCTGCTGAGCACGAAGCGCAGAAGCAGGCCGAAGAACAGGCCAAGCAGGCTGCCGAGCAGAAAAAAGCCGAGGAAGAGGCGCAGCGCCAGAGCGAAGAGCAGCAAAAGGCTGCTGAAGAAAAAGCCCAACGCCGCGCTGAAGAACAGAAGAAGGCAGAGGAAGAGGCTGCTCGCAAGGGCGCTGAACCGCAGGAGCAGGCGTCGCCCGCCGAAAAGCCTGTGAAGGAAACTCCTACAAGTGAGCCCGAAGCGAAGCCCGA